>Ga0187773_10001170_pt1 | contig 10599 bp, 10 predicted proteins | sample 0216_BV02_MP05_1_FD_133133 | JGI IMG/M metagenome (GOLD analysis project Ga0187773, IMG submission 133133) | Tropical peat soil microbial communities from peatlands in Department of Meta, Colombia - 0216_BV02_MP05_10_MG | ecosystem: Environmental > Terrestrial > Soil > Wetlands > Peat | place...
AGGAGCTCCGACTCGAGCGCGAGCACCTCCGCCACGACTCCCGCGGGCGTGAAGAACGTCCCGTACGGATCGGGAAAGACGATCGGCGGATCGTCATTGAGAGCGCATGATGCAACGAGGCGCTTGCTGAAGCGAGCGTCAGCCTCCCCATAGCGCGCGACGGGATCATCGGGCAGCGCCTCGTCGAACGCGGTTGTGTACAGGAGCTCAGAGCGGGCGACGTGATGCAGGACGCGGCGCAGCGGCCATCCCCCGTCCGGCGGCTGCCAGTCGAGGTCATCGTCGCTGAGCCCCGCCGCACGCTGAGTGAGCAACTGCATCGCCTGGTCGATGCGCCAGAGCCACGCGTCGAGGTCCGCCGCCGTCAGTGGTAGACGGTCTTCGGGCAACGTCACCGTCGACGGGGCCCAGCCGTCGGTCGGAACGGGCACGACGCCGTCACGGCGCCAGCGCTGCCATTGATCGATCTGGTTGAGATGATCGAGCGCGTGATCGAGCACGCGGCGCAGCGGCTTGCGCGGCGTATACGTGTATGACGTGACCGACGTGTAATCGATCTTTTTCCACTTGCTCCGGTCAGCGGGTTGGGTGAGGCGATCGAAGAGCTCGCCCGTCATCGGCGACCGGACCTCGGCGTTAGCCTGCTGATCGAGCAAGCGACTCAGATGGCGCCGGCCGCTCGTGTGTGTCCGTTGGAGATGCGTCGCGGGATCGATCGGGGCGGGCTCGAGCGTCCAGGCCGCCACGATGCGGCCGGCGGTGGCGTGGGCGAGAACCGCCACACCGTGTCGGCCACCTCGCGCCGCGGCCAGCAGCCTATCGCGTGAAGCCGCAAGAGACCCGGGCCACCCCGCTGCCGGTTCGGTTATCGTCGTCTCTGCCGCCATCGTTCACCTCTTCGTCTCGGCCGCCGTCAACGGAGCCAGCCACCGTGATGGTACGCGCGCTCAACGCAGCGTGGCAAGGACATCCGGCCCATACCGGGACTCATACCCGCTGCCGAAAACGGCATTCGTCAGGAACGAATCAGGGCGAGCGGCGACCAACAAATTCCGGGTGAGTATGGGTAAAGCAACGGAATCGGAAACCGAGGCGAGTCGGCCGACAAGACCACGTGGTAGTCGCCTATGATGCCTACTTCGGGGTTGTTTCAACGGTCTCCCTCGCGAGGAAGGTCTGTCACGAACATCTGCGCAGGCTCGTGGGTGATCATGAGGTCCACGCGGGCCCTCTCCGCGACCGCTTGCGGTGTCACGCCGCAGGGCCAGAAGACCGGTATCTCGCCCGCGTAGATTGGGACCGAGTCGCCGTAATCAGGTCGACTCAGGTCGGCGATTCCAATCGTCCTGGGGTCGCCGACGTGAATCGGCGCGCCGTGGGCGTGTGGGTAGCGGGCCGACAGTTCGCGAACAAGGTCGACACGCGCCTGGGGGATGGGACGCATCGTCACCACCATCGGCCCATGAAAGCGGCCAGCGGGAACACACGCGATGTTGGATATGAACATGGAGACGTTGACGTCGAGCTCCACGTTTCGGGGCCGAATGCCGGCCTCGATCAAGGCGTGCTCGAACGTAAAGCTGCAGCCCAGCAGAAACGCGACCAGGTCGTCCCGCCACACCTCTCTCAGGTCGCTTCGCTGTTCGGCCAGCTCGCCTTTCCGGTAGACGCGGTACCCGGGCACATCGGTGCGCAGGTCGGCCCCCGGGGCCGAGCGAGCGGGCACCGGATCACCCGGTGGGGTGATCTCGATGAGCGGGCACGGTCTGGGGTTGCGTGTGCAGAACGCGGCGAACTCCGCGGCGACATCCTTCGGAAGGATCGCCAGGTTCACCTGCTGGAAGGTGGGGCAATGTCCCGCGGTCGTGCCCCGCCAATCCCCACGGCGTGCGGCGGCTCGGAGGTCAGCGGCGGAGGTCATCACTGGCATCGAACCCTCCCTGCAGTGTGTGCACTGCGCGCATTCCGGCTGGATCTAGCGTGAGCCAACAAGGACGGGCTGGAAAAGGCAGCCGTCGATGCGGCGCACTCGCGTGAATCCGGCCTCCCCCATCAGTACCGCCATACGCTCGATCTCGATGGCGAAGTAGGTCGTTTCGGGCGTCCGAAGCATGACTTCTTTTTCCTCGTCATTCGTCACCAGATCAAAGGTCAGATCGTAGAATTGACCTCGCCATCGGCGGGTTTGTAGCAGGCGACACGGACGCCCAGACCATATGCGGACCCCATAGTCCTGGGTCTCGACCGTCCCTGGCGACGGAAGCACGCCGTGGTCCCGCATGGAGATCACACAGCCGCCCCGAGGCCTGATGCACCGAAAGCATTCCTCGAAGGCGCAGCGAATGTCACTCTCGGAAAGCAGGTGCGGCAGCGCGTTGTCGCACGCAAGCACAATGTCGAAGGTCCCCGAGCGAGTGGCAAGGGCTCGCACGTCCGCGACCATGCAGCCCAGTCGAAGTCCGCGGCGTCCGGCCTCCTTGCCGGCGCGCTGCACCGCAGCTGGAGAGATGTCGGAGCCCGTCACCTGGAAGCCGAGTGCCGCCAGACCGAGGGCTTGAGTGCCGATGCCAACGGCGGCGTCGAGGACTCGGTGAGTCGCCGAGCCCCATTCACTGGCCAAGAGGGAAGACAGCGCGCGGCCCGCCCGCCCGATGCCGGCCTCCCAGTCCTGGTACACCAGGTGGTACCACGGAGCGAGAGCGTCGTAGAAGGCGCCGACCTCAAACATGCCGGAGCACGTCCGTGGCCGTGAAGATGGGCGTCATCGCGTTGACGATGCCAAGCTCGGGCAGAAAGCGCTCGATGTCCACCATCGCCTCATCCGCGCTACCGGTACGAACCCATCGCGCACGAATCGCCGAGCGAGATGGCTGCCGACGAGCTCGGCTTCCCCGGTGACTAGCACCCGCTCACCACTCATGCGAAGACCTCGCTTACGCTCGCCAACCTAGCCCGGCCGACGACATGAGTCCAATGCATAGATGTTGTGACGGCCATTCGCTATGCTGATGGGGCTATGGAGCTCGACCAAGTCGAGGCGTTCGTGGCGATCGTGCGCCGCGGTGGCTTCACGCGCGCCGCGACCACGCTGCACCTCTCGCAGCCGGCGATCAGCCGCCGCGTCCACCTCCTCGAGCAAGAGCTGGAGGCGCCGCTTTTCGAGCGTGTCCGCAGCGGGGTCATCATGACCGACGCCGGGCGCGCTTTCCTCCCGCACGCGGAAGCGCTCCTCGCGTCGATGCGCGACGGCGTCGACGCGGTCGGCGCGCTGCGGGGTGCGGCGCACGGCACCGTGACGCTCGCGATCGTCGGCACCCTCGCCAGCACGGGCTTGACCGAACGACTCCGCCGCTTTCGGGAAGGACACCCGACGGTCGACCTGCGGATCCGGACCGCGCTCAGCGCTGAGGTCAGTGAGCTCGTGCGGCGCGGCGACGCCACGCTCGGGCTCCGCTACGGGAACGATCCGCATCCGGAGCTGGTCTCCGCCAAGATCCATGACGAGCCGATGGTTCCGGTATGCTCACGCCGTCACCGGCTCGCGCGCAAGCGACGCGTGGAGCCGCGCGCGCTGTCCGGCGAGAAGTGGGTCGCGTTCCCGCCACGATCGAGCGTCGGGGGCGACCCCTACGTGTCCGCGTTGGCGCAGACGCTCGCCGCCGCCGGACTCGATGCCTCGGACATCGTTCCAATCGACAGCCTCACGGCGCAGAAGCGCATGGTCGAGGCGGGGTTCGGTCTGGCCCTCTTGCCGGCCAGCAGCATCGACGAGGAGCTGCGCGCGGGCACGCTGTGCGCGCTGCGTGTGCCCGCGCTAAGGATCAGGGTCGCTGTGGTCCTGATTCATCGCCGGCGAGCCTTCCAGAGCGGCGCGACGCGCGCGCTGGTTTCTGTGTTGACCGATTGGACTGAGCCACGGCGCAGACGCCGCCAAACCAATTTGCCGTGAGCGGTACCGGCGGTAGCCCGACTCGAAGCGCTTACCGGCTCTCGCTCAGCCGACAGTTCAGCCGACAAAGCCTCTGCAACCGGGGTAACCTCAGGAAATGATCCGGAAGTGGTTGAGTCTACTGGTGCCGAAGGACGGGAACGCCCCGTGGTGCTCCTTCGTCCTCCTAGGCGTCCTCGCCCATTAGTCGGCATTCCTTTGCACGTGGGTTCCCGATGCCGGATAGGTCGCGACTGATCCCACGTGGGTTCCCGATCGGCGCTGTGTAGGCGCGAAGGAGCTACAGCGCCACACTGCCAAAAATCCTGCCCAATGGCCGCGTCAACAGCAAACATTTCCAGTCGTGATCTCTAGTTCAGCAAGCCCTATGCTTCAAGGGCTCTACTGAAGCTGCCATCTATCCGCGCGCAACTCCGCGGCGAGGTCCCCTCAGCTCAGAAGTCCTTGCGGCGATAGACGCGGGCCGCGACGACCGCCGGCCCGGCCGCCCAGCCGGCGAGGCTCACAAGCGCGAGCGCCACGCCCCACGCGCTGCCGAAGAAGCTCTGAAAGACCGCCCCCGTGTAGCCCATGAGCGCCGCGACGTCGAGCCGCAGGAGAACGAGCACGCGGGCGAGGTCGAGCGGGTTGAGCAGGACGAGGCCGAGCAGCGGCCGCTCGAGCGGGTACGATTGAAAGAGGATCATCACGATTAGGAGGAGCCCGTCGTAGACGACGGCAAAGTAAAGCCATAGCGCCACGGCGCCCCCCAGCGCCTTCATCCGGTTGTCGGTGAGGACGGAGACGAGGGCGGCGAGCCCGACGAAGGTGAAGGTCAGGAGCGTACCGGCGGCCAGGAGCACGGCGAGGGTGCCGGCGTCGGCGGCGTTCTCGAGCCCGTACCAGAAGAAAGGGCCGAGAATGCCGACGACGTAGGCGAGCGCCAGCGCGAGCGAGAGGCCCGCGTACTGCCCCCAGAAGACGCTCCGCCGGTCGACGGGCTGGGCCAAGAGCAGCTCGACGAAGTCCCGGGAGCCGTAGAGGTGCGTGAGCCCGAAAATCACGCTGACGAGCGGGATTACGATGAGGACGAGGCTCAGCACGCTCGCGACAGCCTGCGCCGGCTCCTCGCCGAAGTAAAGGAGTGTGCTGGTCGTCGCGGCGAAGAAGAGCGCGTACGCGGCGATCCACCAGCTCCGCGCGAGATCAGTGAGGCTGTAGCGCGCGAGCCTCGAAAAGGCCCTCATGAGCCGCTGGCCTCCATGAGCCGCGCGATCGCCCGGTCGAGCCTCCGCTCCCTCGCCAGCTCGCGGAGTTCCTCCGGCGTGCCGTCGAAGCAGACGCGCCCATCGAGGAGGAAGACCAACTGGTCAAAGACCTCCTCGAGCTCGGCGAGCGAGTGCGAGGCCAGGAGCACCGTCTTGCCGCGTGCGCGCTCCTCAAGGATGCGGTCCTTCTGGCGGCGGCTCGCGAGTGGGTCGAGGCTCGCGGTGGGTTCATCGAGGACGAGGATCTCCGGGTCGAACATCATCGCGAGCACCGCGCCGACCTTCTGCCGCGTGCCACCCGAGAGCACACGGACCGGCCGGTGGAGGAACGGCTCGAGTGCGAAGAGACCGAGGAGGAGGTCCTCGAGCGTGGCCGGCCGGCCGCGCAGGTCCTTGACGAGGTCGAGGACCTCGCGGAGGGAGAGGTTGTCGGGAAAGCGCGCGACCTGCACCATGTACCCGATCCGGTCGCGGTAGGCGGCAGTCCCGCGGACCGCCACGCCGTCCACGAAGATGTCCCCGGCGTCCGGCACGACGAGGCCCATCAGGCACTTGATGAGCGTCGTCTTGCCGGCCGCGTTCGGCCCGACGAGCGCCGTGATCCGGCCCGGCCGGACGCGCACGTCGACGCCCCGCAGGACCGTCAGCGCGCCGAAGGATTTGTCGACGTGTCGGAACTCGACCACTCGACACTCCGCATCAGCGGCCGTCGATCGGCCAGAAGCCTCGGCGTGAGCACGGGCATCAGCCGTTCCGCTACATCGAGGAGCTCGATCAGGGGGCTCCGCAAGAGGATGATGGCCGGCGGGTACTGCTCCACCAAGAGCGCGAAGAGACGCACCGGCCGGTGCGGCACGTCTCCGATGCCGTCGCGGTCGAGATCGTACCCCGCGTAGTCGCTCCAGTAGTTCTCGAGGAAGGCGTTGTAGCTCCGTGAGCCGTTGGTCGTGACCTCGAAGGTGTTTCCGAGGAACCGATTGTGGGCGAACACCACGCCGAGCGAATCCGCCATGACGCGCACGGCCCAGCCGTTGCGGGCGAAGTCGTTACCCTCGACCACGAGCCGGTTCGCCCCCTCGGCGTAGAGCCCCGTCGTGTTCCGCGTGAAGCGGTTGCCCGCAATCCGGCTGTCGCTGAGATCCTTGAGGAGGAGCCCGTAGGCGGCGCCGCCCCAGTTGTCCTCGAAGCGGTTATCGAGCATGGCGACCCAGCGCGAGTACATGACGGCCACGCCGGCTCCGTTGGCGCGGAAGCGGTTGCCGCGGAAGTCGTTCCGCTCCGAGTACATGAAGTGGAGGCCGTAGCGCAGGTTCCCTTCGCTGACGTTCCCTTCGATGAGGCTCCCCCGAACGAATTCGAGGTAGATGCCGTCGCGGTGCCCCGAGACGCGGTTGCCGAGGAGGCGCGTGCGGTCCACGTTCCAGAGGTGGATCGCGTTGCCCGAGAAGGCTTCCGAGGTCGCGACGCCGCGGACCTCGTTGTCCTTGACGAGACAGTACTGGGTCTCGGCCAAGTAGATGCCGAAGAACGTCCGCTCGAGCCGGTTGCCGAGGATCTGGCAGTTGCGCACGTGCTCGGCGCGGATCCCGGCCAGGTCCCGGGTGAAGCTCGTCCCGGAGTTGCGGAGCACGAGGCCCCGCACGGTCACGTCGTCGGCGCGGATCGTGAGGATCTCGTGCTCCCCCGCCCCGTCGAGGACTGGCCCCCCCTCGCCGACGATCTCGACAGGCTTGTCCACGACCACAGGGCTCTCGCGGTAGAGGCCCGCGCGGAGGACGATGCGATCGCCCGGGCGCACGCGGGCGAGCGCGGCGGTCAGCGTCCTCAGCTCACAGTCGGGGCAGACGATGTGCGTCGCAGGCGCGCTGACAGCGGCCGCGGGCCCCGCCGCGAGGAGTCCGAGCAGGACGACCGTGAGAACAGTCGCGCGCCGACCCATCGCTTACCGGCCCTCCGCCGGCCCCGGCGCGCGCCGCTCGAGGAGGCCGGCCCGCTGCACGAGGTTCCGCACCCCCTGCCAGTCGAGCTCCTCGCCCTTGTAGATCCCCCGAGCGCGCTCGAGCTCGGCCGGCCCGGCGAAGGCCCCAAGGTTGAGCCCCATGGGGCTCCGAAGCGCCGGGCTTCGGAGGAAGAGCGCCGTCTCCGCCGGCAGGAGGTGCCCGGGCTCAGCGTGGTCGCTGACCCAGAGCGCGTGCACGTGGCCCGCGGGGAGCTTGCCCCCGACGACGAAGGCGGCCAGGCACTCGATCGAGTCGAACTTGTAGGTGCGCCCCTGGCGCGTGAGGAGGGCGGCTCCGAAGCGCGCGTCGGCGATCGTCATCCGACAGTACGCACACTGATCCCGGCCGAAGGCGATCGGCTCGGGACCGCGGCTGCAGCCGACGAGCACGAGCGCAATCGCGGCGAGGAGTACCCCCCTCATGCCGCCGCCCGGCGGCGCCGTCGCACCTCCACCACGAGGACCGCCACGCCGAGGAGGAGCGAGACGATGACCGCAATCCCGCCCACGTCCGGGAACGTTACCACCTCGAAGTTCATGACGGTCTTGGGGCCGAGGAGCGGCGGCGTGAAGGGATCTATGCGGATCGGGGCATCGGGGCTCAGCTCGTGGCCGAAGTGCCAGAGCCAGCGGTAGAAGTCCGCGAGTCCGACGATGCCCGACCCCAGGAAAGTCCCCACCCACGCGGCAACCGCCCAGAAACGGCCGATGACGGCCGCGGCGAGGCCGGCCGCGCAAAAGGTCGCAACCACCCAGGGCATGTAGCGCAGCTCGGCGAACCCATTCGGGTCGATCACCTTCATGCCGATGTAGTGGTTGAGCTGGTTGACGAGGTGGATGTGCCCGCCGAGCCGGTTGATCCAGATGGTCATGCTGATCCCTTCCGGGTACTGCGGGGCCGCCAGGTTGTACCGCCAGAGCGGAAAGACATAGGCCAGGAGCAGGAGCAGCGCCGCCAGGGCCACCGTCACCCTTGAGGCCCGGGTTAGCCGGGACCCGGCGGCGCCCGCCCGCGGGCGAGCCGCGGCCACCTCCGTCGCGACCGCGGCTCGCTCCGCCGGCATGCTCCCGGCGCTCCTACTTCTGGGCGCTCGGCCCGGTCGGCGACAGCGGCACCTTCGAGCCGGCGGGCGAGACCCGCACGTAGCCCTGCATCTCCTGGTGGAGCGCCGAGCAGAAATCCGTGCAGTAGAATGGGAAGACTCCCGCCTGCCGTGGTGTCCAGCGGAGTGTCCGCGTCTCGCCGGGCATCGGGAGGATGTTGGCGTTCTCGCTGCCGAAGACCGCAAAGCCGTGCGGGATATCCCAGTCCTGCTCGAGATTCGTCACGTGGAAGTAGACGGTGTCGCCGACCTGGATGCCCTCGATGTTGTCGGGCTTGAAGTGGGAGCGGATCGCCGTCATGTAGACGTGGACCTCCTTGCCGCTCCGCTCGATCCGCGTGTCCTTCTCGGCCTTAGTCGCGAACGGGTGCGCGTTCTTCTCGATCGGGTAGATGCGCGCGGACTTGTCCATGATCAGGTTAGCCGGCAGCGCCTGGGCGTAGTGCGGCTCACCCGTCGTCGGGAAGTCTAGTAGCATCTGCATCTTGTCGCCGCTGATGTCGATGAGTTGGGCCGACTGCGCCAGCTCAGGCCCCGTCGGCAGGTAGCGGTCCTTGGTGATCTTGTTGAGCGCGACCACGTACTTGCCCCAGGGCTTGCGCGAGTCCCCGCCCGGGATCAGCAGGTGGCCGACCGAGTAGTAGACCGGGATGCGGTCCACGACCTTGAAGCCGGGCAGCGTCCACTTGATGATCTCCGAGGAGAGGAAACATGAGGTGTAGACATTGCCCTTGCCGTCGAACTCGTTGTGGAGCGGCCCGAGGCACGCCTTCGGCACCTCGCCAGCGAGAACCGCCTCGTACTTGAGCACCGGCACGCCCGCCGCGACGCCGTCCTGCGCCTTGGCGTCGATGGCCTTGAGCATCTTGGAGAACGAGTGCACCGGGATCGTAGCGGAGAGCTTGCCGCCAGCCACGATGTACTCGCCCGTCGGGTCCACGTCCACGCCGTGGGGCGACTTGGGCGTGGGCAGGAAGTAGACCATCCCTGCACAGGCCTCGGGCGTGAGCGTCTTCGTGCCGGTGAGCTTCTCGGGCTTGACTATCCGCGTGTCGTCGTCGAGCACGTTGTGGGTGTAGGCGGCCGTCATCTCCTGCGCCTTGCCCTGGGCGACGCACTCTTCTGCGCGCTTCCAGTTCACCGCGGCGGTGAAGTCCTTGTCATTCTTCGAGGCGTTGATCTCGAGCAGCGTGTTGGCCTGCTCGGTGTTGTAGGAGGTGAAGAAGCACCAACCGTGTGAGGGGCCCTTGCCGCAATGGGCGAGGTCGTAGTCGAAGCCTGGCATCAAGATCTGGAAGGCGATGCCCATTCGCCCGGTCTTGCGCTCGACCCGGATGAAGGTGAGCGTGCCCCGGAAGTCCTTCTTGTAGTCGGCGATCGCCGTGTCCTTCTGGGGGATCGGCACGCTGAAACGCGTGCCCGCCACCACGTACTCGCTGTTCTGAGTGATGAAGGGCGAGGAGTGATTACCCGCCGCGTTCGGGATCTCGAGGATCTCGACTGTCTCGAACGTCTTGAGATCGAGCCGCGCGACTCGCGGGGTGTTGTTCGCGTTGATGAAGAGCCAGCGCCCGTCGGGCACGCCGTCCGTCTGCGAGAGTTCCGGATGATGTGCGTCGTCCCACGGGATGAAGCCGTGGGAGGTCACGAGCATGGCCTTCGTCTCTTCCGAGTACCCGTAGCCGTTCTCCGGGTTCACGGCGAAGACCGGTACGATCCGGAGGAGTCGCCCCGAGGGCAGGCCGTAGACGTTCACCTGCCCGTTGAAGCCGCCCGAGAAGAAGCCGTAGAACTCGTCGTAGCTGCCCGGCGCCACATAGACGCGCGCTGCAGCGTTCTTAGCGAGCCCCTTGACCTCCTTGGCCGCCACCGCCAGGCCGGCCGCCGCCACGACGAGGACGAGAATACCTGCCGCCTCAACCCACCGCCGTCTGCTCATGCTGGAGCCTCCGCTCGCCAGTCCGGTCCGCCATCCTACTTCTTCGCACCCTTCTTCTGTTCCGCCGTCCCACCCGCCTTGCCCCCCTTCTTCGGCTCGACCGACCGCAGGTATTCGAGGAGCGCGCGCGCGTCGGGCGCGCTCACGTTCTGGAAAGTCATCTGCGTCATATAGGTACCGAGGAGCTCCCGGGCGACGGGGTCCTTGTCGGTCATCCCCTGCGGATTGAGGATCATGTTCATGATCCATTCAGGAGACCGTCGTCCCGTGACACCAGCGAGCGCGGGCCCGACGTACCGCTCCTCGAGCTTGTGGCAGGCCGTGCACTTCTGCTCGAAGATGTGCTTGCCCTTCTCGGCGAG
>Ga0187773_10001171_pt1 | contig 10598 bp, 13 predicted proteins | sample 0216_BV02_MP05_1_FD_133133 | JGI IMG/M metagenome (GOLD analysis project Ga0187773, IMG submission 133133) | Tropical peat soil microbial communities from peatlands in Department of Meta, Colombia - 0216_BV02_MP05_10_MG | ecosystem: Environmental > Terrestrial > Soil > Wetlands > Peat | place...
GACGCCGGCATCGCGAAGGCCGAGATCTCGGGCGTGCGGCGCAACGTCTCGATCGCGCTCTGCCCCGAGACGGAGGTGGACGACTGGGTGCTGGTGCACGTCGGCTTCGCCCTCTCCCGGATCGACGAGGAGCAGGCGCGAGAGACGCTGGCGCTGCTCGAGCAGATGGGCGAGGCGTACGAGCAGGAGGTGCGCGAGATCCGCGCGAGCGCGACGTGAGCCGCGACGACTGCATCACCTGCTCCGACCAGGCCGTCCAGGCGCGGGTCGTCGAGGTCGACGGGCCGAACGCGACCGTCGAGGTCGACGGCCGGCGGGAGCAGGTCGGGATCGAGCTGGTCGAGCCGGTCGAGCCCGGCGACGCGCTCCTCTGCCACGCCGGGATCGCCCTGGAGAAGCTCTCGTGAAATACGTCGACGAGTTCCGCGACGGCCAGCTGGCGCAGAAGCTCGCGCGCGAGATCGAGGCGCTGGCCGAGCCCGGCCGCGAGGTCAAGATCATGGAGGTCTGCGGCGGGCACACGCACGCGATCTACAAGCACGGGGTCGAGCACCTCGTCCCGGACGAGGTCGACTTCGTCCACGGCCCCGGTTGCCCGGTCTGCGTGATCCCGATGGGCCGCGTGGACGACGCGATCGCCCTCGCCGAGCGGCCCGAGGTCATGTTCACCACGTTCGGCGACATGCTGCGCGTGCCCGGCGGCCGCGGCTCGCTGCTCGAGGCGAAGGCCCGCGGTGCAGACGTGCGGATGGTCTACTCGCCGCTCGACGCGCTGGAGCTGGCCCGGCGCAACCCCGACCGCGAGGTCGTCTTCTTCGCGATCGGGTTCGAGACGACCGCGCCCGCGACCGCGCTGACCCTGCTGCGGGCACGCGCCGAGGGCGTCCGCAACTTCTCCGCCTTCTGCAACCACGTCACGATCGGCCCGCCGCTGCGCGCGATCCTCGACTCGCCGGGCCTGCGCCTCGACGCCTTCATCGCGCCCGGCCACGTCTCGACGGTGATCGGAACGCGCCCGTACGACTTCATCGTCGAGGAGTACGGCCGGCCGGTGGTCGTCACGGCGTTCGAGCCGCTCGACATCCTCCAGGCGGTCGTGATGCTGCTGCGCCAACTCCGCGAGGGCCGCTGCGAGGTCGAGAACCAGTACACGCGGGTCGTGCGGCGCGACGGCAACCCGCGGGCGCTCGCCGCGCTCGAGGAGACGATGGAGCTCCGCGACACCTTCGAGTGGCGCGGGCTCGGCTGGATCGAGCGGAGCGCGCTGCGGATCCGGCCCGAGCTCGCCGACTGGGACGCCGAGGCGCGCTTCGAGCTTCCCGGCGACCGCGTCGAGGACCCCAAGGCCTGCCAGTGCGGAGAGGTCCTGATCGGCGCGATCAAGCCGTGGGAGTGCAAGGTCTTCGGGACTGCCTGCACGCCTGAACGGCCGATCGGCACCTGCATGGTCTCGAGCGAGGGCGCCTGCGCGGCCTACTACAACTACGGGCGCCTCGCCGTCCCCGTTTGAGACCGCGACTCAAGGACGAGCTGGTCACGCTCGCGCACGGCGCGGGCGGCAAGGCGACGCGGGCGCTCGTCGAGCAGCTCTTCCTCGAGGAGCTGTCGAATCCGCTGCTCGACCCGCTCGGCGACTCGGCGCTGCTCGACCTGAACGGCTCGCGGCTCGCGTTCACGACCGACTCCTACGTGGTCAAGCCGATCGTCTTCCCCGGCGGAGACATCGGCGAGCTGGCCGTGAACGGGACCGTCAACGACCTCGCCGTCGCGGGCGCGCGGCCGGTCGCGCTGTCGGCCGGGTTCGTGATCGAGGAGGGCTTCGAGGTCGCGCGCCTCCGTGAGCTCGCCGCCTCGATGGCGCGGGCGGCCGAGCGTGCCGGCGTGCCCGTGGCGACCGGCGACACGAAGGTGGTCGAGCGCGGCAAGGCCGACGGCCTCTATGTCAATACCGCCGGGATCGGCGTCGTGCCGCCCGGAGTCGAGCTGGGTGCAGGCCGCGTCGAGGTAGGCGACCGCGTGCTCGTCTCGGGCACCCTCGGCGACCACGGCATGGCCGTGATGATCGCCCGCGGGGAGCTCCAGCTCGAGGTCGAGCTCGAGAGCGACACCGCGCCGGTGCACGAGCTGGCCGCCTCGTTGCTCGAGCTCGGCGGAGCGGTGCGCTGGCTGCGCGACCCGACCCGCGGCGGCCTCGCGACGGCGCTCAACGAGCTCGCGCAGGAGGCCGGCCTCGCCGTGGCCCTCGACGAGGCGAGCCTGCCGCTGCGGCCCGAGGTCGTCGGCGCGTGCGAGATCCTCGGCATCGACCCGCTCTACGTCGCGAACGAGGGCAAGCTCGTCGCCGTGGTCGCGCCCGAGGCGGCGGACGACGCGCTCGCCCGCCTACGCGCCCACCAGCTCGGCGCGGAGGCTGCGCTCATCGGCGAGATCCGGCCCGAGCCGGAGGGCCTGGTCGTGCTCGACACCGCCTTCGGCGGCGGCCGCATCGTCGACATGCTGGTCGGCGACCCGCTCCCGCGGATCTGCTAGCCCTTGAGCGTCTTCAGGTACGCGACCAGCGCGTTCAGGTCCTGCTGCGAGAGGATCCCGCCCCAGTGCGGCATGCTCACGATCGGGGCCTGGCCGATCACGCTGCCGCTGCGGATCACGTCCTCGATCTTCTTGTCCGTGTTGAACTCCGAGCGGAAGTCGCCGCCCGAGAGCGGCGGGATCGTCTTGTCCTCCGAGAGCGGGTTCGGGACGCCGCCGAGGCCGTTCGGGCCGTGGCAGTTGATGCAGCCGTCGCGGACGTAGAGCACGGCGCCGGCGACCGCCTCTCCCTGGTTCTGAGGCACCGCCGGCGGGGTCGCGTCGGACACGCTCGGCAGGCCGGCGCGGATGTAGGCGACGAGCTCCGAGACCTGGCGCTCGGAGATGACCGCGCCCCAGACCGGCATGTACGGCTTGGTCGGGTTCGCCGACTCGCCGAGGCCGTGGTTGATGATGTGCGTCAACTGGTCGACGGTCAGCGCCTTGCCTGCGGTCGTCAGCGCGGGCACGTCGGGCGAGACGCCGCCCAAGCCGTTCAGGCCGTGGCACTGGGCGCAGGCGAACTGGACGAACGCGTGCGCTCCGGCGGCCACCTTCGGGTCGACCGCCGCGGCCGAGCTCGTCGTGACGGTGCCGACCGTCGTCGTCTTCGTGGTGTAGTGGCCTGCCGCAAAGCCGACCAGCGCGGCCACGGCCACGAGCAGGAGGACCACGATTCCGCCGACCACGAGGAGCCGGTCCGACTTCTTCACGGTGCTACTTTCGCGGGTCTCCCGGACGGCTGCAAGGAGAGCGGTGCCGAGGGCTGCGCGTTCTCCCCGGCGCCTCTACGCGCCGACCACCCGGTGCTCGGCCGGCTGGGCGCCGCGATGCGCGAGGATCACTTCGAGCAGGCGGCCGGAATGGAGCACGTGCTCGTGGGCGAGAGCCCGGGCACCTGCGGAGCTCCGGGCGGCGATCGCGTCGCGAATCGCGCGGTGCTGGTGAACGTTCTGCCGGTAGAGGTCGTCGATCTCCGGGCCACCGGGGCGCCAGCGGCTCAGGAAGGTCCGCCGCGCGCTCTTCGCGATCCCCTCCACGAGCGGCACGGCGGCGGCCTCGTAGATGACGTCGTGGAAGCGGTAGTTCGCCCGAACCCAGTCGGCGGTCAGCTCCGTCCGCTCACGCTCGCTTCGCCTTCGGTCGAGCAGCTGCTCGGTCAGCTCGGCGAAGCGCTCCTCTGCCGCCGCGAGCGCTGCAAGCCCCGTCTTCGTCATCCGCGGAGTCGCCAGCTCCGTGACCAGCGCCTCCAGCTCCGCCCGGACGAGGAATGCCTGCCGCAGCTCGTCCCGCGAGATCGTGCGCACGCGCACGCCGCGGTTCGGGACGAAGGAGACGAGCCCGGTCGCAGCCAGGCGGCGGAGAGCCTCCCGCACCGGCGTGCGGCTCACCTGGAAGCGGGCCGAGAGCTGCTCCTGGCGCAGGACGGTGCCGGGAGCGAGCTCGCCGGAGATGATCGCGTCCTCGAGCGCGAGCGCGATCTCGTCGGCCTTCGTGCCCCCGGCCTGCTCGCCGGTCGTCAGCTCCGAAATTGGGCAGCCTCCGTCGATCCTTCCAGGGCGAGCGTCGAGCTCTTGCCGCCGCTCACTGCCTGCATGACCGCGTCGAAGTATCCCGCTCCGGCCTCTCGCTGGTGCCGGGTGGCGCTGTACCCATGCTCCTCGAGCGCGAACTCCTCGTCCTGGAGCCGGACGTAGGCGCTCATGCCCTCCTGCGCGTAGCCGCGGGCAAGGTCGAACATCGCGGCGTTCAGCGAGTGGAAGCCGGCCAGCGTGACGAACTGGAACTTGTAGCCCAGCTCGGCCAGCTCCTCCTGGAAGCCGGCGATCGCGCGGTCGTCCAGGTGCGCGCGCCAGTTGAACGACGGCGAGCAGTTGTAGGCGAGCAGCTTCCCGGGGAACTGCTCGTGGACCGCTTGCGCGAACTCGCGCGCCTCGCCCATGTCGGGCGTCGCCGTCTCGAACCAGACGAGGTCGGCGTACGGGGCTGCCGCGAGCCCGCGGGCGATGGCCGGCTCGAGGCCCTCGCGGACACGGAAGAAGCCCTCGGGCGTGCGCTCGCCCGTCAGGAACGGCTCGTCGGCCGGGTCGGCGTCGCTCGTGACCATCGTCGCGCTGAGCGCGTCCGTGCGCGCGACGAGCACGGTCGGGACGCCGCAGACGTCGGCGGCCAGCCGGGCCGCGCCGAGCATCCGCAGGAATTGCGCGGTCGGGATCAGCACCTTGCCGCCGAGGTGGCCGCATTTCTTCTCGGACGAGAGCTGATCCTCGAAGTGCACGCCGGCCGCGCCTGCCTCGATGAACGCCTTCATCAACTCGAACGCGTTCAGCGGGCCGCCGAAGCCGGCCTCCGCGTCCGCGATGATCGGCGCGAGCCAGTACGTGTCCGTCTCCCCCTCCGCTGCGTGGATCTGGTCGGCCCGCAGCAGGGCGTTGTTCAGGCGGCGGACGAGCGCCGGCCCGCTGTTCGACGGGTACAGGCTCTGGTCGGGGTAGGTGTGCCCGGCGAGGTTCCCGTCGGCAGCGACCTGCCAGCCGCTCAGGTAGATCCCCTTCAACCCCGCCTTGACCATCTGCACCGCCTGGCCGCCCGTGAGCGCGCCGAGCGTGGGCACGAAGTTCTCGGTATGGAGCAGCTCCCAGAGCCGCTCCGCGCCCAGGCGGGCGAGTGTGTGCTCGACGTGGACGGTGCCGCGCAGGCGCTCGACGTCCTCCTGCGTGTACGGCCGCTCGATTCCCTTCCACCGGCCGTTGTGCGTGCTTCCGTTGGTGCTCATTCCTCGCTCCCTTCCAGGTAGTCGTAGGCCGGCAGGGTCAGGAACTCGACGAACGACTCGCCGAGCGCGACCTGCTCGAAGATCTCCCGCGCATCACCGGCGCGGCTCCTGTCGTACACCTCGTCGCCGAATTCGGCCCGCAGCCGTTCCAGCTCCTCGCCGATCACCTCGCGGACGCGGTCACGGTCGAAGCGGCCGTGCCGGACCCACTGCCACACCTGCGAGCGCGCGATCTCGGCGGTGGCCGCGTCCTCCATCAGGTTGTAGATCGCAGCCGCGCCGGTTCCGCGGAGCCACGACGAGAGGTACTGGATCCCGACGCTCACGTCATTGCGCAGCCCTTCTTCGGTGATCTCGCCGGGAGTGGCCGCGACGTCGAGCAGGTCGGCGGCGCTGACCGAGACCTCGGGCCGCTGCCGCTCGAGCTGGTTCGGCCGCTCGCCGAGGACGCGATCGAACTCCTCTTTCGCCGTCGGAACGAGGTCGGGATGGGCCACCCAGGTGCCGTCGAACCCGTCGCCGGCTTCGCGCCGCTTGTCGTCGCCCACCTTCGCGAGCGCGCGCTCGTTCAACTCGAGATCCCTGCGGCTCGGTATGAACGCCGCCATCCCACCCATCGCGTGGGCGCCGCGGCGATGACAGGTCTTGACGAGCAGCTCCGTGTAGGCGCGCATGAACGGCGCGGTCATCGTCACGCTGTTCCGATCGGGAAGGACGAACTCGGGACGGTTACGAAACTTCTTGATCGCGCTGAACATGTAGTCCCAGCGACCGGCGTTGAGCCCCGCAGAGTGGTCGCGCAGCTCCCACAGGATCTCGTCCATCTCGAAGGCGGCGAGGACGGTCTCGATCAGAACGGTTGCCTTGATCGTCCCGGGCGTCAGCCCGAGCGACCTCTCCGTGTGGACGAAGACGTCGTTCCAGAGCCGCGCCTCGAGGTGGCTCTCGAGCTTCGGCAGGTAGAGATAGGGCCCGGTGCCCTTCTCGACGAGGCGCTTGCCGTTGTGAAAGAGATAGAGGCCGAAGTCGAACAGGCTCGCCGAGACCGGCACGCCCTCGACTCGAAGATGGCGCTCGGTCAGATGCCAGCCACGCGGGCGCACGAGCAGCGTTGCCACCTCGTCGTTCAGACGGTAGTGCTTCTCCGGCGTGGCGAGGTCGATCGTCCGCTCGATCGCGTCGACGAGGTTCGCCTGCCCTTCGACCATGTTGCGCCAGGTCGGCGAGTTGGCGTCCTCGAAGTCGGCCATGAACATCCGTGCGCCCGAGTTGAGCGCGTTGATGACCATCTTCCGGTCGGTGGGGCCCGTGATCTCGACCCGCCGGTCGAGCAGGTCCGGCGGGACGGGCTCGATCGTCCACTCGCTCTCGCGGATCTCGCGCGTTCCTGCCAGGAAGTCCGGCAGCTCCCCGGTGTCCAGGCGCCGCTGGCGGTCCGCCCGGCGCTCCAGGAGCTCGAGCCGGCGAGGGCCGAAGCGGCGCTCGAGCTCGACGACGAACGCGAGCGCGTCGTCGCTCAGGATCTCGTTCGAGCGCGTGCCGGAAGAGGCCGCGAACTCGGCTGCGAAGACGGCTGTCACGGAACTAGTCGGTTTCGTGGTCGCGCTCGCAGAAGTCCGGGCACGTGCACGGTGCCGACTCGGCGGCGGTGACGACGTAGCGAGCGCGGTCGGCGCTATCCGCGATGGGCCTGAGCAGGGCGCCGTTGCCGTTCGAGCGCTCTCGTGCCCAGGGGCGCAATCGGAGGAGAAACCGCGTCACGGCGATCATTGTTGCATATTTCGGATCCGAAGTCGAGGTAGACGAGGGTATTTCTCGACTATAGGTCAGAATTCGACCTAGTCTTGGATCCAGGAACGTCTAGGAAGAACTGGCCGTCGAATGGTCGCCGAGGAACGCGAGCACACGCCTCCAGGCGTCCTCGGAGGCCTCGGCGTGCTCGTCCTGCTTGCGGTCGAAGAAGCTGTGCGGCGCCCCTTCGTAGGTGACGAGCTCGTGCTCGACGCCGGCGTCCCGGAGCGCCTGCTCGAAGGCGGCGTTCTGCTCGGCGGTGATGTTCTGGTCGTCTCCCGCCTGGAGCGCCAGCACCGGCGCCGCCAGCTCGGAGGCGCGCTCGAGCGGCCCCGGGTGGCCGTCGCGCTCGCCCGGCCTACCGTAGAAGCCGATCACGCCGGCGAGCCCGTGGCCGCTCGCGGCGGCGAGCCAGGAGTGGTGGCCGCCGAAGCAGAAGCCGAGCGTGAAGACGTCGCGGACGCCCTCTCTACGCAGCCACTCGACCGCCGCGCGCACGTCGGCCTGGATCGTCTCCGGCTTCGTCTGCCCGACGTGCTCCGCGTACTCGAACTCGTCGCCGCGCTTCTCCGCTCCCGCCGTCCGGCCGAAGTAGTCGATCGCGATCGCGGTGTAGCCGCGCTCGGCCAGGCGCAGGGCGAGCTCCTCGTAGAAGCGGTAGAGCCCGCGCACGTCGGGAAGGATCACGACGCCGGCCGGCTCTGGCTCGTCCGGCAGGGCCGCGAAGGCCGCGAGCCGGTTGCCGTCGGCAGCCTCGAGCTCGAGCTCCCGGTGCGTGACGGCCGCGCCGGAGATCGCCGGGATCGGCGGTGACGAGTCCAGCTCGAAGCACACGCGGTGAGCCTAGCGGCCGCCCGGCGCGGAGAGGGTCAGTAACCGCCGCCCGAGTTGTAGTAGCCGCCGCCGCCAGAGGTGCCGGATGACGTCTTCCCGGGCGCTGCGACGTGCCAGGTGAAGCTCGTGCCGCCGAAGCTGTCCGAGGCGCCGTTCCCTCCAACGCTCTTCGGCGAGTGGTCGAGCGCGAACGTGTACAGCGGCAGCCCGTTGAAGGTCACCTGGGCCCGCCCGTCCGGGCGCATGACCGTGCCGAGCTTGGAGCTGAGGCCGGAGGCTGCCGTGGGAGCGGACTCGCCAGCCGGCAGGGTCAGCGGCACCCAGATCTTCGTGCAGCTCCCCGTACAGAGGATCTTCCCGCCCTTCTCCTGCGACGGGCTGTAGAGGGCGAAGCCCTTCGCGTCGACGAGCACCGTCCCCGTGCCGGAGACCGATGCCTGCGCCACCGTGTCGGACGTCGTCGAGCCGGAGGCCGCCGGGCTTCCCCCGCTCTTCGCGTTGCCATAGCTCGAGCCGCAGGCGCTGAGAGCGACGGCGGCAAGAGCGAGGGCTATGAGGCTGAGTGTTCTCTTCATGCCCGTTCATACGGAGGCGGCACACGCTCGGATCTCGGAAGCTAGCCTCTCCCACATGCTCGACCCCGAAGTCGCCGCCGTCCTTCTCGCGGCAGCGTTCGCCGGCGTGCTGGCGCTGCCGGGGCTGCGCAAGGCGCTCCGGCGCGGCGGGCAGGTCTGCGCCTCCTGCGGGAGGCTGATCGTGCTCGGCGAGCGGACGTGCGACTGCGATCGCTGAGAGAACGGGTCCCTCGCCGCCCTGATCTGCGGGTCTTCGCCGGCTACTGCCTCGCTGCCGCCGTCTACATCGCGATCGGCGTGACCGTGACCGACTTCCTCTACTCGTTCTGGGTCGCCGTCGCCTACGTGGTGATCGCCGCCTGGGCGGTCCCGATGCTCGCCAGGAGACGGGCTTGAGGCGACGTTTGCAGCGCTGTCGTCGGGTCATCGGTCAGAAGGCCGGCCTGTGAGCTGGGCCGCCCACGACATGGAGCCGTACGCGTTCCAGAAGCACCTCAACCTGAAGATCGCGTTCGTGCCGCTGCTGATCGGCTCGTACGCGCCGGACATGATGACCAAGTGGTTCGTCTACGGGGTCCACCTCGGCCCGTGGGACCTGAAGGCGACAAACCCGGCCCAGTTCCACCGCGGCTGGCCGGGCTTCGGCTTCACCCATTCGTTCATCTACGGGATCGCGATCGGCCTCGTCATCTGGAAGGTCTTCGGGAGCAAGCTCTGGGGGGTGAGCTTCATCATCGGCCAGTTCGCCCACGCGCTCACGGACACGGGCGACACGGTCGGGACGATGCTGCTCTTCCCGTGGACGTACCACTTCCACCTCGGCGCCTGGGCCTACGCCGGCCAGACCGGCCGGACGACCGACGCGGCCGCCTACTTCAGCGGGCTCGGGTCGATGTGGGACCTGGTCTGGATCGTCTACGGCTTCTACGCCTGGCGGGTGGTGACCGGCTCCTACTTCGACGGCGTCATCTACCGCGCCGATGCCTTCTGGCCGTGGATGAACCGCTGGGTTCCGCGCGGCGCGCTGCTCGCGCTCTACCGCGCCGCGTTCTTCTACGGGACCTCGCGCTGGATCGCCTGGACGGTCTGGGCGCACGTGATCCACCACTACCCGTACGACCTCAGCTGGGGCGGTCCGCACTGGGTGCACGCGGCGCACCCGTAGCCGACTACTTGTGCAACCATTTCGCCGTGTCCCGGCGTCTGTTTGCCGCGCTCGTCCTGGTCGGGGCCGTCTGCGCGCTACCCGCCCGGGCGCACGCGAGCCTCGCGGCCGGGATCGCCGAGATCCGGGACGCGTCGGGGAAGCTCGTCGCCAGCGCCGGCCAGGGCTCGTTCGCCAGCGTCCAGGACGCCGGCTGGACGCTTCGCGTCGACTCGGCCACCCGCAGCGCGCGCGGGGTCGACCTGCGCGGGGTCTCGGTCGCCGGCGGCAAGGTCTACGTGGCCCATATCTTCGTCCCCGCACACGGGCTGCGCGGGGCGCTCGTCAGCGGGCTGGAGGTCGACGGCCACCTCGTCTCGGGCAAGCCGAACACGCTCGTCCCGCTCGGCCCGGCGAGTTACCTGGTCGTCCTGCAGGAGGCCGTCGTCCCCAGCGAGGGCAGCGGCGTCGTCGGCCTGCGCGTCGTCTCGGGCGACACCTCCAGCGGCCTCGACCCCGGCACGCAGCTCCTGATCGGCCTCGCCCGCGCCGCCCAGCCGCCCGCCCACCACAAGCAGGCCCGGCTCTCGTGGCTCTCGCTCGGCGTCTCCGGCCACGGGGCGAGCACGGGCTTCCCCGAGGCCTTCCCCGAGTTCCTGACGCCGCCGCCCTCGAACGGCCCGATCGGCGGGCGCGCGGTCGCGATTGCCGAGCGCTACCTCGGCGTCCCCTACCGCTGGGGCGGCGCCGATCCGATCACCGGCTTCGACTGCTCCGGCTTCGCGATGTTCGTCTACGCCCAGCTCGGGATCTCGCTCACGCACTACACCGGCGCGCAGTGGTACGAAGGCGCGCGGGTGCCGCCGTCTGATCTCGAGCCCGGAGACCTCGTCTTCTTCGAGCCGAGCTC
>Ga0187773_10001172_pt1 | contig 10592 bp, 10 predicted proteins | sample 0216_BV02_MP05_1_FD_133133 | JGI IMG/M metagenome (GOLD analysis project Ga0187773, IMG submission 133133) | Tropical peat soil microbial communities from peatlands in Department of Meta, Colombia - 0216_BV02_MP05_10_MG | ecosystem: Environmental > Terrestrial > Soil > Wetlands > Peat | place...
GCGCTGCATAATGCGCAGAATTTCCGCCCGAGTTTCAGGTAGGAATTGGTTCTTAAGTAGTTCTCCGATGTACTTCTTGTGAATGAAGTCCCGCTCGGGCTCTTTCGGCAGGACCATGAGGATCCCCACCCGCTGGAACTCCTGCGGGAAGAAGCTTGCCCGCATGGTGAATCCGGTCCCCAACAGGCCCACTTTCTTCAGCCCGATCGCCTTGGCATGGTCCGAGGTGGCGCGCACGATGCTGAGAAGGGGAATGGCCGACCGTCGCTGGACTTCGTCGAACACGAGGTGCGGGGTGTTTGCAGCCATAAAGCCGAAGTCCGCGCCAGCACGCGCCAACGGCTCCACACCGGCCGCAAGGTAATCGGCCAAGTCATCGAGCCGACCGGCGTCGAGCATGGCGATACCCTTATCGACATCGAGGCTGTTGATGAGCACGTGCGGATATCCTCCATCAGGCTTCCGGGCACGATAGCGCGCGACGATGGAGCGGTAATAGTCAATGGTAGACTCGGGCCCAAGCCCACCGAGCATGCCTGCGGTTCGCATGTTACCGGAGAAGGGATGCACGGCGAGCCAGCTAGGATTCGAAGACAAGCGCCCTAGTTCCCATGTGGAAGAAACACGATCACTCCACTGCATGCTGCGCGGCTGAGCGTTAGTTGGCGAAAATGGCTATTTATCGCCAGCTTCCCCCCGCTGCAGAACTCGTAAGCGCGCAGTCCCCAACTATTGCGCCGGGCGCCTGCTTTGATTCCGCTTTGTCATTATCGCTTTATTGCTCGATCAGAAGTAGCCGTCTCCTGAAGGTTCGCCAAGCTCATGCAAAAACTGGAAGCGGCACTGGCGAGAACCGATTTTCCGCAGAACATAGGTCAGGCGTTGACATTCATTGACGTCCCGGTTCGAGTCTCGAAAGCAGCCTCGACCCTGCACTGATGGTTTGAACCTCATGCTCTTGCCAGAACCACTTCCAGCTTGAGCTGCGGGGCTATAGCAGCGAGGACCGTCTCCGTCACCGCTCGCTGGCTGATCTTTGCTCCCTCGACCTCTACGAGCGTCACTGCGGAGATCGCAGAGTAGGCTTGGCCCGCCGCAATCAATTGCGCCAGCGCTGTTTGCAGCGGCGAAAGGCTGGGATTGAAGGCGACATTCTCAATGTAGCAACCTTGAAAAATGCGCCCGCCAGTCGTGCGAATGGCGACCCCTGCCGGCGATTTGCTGTACGGCGCGTAGGACCTACAGGCTGCGTCTAGCGCTGCGGCGGTCAGAGCATCGGGAGCTCCACCGGTGAGGACAAGATTCGCCTTCCTGATTGGCAGAGCTCCCCGGGTTGCTCCCAGGGCGGCTGGTCCGAACGCCGCGGGCAAGATCGACGCCAGCTTGGCTGGCGGCCGATTCGGCATCAGAATCAGAATTTCTCCCGCAGGCGATATTTCTTCCATGAACTGTCGGCAGTGGCCGCAGGGCGCGCCACCCACCACTGCCAGCGAGGTGACGGACTCCTCGGAATTCATGTACGCGTTCGATAGGGCCGATTGTTCGGCATGCACGGCGAATCCCAGACACTGGCCAGAAATCTCGATGTTGGCTCCCAAATAGAGACTTCCGCTGGCCCCACGCGCGACGACACCAACGAAGAAGTTCGAAATTGGCGCCCGCGAATAGCTTTGTGCCAGCGGCAGCAAGCCAAACATCAGGTCGTCGACGCTGGTGTTTTCGCTCTTCGCAAGGGCTTCGACCGCGCTGGCAGGAACGCGGCCGCTGAACTTGGGATCTTCCACGACTTGGCTCAGCAGAGCGCGAGAGCGCTCGCTGAACTTCGGCAGCCGCGACCGGAGAGCCTCATCCGTCGTTTCGTGAGTGAACCGTAAAGATTTCATAAACACCAACCCCAGGGCCGATGCACCCAAACGAGTCAGCGCCGTGCGGCGGCTGATGCCGTCATCCGCAGATAGAGAGCGCATTCTACCTCCACCTATTGAGAGAGATCGCGAGGATAAACTAGTTCGGTTTCAAAGAGAACCGCCGCTCATCGGACCGGTTTTTCTTGCTCAAGCAGGTGTTGAATACGAGGCGTCATCACTCTGGAATTCTTGGCGTAACATCCATGCAACTCACAATCCCGTCGCAGCCTTAGCAACGGCGCAGTCAGAAGAAGGTTGACTCCTCATAGTGGCATCGTTACCCTCCAGTTTCTCGACGGAACCCCGCTCATGCCTGCGGAAGCGTGAGGATACGGAAAATCGGAAAACACAAAAGAAGCGTAGCGACTACTGCTAGTCCAATTCGCGCGCCGCTCGTCTTAAAACGCTGACTGATTGCCATCAGCAACAGCACCGTCGCAAGCGTCACCGTCACCCGCACATATTCGTCAGAGTGCTGCCGGGCCTGCGTGCCCCGCTCGAAAACCCTCGTGGCCTCTTCAATGGACGCCTCCTCCGTTTTGGAACTCCGATATTGAGGCATCAACGATTGTCCTACCGGAGCGTCTGGATTGTTGAGAGAGTCCGTCTTTTTCCACGCCTCAAACGCTGGACGAAACTCAGGAAGCATTCGTCGCTCAAAGAGGTCAACCAGCTTCCTGTCTCCGTGCGCTTCGGCTTTCAGCCACTCGACCACGGTCGAGGCGTTATACAAACGCTCCTGATTGGCGACAGTCGCGCTGCCCTCGGCTTGAGCCCGTAGTTTGCTGGCTTCGCCGTAGAGTTCTGACTGGTGTCCAGTCCACAGAGCAGCCTGGTATCCGCTCCACGCAGTAGCGATCGCGACTACCGCAAGTACGAGAGCCTCGGCGATCTCCAGTATCTCCCGGGCGAGAGAATCGGGGCCTACCTTGTGTTCGCTAAGGTGATGAGCCACCTCGATGTTCGAACCGCCGGTTTCCGGCATTTCAGACTGCCTCGAATCGAAAGTGTAGCACTGCTATAGTTATCAAGAGATTTACGCCTTTGTGGAGAGAGAGGACTGAGTGGCTCGTCGCGTCTGTACCCCAGAGGAGACGCACAGGCGAGAACTCAGGCTCTATCGAGCACCCAGAAGTTGGGCCCGCGCTCCGCCTCGAGTTTGCTGAGCTGTTCCTGGTGAATCTCGCGTACACGCGCGGGCGTGATTGCTTCCAATGGATCAACCTCCTCGATGTGTAGGCTGGTCTTGTCCTCGTAGAGGTGCTCGCCAATGAGTCGGGCCCGCTCGTCGTACGGCCAGATGAACGCCTGCCGGCTGTACACGCGATAGAGCCTGTCCTCGTGATCAATTTCATAACCAGTGGGCCTGAGGTTGGAGCCGACGGCGAGCTGATGGAAGGTGATCTCATCGCAGATCCCCCAGTCCCCGACTGCGAGGCGATCATCTGAGTGCCACAGTACTGCCTGCCCGACGCTGTTGTAAAACGCTCGCACGCCTTCTTTACCTTCCACGACGACGGGGTTCGCACCCCAGGTCACCCGGTACACGGGGTGATCCACCATCATGTCAGGCGCCAAGATCCTGTCGTACTCTCCCGCCCCTTCGAGGTGCACATGCCGCCAGAAGTTGAGGAGGATCGCCCGATGCAGCGGGCTAGTTGTGCGTTCCAGAAGCTTTGCGGTTGGCTTCATGCAGTCATAAACCGCTTGCTCAAATCGGTTCATCTTAGCCGCACACTTGCGGGCCTCGAATATAACAGTGTGCCCACGATTTCGTTAGACTCTTTTGAGAACGCGAGTCCCAGCTGGTTAACAGCCAACAGATGACTGGTGAAACAATCTCCCGCCAGCTTCGTAAAATCCGGCATGTGGCTGGACTATGGCACGATCGCATTGCCAGCCCGATGTTTTCGATCAGGCGCTGGCTGCCCGTAAGGACGAACTGGAGAACGTCAAGATCCGCTTCTGGCTGGCGATGTACGTCGACCTAAGCCCATCCCTTGTCCCTGCATTCAGGCCCAATCCCCTGCGGAATTCAAAGGCGAGAAGTGGTTCTATTGAGACCAGGGCAAAGCTGCGCTGCACTCCGTGTTTGAGTTGAAAGATGTTCCCCAATCTCAGCCACCGAACTCTAACCTATAGGGGCCTTCCCGCAAGGCAAACGCTTGTTATCAGGGCGCATCAACTTGTCGCATTGCCCAGTACGCGTCTGCTCAAGCTTCACCTTGAAGACAGATAGGCATCGGCGACGCTGATTGTTCAGTAGTGGCCTGACTGCAACTGCATAACCCGAAGATTGCCACCCACCCAGGCAGTGGGGATTGCAAGCACTATCAGCGCGACAGGATACCAGTGCGGACCCAACGACGGCTGCCGGTTCCATGTCGCCACAGCACCCGCAGTACTGACAACAAAACCGAAGACGCCAAGCAGCAGCGCGTGGGCCATGGGCCGTTTGGGCGCGAATCGCGCAGCGATGTAGCTGCCCCCAACGCCATACAGAGTCCGGTAGAAGGTCGCGAGCAGCAAGGGCGTATTGCCCGCAGGCTCACCCAATTGCGGGAGCACCCCAATGGCCTGCATCAGAATGTCAGTGCCAATGGAGAGAATTACGCCGACGAGTAGGCCCGCAAGCAAGGCACCGATGCTTCGAGGCAACCCGCGTGCGGGGTTAGCTGGTTGCAGGTTGAACGTGGTCATCGGACCTACCGTGGGACCGAGGATCACAATCTTAACACCAAGCGATGCTCTGGACAGTGGAGTCGGTGCTAATGGAGCCCAGCGATTTCCCTCAGAACCGTAGCTTGTCAGAGGAGGATATTACACCAGCCTTCACCACAGTTCTCGTTTGCCGACTTCGCGCGAACTGACCGGCCGGTCCATAGTGCTGAAGAACCGGCTCCGAGTGGCAGACGCTCAGCGTGGACGTATGGTCATGGACGCGCGATGTCCTGTTGTCGTCTTCCAGTACTCAATCCACTGCCGCCGAATGCCGTCGGCTCGTTCGATCAATTCCTGGCTCGGGCTTTGCCCGTGCTCGACTACAACAACAATCCCGGTGTTGAATTTTCTTTGGGAGTGGTCAACATCGGGTAAACGCGGCCCTTCCACGGCAATCACGTCCTGGATCGTCACTTTCGTTCGCTCGGCCCTGAATATCGGAAGCCCGTTTGTGTCCGTACCGACCCTCACGAGGTTCTTTAGGATGAAGAAGTCCGGCACCTCTGCGGCAGAAATCAGTCCCATCAAGTACAAGTCGAGATAGGAATAACCGGCTGCGGGCACGAAGTAGCCGTCACGGAGTTGCGTGTAGGTTCCATCGAAGTTGTCCTGCCAGAGGCCCCCTCCCAGAGTTGACGCCTCCGAGGGCAACGAATATGGAAATGCGACGCGAGCTTGCAATCCTGGCGTCCAATGAGGCCAGGAGCTAAGGGGAATCGTTTCACCGTTGACTTTGGCGGAGACATACGCGGACCAGCGGTGGCCCACTTCGTGCCCGAGATGCCCAACCGCGTAATTGTAGGGAAAGGGCTCCCCGTCCGGTGAACCCTCCGCGAGTTGGCGCGAGTAGAAAGCTATGTCGTGATGGCTGCCGACGGGTGCTCCTGGAGGAGGCGTTCCTTGTACCTCGTTCGAGCCCACATACACAGGCTGCGCGAACCCCAATTGGAATCTACCCTGCGTGCAGCGGCTCTCCAGGACCTGTTGCGTTTGGTCGTGCTGGGTTTGCCCGATTCCGGTGACATTGCCTCCCACCGGGCCGTCACTCGGAGTACTCGCTTCCTGACTATCAATGCGAAAATCGGAGTAGTACGCCAAAAAATCGAACTTGTCCCCGAGAGCCCGAATGATTGTGCAGGAGAGATCCTGCGGTTTTGGCACGCCAAGATAGTCGAACGATTCGTACACAACAGCAAAGGGGCCATCGTTGTACGAGAGAGACGAGAAGTGAACTGCCACAGGTTTTACCGCGCCGGACGGCACTGGGTAAATCCCGACGATGGCATCCTTCGCTGCCAATTCCTTATACGACATCTCAACGGAGCCGTCGCGATTGAGCACAGCCTGAAAACGATTGATCGTCTTGAGCCATGTGAAATCAAGGAAACCGCCGAACGGCTCGGTGAGATCCCACGTGATGACCACACGGTCGGAACTTTGCTTCAGATAATGAGGACCGGACATCCGTGGCTTCAGGAACACACATATAGCAGGAGCTTTGTCGATCAGTTTGCTAGCCACCTCTCTCAACTGATCGAACCTGTCAAGAAGCACTCCTCCGTCGCGATGCCCGTAAGGGTCAAGACCGATGTCCTTTTCTGCGGCGCCGAAGCGGATCGAGCCGGCCGTTCCAACAAGGAACGAGTTCCACAACTTGCCAGAAAAAGGAAAGGCGAATCTGTGGAGACTAGCTTCGGCGCCAGTGAGTTCGGGACCGTAATCCGAATCCCAGCGCAGAGGCCCGCTTTCAACCCGGTATTGTGAACCGTCTGGTGTGAAACGAAGGGTTCGACCGACAAGGTCGAATTGGTTAGCCTTCCCCAGCACACTGTCATCCAATTCCAGTACGATCAGATCCCCCTTGGCCAAGACCCTACCGATAGAATGGCCAGGCTCATTGTCTTGTTGCGTATTTGACACCCTGACACTCACGAGCAGCCAACACAAAGCTAAGAGTGCACTCCGCGATACACGGCCGACATGCTTGCTCACCTCATCTCCAATCCGCCGAGGGGCAAAGGAACTGGTCCGCAGAGCATACGCGAATCTCTATTTAGAGAAAACGACGCGTTACAGTATCGATGAGCTGGATAGGATCACAATGGTGATACTAGGGCTGATAATCCGCTCGGGTCCCGACCATCTCCTGTGCTTTCGTTGACTTGATCACTGCCTGCACGTAAGATTCGCGCAGTGATCGGCCAGACTATCTCGCACTATCGCATCATCGAGAAACTCGGTGGCGGTGGCATGGGAGTGGTCTACAAAGCCCGGGACACCCGTCTCGATCGATTCGTGGCCCTGAAGTTCTTGCCGGTGGACGTGGCCGAAGACCGCCAAGCCGTGGAGCGTTTTCGCCGTGAAGCGAAAGCCGCTTCAGCCCTCAATCACCCGAATATCTGTACGATTCACGACATTGGCGAGCAACACGGCCAATTCTTCATCGTTATGGAGTTCTTGGACGGTGTAACCCTGAAGCACCTAATCGGCAATCGGCCAATGGAGTTGGAGGCGGTTTTGTCGGCGGGCATCGAGATCGCGGATGGTCTGGATGCAGCGCACACCGCCGGGATTGTGCACCGCGATATCAAACCCGCCAACATCTTCATCACCAAGCGCGGCCACGCCAAGATTCTGGATTTCGGACTGGCAAAGGTGACACACCTTTCAGGTGGCACTGTAGAAATAGCTGGACCGACAGCCCTCGGCGAAGAACACCTGACCAGCCCAGGCTCGACGTTAGGAACCGTTGCTTACATGTCGCCTGAGCAAGTGCGGGGCAGAGAACCGGACACTCGCACCGACTTGTTCTCCTTCGGTGCACTCTTGTACGAGATGTGTACGGGCATGCTTCCGTTTCGCGGTGACACGCCCGGAGTCATCTTCAAAGCCATCCTGGACGGGACACCAACGTCGGTGGTACGCCTGAATCCTGACGTTCCACCAAAGCTGGAAGACATCATCAGCAAAGCGTTGGAGAAAGATCGAAACCTGCGCTATCAAGTCGCTTCCGACATGCGTGCCGACCTGCAACGACTGAAACGCGATGCTGATTCCAGTCGTAGTTTGAGTGCAGCGGTAGCGACACCGGAGCCACTCAAGCCGATCACAACCAAAGTGCCTACCACAGGGGCAGTACCGCCCCTCACTACAGGCAGTTCTGCCGCCTCCCAGGTTCCAACTACGGGAGTAGTTGCCCCTGCCAGGAGCAAGTGGCGGTGGATCGGTGGTTTGGCAATAGCGGTGGTGCTAGCGTTGGCTGGAACCGGTGTTTTCTGGTTTCGGGGTCGAAGTAGCTCACAGGAAATTTCGTCCTTGGCGGTGTTGCCCTTCATCAATGCCAGTAACGATCCCAGCAGCGAATACCTCAGCGACGGCCTTACCGAAAGCCTGATCAACAACCTTTCCCAGATTCCAAATCTCGCCGTGATGTCCCGCTCTGCCGTCTTTCACTATAAGGGGCATGATGTCGATCCTCAGGTGGTCGCCCATGAACTGAAAGTTGATGGTGTGGTGACAGGACGCATTGTGCAGCGCGGCGATCAGCTCATTATCAGCGCAGAACTTGTCGACGCCCACACCAATCACAATCTGTGGGGTGACCAATACGAACGAAACGTCTCGGATGTTCTGGCGGTGCAACAAGACATCACTCGTGCGATTTCCGACAAATTAAGGGAACATCTGTCGGTCGAACCCAAGAAACAGGCTGTAAAGGGCGGCACGAACGACCCCGAAGCCTACCAGCTTTACCTCAAGGGCCGTTATTACTGGGAGAAGCGCACTCCAGATTCACTCGAGAAAGCCAAGGAATACTTCAACCGGGCCATCGACAAGGATCCCAATTACGCTTTGGCTTACGTTGGGTTGGCAGACTACTACGATGTGCTGCCCGACTATGCGCCTGCCTCCTACAGCGAGACGGCGCCCAAGGCGCGAGCCGCCGCGCAGAAGGCACTGGCTATTGACGATACGTTGCCGGAAGCCCATGCCACTCTAGCAAGTAGCTACGCAAGTTCATGGGATTGGGCTGCTGCGGAGCGAGAATGCAAGCGTGCGCTGGAACTCAACCCCAACTATGCCAAAGCTCATAAGGTGTATTCCCTTCTCCTGTCCACGTTCGGACGTTATCAGGAAGCACTTGTCGAGATGAAGCGTGCAGTGGATCTGGATCCCCTGAATTTGAACTATAACAACAACATAGGGCTAACGTACTTCGCTGGACGGCAATACGATCTGGCGGTCGAGCAGTTCAAGAAGGTCATCGAGATGGATCCCAGCTTCGCATCCGTGCACGACAGCCTTGCCTTTACATACCTTTGGATGGGCAGCTACGGCCTATGGCTTGATGAGTGGAAGAAAGCGACAACCCTTAGCAATGACAAGGAAGACGCGGCGATCGCAGACGGGGTAGCCAAGGTCTACGCGCAGTCAGGCCTCCACGCAGCGCTGGTCAAGAGGGTGGAACTGTATAAGCAACTGGCCAATCGGCGCTACGTAGATCCAGGCTATATCGGTTACATGTACGGCAAACTGGGCGATAAGGATCAAGCCTTCGCCTTTTTGGAGAAGGCTTATGTGGAAAAGGCGGGAAGCTTACAGAACATCAAGGTCGCCCCCGAAATGGATTCGGTACGTACCGACCCACGCTACATCGACCTGCTCAAGCGCATGGGGTTGCCGCAGTGACCGCTTTCACCCTCTGGAAAGACGCCGACTCGCTAGTGGCTAAGAGCTGAATTTTTCGCGGCGCCTAGGGAGGAGTCGCACTACGCATCAACTCCTCGCGCACGCGTTTGGAAAGCTTTTCCAGGCGCTTCAGCTTTTCCGGCATGTCCTTCTTGATGGCACCCTGCCTTACGCCCTCCATGTCAGCCGGGACCGAACTACAGAGTTCAGCAAGCTCCTTCGCATCTTTCTGAAGCTGGAGGTTGCTTGCACGATCCCTCATTTCTTCGGGTGTGGTCTGTTTCTGAACTGCCACATCCTCGGGGTGTTTCAAATTGACGTTTTGGCTAGGAAGCGGAACAGCCAAGAACAGAAGCCCCAGCAAGACATGGAGACTTGGAGTGCACCTCATGTTGGCTCTCCCATGACGTTCGGTTGGACGGCTTCGACGATCTTTCCGGCGGGTGGAGACTGTGTCTCAGATTCTAAGATCAACGACTTCGCTCTTCACAGCCGGCTGCCTCCCGGCTCGTCTGACGCGGCGAATTAGAGAGTACTTCATCGCGGAAGCTTGAATCAATTGTGCTGGGACGACGGCAATCGCAAGTCACCAATGTCGACTATCGAGAACAGATTGCACTCAAGACCCCTCGATAGCGCTTTCCGAAAAGGTTTCTTGGCCAGGCAAGGCTGCTGGATTTGCTTCCGGATAGTCAGGGGAGCTCGCCGCCGGTACCAGTTCCGTCCCAAGAGGACGTGTTTTGCGTTTGCAGAGCCTTCCATCCCCTCGAAGACCGCCCTTCTCATGTCATCTGTTTACCCCAGTATCGTCTAGGGTGTACATTCGCCTCGCAGGTTTGACCCCTTGCGTCTCGTGGAGGAGACCATGATTCGACGACAGCTTCTCTCGAAGTTCACGAAGTTGTTTGGCTTCGGCCTCCTGGGGTTGGGCGCCGTCAAGGCGCAAGAAACAGCGGCACGTAAACCATTGAAGATCATGATGAAGAGTGCCTGGGGATCGGATGATCCCACTCGGGCAGCTTTTGTCTTCGTGCATGGTTTGGCATTAGCCGAGGCGGGCCACGAGGTGCAGATTTTCCTCACCGGCGAAGCAACCTACCTCATGCGTAAGGCAACCGTGGCAACGATCTTCCCAGTGGGATGGCCGCCCTTGAGTGAAACGCTTGACAAAGTTGTAGCAAAGCACATTCCAGTCTTCTCCTGAGGTGCTTGTTCCCGGGCCCGTGGGGTCACGGAAACAGACCTAAAGGATTGGGGAGCAAAATTCGGCACTCC
>Ga0187773_10001173_pt1 | contig 10591 bp, 9 predicted proteins | sample 0216_BV02_MP05_1_FD_133133 | JGI IMG/M metagenome (GOLD analysis project Ga0187773, IMG submission 133133) | Tropical peat soil microbial communities from peatlands in Department of Meta, Colombia - 0216_BV02_MP05_10_MG | ecosystem: Environmental > Terrestrial > Soil > Wetlands > Peat | place...
CCCGGAAACGAAGCGTCGCCAGAACGACCTTGATGTTGTCCGTGATTGTGGCCGAGATCACGGTCGGTTCACCCGGCTTTGCGGTGTATGCGGGGAGCGAATGGACGATGTCGGGAGCAATCAGATCAAGCGGCCCCGTTTGTGAACTTTTAAAATCCCCTGCATCCAGTGTGACCTGATTCACGTGGTTATCGGATGCTTCAACCCACAAGGATTGCCTCCCCCAACTGGGCGCGGGAAGCACGACATTGCCCTTTTTATTTTCCAAGGAAGTGATTAGGATGGCACTCGCGACCCGGTTCTGGATGACCTTGACCGCTTCAAGATCGGACTGAACCGACACGTATGAATTGAAGATTATCTTTAAGAAATCCTCTTGGCTCTCTGACAAAGCGACCTCATTCTTGATCGTTGAAATATCTTTTTCCGAATAGGCGGTCTTCAAACGGTTCAGCACCGAATGAATCTCTGTCAGGTCGGACGGACCTATCGTTCTGGATGGCTGAGGAGGAGTACTCGTGCTGCGAGCGATCTGGGGTTTAGATTTGACGACTTTTTTTTCCGAGACGGCTTTCTTTTCAGAACCGATCGATTTGGAACCGCCGCCGTTCTTATCCGTCTCAACTCGGGTACCCGGTTGATTGCCCGTTAACGGGCTTGATTCTGTCGAACGAAGCCCGCCGGTTCCGGTCTCGGGCCGTTCGGGCTTGGACGGGGACTGTGGCGGTACCGTAGAGGGGGGGGACTCTGTTGTTACTAGGGGCGGCGATACGGACGGGGTTTCCGGAGGGGCCACGGTTACCGTCTCATTCGAAACAGGCCATAATGCCAGGGAAATCAGCAGACCCAACGAGAGAGCGATGCCGCTGGTGATTCCGATCACAATCGGTCTTATCGAGAAAGTTTTAGCCGTCATTTTATTATTATAGGGGCTTGCATCGCCCCCTCCATCCGCCTAAGACGGGATAGTCCGCCTGCGGCGGACTCTCCATCTCGATCTCCGCGTCCGGCGGATTGTTCGCTGAATACCTACTTTACCGATCGGGCGCATCGAAAACCGACATCCGTTAATCGAGATGTGGGATAATCGTAAGACCGGAACGAGGCCCTGGCGATGATCGAGGCGACTTTTTTGTAAACGTCCGGCGGATAATGCCCGATGCCCATAAAGGATAAGCCGCGGGTGACGCGAAAGACCTGGCCGAAATTCTCGTTTCGGGCCTCATTGCCCGGATAGGACCTGTACCAGCTCGCCGTCCATTCCCAGACATTGCCGATCATATCGTAAACCCCGTACGGGCTCTTGCCGTTTTCATACCGTCCGACCTTAACGGCGGATGCGGCCATCACCGGCCCCTTGGAGATGTTCCCGAGGTCGGGGTTAAAGAGGTTTCCCCAGGGGTATTTGAAGCTGTCCGGTCCTCGTGCGGCCTTTTCCCATTCCTCTTCCGTGGGAAGACGTTTTCCCGCCCAGCGACAGTATTCATCGGCATCAAACCAGCTCACATAGGCGACCGGGAAATTGGAACGGCCTTCCGGATAGGTCCCGTTTCTCCAGTCATCGGGTAACGGGTGATTCACCGCTCCGAGGAATCGTTTATATTTTTGGTTGGTCACTTCATATTTATCGATATAAAAGGCCGGCACGTTCACCCGGTGAAGCGGATGTTCGTCTTCATACCAGGGATGCGGCAGTCCGTATTCCAGCGCTTCGTTATCGGCATCGACCTCGTCGGTTCCCATCAGAAACTCGCCGGCCGGAATCAATACCATATCATCGTCCGGCTTCTTTTCACAAGCCGACAACCCGACCTGAAGCAGGACAAAAAGCGTCAACGGTCCGAGCGCAAGGACGGAACGTTTCGAGAGACACATCCTAGGCATTTCGTCTTGAGGGACCGGCGGATGGGACGGATTTTGATGACAACAAGAATTGGAAAACGGTGGAACCGATCTGGAGCGAATCTCCGGACTTCACCAGGCCTTCTTTCACAATACGATTGTTCACCTTCGTTCCGTTGGCGCTGCCCGTATCTTTCACCACGGCAAAGTCGCCGTAAAGTAGCAGGGTGCAATGCTGACGGGACGCCTCCGGGTCGGTGAGGACCACGTCGGCCTGCTTCCGTCCGAAGAGGATCCGATGCTTCGTCAGGGCGATTCGTTTGCCCTTTCCGTCCCCCTCCAATACAACGAGAACCGCATCCAAATTCGTCGGCAAACCGATTCTTTTCCCGGCGATGGCACGACGAACGGCCGTGCGCTCATCCGCGATTTCCCCCTCCAGGGAACCCAGCATCGTTTTGCTGTGGTCGAACAGAGGGCTATCGGGAAGGGGGGCGGTCCTGGCCGGACGTTCCTGCTTCGGCCGATTCACGTGTTCGCAGAACGGACAGCCCACGATGCCTTCTTTTCCCTCCGGAAGGTCGTAGATCGTGTGACAGTCATCGCAGCTGACGTTCATCGAAAAGGCTCGCGTATATCTTAAGGGGTTGGTGCGGTACCGGTCGAAGGATCCGATTCCCGATCGGCGACCGGCGGCCGGAATTCCTGCGGATCGGAAGTCCGATTCAGGTCCTGAAGATCCGTCCGGGCGCGGTCGGCCATCGGCGCCCTGGGGTTTAAGGCCAAGGCCTTTTGCAATTCGTCTTTGGCCTGCGAACTCACGCCCCGTTTAAGATATAAGAATCCCAGATCGTAATGCAAGATGGGGTATTCCGGAAATTTTCTTGAAGCCTCTTCAAACAAACGCATCGCCCCCTCCGGATCCTTTCGTTCCAACATGATCATGCCCAGGAAGTGGTACGCGACCGGAACCTTGGGATTGAGATCGATCATCCTCCGGAACATCCGTTCCGCATCGTCTAATCGGCGTTCGTCATATGCCGTTCTTGCGTCATTGAGAAGTCTGCGGACTTCTTCTTTTTCGCGCGGCGTGAGTTTCCGATCCGGCTCTTCGGTGATATCGGTCGGCGTGGGGGCGGGCTCCTGTAAAGGGGATTCGACGGCGGAGATGGAACCGGATGAATCCCTCTCCGACCGGGGAACGGGCGGAATAGAATTAGGGGACACCTTTTCTGAGACCGGCTGCGGCAGAACCGTGACGTCGGTTTCGGATTTCCGTGAACCCAAGGCGCTTTGAATGAGACGGCCGGTCCAATCCAACGTCAGTGCGGGCCATTGTGCCAGTCGATGCACGGCGACCCCGACTTCGGGAGAGCTTTGGGCGGCGCTTTGAAGAAAAGGCGGATTGAGCATCGAAAGCCATGTCGCCGCGCCCATGATCAAAAGAAAAGTCAGAATCGTCAACCGGAAAGCGGACGGTTCGGAGGATCGTGGTGGAGGCGGCGGCGTCCGGAATCGGCCGCTGGGTCGGGAGGGTGTTTTCTCCGCGGCGGCATCCCCCGAATGGCGCGGACGGACGACCGTGCTCTGATCGGCGATGCCCACGGCGGCCGCCGCGCCGGTGGCCACCTGGAACCGATGGCTGTCCTGTTCAATATCATGCTTGAAGAGGGTTTGCAGATACTGGGCCAGCCGGACCGTGCTGAAATCGTATCCCTTCTTGGACATATGATCTTCCAGCGCGGTCTGTAATTCGGAAGCGGACTGGAAGCGGTTGTCCGGTTCTCTGGCGAGGGCTTTGAGGATAATCGTCTCAAGTTCCGGCGCGACCTGTTTGTTAAGCGAGGTCGGCGGCGGCTCCACCTTGGCCTCGCGGACCTTTTCCAGGGTGTTGAAGTCGTTATCGCCTTTAAACAGTTTATGCCCGGTGAGAAGTTCGAACAGGAGGATTCCAACGGCAAAGATATCCGCACGCCGATCGACCGGGCGTCCCCAGGCCTGTTCCGGCGCCATGTAGGACAATTTTCCCTTCAGAATTCCGGTCCGCGTCTCGGAACTCTGGCTGGCGGCCTTCGCGATTCCGAAATCGACCAGTTTGACCTCCCCTTCGTACGAAACCAGGATGTTCTGCGGACTGACGTCGCGATGCACGATGTTCAGGTCTCGGCCGGCCAGATCCTTTTTGCGGTGGGCATAATCCAGTCCGGCGCAGACTTTGGTGATGACCAGCAGTGCATGACCGATCGACATGGGAAGGTTTAGGGCTTTCGCGCGTTGCAGGATCGTGCGCAAGTCCTTTCCCATGACGTACTCCATCGCGATGAAATAGGAGTTCTCGACATGGCCCAGATCGAAGATCTGGACGATGTTCTGGTGGGTCAGGAGCGCGGCGAGCTTCGCTTCGTTGATGAACATCGAAATGAATTCGGCATCCTCGGTCAGGTGGGGAAGGATGCGCTTGATCGCCATCACTTTTTCAAAACCCTTCAGGCCGGTTTGCTTGGCCATGAAAAGTTCGGCCATTCCGCCCGTACCGACCTTGTCGATCAAGAGATATTTTCCGTAATGGACCGGCGTATTCATCTCGCTAATACCATATCATGAAAATCGAGATCGGTCAATCTTGGCGGGCAGTTAGGAAGGAATTACCGGGCCGGTAAATTCTACGCCAAGAGGGGATATTATGTTCCGGAGCGTTTCGTGTTTTATATTCGAAACAGCCTCGCGGCATTGTCGGCCGTGATCTTCATCACCGAATCCGGGACCTGCGAAGGGTACAGCCGAGCCAGGGCGTCCGCCGTGTGTCGGATATAAGCCGGCTCATTCCGTCGGCCCCGGTTGGGGACGGGCGAGAGATACGGACAATCGGTCTCGACCAGGATCCGTTCCAGAGGCAGCGCCCGGGCAACTTCACGAAGCGCCCCGGCATTCGCAAAGGTCAACACGCCCGAGAACGAGATATAAAAATTCATCCGGATCGCCGTGCGGGCCATCTCAAGATCACCCGTAAAACAATGCATCACCCCGCCGACGGTTTCGGCCCCTTCTTCTTTTAAAATCGCAAGGGTGTCGGATTTCGCATCCCGGGAATGAACCACGATGGGCAGACCCAACTCCTTGGCCAGACCGATCTGTCGCCGAAACTGCCGCTGCTGTGTCTCCTTGGGGGAATGCAGATAGTAATAGTCCAACCCGATCTCGCCGTAACCGACCACTTTTTTATGGGCGGCCAATTTCTGAAGCTCGGCCAGCCCAGCGTCATCCAGATGCTTGACCTCGTGAGGATGAACGCCGACCGTCGCGTAAATCATCTCATGCCGATCGGCCAGGTCCACCGCTCGCCGGCTGGTCTCAAGATCACACCCGATCGAAATGACGGCCGAAATGCCGGCCTCGCGTGCACGGCGGATAACATCATCGCGGTCGGCATCGAAGACCGGGTCGTAAAGGTGAGTATGACTGTCGATCAAGATTGGGTAACCTCTTGGGTTGTCTTTGGTTTCATTCGGATTCAGTTTGGATTGTACCTGAAGCCGGCGGTTGTTTTCAAGGAAACAGTCCTTGAAATTTCCGGATAAAACTGCTACCTTCGATTATCTTGAGTCTTATGATAAAATACCTAAGGAGAACGCAATGAGAAAGATCCTCGAGGCTTTTTCATTTCCATCGCTCATTATCCTGGCGGCGGTTTTGGCGGGTTGTAACCAGAACAGTTCATCTCCGTCCTCCAGCCCCTCATACACACCGCCGTCGATCGCACAGCCGGCCGCTCCTCCTCCACCGCCACAACCGCAGCAACTCTCGCTCTACATCGTGCCCTTCGATCAAAGCAAGTTTTCAATGGAGCAGATCCAGGCCGACAAGAAAAAGATCGAACAGGATCCGAACAATGCCCAGGCGCTGGTCAGCCTCGGCGACGCCAATTTCATGATTCAGCGGTTCGAGAAATCTCAGGAATATTACGAACGGGCCCTGAAATCGGATCCCCAGAACATCAACGTCCGGTTGAGTCTCTCAAACTGCTACATCTTTATGCAGAAGCCGGATGAGGCGATTCATCAGTTGGACCAGATCCTGTCGATGAAGAAAGACTATCCGGAGGCCCTTTACAATAAAGGCTTGATTCTGCTCCAATCCAAACGGGATCCGGGCAGCGCAAAACAAGTCTGGACGCAATTGGTCAGCACCCATCCCGACCACGAGTTGGCACAAGAAGTTAAGGGTGAACTGGGAAGGCTGTAAGCGATGAACGTACTCGTACAAAGGTCCAAATTTTTCGTTACGGCCGTGACGGTTTATCTGGTTTGGGGTTCCGTCGCGCTGGCCTATGAGGCGGCCAAGGTCGAGAACGGTGGAACGATCACGGGGAAAGTGACGCTGCGTGGACCCGTTCCGGAACCTCGGGTGTTTCCGATGGTCCTTTATCCGACGGGCGATTTCTGCAAAAGAATATCGAACGGGGAGGGTCTCGTCCTGCTGAGGGAATTCAACGTGGACAACGACGGCGGATTGCAAGACGCGGTTGTGGCGGTCCAAAATGTGGTGCGGGGAAAGGCGTTTCGCTCTCGGGATACCGAACTGGTCACGGTCAACTGCATGTTTCATCCGGCCGATGTGCCGGAGAGCGAACAATTCGAGTTTCATCACGGGCAATTGGTCCATGTCCACCCGTTGCTGACCGTGATCCGAAACCATACCGAGCTGTCCGTGGTTAACCGCGACCCGATCAACCATGCCACTCAAGTCTACCAACCGGAGAAGGGTAATCGCGTCTTGAGCTTCCCGGTGCCCGTCTCCCTTCAGGCCAGCAGAGGGTATGTGGACCTCGAAAACGGAAGGGCGATCGCCCAGATCATCTGTGAGATGCATGAATACATGCAGACCTGGGCCTGGATCGTCGATAATCCCTACTTCGCGAAGACCGGAAGAGGCGGGGATTTTACAATCGAGAACCTGTCCCCGGGAACCTACAAGGTCATCGCCTGGCATCCCCATATGAAACCGATCGAGAAAGAGGTCACAATCTCACCCCATGGCGTGACGAAGCTCGACTTTGAATTCGACGGGCGTCAGGTCGTCCGGCCGATCTATGAGACTCAAACCCAATTCCGGATTTCCCCTGAAAGAGATCCCACGGTCGACCTCAAAGGATGCGAAGGGCCTTATTGCGTGCGGCAGGAGCATGGTCATCACTGATGGGGCCGGGAGAGTTTCCAGGAATTAAATAACGAAATGGGTGGGTGATGATGCTGTCCGGGTTTTGGTATCGGATCTTGCTGAAAGCAGCCTTCCTGTTGGCTCTGTTTCTGTTTGCCAGACGGCATGGGATGTTTTAGGTGTAACCGACTGTCATCCCTTAGCCTTTATCAGGAACAAACTCCAGTGCGAGTCCGTTGTTGCACCAACGTTGCCCGGTGGGCCGGGGGCCGTCGCTAAAAACGTGTCCCTGGTGGCCGCCGCAACGGGCGCAGTGATATTCGGTCCGGGGCAGTAACAACTTAAAGTCGCGTTGGGTTTCAACTCGACCCTCAATGGTCGTGAAGAAGCTCGGCCAGCCGGTGCCGCTGTCGAATTTCATATCGGAGGTGAACAACGGAAGTTCACAGCCCGCACAAACATACTGCCCTTTCCGTTTTTCTTCAAGAAGAAAGCTTGTAAACGGCCGTTCCGTACCCTCCTCGCGCAGTACGTAAAACTGCTCCGGCGTCAGCATCTTGCGCCATTCGTCCTCCGCTTTATGAATCTTTTCGATTTTTTCGGGCATAACGTCGCTTTTCCCGAACCCCTTTCGATTCATAAAAACGGTCAGGCCCAAGCCGATGAGAAGTCCTTGAAGGAAACGACGCCGCTGCATGATTTTATTATAATATGCTTAGCGACTGAATTCCAGACTTAAATAAAGGCGCCGTCCGATCGATTGATAGACCCGACCGGATGGGTTAGGGCAGGAGTTGCCACTCGTCTTTTTCGATCATCACTTTTTGGCCCGTTTGAAGCTGTTTCACGTCTTCGCGTTCGAACATCCCGAGATACCGTTCGATCCGATCCGGTTCTGTGATCCGGTCCTCCTTGGTTTGCCCCGTGGCCAATTTGTACCGTCTGATTAAAACCGCCATCGTTTTCCTCCCGATTCCGTTTCGAATAACCCTTTGCAGATGCCGGTCTCACCCGGATCCCAGCACGTAAAGTTGCAAATTGTAACGGTTGTGGTGGAAAGAAGTCAATACAATAAATAACGCGCCGTTCGGCTTCCGCCGGGGGAACGGCTTGGAGATAAGAAGGATCTATTTCACCCGCATCCCGGATTCGACCGGTTCCACAAAGGTCGCCAACGCCTCGACCGTTTTGTCTCCCGCTGCCAGGATCATTCCCTGCGACTCGATTCCGCGAATGACAGCCGGCTTCAGGTTGGTCACCACAATGACCGATTTACCGATCAGCTGATCCGGAGCGTATTTCGTCGCGATGCCGGCCACCACTTGCCTTGTTTCAGTGCCGATATCGACCGAAAGTTTTAACAGTTTATCGGCTCCCATAATTTTTTCGGCCGCCACAATCCGGCCTACCCGTAGATCCAGCTTTCGGAATTCATCGATCGAGATAAAGGACGTTGCGGCGCTTGTCGATTCCATGACCATCTCCTTAGAAGGCGTCGCGGGTGCGGCGGTTTCTTGTACCATAATGCGCTGCGGCGGTTCGATGCGAGGGAAAAGCGGGCTCCCTTTTCGAGCGGGTCGGCCCGGCTTGAGTCTTCCCCATTGAAAGTCTTGCGGCTTCAAGGCCTGCTCCAGCGAGGTCGACCAGCCCAGCTCCGTCGCCATGCGTTGGGCCGTCGTCGGCATGAACGGAAAAAGATGAACCGCCAGGATTCGCAGTGTCTCGGCGAGATGATACAAAACCACATCCAATCGGGCACGGTTCTTGGATTCCTTGGCCAGATCCCATGGGGCGTTCTTTTCAACATACCGGTTGGCAAAGTCGACGAGCGTCCAGATCTCCCGCAGCGCACGATGGAATGCGAATCGGTCCATTTCTTCTCCGACCGTACGGTGTAATGACTTCGCCACTGCAACCATCCGGCGGTCCTCCGCCTTGACCGCTTTGGGATGGGACTTTGGAACGACGCCGCCGGAATACCGTTCGATCATCGTGAGCGTGCGGGAGAACAGATTGCCCAGATCGTTCGCCAGCTCGCTGTTGTAGCGAGTGGTCATGGCCGTTTTTGAAAAGTCTCCATCCTGTCCGAACGGAACCTCCCGCAACAGGAAATAACGGAAGGCATCCGCTCCGTACTCTTCCGCCATGGCATTCGGGTCCACGACATTGCCGCGGCTTTTCGACATTTTTTCTCCGTCGACCGTCCACCAGCCGTGGGCAAACAAGGTCTTCGGAAGATCGAGCCCGAGCGCCATGAGAAGCGTCGACCAGTAAACCGCATGCGTCGTCAGGATATCCTTTCCGACCAGATGGACATCGGCCGGCCACCACTTCGCAAAGCGCCGGGGGTCCGTGCCGTAGCCGGGAATCGAGATATAGTTGACCAACGCATCCACCCAGACATAGGTGACATAATCCGGATCGAAAGGAAAGGGGATGCCCCAGGCGAGGCGGGCACGCGGGCGGGAGATGCAGAGATCTTCCAGCGGTCGGTCGAGAAAACCCAAGACCTCGTTCCGACGGCTCTCGGGTTGAATGAACTCGGGATGTTGCTGGATGTGCCGCCGCAACCGATCCCGATAAGCGCTCATTTTGAAAAAATAGTTGGACTCCGAGATCCGTTCCACGGGCCGGCCGCAATCCGGACATTTGCCCTCGACCACTTCGTCGGCCGCCCAGAACCGTTCATCGGGAAGACAGTACCAACCCTCGTAAGAAGCCGTGTAAAGAACCCCGGTCGCCTGCAGTTTTCTGAGCACTTGTTGCACGACTTGTTTATGCCGCTCCTCGGTTGTCCGGACAAAGTCGTTGTTCGAGATCGTCAGCCGCTTCCAAAGCTCTTTAAAGGCCACCACCATCCGGTCGGCGTGCGTCTGTGGGTCGAGGCCCTTCTTGGAGGCGGCCTGTTGAACCTTCTGACCGTGTTCGTCCGTCCCGGTCAGGAAAAAGGTGTCGTAGCCCCGGAGCCGTTTGTATCGAGCGAGAACATCGGCCGCGATCGTGGTGTATGCATGCCCGATGTGGGGAATGTCGTTGACATAATAGATGGGCGTGGTGATATAGAAGGTTTTGCGCTTTCGAGGCGCTGATCGTCTAGACAACGGGGTCATGTCCGGGTCCGTACCGTTTCAACGGCTTTCGAGTCCGCAACCGGTTCGCCGACGACGGCATCCCGTATCTTCAGCAGCACCGTCTCCAGCACCAACGCATGGTTGAGATTTCGAGGCGCGGCCCGTTTGAGAAGATGGATCAGCGTCAGTGTTTCCAATACCGCATCGGTTGAAACGGCACGGCTCCAGTTCGCGATTTGGTCCGGGATATCTTGATTGACGAGGAGAGACGCATCGGAATTGTGCCGGACGATCAGAACGTCACGAAGCCAGACCTCGATCGTGTCGAGCGATCGGTCGAGTTGTTCCGCCGTCGCGGCAAGCTCTTCGGATTGACCAAATAGATCGGACGGATCTTCAAGACGTTCCTTGGACAGCGCGCCGAGAACCCGATCCCGTTCGCTTTTTAATGCCGCCAGATCGCCCCCGATCGCAACCCCGATCCTTCCCATGGAGAGGGCGGCCAACAATCGTGCCTCTTC
>Ga0187773_10001174_pt1 | contig 10589 bp, 8 predicted proteins | sample 0216_BV02_MP05_1_FD_133133 | JGI IMG/M metagenome (GOLD analysis project Ga0187773, IMG submission 133133) | Tropical peat soil microbial communities from peatlands in Department of Meta, Colombia - 0216_BV02_MP05_10_MG | ecosystem: Environmental > Terrestrial > Soil > Wetlands > Peat | place...
CCAGCACCTGCGCCCAGAGGTTGTAGATGGAGCGGTGGCATTCGTCGGTGACGATGATGTCGAAGGTTTCGATGGGGATAGCCGGGTTGTACTCGATCGGTTCGGGTTTCTTGAACAGCCGGCCGAGTTGATCGCCGGATTCTTCTTCCAGGTCTTCCGGCAATTCCCTGCCCTTCAACATCGAATACAGGCGCTGGATGGTGCAGATACAGACCCGCGCGGTGGTGTCGAGGGTGTTGCTGCTCAGGCGCTGGACGATGTACTCCTCGGTGAACTTGAAGTTGTTGTAGGGCGAGGCGTATTGCTGGAATTCCTTGAGTGTCTGGTCGCCGAGGTTGCCGCGGTCGACCAGGAACAGCACGCGCCGCGCGCCGGCGAATTTGATGAGCCGGTAGATGAACGAGATGGCGGTGAAGGTCTTGCCCGAGCCCGTGGCCATTTGGATCAGGGCGCGGGGGCGGTTTGCTTTGAGAGACTGTTCGAGGTTTTTTATGGCCGTGATCTGGGCGGGCCAGAGGCCTTCGGTCTTGAGCGCGGGCATGTGTTGCATGCGCTCAAGGAACGTTGCACCGCGAAGTTCAGCGGTGGCATCGGCCGCCAGAGCAAAGTCCGGTTTGCCCGTTACCAGCGGTGAGGCGGCTTCGAAAGCTTTCATCTCGTCGAGCCAGCGCGAGAGGGTTTCGGGTCTATGGAAGGCAAAGACCGAGCGCGAACGCGGCTGGGGATCGAGGCTATTCGTGAAGCGGGTTTCGACGCCGGTCGATTGATACGCAAACGGCAGCGGGTTGTGCCAGCTGGGAAGATTCTTCGGCAGACCCTTGATGTATTTGTCCGACTGGATTTCAACGCCGGTCAGCGTCGCGCCCTCTTTCTTGGCTTCGATGACACCGGCGGCCTTGCCATCGATATATAAAAGGTAATCGGCAAAACCGTGGCCGGGTAACGGGAATTCCCGGATCGCCACGCCGCGCGCGGCGTGAATGTTTACTTGCGCGGCGTCGCAAACCAGCCAGCCGGCTTGGGAAAGCAGCTTGTCTATAGTCTCCCTGGCTTGCTGTTCTGACGGCGGGACCAAAACCTCCCCTCCAATTCCCCTCTAGTTATCCAGGAATCCTAACATAAGGCTGACGGGGGCTGTCTTTATAGGAATGTTAAGGGGAACGTGAGGGCGGCTGGGCCGCTGGAATTACAGCGGTAGAGGGATTCCAACGCGGGGCGACATGCTGGTTCGGGACATCGGTCGCCGTGCTGAGAAGGCGGGTAATGCACTATTCAAGACCTGGATTCCCGCTTTCGCGGGAATGACAACCTCAGTGGTGCCCGGCTTTCACGGGAATGACGTGCTCGGTGGGTGCCCGCCTCCGCGGGCATGACAAGCACGAAGGCTTTCGCGGGAATGACGACCTAATACGTAGCGCGGATACATTCCACGTCTTCGCCGCGCGCTCGTGTTGTGCGCCCGGGCGGCTGCCTCCGCTAACCTATCCGAGACAATAGGCGATGCTGAACAAGAGCACGTCGATCTGCGACCGGCCGTTCGTGCCCGGATATCGCACGAGCTCGGCCCGGCCCCGCACCTCGCGGGTGAAGTCGTATTGCGCGCCGGCGCCGATGTGAAGACTGACGCCGGTTTTATGTTGGTCTTGCGTCGTGGAAACCCCGAGCGCGGAAAGACTGGTGGATTCATCCGTGCGCCACCGCACGATGCCAATCCGACCCGACAGGCCGAATTCCCCGTTGACCGGAAGAATGCCGGTCACGCCCACGCTGAATGCGCTCGCCTTCAAGCTGGCGCTGCCCGTGGTCGGGACGCCGCTTTCGGTGCCGCTCGCCGAGGCGGTGAACTTGCCGAGGTCAATGTAGCCCGCTTCCGCGGACCAATGTCGGTCGAACTGGTAACCGCCGAAGATCGACGTCGCCGTATCGGTGGTCCTTTCGGCGCAGGAGAAACCGGGATCCAACGTTCCGCTCACCTTGGAACACGCCGCGACTTGATAGATCCTGGATTCGCCCAAGCCCATGCCGACATACCAACCCGGCTCCGCGGCCGAGGCTACTCGCGCCGCAAGAATGGCGACCAGCAAACTAACGGCGACCAGTGATCTGACGGCCGTGGATGGCGAAGAGCCCGAAATATTCCTGATAATACTAGGCAGCGGCCACGGATGATCAACCGATGATCTCCTGCGGGCCGCCGCGCCGTTCGCGCAGCGGACGCGATGCACTCAGAAATCCCACTTCCGCCGGCGCGGCGCCTCGTGCAGCGCTTCCAGGCGGCGCAGGATCTCGTCGCGACGGGTGAGCAGTGCGTGGTCACTCATGCGGCGGAACACCGCCTCTTCGTGAGCATTGTGTTCCGTAAGCGTCTTGTACAGCGGTTCGAGACATTCCTCGAAGTGATCGTAGTTCTTGTTCTTGATGACAATCGCCAGATCGCGCAACAGCTGGGCCACCCGGTCATGCTCGTCGGTCAACTCGCCGATTTCATCGTTGGGATCGCCGACCTCCTCCTTGAAGAAGGGGTACAGCACCTCGTCTTCCATGCGCATGTGCATTTTGATGTCGGCGACGAAATCGTCGAACCGCTGCACCGCCTCCTTCCATTCCTCGACGCCCGCGGCGATCTCGCAGGCCTTCAGCGCCGCCTCGTAATTGCGGTGATCGTGAATCAGCCAATTGGAGGAATCACTCATCTCTCGAACTCCGGATCGATGGTTTCAGGTTGCCCGCGTGCTGCCCCGGCGCCGGGAGATCATGCCGTGTGCACCGGCGGGCGATGCTGACTAGAACCTATCTCAAAATCAAACTCCCTCCCCCTTGATGGGGGAGGGTTGGGGTGGGGGTGAAAGTGTCATCGGTAAAAGCAGCAGAAAACTTTCCCCCTCCCCCTAGCCGCCGGATCCCGAGGCGCAGGGCGACTCCCTTCCGAGGCGAAGCTCCTTCGAAGGGAGTACGCCGGGCCGCCACAAGAGACTTCGTTCATTGAGTCGCGCCGGCCGCCACCGCCGAAAGAGCCTGCGCCTCGGGCGGTGGCGGCCCTTTCGGAGACGGCGGCAGTAGCGCTCAAGGATACATGGTTCATTGCGGCTATCTGCGCCCATTGCCGAAAGAGCATTCGCCTCGGGCACTGGGCGCTAGCCCCTCCCGCAAGGGGTAGGGGAAACAATTTTAGGTTCTACGGAATTTGCCAGATTGTTGCGGCAAATATCCTTGACCAAGGTCAGGTGGGGGGAAGTCAAATGAAATAAACACCACAGAAACGGCCGCGAATCCCCGCTCGCGCGGGTCAGTGTCAGGCCCTTTGCTTCCAATATGCCGGCGATTGCCGCCGGTGCATCACGGCGATGATTTCGATGGAATCGGATCGTGCCCGACAGATCATACCGTAAGGAAAATGCGCTGTATGCGGTGCAGCGCCTTCCTTGCGCCGCGCAGACAATGCAGATGAATCGCTATTTACACCCTGGATTCCCGTCCCCGCCTTCGCGGGGACATGCTTCCAAAAGCCGCGGGAATGACAGCCCAAACTGAATGTCATGCCCGCGTAGGCGGGCATCCAGGGTGTACATATCATCCCCGCGTTTGCGGGGATTCCACATGTAGGTCGGGGTGAATGAAATGAACCCCAACGTCGTCACGACATCCGGCGGGTTACGGCGAAAACCGCCTAACCCGCCCTACATTTACTAAAACACCGATGATGCAGGTGAAACGTAATGTACGGCCTGGACCCCGGCTTTCGCCGGGGTAACAGTCAATTGATGATGCAGTCGCAAGCGCGAGCTACTTCATCAGCTCCAGCAACAGCCCGTTCAGGCGGGTGACGAAGCTGCCCGGATCTTCGAGCTCGCCGCCTTCGGCGAGCAGGGCCTGGTCGTGCAGGATGCGGGTCCAGTCGTCGAAGCGCTTGGCGTCGGCTTCGGCTTTCAGGCGCGTGACGATCGGGTGCGTCGGGTTGATTTCGAGGATCGGCTTGCTGGCCGGCGCGTTCTGGCCCGCGGCCTTGAGCAGGCGTTCCATATTCGCGCCGATGTCGGCCTCATCCGCGACGAGGCAGGCGGGTGAATTTGTCAGCCGGTGCGTGAGGCGCACGTCTTTCACCTGGCCGTCGAGTGCCTTTCTGATTTTCTCGAGCAGCTCCTTGAATTCGGCCGCAGCCTGCTCGTGTTGCTGCTTCTCTTCCTGGTCTTCGAGCTTGCCGAGATCGAGCGCGCCCTTGGCCACTGATTGCAGCGGCTTGCCGCCGAATTCGGTGAGGTGCATCACCACCCACTCGTCCACGCGGTCGTGCATCAGCAACACCTCGATGCCTTTCTTGCGGAAGATTTCGAGATGCGGACTGTGCCGGGCGGCCGCGAAAGTCTCGGCGGTGACATAGTAGATCTTGTCCTGTTCCGGCTTCATGCGGCTGACGTAATCGGCGAGCGTCACGTCCGGGGTTTCCTGGTCGGCGTGCGTCGAGGAGAAGCGCAGCAGCCCGGCGAGGCGCTCGCGGTTGGCGGTGTCCTCGACGATGCCTTCCTTCAGCACGCGGCCGAACTCGCCCCAGAATTTGGCGTATTTCTCCTTGTCCTTATCCGCCATGTCGGCGAGCAGGTCGAGTATCTTCTTCACCGAGCCACTGCGGATCGCGTCGATGTCGCGGTTGTGCTGCAGGATCTCGCGCGAGATGTTGAGCGGCAGGTCGTTCGAGTCGATCACGCCGCGCACGAAGCGCAGGTAGTTCGGCATTAGCTGCTCGGCGTCGTCCATGATGAATACCCGGCGCACGTACAGTTTGATGCCGTGGCGCGCTTCGCGGTCCCAGAGGTCGAACGGCGCGCGCTGCGGAATGTACAGAAGCGAGATGTACTCCTGCTTGCCCTCCACGCGGCTGTGCACGTGCGCCAGCGGCGTCTCGAAATCATGCGCCACGTGCGTGTAGAACTCGTCGTACTCTTCCTGCTTGATCTCGCTCTTGGGGCGGGCCCACAGCGCCGAGGCCTTGTTGACGGTCTCGTCCTCGTCCTTGGCTTCGGCCTTCATGACGATCGGCAGCGTGATGTGATCGGAATACTTGTGGATGATCGCGCGCAGCCGCCAGCCGTCGAGAAATTCGTCCTCGCCCGCGCGCAGATGCAGCGTGACGTCGGTGCCGCGGGTCTTTTTCTCGACGGTTTCGATGACGTATTCGCCCTGGCCCGCGGATTCCCAGCGCACGCCGTGTTCGGGTCCGAGGCCCGCGCGGCGGGTGGTCAGCGTCACCTTGTCGGCCACGATGAAGGAAGAATAGAAACCGACGCCGAACTGACCGATCAGCCGCAGGTCCCTGGCCTGGTCACCGGTGAGCGCGGTCAGGAACTGACGCGTGCCGGACTTGGCGATGGTGCCGATGTTATCAATCACCTCGGCACGGCTCATGCCGATACCGTTGTCGGAGACGGTGATCGTACGGGCGTCCTTGTCGTAGGCGACCCGGATTTTCAGATCGGAATCACCCTCGTACAGCGCATCGTCCGTGAGCGCCTCGAAACGCAGCTTGTCGGCCGCGTCCGAGGCGTTGGAAATCAGCTCCCGCAGGAAGATTTCCTTGTTGCTGTACAGCGCGTGGATCATCAGGTCCAGCAGCTGCCGGACCTCGGCCTGGAATCCCAGGGTTTCCTTGTGTGCATCGACGCCCATGGCGCGGCTCCCCTATTCGCGAATGGTTTTTACCGCGCAGAAATCTAGGGCCGGCGGGCACGGTTTTCAAGGTGGGGGGCGTGGGTTGGGGTTGAGGAATCCCCGCTGGCGCGGGGATCACATTCATTAGGGTTGTCATTCCCGCGAAAGCGGGACAGAAAATGGCCTGGGTGAGGCGGAGTTGTCGCGAACATAACTTAACGTATGTTCGCGCCGCCGAACGGGTGCAACGAATTCTGTTGCACGCTGGGCACAAACGTCGAACAGCCCCAGGCTGGCCCTGAGAAGTGGCGCCGGAGGAGTGGTGCATGGATGCACCGATTACGGAGCCGAGGACGCAATGCGCCGAGAAGTGGCACATGGATGTGCCGGTTACGGAGCCGAGGACGCAATACGGAGCTAAGGACGCAAGGGCGGGACACAGGGGTGTCTCCCGTAATCCAGGGTTTGAAAGTCATCCCCGCGCAGCGGGGGATACAAATTCTTTCTGGCCCGCAGGTTGGGATGAATAAAATGAATCCCAACATCGTCAAGACATTCGGCGGGTTACGCACCAGATACCGGCGCCAACCCGCCCTACACGTACGGAGTGATTTTCACCCCCACCCTCGCCCTCCCTCGTCAAGGGGGACAGAATTTATTTTGGATGCCGCTGAAAAAACTCCCAGATCACGTCGGTGGCGTTGATCGCGTTGGAGGACTTGCCGACGACGCGCTCCGGCAGGTGGCTCGTGCCGCCCGGCCAGAAGTGGCCCATGCCGGCGACGGTGTACAGCTCCACCTCGGCATTTTCACGGCAGGCATCGTAGGCGATGCCGCGCACGCCGTCGCGGTCGTAGATCACGTGCGGCTCCGGCGCGCAGCCGAGCATCTGCACCCATTTCTGGATGAACTCGCGCACCGGGGGTTTGATGCCGGCGGGTTTCTTGCCGATGAAGATCGGGCCGCCGTCGATCGGGTTGAGCGGGTCTTGCGTGCCGGTGATGTAGAGCAGCGGGACGGGACGCGCGGGCGTGGGTTGGTCCAGCCAGTCGCTGCCGGCAACCGGCGCGATCGCGGCCAGGCGCGCGGCCAGCTCGCGCCCGACGCGAAACGCCATCGAGGCGCCGTTGGAAAAGCCGGTGGCGTAGACGCGGCGCGGGTCCACGCGCAGGCGCGCGCTCAAGTCGTCGAGCATGGCGTTGATGAATCCGACGTCGTCAATGCGCATCTGCGCGGCCGGGAGGTTCGCGCGCCCGGAGCCGTCGTTCCAGGTCTGGGGATTGAGCACGAAGCTCGCGTAGCGCCCGGGGTCGTGCGGCACGCCTTCCGGGTACACCGCGAGGAAGTTTTCCTTGTCGGCCTTGACCGACCAGCCGGTCTCGCTCATCGCGCCGCGCGCCTTGCCGCCCCCGCCGTGAAACATGATGACGATGGGCAGCGGGGTTTTGCCGTCGTAGCCGGGCGGCACGTGCACGATGTAACGGCGCGCGAGGCCGTCGAATTTCAGTTCAACCGTGTTATCGCCGGGATGCATGGTCGTGGGTTTTGGGGCGGCCGCCCGGGCGGTGACGCCGGTCGCGCCCGCGAGCAGGAGGGTTGCCGCCAAGGATAGCGCGAGTTGGGTGGACGGGTGCATGGTGTCGCCTGAAATATAAAGGTAGCGACGCATCCCCGCCAGCGCGGGGATGACCTGTACATCCCGGACCCCCGCTTTCGCGGGGGTGACAGTCATTATCTGAATATCATTCCGCCCCCGACTGAGACATTCACGGGCAGGCTTCGGCCGGCATACCGATGTTTGGTTGTCGTTCCCGCGAGCAGTGGCGTAGAAGGAGTGGTGCATGGATGCGCCGATTACGGAGCCGAGGACGCAATGCGCCGGTTGCGGAGCTAAGGACGCAAAGCGGGCATCCAGGGTTTGAATGTCATCCCCGCGTTAGCGGGGATTCCACTCGGGAGATCGGGGTGAATGAAGTGAACCCCAACGACAGGGGTACAGCGAGCGATGTCGTGTTGAGGTCTGTTGCGCCCACCCCAACCTACCGAGGCAGCGCTTTCGCGGAAATGATCGCGTTTGTGATTTCTCGGGAATGACTCCGTAACTGGAATTCCTGTGGTTCCGGAGCCAAGTCTTTCAGGTGCATGCCATTCCCATTTATACTGATTGGCACCGGGAAATTTCTTGGGGGGAGTATGGGTTTCCTGCTCTTGCTGTTGGTGGGCGTCGCCGCCGTCACGGCGTTCCTCTGGTTCCGCCAAAGAGTCGGCACGATGGCGGAGCCGACGCCCCCTTCCAACCGTTTTCATTCCGTGACCATCCGCGTCGGCCAGGACGCCTGTCCGGCGGTCCAGGCCCTGGCGAACACCAGATTTCTTGCGAAGGAGGCGCCGCGCCTGCCGCTGGACCAATGCACTGTGCCCAATTGCCGATGCCAGTACAAACACTACGACGACCGCCGCGACGGCGAGGATCGCCGAGAGGAGCGCACGAGTGCGCGCCACGAAGGAGAAACGCGGCGACACGCGCGCGAGGACCAGCGGAAGGCGCACCCGTGACTTTCCGATTCTGCTTCTGACGCTTTTGTCGCTGTGCTCGCCCCAACCCAGGGGCTGCAGGTTGGGGCGAATGAAATGAACCCCAACGTCTGGGGCGCTTCGAGCCATGTTGTGTTGGAGTTTGCGGCACTCGCCCCAACCTACCGAGCTACCTTCGCGCCGCCACTTCGATATCGCCCAACCACATCACTTCGCAAGAGCCTTTCGTGACCTTTGTTGCCAGCTTCGCGTCCGCCGTTATTAATGGCAGCTTGAGTTGGGATGCTGCGGCCAGGTAACACGCATCGTATGCCGTAATCTTGTGCGTCAAAGCTATTCCCAGGGCGTCATGCGCCAGAATCTGGGTTGGGATTGCCGTCAGACCGAGTGTGGCGAGATCGTGTAGATGTTCTTGGGCATTCTTGCCGGAATAGGCTGACCGCTGCACCCACTTCCAGAATACATTTGCGCACTCGATGAAGAAAAGATCGGGCACAATCAGCTCGGCGCCGTTTTCCGCAGCGAAACGCGCGAAGACGGTCTGCGCCTGGACGGACAATGCCTCGGGAACGAAAAGTTTGACCGCAACGCTGGCATCCACTACCGCCCGCAGCGGGGCGGGATTCACCGGCGGCGGTCCTCGCGAATCAGATCGACTGAATCCGTCCAACCACGGGGTAGCACAAGCTTTTGCGTGCGGCTCCGGATGCGGTCAACGACGGAGGCGGCGCTGCGGCGGGCCTCGCGTGCCTGTAGCCCCTGACTCAAAAGCTGAATGACCTCAGCCGTCACCGAGCGATTTTCTTCTTCCGCGAGCTTCTGGATGCGCTTGTAGAGCTTTTCAGGAACGTTGCGTACGTGGAGGGTGGCCATGTTTCTTGCCTCAATGTGGCTTTAAACAGTTTAGCCCGGCTTGGTTGCAAAGTGCAACCACACTTTCTTCAGCTCGTATGTTGGGGTGAATGAAATCAACCCCAACATTGGGAGCGCACCGGGCCATATTGCGCTGGCCTTGCGGAGTCCATCCCTGGACTCCGCCCCGCGGGCGGGCCTGCGGCTGTCCAAATTTGCGTCCTTAGCTCCGTAACCGGCGCATAGCGTCCTCGGCTCCGCAATCGGCGCATCCATGCACCACTCCTCCTGCGCCACTTCTGCTCCCGGCAATTTTGTCGCTTCGCTCACCCCAACTTACATTAAATTAGTTGCGACTCCAGCGCCTCCCAGCGGGCGTAACAGGTTTCGAGCTCGGCGGTCACGGCTTGCAGGCGCGCAAGGGTGGCGGAGATGGCCGCGCCGGGTTGCTGATAAAAACCGGCGTGGCTGACGGAGGATTGCAGGCGCGCTTGCTCGGCTTCGAGCTGCTCGATCTTCCCTGGCAGGGTGTCCAGCTCGCGCTGTTCCTTATAAGAGAGCTTGCGCGTTTTGGTGGCCTGGGGTTCCGGCGCGGGTTTGGCGGCCTTGGCCGGCGCTTCGGACTCGGGCGGGCTCGGCCGCTGCCGCAACCAGTCGCTGTAACCGCCGACGTATTCCTTGACGCGCCCGCCGCCTTCGAACACCAGTGTGCTGGTGACGGCGTTGTCCAGGAACGCGCGGTCGTGGCTTACCAGCAGCAGCGTGCCCTGGTATTCGAGCAGCAGCTCTTCCAGCAGTTCGAGCGTTTCTACGTCCAGGTCGTTGGTCGGCTCGTCCATCACCAGCAGGTTGGCCGGGCGGGCGAACAGGCGCGCCAGCAGCAGGCGGTTGCGCTCGCCGCCGGAGAGCGTGCTCACCGGGGAGCGCAGCCGCTCCGGCGGAAACAAAAAATTCTGCAGATAGCCGGCCACATGCTGGGCGCGGCCGTTGATGGTCACGGTCTGGCTGCCTTCGCCGACGCTGTCCATCACCGTGGCGTCCGGGTCGAGCTCGGCGCGCTGCTGGTCGAAATAGGCCACCTGCAGCCTGGTGCCACGGCGCAGGCGCCCGCGCGTCGGTTCCAGTTCGCCGAGCATGAGCTTGATCAACGTGGATTTGCCGGCGCCGTTCGGGCCGACGATGCCGATGCGGTCGCCGCGCATGACGCGCGCCGAGAAATCTTTGATCACAGTGGTGTCGCCGTAGCTGAAATCCACGTGCTCGGCCTCGAACACCAGTGCGCCGGATGACTCGCCCTGCTCCAGCCGGAGGTCGACCTTGCCCACACGCTCGCGGCGCTGGCGGCGCTTTTCGCGCAGGGCTTCGAGCGCGCGCACCCGGCCTTCGTTGCGCGTGCGCCGCGCCTTGACGCCCTGGCGGATCCACGCTTCCTCCTGGGAGAGTTTCTTGTCGAACAGTGCGTTGTGCTGCGCCTCCGTCGCGAGCTGGTCTTGCTTGCGGCGCAGGTAGTCGTCGTAACTCCCGGGCCAGGAAGTGAGCGCGCCGCGGTCGAGCTCGAC
>Ga0187773_10001175_pt1 | contig 10589 bp, 12 predicted proteins | sample 0216_BV02_MP05_1_FD_133133 | JGI IMG/M metagenome (GOLD analysis project Ga0187773, IMG submission 133133) | Tropical peat soil microbial communities from peatlands in Department of Meta, Colombia - 0216_BV02_MP05_10_MG | ecosystem: Environmental > Terrestrial > Soil > Wetlands > Peat | place...
CCCGAGACGGTGCGTCCCAGCACGAAGACGGACAGCAGCAGGCCGAGGCCGACCACGTAGAGCACCGGCGCGAACCTCACGAGACTCCGGTAGTCGACGCTGACCACCACGAGCAGGCCGAGGAGACCGACACCGACCCAGGAGAGCTGACGCCACACCAATGCGGAGATCCCGCGGCCGGGATTCAGGCTCCAGAGACAGACGACGCTGAGCGCGATGATGAAGAATGCAGTGCCGAGCAGCGGCCAGTCGACGTTCTGGAGCAGGCGCCGGTCGAGCCGGAGCATCAGCCCGACTCGCCGAGGGTCACCTGGGCGACCTTCTGGAGGAAGATCGCTTCGTAGATCTGGCGCGCGATCGGCGCTGCCACCTGGCCGCCCTTGCCACCTCGCTCGACGAGCACCACCACGACATACTGTGGATCGTCGACGGGGGCGAACGAGGCGAACCACGCGTGGTCCTGGCCCTTGGAAGCGTCGCTCTTGGCAACCGTCTGCGCGGTACCGGTCTTCCCCGCGATGTCGACTCCGGGAACCCGGGCCAGCGCGCCGGTGCCGTCCTTGACGACCTCGGCCAGGGAATGCCGCAGGAAGGCCCAGACCACCGGGGACAGCTCGACCCGATCCGTCATCTTGCTCGAGGAGCTGTATGCCAGGGTCCCATCGGCGCGCTCGACCCGCTGGACCAGGCGGGGCTTCCACAGGATGCCCCCGTTGGCCACCGCCGCCATCATCCGCGCGATCTGGAGGGGGGTGACGAGGAGCTGGCCCTGGCCGATCGACATGTTGACCGTGTCGCCGGCCTGCCAGGACCGCTTGAGACGGGCTCGCTGGTTTGGCGAGAACGGCACGAGCCCGAAGCGCTCGCCGCCGAGATCGATCCCGGTGGGGGCCCCGAGTCCGAACGCATGCGCGTACCGCGCCATCACGTCGCCGCCGACCTTGAGCCCGGCCTGGTAGAAGAAGATGTCGCACGACTGCGCGATGGCGCCGCCCATGTCGAGATGCCCGTGCCCACCCGGCTTCCAGTCCTTGAAGGTCCAGTTCCCCAGGGTGAACTCGCCGTTGCAGTAGATACGATCCATCGGGGTGAGCGAGCCTTCCTGCAGTCCGGCCGCCGCCACGATGATCTTGAATACCGACGCGGGCGGGTACTGACCCTGCAAGGCTCGGTTCATGAGCGGGGTCATGGGATCGCGAACGAGCCGGACCCACTCGTCCCGGTCGACGTTGCCGGTGAGGCGGTCGAGCGGGAACGCGGGGCTGGACGTCATGGCCAGCACGTCGCCGTTGCGTGGATCCATGACCACCACCGCGCCGGCCTTTCCCGCCATGGCCTGTTCGGCGGCCTCTTGGATCCGACGATCGATGGTGGTGACGACCTGGGCGCCCGGATCGGGCTCCTCCCGCCGCATGACCTGGACGGGCCGGCCGTAGGCATCGACCTCGATGCGCTCGCCGCCGTCGCGACCGCGCAGGTACTCGTCGAGGAGCCGCTCAAGCCCGGACTGACCGATCATGTCGCCGCGGCGATAGCGCCCCTGCTTCATCTGCTCATCGCTCACCTCACGGACATAGCCGAGGAGATGCGCGGCGAAGGTGCTGGTGGGATAGGTGCGCTGCGGCTCGACCTCGACGATCACGCCCGGTAGCTCGAGATTTGGCTCCTCGACCTTCGTGCCCTCCTCGAGCGTAAGCCCGCCTCGCACCCGAACCGGCCGGATGGAGTCCGCGGGCACCCGGTCGAGGGCTTCCACCAGCTCCCCCGCCGGAATCTTGAGCAGCCCCGAGAGCCGCGCCACCACCGAGTCACGATCCTCCAGCTCATGCGGGATCAGGGAGAGCGTGAAGGCGGGGCGGTTGTCCACGAGGGCGAGGCCGTTCCGGTCGAACAGGATGCCCCGCGGGGCCGCTACCGGTCGGATGCGAATGCGATTCTTCTCGGACAGCTCGTGCATCCGGCCGCCCTCCAGGACCTGGAGGTACCACAGCTGACCCAGCAGGGCGAGGAAGCCAACGGAGCAGGCGATGGCCAGCGCGAGTACGCGGCGACCCCAGGCTTCCCGACGGTTCGGAGGACTCGATTTCAGCTCCACGAGCGCCTCCGCACCAGCTCGAATCCGGCCTCGGCCAGGATGCACAGCGTGCCGATCACGCCGTTGAAGAGCGCCTGGGGCAGGATGACGTGGAGCATCAGGTCGCCGAAGGCGGCGGGATAGTGGAACAGCTGCAGCAGGAGGAACCGACCGATCCCCTCCGCCACGCTGAGGAGGACGAGCCCCGGCACCTGCACCAAGGGGTTGCTCACCCAGAACCGGCCGACCAGCAGTCCCATCCCGAATCCCGCCAGGCCCTTGGTGAGCGCCTGCACCCCGACGAGCCCCCCGCCGGTCACGTCCTGCATGAGGCCCGCGACGAAACCGGCCAGGCAGCCTGACTCCGGCCCGTAGCGCAGCGCGATCAGCACCGTGAGGATGAGCGGGACGTCCGGGGTGATCCCGCCGAGGCCGGCCACCGCGACGACCGTCGACTGCAGGACCCCGCCGCCGATCGTCACGAGGAGCAGGAACAGGGGCAGCATGCTAGCCGTCCGAGTGGAACAGCCCGGCGACGTCTTGGTTGGTCTGACCGGTCACCAGCAGCACTTCCTCGACGCGGGAGAAGTCCACCGCCGGGGCGAGCACCGCGAAGTGGAAGAGCGCGGATCCCTTGTCCTCGATCTTGACCACCCGCCCCACCGGCAATCCCTTGGGGAACAGCGTCCCGAGCCCGGAGGTGACGACGAGATCACCGGGAGTCACACTGGCACCGTCGCGGGCCATGAACTTGAAGCGCACGGTCCCGCCCGCGTCGCCCTCGACGAGGCCCGCCGTCCGAGTCCGCTGGACCACTGCGCCGACCGTGGAGGCAGGGTCGTTCAGGAGCTGGACCACAGCGGCTCCCCGATGCACTTGGACCACGCGCCCGACGAGACCGTCGGGCACGATCACCGGCGTCTGCTGGGCGATGCCGTCACTGCGGCCGCGGTTGACGGTCAGGGAGCGTACCCAGCCGCCGGCTTCGCGGCCGATGACCTCGCCGGCCAGAGTGGCCAGCGGCAGGCGGTCGCGCAGGATGAGCAGGCGTCGGAGCCGGGCGTTCTCCTCGCGGGTCTCCCCGGCCTGTAGCGACTGCACCCGCAGTTGCTCGTTTTCGCCGCGCAGGATGGCGTTCTCGCGACGGACCGCCTTCCAGTCGAGATAGTTCGCCCAGAATCCGATCGCCCCTCGGTGGACGCGAACCAGCGCACTCTGGACGGGAGTGACCAGGATCGCCACCACCTCACCCGCCCGTCCGGTGCCACCACCGCGCGTCTGCACGGTGAGCAACAGTAGGGACACGAGTAAGACTGCGAGCAGGATCCCGTATCTGCGAACTCTCACCGCTCCGTCACCTCAACGGCCGATCAACGCTGTAATCCGGCTCGCGGCCGGCGTTCAGGCGGGGATCGCCACCTTCTTGAGAAGCTCGAGCTCGTCCAGCACCTTTCCGGTGCCGAGCGCCACACACGACAGCGGATCATCGCCCACCGTGATCGGCAGGTCGGTCTCCTGCCGAAGAAGCAGGTCCAGGCCGCGGAGGAGCGCCCCGCCGCCCGTCAGCACGATGCCCTTGTCCACGATATCGGCGGCCAACTCGGGAGGCGTGCGCTCGAGACAGGTCCGTACCGTGTCCACGATCGCCATCACGGGCTCCCGTAGCGCCTCGCGGATCTCCTCGTCGGTCACCACGATGGTCTTCGGGATGCCGTCGATGAGATCGCGCCCCTTCACCTCCATGGTCATCCGCTCACCACCCATCGGGTACGCAGAGCCCAGCTTGATCTTGATCTCCTCCGCGCGCCGCTCGCCGACGAGCAGGTTGTAGTGTTTCTTGATGTACTGCACGATCGCCTCGTCCATCTCGTCGCCGGCGATCCGGACCGACTTGGAATACACGATACCGGAAAGGGAGATCACCGCAACCTCGGTGGTGCCTCCGCCCATGTCGACGATCATGTTGCCGCCCGGCTCCTGGATGGGGAGTCCGGCCCCGATCGCGGCCGCCATGGGCTCCTCGATCAGGTACACCTCGCGCGCGCCGGCCTGCATCGCCGAGTCCCGCACTGCGCGCTTCTCCACCTGCGTGATTCCCGACGGCACCCCGATCACGATGCGCGGGTGGACGAGCGTCCGGCGCCGATGCACCTTGTTGATGAAGTAGTGGAGCATCTTCTCGGTTACGTCAAAGTCCGCGATGACCCCGTCCTTCAGCGGCCGGATGGCCGTGATGTTGCCCGGCGTTCGCCCGAGCATCGCCTTGGCCTCGTGTCCCACCGCGAGAACCGAGTGGTCGGCCTGGTGGATGGCGACGATCGAGGGCTCGTTCATGACGATGCCCTCGCCACGCACGTAGACGAGCGTGTTGGCGGTGCCCAGGTCGATGGCGAGGTCGTTCGAGAACAGCCCGGCGAGAAGACTAATCAGCATAGGCCACCCTGTGTGCGAACGGTTGTTTGAGACGTAATCGAACTCACGGCTGAGTCTAGCACCGTGGATTTTTCTCAACAATGAAAACCTAGGCTTTTCCACAACATGGACCGCATGCAGCCTCTGCGCGGGACAATTGGAAAGCGTCTCGGTGATGCTGGCCCAAAACGGGTGGGAATCCAGTCAGTTAGATCGCGTCAGCTCGCGACCTAACGAGAGTGGGCAAAATGTGGATGCGATACGATCGCACCGCGTCACGGATGACTTGCTCGGCATCGGCGCGGCCGCGCATCCGATCCACGTCGACCGTCTTCCTCTCCAGCACCTTGTAGTCGAGGAAGAAGCGCTGGATCTCCCGGAGGCGATGGGGAGGTAGCTCGGACGCGTCCTCATAGTGAGCGTACTCGGGATCGTCCACGTGCACGGCGACGATCTTGTCGTCGATCCCCTTCTCGTCGGTCATCGTGAGCACGCCGATGGCGCGGGCACGCAGCACGCACAGCGGGACGACCGGCTCCTGTCCCAGGACCAGGACGTCGAGCGGATCACCGTCCCCGCAATACGTCCGGGGCAGGAAGCCGTAGTTCGCCGGGTAGTGCACGGCGGAGTGCAGCACGCGATCGACCATGAGCAGGCCAGTGTGCTTGTCGAGCTCGTACTTGACCTTGGAGCCCTTGGGTATCTCGATCACGCATCGGAACTGCCGGCCGATGTCTTCGCCGAGCTCCACATCGTGCCACGAATTCACGAAGGAATTATAGTCGCTCGAGGGTCCCGGCGGGGCGCCGCCGGGCCGGCGGCCGATGACCCCCTCGCCGGGATATTCCTTGACAGCGGGCCGGGCGTGGGCTACGCTTCGATCCAGGTTGTAGGTTCACTCGGTAGTCGGACACAATTTCGATACCAACGCCGCGAGGACCTCAAGTCCAGCGGCGTTTTTGTTTGTCCTCCGATTCAGGAGGGCACCCCCGTCATGGTGACGGGGATCACCGAGGCGCTCGGCGCCTCACGGAAAGAGGTCAGTAGATGGCTCAAGGTAACGTGAAGTGGTTCAACGACGCGAAGGGGTACGGCTTCATCTCTCAGGAGGATGGCGAGGACGTGTTCGTGCATTTCAGCGCCATTCAGGCCCAGGGCTTCAAGAGCCTGGCCGAGGGCGATCGAGTAGAGTTCGAGGTCACGCGGGGCCCGAAGGGCCTGCAGGCCGCGAACGTTCGTAAGCTCTAAGCGCGCGTGCCGGCCGGGCCCCGGCCTTCCGGGGCCCGGCACCGCTCACCCCACCCGCAAGATCTAGCCCGCCCGATCCCAGTACAACGGTCTTGACAGTCGTTCTGCACCTTTGCTAACCTGCGCCCGATTTCAGGCACCGTGTTTCTTCCGGTACGTGAGCGAGCCTCGGTCCCAGGGAACGGTAGCGCCGTGAGGGCTTCGGTCCTCGACGGCGCTTTTTTTGTTCCCCCCGCTTCCGGGGGGAGACCCCAGCCATGGTGGCGCGGGGCTTAGCGGGCGGCCCACCCCCGCCCAAGGAGAGAGGGTACAGACGTATGGCACAGGGCACGGTCAAGTGGTTCAACGACGCGAAGGGCTATGGTTTCATCCAGGTCGAGGGCGGAGAGGATGTCTTCGTCCACTACAGCGCCATTCAGGCCCAGGGCTTCAAGAGCCTGGCCGAGGGCGACAAGGTCGAGTTCGAGGTGACCAAGGGCCCCAAGGGCCTTCAGGCTTCCAACGTCCGCAAGCAAGCGTAGGCGTCGTCGACCACTTGACGGCCCGCCGGGCGCCCCGGCGGGCCGTTCGCTTTTCTGCGGGCCGGCCGGACAAGACAAAGCCCCGACGGACGCTGCGGCGGCATCACTGCACCTTGCTTGCCGTGCCGCCCCGCTGGTGAAAGAGCGGGTCCGTCGGGGCCGGTGGTTCCTGGGTCCTCCAGGCCCACCTGCAACTGCTACAGCGGGGCCTTAGGAGGTGACCACCTCACAGATCACCGTAGGGGTACACATCGGCTGGATCACCTCCCTTTCTCGGCGCGGCCCAACCCAGGGCCCAGGACCCACTCACCTTGCCGCGGACGCCGACTCCCGCCGCAAGGCTCGGCCACGTTGCTCCCGACGGGATTGCCGGGGGAAACGCTCGAAGGAGCCTGTGTGAGCTCCGACCGATTTCGGCCACATCGTACATGAGCACGCCCGGCCGGGAAAGCAAATTTCACTTGACGACGATGCGCCCGGCGTTCTTCTCGATCACGCCTTTTCCGATTCCGTCCACCTTCTCGAGATCCTGCGGCTTCTTGAAGGGGCCGTGGGCCTCGCGGTACTCGATGATCTTCTGCGCACTGCCCGCGCCCACGCCGGCGAGCTTCATCAACTCCGTCTTCGATGCCTCGTTGATGTTGATCTTGCCATCCTTGCTCTCCTTGCCCTCTGCCTTGACCCTGGTCGCCTTGTCCTCCGCGACCGCCGCCCCGCCGCTGAGGCACCACAGCGCCATCACCACCACGCCCAGCCAACGCGTCACCATGTTCGCTCCTCCCGGAATCGAGATGAATTGGTGACGTGATTGCACGCCGGAGTGCGGGAGGAATCAATGCCGCGAAATCCAGACGCGGCGGTGTATCTATCGGTCGCGAGAGTCGTCGAGATGATCCAGGTAGGCCTGCCACTCCCAGGCCAGCAGCGACTGCTTCTTGCTGTTGCAGTCCTTGCACGCGGGCACCATGTTGGCGCGGATCGAGCGGCCGCCCCTCACCAGCGGCACCACGTGATCAAGGGTCAACGCCTTGACTCCGACCACCCGCCGGCAGTAGTGGCAAGCGCCGGTCGCGATGCGCCGCCGCCACCAGGGTGTCTGGCGCAGCTGGCGAGCGCGGGCTTTTTCCCGTCGGAGCGTGTCGTCGTCGACCTCGCGCACATAGCGGGAGGGGGCGTCGCTCACCGCTCGTCCCGCGACACCGCCGAGAGGCGCAGCGACAGCTCCTCCCATTCCTTCATGAGCCAGGCGACGCGCTCCTCCGTGTCCTTCCGCGCCTGCGCGATGTCACGGGCGCGTTCGCCGTCCCGGTACAGGTCGGGGTCAGCGAGGGAAAGCCCGATCTCCTGCAGACGCGCCTCCATCTCGTGGATCTGGGTCTCGACGGCTTCGAGCCGGATCTTGATCGCCTTGATCTCGCGCTCGAGGCTCCTGTCCCTGTTCCGCTCCGCAGGGGCCTTGTCCGACGGGCCTCCCCCCGTCTCCCGGGCGGCTTCCATGCGGCCCGCCGGCGGCGCCCCGGCCCGCGAGGTGCCCGCGGCCGCGCGAGGCGCCTGGTCGGCGGGCCGCCGAGCCTGTGGATCCGGCTTGTCGGCCGTGACCGACTTCCGGGCGAGGTAGTCGTCGTAGCTGCCGAGGAAGGTGGTGAGGTGCCCGCGATCCACCTCGACGACCTGGGTCGCGATGCGGTTGATGAAGTAGCGGTCGTGCGAGATGAAGACGATGGTCCCGGTGAATCCGGACAGTGCTTCCTCCAGGACCTCTTTCGAGGCGAGATCGAGATGGTTCGTGGGCTCGTCCATGCACAGCAGCGCGGCGGGACGGGCCAGCATCTTGGCGAGAGCCAGTCGCGCCTTCTCGCCGCCGGACAGGACCGCGACCTTCTTCTCCACCGCGTCGCCGCTGAACAGGAAGCTCCCCAGAATCGTGCGCAGCCGTGTGATCGGCGCCTCCGGCGCCACCTGCTCCAGCTCCTCGAGCACCGTCCGCGTCGGATCCAGCGCGTCGAGCTGGTGCTGCGCGTAGTACTGCACTTCCACGTGCGGGCCCAGCACCCGCTCGCCGGCATCGAACGCGAGAACGCCCGCCAGCATCTTGAGCAGGGTCGACTTCCCGGCCCCGTTCACCCCGACGAGCGCCACCCGGTCGCCGCGCTCGACCAGGAAGTCGATGCCGGAGTACACCACGTTGTCACCGTAGGCCTTGTGCACGCCCACGAGCCGGCCCACCAGACGACCGGTGCGGGGCGGCTGCGGAAACGAGAAGTGGATGCGGCGGAGGGCCGCGTCGGTCTCGATCCGCTCCATGCGGGCCAGCATCTTCACGCGGCTCTGGACCTGCCGGGCCTTCGTCGCCTTATACCGGAACCGCTCGATGAAGCGTTCGATCTCGGCCACCCGCTTGGCCTGATTGCGGGCCTGCGCCTCTCGCAGCGCCTGACGGGCTTCGCGCTCCATCAAGAAGTGGTCGTAGTCACCCTGGTAGAGGGTCACCCCCCCGCCGCCGAGCTCCGCGATGGCCGTGACCATCCGGTTCAGGAAATAGCGGTCGTGAGAGACGATGACCACGCTGCCCTCGTACTCGGCCAAGAAGTTCTCGAGCCATTGCAGCGACTCCAGATCGAGGTGGTTGGTGGGCTCGTCGAGCAGGAGGAGATCGGGGCGCAGGAGGAGGAGACGGGCCAGCGCCGCACGCATCCGCCATCCTCCGGAGAACTCGGAGAGCGGCCGGTGCACCGCCTCGGGCCCGAAGCCGAGCCCGCCCAGGATGATCATGGCCTCGGCCTCGAGACGGTAACCGCCGAGCGCCTCGAAGCGATGCTGGATCTCCCCGTAGGCCTCCGTCAGCTCCGGCTCTGCTGCGGGCCCGGCCATGCGGGTCGCGAGGCTCTCCAGCTCCGCCTCGAGGCGCCAGACCCCGTCGAAGCCCGAGAGCGCTTCCGCCAGCACGGTACGGTCCTCGCCGGTCGTGACCTCCTGGGGGAGATAGCCAACGGTCACACCGGAGTCACGGTGGACACGCCCTTGATCGGGCTCCTCGACCGACGCGAGGATGCGACAGATCGTGGTCTTGCCGGCCCCGTTCGGGCCGACGAGCCCGATGTGCTCGCCTCGGCCGATCCGCCAGGTGCACTCGCGCAGCAGCTCCTGACCGCCGTAGCTCTTGGACACCGCGTCGAGTCCGATCATCGTCGTCGACCCGCCTCACCCCCGACGTCACCCCATCGTCTGCACGCGGTCGGGCGCGATCTTGTAGATGACGCGCACCTCCCCCGGCTGTCGATAGGGATACTTGTCCTGTCCCAGGTACTTCTTGGCGAGCGAATCGATGTGCGCGTCCGCCCCCGACTCGCTGATGTCGGCCACACGCCCACGCACCTGCAGATACCGATACGGATTGTCCGGATCCAGGATCGACAGGGCGACGACCGGGTTGCGCCGGAGGTTCCGGTCCTTCAGCCGCCCCTTTGCGGTATTGAACCGGATGTGTGTCCCATCGTAGTCGATCCATACCGGGGTGACCTGCGGGGTTCCGTCACCGTTCACGGTCGCGAGATTCGCGAACGCCTTCTTGCCCAGGATGTCCTTGTACTTGTCGGGAATCGTCGCCATGGGCTCCTTCTCCTTGAGCTCTCGATCTCAGGCGGCCCCTCCGGGCCCACCCTCAGTCAGCATACCCGCACGCGCCTCCGCGAGCCCCCGCATCGCGAGCAGCAGCCGGACCAGGCACTGCTGCACCAGCTGGGCGTCCTGGGCTGTCGGATCCGCCATCCACTGCCGGGCCCACTCGCGCTTCTCGGACTGCAATCCAAGGGTCGGCGACAGGGCCTGCAGGCGCAGCAGGAGGTCGTCGGCCGGCAATCCGGACGCCCGCAACCTCGCCACCACCGCACCACGTACCGCCGCGTTCCACACCCCGGTCAAGGCCTCGAGGAGCGCCGCGTAGCAGGTCGTGGCCGGCCGCTCCTTGAGATGCTCCAGCACCATCCCGAGGAGCGGATGGGCGGCCGGCTCGCCCTGGTCGTCGACCCCGACCAGTCCGGCCAGCAGCGGCTCCCTGGAGAGGTCCGGGGCCCTCTCCAGAAGCTCGATCAGCTGGGAGACCGACAGCGCCGGCAACCCGGCCAGCCGCTCCAGTAGCGGGAGATCGGATCCGCCGCTCATGATCCCGACGAGGGCACCCCCTCCCGCCGGACCGCGAGGTCGCGAGCGTGCCCGGCCGGCACCAGGATCGTGGAGGCCATGGCTGCGACCGCGATCACCAGGCCCACCACGAACACGCCGCCGACCGCATGAGCCAGGACCGGCCGCATCTGGTCCAGCAGGTCGCCGCCGAG
>Ga0187773_10001176_pt1 | contig 10589 bp, 13 predicted proteins | sample 0216_BV02_MP05_1_FD_133133 | JGI IMG/M metagenome (GOLD analysis project Ga0187773, IMG submission 133133) | Tropical peat soil microbial communities from peatlands in Department of Meta, Colombia - 0216_BV02_MP05_10_MG | ecosystem: Environmental > Terrestrial > Soil > Wetlands > Peat | place...
ATACCGGGATGAGGCGGGAGAACATCGTCACCTTGCGGTGGGATCAGGTCAACCTGTTTCGAAAGGTGGTCGTGCTGGATCGGACCAAGAACGGAGACCGGTTGGGGATTCCGCTGTGCGAGAAGGTCTTTGAAATTTTCAAGACCCAAAACAAGGTGCGGCGTCTTGGATCGCCTTACGTTTTCCCGGTGCCCGACGGCTCCCATATCCTGGGCGATGCGGTCGGCATGGCCTTCAACCGGACCTGCCGGAGGATCGGGATCTTGGACTTCCGCTTTCACGATCTTCGGCACACTTTCGCGTCCATGCTGGTTCAGCGAGGCGTGGACCTGTACCGGGTGCAGCGGTTGTTGGGTCATCGTGACGCGCGGATGACCCAGCGATATGCGCACTTGAGTCCGGAGAATTTGAGGGAAGCGGTGGCGGTCTTGGATGAGGATTGTGATAAAGTTAGCACAGTTTCATCACAATCGCAGGCATTAAAACAGGGTGAAAATGCTACAAACCACTGATTTATTGGTGGTCCCAGCGGGATTCGAACCCGCGTTTTCGCCTTGAGAGGGCGACGTCCTAGGCCGGGCTAGACGATGGGACCCGGACTTTTTATAGGGGCTCGCGTCGCCCCCTCCGCCGGCAAAGCCGGACGGAGCCTCCCCCTCTCGCGAGCTTTGCTCGATAAAAAGGATCGGCGACGGCCATCATGTGATTTTTTACGGCGGCGTCATTCCTCCGAACATTTGAGGGAGAACGGCCCCGATCAGGTAACCCAGAACCCCAGAGGCGGTTCCGATTAGCATCACTTCAAGGCCGGCCCGCAGCGGATGTTTACCGGTTACACGGGCCTTGACCAGTCCCACCACGAACAACGTCGCGACGGTGACCGCGATGGAGACCACGATGACGGGCATCGCCCCGATAAAAATATAGGGAACCAACGGAACGAGCGCGCCGAGCATGAACGAGATGCCCATCGTGAGCGCGTCTTTGGTCGGGCTGGCCAGGTCTTCCGGCGCGAGGCCGAGCTCTTTTTCGGTCAGGGTCTTGAGCCAGAGCTTCCGGTCCGAGGCGACGCGTTCGGCCATCTTCTCCGACTCTTCCATCGTCAACCCTTCCTGCAGATAGAGTTCAATCAACTCCGCCATCTCCTCTTCCGGATGCGTGGCCAGCTCCCGCGCCTCTTTTTCGATCTCGGCCGAATGCAGATCCTTTTCGGCCTTGGAGGCGAGATAGCTTCCGGTGCTCATCGCGATCGTCCCGGCCATCGCCGTGGTCAGCCCGGCGATAAATACGATCGGCCGATGGGCGGTGGCGGCCATGATGGAAGCGGCGACTGCCACCGTCGAAACCAGACCGTCCTGCATTCCAAAGACCACCTCGCGAATGCGCTCCAACGTCGCGATACGGCCCTTTTCCTCCCGGACCTCCGGCACCGACGGATTGATGCGAATTTCCGGCCGCGCCGAGACCGCCTTCTCCGTTTTTGCCGATGGAGGAAACGCGGACGGGGTGCGGGGCGGCGAGCCCAGTTTTCGCTCGAATTCCTTGAGCGCCTCGGTGAATAGCCCGAGGTGATAATGCTCCCTGTTCATCGCCAGACGAAAAGTCTCGGCTGCGTCCGTCCGGCCCTCGTCCAGCGCCTCCTGGATCATCTTGGGAAAAATCCGGCCGGTTTCAAACTGCTCCGACTCGACCACGAAACGGAGATTTTCAAGCGTGGACTTGACCTGTCCCACGACCTTGAGATGACTGATCGCATGCGCCGTTTCGGCCCCGGCCACCTCGAGGAAGAGCTGCGCGATCTCGGGATGGTTCTCTTCCATGGCGCGGATGCCGAAGGCGGTGTACATGCGATTGGCCTTGGCCTCTTCCAGGAACGCCACCCAAAGATTCCGCGCCGTTTTATCCATATTGATAGGGGCTCACGTCTCCGCTACAGGGTCCGGATACCGGAGGAAGGACGCCCGGGAAAAAAGAAATTTCCCTCGCATCGGTCCTCCCGCATCTTGAATCTGACGCCTTCGCCACCGGTTTCCGCAGCGCGCCGAGATAGATTCCCGTCATAGGCGGTTGATCCGCAAAGCAGTGAATTATGACAGAGAAGGAGGGATCATGTCAAATCGGCCGTCGGCCGATTTTATCCTTGACTTTGTTGGCTTATTTCTTTAAACTTAATAAAAATTTATGACGGTTCGCGCGGATAAGATTTGGCTCGTTAAACAACGGTGGCGGAGATTGTTGTCGTGTTGGACCGGCTTTCGTCAAAGCTGGAAAGCATATTTAAGAAGCTAAAAGGCCGGGGTGTCTTAACTGAAAGCGATATCGATGCTGCTCTAAAAGAAGTCCGACTCGCCCTTCTTGAAGCCGATGTCCATTTCAAAGTCGTCAAGGATTTTCTGGTCGCCGTCCGGCAGAAAGCGGTAGGCCAAGAGGTTCGCGAAAGTCTGACGCCTGGACAGCAGGTCGTCAAGATCGTCTGGGAAGAACTGCGCCGTCTGATGGGCGAGGATCTTTCCGGAGGGAAGCCGCTGCATCTTTCGGCCACCCCTCCGACCGTCGTGATGTTGGTCGGCCTGCAGGGCTCCGGCAAGACGACGACAGCGGCCAAGCTGGCGTATCGTTTCAAACAGGAGGGGCGGCTGGTGCTCTTCGCGGCGGCCGATACGCGTCGACCGGCGGCCGTGGATCAACTGGTGACGTTGGGCCGGCAGATCGGGGTGGAAACCCAGACCCTTCCGGCCGACGACGCCGTGGGGGTCTGCCGCGAGGCGGTCGCGCGGGCTCGGGACCGGCACGATGACCTGGTAATCCTGGACACGGCCGGCCGGCTTCATGTGGATGAGCCCTTGATGGCCGAGCTCAAACGCATCAAGGCCGAGGTGAATCCGAACGAGGTTCTTCTCGTGGCGGATGCGATGACCGGCCAGGACGCCGTCCAGATGGCCGAGCGATTTCATCGGGAGGTCGGGCTGACGGGGATCGTCCTGACCAAGCTCGACGGCGACGCGCGGGGCGGAGCGGTCCTCTCCGTACGGGCCGTCACGGGCGTTCCGGTCAAGTTTATCGGCGTCGGGGAAAAGCCCGAGGCCCTGGAGCCTTTTCACCCGGACCGGATGGCTTCCCGGATCCTGGGAATGGGCGATGTCCTCTCGCTGATCGAGCGTGCCGAAGAGGTTTTGTCGAAAGAGCAGGCCGAGGCGGCCGCTCGAAAATGGCAGACTGCCGGCTTTTCGTTCGAGGATTTTCGGGACCAGCTCCGGACCATGAAGAAAATGGGCTCCGTGGAAAGCCTGATCGGAATGCTGCCGGGGGCGGGACGGCTTATGCAAAATGCTCCGGCCGGGGGGCTTCCGGAGAAGGAATTGACGCGGGTCGAGGCGATCATCAATTCCATGACGGCGCAGGAACGAAGCCGTCCCGATCTGATCGACGGCGGTCGACGCAAGCGAATCGCGCGGGGGAGCGGGACCACGGTTCAGGACGTGAACCGTCTCCTCAAACAGTTTCTTCAAATTCGGAAATTGATGAAAACGCTGTCCCGTTCGCCCGGACGATCGGGGCTGGCGAATCTTCTTCGAAATTTTTAACAACATGAAAGGAGTCGTACGGAGTGGCAACCATCATTCGTTTGACCCGCAAGGGAAAGCATAAGCGTCCCTTCTACCGAATCGTCGTGGCCGATTCCCGCATGCCGCGCGACGGTCGGTGCATTGAGATCATCGGCAACTATGATCCATTGGCCAAGACGGCCGCCATCCAGGTGAAACAGGAGCGGGCCGTGGAATGGCTCAAAAAAGGAGCGCAGGTATCCGATACGGTGCAACGGCTTTTTAAGAAGGCCGGATTGTATCAACAGTTCAAGACGGCGAAATAACGGAGGATCGATCGCAACGCCCGAAGTCCGGGGCCGGATCCTCCTGACCAACCCGCAAAAGTTCGTTCTCCGAGTGAAGTTGACGTTCGTCCACGGCACGGAGTGTGAGGATGGAGGTGGCCCCGATGAAAGAGCTGATCGAGTATATCGCAAAGTCTCTTGTGGATAAGCCGGAATCGGTCTCGGTCAGGGAGACCGAAGGTGAGAAGACGACGATCATCGAGCTTCGAGTGGCGCAGGACGACCTGGGCAAGGTGATCGGGAAACAGGGACGGACCGCGCGGTCGATGCGGACGATCTTGAACGCCGCGGGCACCAAACTGGGGAAACGGTGTGTTCTCGAAATCCTCGAGTGAGGAACGGGTGGCGGCGGATGACTGGGTTGTGATCGGGGAGATCACAAAACCGTTCGGTTTGAACGGGGGATTGAAGATCCGGCCCCTGACGGAGGATCCGGACCGGTTTCGGCGACTCGCGGAGGCCGTGCTGGAGGCTTCCGATGGAACGCGGCAGGTCTGCACCATCGCCGATATTCGCACCGACCGGGATTCGGTGGTTCTTTTTTGTCGCGAGATCGACAAGGTGGAACAGGCCAAGCGCTTTGTGGGAGGGACGATTCGGATTCCCCGGTCCGAGGCGATTCCGCTTCCCAAAGATACCTACTTTCAGCATGACCTGTTGGGTCTTCGCGTCTACCTGGAAGACGGCCGGTATCTCGGCGAAATCCGGGAGATCTGGCCGACTGGAAGCAACGACGTGCTGGTGGTTCGGGACGGAGAACGGGAGCGGTTGATCCCGGCGATCAAGTCGCTCGTGGTCGAGGTCAACCTGCAGGAAAAACGGATGGTTCTTCGTTGGATGGAAGGACTGCTCGATTTATGATGAAATGTGATATCATCACTCTTTTCCCCGATCTGGTCCGGCCGGTCCTGGAGCAGGGCATGCTCCGACGGGCCGTAGAGAAGGGTTTGCTCGATGTCCGGATACACAACCTCCGAGACTTCACACGGGATAAACACCGCACGGCGGACGATCATCCCTATGGAGGAGGGCCGGGGATGGTTCTGAAGCCGGAGCCTATTTTCAGTGCGGTAGACGCCATCCGTTCCGAAGGGGAATCGTTGCGGCTGATCCTCACGTCGCCGCAAGGGAGGCGGTTCGGACAGTCGCTGGCGGTCGAGTTCGGTCGGGAAGAACGGAGACTTGTATTCATCTGCGGCCGGTATGAAGGCGTGGATGAGCGGGTGCGGGAAGGCCTGACGCTGGAAGAAATTTCAATCGGGGATTATGTTTTAACCGGCGGTGAATTGCCGGCCCTCGTCATGATCGATGCGGCCGTCCGGTGGGTGCCCGGCGTGCTGGGCGATCCGGAGTCGGCGCAGGAGGATTCCTTTGCCGGCGCCTTGCTGGACTATCCGCATTATACGCGCCCCGTGCTGTACCGCGGCCTCAATATTCCGGAGGTTTTAACCTCGGGCAATCACGAGGCTATCCGGGGTTGGCGTCGAAGACAGGCCCTTTTGAATACGTTTCGAAAGCGGCCGGAGCTGCTCGATGAAATTGATCTGACGGACGAGGATCGGAAGACGTTGGAGGAGCTCAAGAGAACAACAGGCGAGGATTGAACTCGCGGAGTAGATGGATTCCGTATGGAACCGTCGGGATCAGGAGGAGGGGTGTTGTCATGAATCGGATCGATCGAATTGAACTGGGTTTAAAAAAGGCCCAGATTCCGGCGTTCAAAGTGGGGGATACCGTTCGGGTCTCCGCCAAGGTGATGGAGGGGGAGAAGGAGCGGATCCAGGTCTTCGAAGGCGTCGTGATCGCCCGGAAAGGCGGCAGCCATCGTGAAATGGTGACGGTGCGCAAGCTCTCGTTCGGCGTCGGTGTGGAAAAGGTGTTTCCGCTGCATGCGCCCACGATGGAAAAGATCGAAGTGGTGAGGGAGGGACGTGTCCGGAGGGCCAAGCTGTATTATCTGCGGACGAAACAAGGCAAAGAGGCCAAGATTGCGGAGCGGGAGTACACGACGGAACTGATCGAGAAAGGCCTGACCGCAGAGCCGGAACCGGAGCCCGAAACGGTCAAAGCGGAAAAAAGCTGACGGTTACTTTCATCATCCATCACGGTGAGAATGCCCGCGGTGCTTGACCCGACGCGTCGGCCGGAAGCCGATTCCCCTGAAATCGAATCAACGAACGGTTCCGATGTCGATCGGACCCGTTTTGAGCGCCTCGCCTACGCGCAGGGGTTCCGGCGGGTCGCCGGGTTGGATGAGGCGGGACGCGGCCCGTTGGCCGGTCCGGTGGTCGCCGCCGCCGTCATCCTCCCTCGCGATGCCGTTTTTCCGGGTCTGCGCGACTCCAAAAAGTTGACTGTTCTGCAGCGGGAACGATTCGATGAGGCGATCCGCCGGCGGGCTTTGGCGGTTGGCGTCGGCGTGATCGATCCGGAAGAAATCGACCGGATCAACATCCTGCAGGCGACGATCCGAGCCATGGTCCAAGCCCTGCATAAACTGTCGCCGGCTCCCGATTGTCTGTTGATCGACGCCTTGACCCTGCCCGATCTTCAGATACCGCAGAAGGCTCTGATCCGGGGCGATGACCGGAGTCAAAGCATTGCGGCGGCTTCGGTGATCGCGAAAGTCGCGCGGGATCGGATGATGTTGGAATGCGACCGCCTCTTTCCGCAGTACCATTTTCGATCTCATAAAGGGTACGGGACGGCCGAGCATCTGGAGGCCTTGGCGCGCTTCGGGCCCTGTCCGATCCACCGAAAAAGCTTTCGTCGTGTCCGACCGGAGACGGATCATGAGCCTTGAGACCCGGTCGTTCGGACAACAGTCGGAAACGGAAGCGGTCCGTTTTCTCAAACGGCGCGGTTACCGGATCGTGGGTCAAAACATCCGGATCGGACGGGGTGAGATCGACCTGATCGCCTACGACCGGGATGTCCTGGTTTTCGTCGAGGTCAAGGCCCGGCGCAGCGCCCGATACGGCGGTGCGTTGTGCGCGGTCGACCTGCGAAAACAACGGCAGCTGAGTGTTCTGGCTGCGGGCTATTTGGCGAGACGTCGGCTTCGGGATTGTCCGTGCCGATTTGATCTGGTTTTGATTCAAGGCGCCACAAACCGTTCGTTGGAGATCGAATTGATTCAGAATGCCTTTGAGGCCAGAGGAGATACCCGCTCAAAATGATTACCGGACTCAACACGGATATTCAACATCAGGGCACAACCTATCACGTTCAGACCGAGGACACCGGTCGAAAGAATGCGACGATCGTGACGATCCTGTTCAAAGCCGGCGCGATTCTGGCCACCCGCAAAACCAGTTATGCCGAGATCGTCAATGCCGAAAACCTTCCGGCCGTTTTGAAGGACATGATGAACGATCAGCACAAGAAAATGATCGAGGATCTTCAGACGGGTCGGATTTCACAGGAGGCGAGCCGGCCCGCCGCCCAGCCGGCGGCCCCTCGGCCTCCCGCGGCGGACGCCGCATCTGCGGATCGTCCCCCGTCGTCGTCGGGTCGGAAGAAAAGTCTGGACGACATGATTCTGGACTATCTGGCCAACCGGGAGGAGCGTAAAAAACCGTAGCGAATGATTCAGCTCTTTCACGTGTATAAATCGTACGGTCGTCACCGTGCGGCGTTGGAGGATGTCACTCTTCATATCGAGAAGGGTGAATTCGCATGGCTCACCGGTCCCAGCGGCGCCGGAAAATCGACCCTGTTGAAGCTTCTCTTCGGGCTGGAGCAGCCGGACGCCGGCCAGATCGTGATCCAAAACCGGAATGTGGCGCGACTGAAGGAATCCAGTCTTCCACACCTGCGAAGAAGCATCGGCTTTATCTTCCAGGATTTTAAACTGCTTCAAAAAAAGACGGTCTTTGACAACGTTGCGGTGGCCCTGCAGATCGCCGGGGTGTCTCCGACCGAAATTCAAAAAAGGGTCATCGAGGTACTCGGTTCGGTCGGTCTCGATCATAAAAAGGAACTTTATCCGTCCATGCTCTCCGCGGGAGAGCAGCAGCGGGTTTGTGTGGCGCGATCGATCGTGAATCATCCGATGATTCTGCTGGCGGATGAACCGACCGGAAACCTCGACACCGAGCTGACGACAGAGATCATCGAGCTGCTGAAATCGATCAACACGAAAGGGACGACCATGCTGGTGGCGACGCATAATCGGGAGATTGTGTCGCGCGTCCCGCGCCGGGTGATCGTCATGAAAGAGGGAAAGATCGCGGAGGGGGGCGGCTGATGCGGCAGCTCCGGTATTTTCTCAAGGAGACGATTCTCAACCTTCGGGGCAACAAGTCGACCACGCTGATCTCGATGGCGACGATCGCTTTTACGATGATGCTCTTCGGCGTATTCCTTCTGTTGTATTTTAACCTCGACACACTGGTCGGTTCGCTCCAACAGGAAATCAAGGTGATCATTTACCTCCGGGACGGGCTTTCGGAAAAGGAGAAGACCGACCTGGAAGGAAAGATTCGGCAGGAGCCCGGCGTCTCGACCGTTCTGTATGTCTCGAAGACGACGGCCCTGGAGAATTTCCGGCGGTCGTTGGAAGGACAGGATATCCTCCTCAAGGGACTGGGAGACAACCCGTTGCCCGCCTCCTTTGAATTGACGCTGGAAAAAGCGTACAAGTCTTCGGAATCGGTTCAACGGCTGGCTCAGCAGTTCAAGGGGCTGAACGGAGTCGATGATATCCAATACGGTCGGGAGTGGGTCGACAACGTCAATGCGGTTCTGGAAACCGTGAGGGTGGGTAGCGCCGTGATCGGTCTGATTCTCGGACTGGCGGCGATCGTGATTATCGCCGGCACCATCGGATTGACGGTCTGGTCGCGTCTGGAGGACATCGAAGTTCTCCGGCTGATCGGCGCCACCCGCGCGTACATCCAGATGCCCTTTCTGATGGAAGGGGCGTTGATGGGACTGATCGGGGGGGTCTTGGCGATCGGGTTGTTGCGGGGGGTCTTTGAACTGGCCAAGAGTCGATTGGCCGAGGTCGGCGGTTTTCTGGGCGGCCCGGTGAATTTGATGTTTTTGCCGCCGGATTGGTTGCTCCTGTTCCTGGCGGTTGGCGTTGGATTGGGGTGCACCGGGAGTCTTTTCTCGATACGACGATTGTTATGAAACGGGTCTTAATTTCGACGCTGTGGGGTCTTGCGGCCGCCGCTGCGCTTTTTTTAATGACGAGCGCCGATCTGTCCGCCGAGTCGCCGTCCGATTCGGTTTCGAAAAAGGTAACGCAGGAAAAACAGGAACTTGATCGTCTCCGACAGAAGATCGAGCAGCAACGCCGGAAGAGCCGCGATGCGGCAAAGCGGGAGAATTCGATCCTCGCAAACTTGGAAGAAGCGGATTACCAGCGGACGCTCAAAAAGAAGGAGCTGCGGGTGGTGAATCTGCAATTGATCGAACGGGATCAGGAGATCGAGCAACTGGACGGCGAACTGCGCGGTCTGAGGCGCGAGATCGACTCCAAGCAAGGGCTGGTTCGTGAGCGGGTTCGGGTGCTGTATCAGGAAGGGCGGTTCAACACGCTGAAGGTCCTGTTTACGTCCACAGACCATTATGATTTTCTGCAGCGGTATTATTACCTGACCTGGATTTCGAACAAGGAAAGCGAATTGCTCCAGAGTTATCAGTCGGCCGTCGAGCAGATGGAACCCAAGGAGGCCGAGTTGCGCAAAGCCCGGGCCGAGCTGATGGAGTACAAGACCGAAATTACCCAGAAGCTGGCGGAGATCCACAATGAAAAGAAGAAAAAGGACCTGTTGCTGGCCAGCATTCGCGATGAAAGATCGACCTACGAGCGAACCCTCCATGAGTTGGAGGACTCGGCCGTAAAGCTCAAGGGGCTCATCCAAGAGCTGGAACAACAACGCCGCGCTCGACGGGAGCCGCCCGCGGGGGAAGGATTCGCGCTTCAACGCGGGCACCTGGATTGGCCGACGCTGGGTCGGGTGATCACCCCCTTCGGCCGGCAGAAGCATCCTCAGTTTGATACGTATGTTTACCGCAAAGGAATCGAGATTCAGTCGAGTCAGGGCAGTCCCATTCGGTCGGTCTACGGCGGGTCGGTGGTTTACGCCGATTGGTTCCGGGGCTACGGCCTCCTCGTGATCATCGATCACGGGAAAAATTACTTTACGCTCTACGCCCATGCGGCCAAACTTTTGGTCTCGCCGGGGGATTCGGTCGCCCAACGCGAGGTCATCGGCGAGATCGGGGATACCGGGTTGACGAGCGACAACAATCTCTATTTTGAGATCCGCCACGGGGCCGATCCGGTGGACCCGATGGTCTGGCTGAAACGGCGATGAGTTCCGCATTTTTAATGGGCGTCTTTTTGGGAGGGAGATATGCATAAGAAACAGAAGACCTTGATGAGCATCGTCATCATTCTATTAATCACCGTGTTTATGACGGGAATGATGGTTGGGAAGGGACTTCGGAGCGCGCTTTCGGCGGAATCCGAAGTTTACGAGGAATTAAAAATATTTGCCGAGGTGCTGTCCCTGATCCAGAAAAATTACGTGGAGCAGACCAACAGCAAGGATTTGGTGTACGGCGCCATCCGGGGAATGCTTAACACGTTGGATCCGCATTCGGCGTTTATGTCTCCGGACATGTACAAAGAGATGCAGGTGGACACGAAAGGGGAGTTCGGGGGACTGGGGATTCAGATCGG
>Ga0187773_10001177_pt1 | contig 10587 bp, 7 predicted proteins | sample 0216_BV02_MP05_1_FD_133133 | JGI IMG/M metagenome (GOLD analysis project Ga0187773, IMG submission 133133) | Tropical peat soil microbial communities from peatlands in Department of Meta, Colombia - 0216_BV02_MP05_10_MG | ecosystem: Environmental > Terrestrial > Soil > Wetlands > Peat | place...
CGCGTTGGCCCGATAGATCTCCCAGTTTCCGTCCCGCCGTGACGCGTAGAGAATCTGGCGACCGTCTGGAGACCAGGCCGGCCCTTCCGCCGGCGCATCGGTACGACTGAGGTTTTCCTGCTGACTTCCGTCCGCGTTCATTCGGTACACCTGGTAGTTCCCGTCGCGATTGGAGTCGAACAGGATCGCCCGGCCGTCGGGTGACCATTCGTTCCAACAGTAGCCGTCCATCGCCGGGTCATGCGTCAGGCGCTGTTCCCCCGTCCCGTCCGCCGTCATGACATAGACCTCCCAGTTTCCATCCTTATTGCTGACATAGGATAGGAATCGGCCGTCGGGTGACCAGGCCGGATTGATGCTGTCCCCCTTCGCCGTCCGCGTCAGCCGGCTCGGTTGCGATCCATCCGACGCGATCGAATACAGTTCCCGGTGTCCGGTCTGCCCCGACGTAAAAACGATTCGGGATCCGTCCGGCGCCCATTCCGGATCATCCGCATCGGCCTGGTCGTACGTCAACCGAAGTCCGTTGGATCCGTCCCGGTCCATGACGTACACCTCGTCGTTTCCGTCCCGATTCGAGATGAACACCAATTTGGTTCCGTCCGGGGACCACGCCAAGCTCCGCCCCTCGAGAGGAGGCGAGGTCAGACGATACGGCTTCGAATCATTAACCGACGTCCAAAAAAGCTCCCACCGTCCGGGATTCGTCGGCCGATCCAGGATGTGACGGCCCGGCATCGGTTCGCCCGCGATCCAACCGCTGCAACCGCCCAGGATGCCGACGGCCGCGATCACAAACCCAACGCGTCTGTTTTTCCAATTGTCCATCGGGATCGCCTTCCGATCTTCCCATCAAAATCCGGCGGCCTTCGGCGTGAGCCAATGGTCTCCGCCGTCTTGAGTGTACCGGATCAGTCCGCCGGTTCCCACCGCCGCTCCGTGTTCGGCATCCGAAAAATACACGCTGTAAAAATCATTCGTGGTATCGGACGGCTGCGACCGCCACCGCTTTCCGCCGTCCTCGGTCGCCAAGATGACGCCCCGATCGCCCACGATCCAGCCGTGTCGCGCATCCGGAAAATAGACATCGCCCAATTTTTCCGTCGTGCCCACGGTTTCCCGTTTCCAAGTCGTCCCGCCGTCCAACGTATGAAGAACGACGCCGTCGCTTCCGACCGTCCACCCGTTCCGAGGATCCACGAAATGGATATCCCCAAGCCACTTACCGTCGGGAGCCCGTTGCGTCTGCCAGGTCTTCCCCCCATCCTCGGTCATGAGAATCACTCCCCCGCGACCCACCGCCCATCCTCGAAGACGATCCTGAACAAAAAGCCCGTCCAGCCAATCCTTCGTCCCGCCCTCCTGCCGTTCCCAGGTCTCTCCCCCATCGCGCGTGTGGAGGATGAGTCCGTTTCGTCCCACCGCCCAGCCCTGCAGGGGAAGATCTATCGATGAACCCACAAATTGAACATCGTAGATCCAATCTTCCGACGTCCCGCTGGCTTGGGGCCGCCAGTGTCGCCCGCCGTCCGTCGTGTGCCAGATCGCGCCGAACCCCCCCACCACCCATCCGTTTTGAGCGTCGGTGAAATCGATGCCGCACAACCACCGCATTGTCTCGACCGGCTGGGCCGTCCATCGCACCCCGCCATCCGTGGTATGCAGGATCACACCGCTGTCCCCGACGGCCCAGCCGCTCTGAGCATCCGCGAAGTGGACTCCGCACAACCAGGCCTTGACCTCCCGGCTTTGCGCAACCCAGCTGTCCCCGCCGTTCGCGGTATGTCGGATCGTCCCACCGCGGCCGACGATCCACCCGTTCTGCGGATCGGTAAAATAAACTCCGAGCCAATTGGCCTTCCCACCGTATTGGGATTCCCATCGCTCTCCGCCGTCCGCGGTATGGAGCACCGTTCCGGCCACCCCGACCGCCCACCCGTTTTTCTCATCGAGAAAATGGACGGAATATAGAGACCGGGTGGTTCCGCTGTTCCCGCGTCTCCATTCATGGCCTCCGTCCAAGGTCGAAAGAACGACCCCGTCCTTGCCGACCGCCCACCCCTGCCGCTCATTGAGGAAGAAGACCTCATAGAGCCAGTAGCCTTCGGGAAGGACCTGATTCTCCCAGGTTTCCCCTCCGTCCCGGGTGTAGAGGATCAGCCCGTCTCTCCCGACGATCCAGCCCCGGTCTGCGTTCACAAAGGACACACTGTACAGATAACTTTGTGTGCCGCTCGCCTGGGGCCGCCAGTGTTCTCCTCCGTCCTCGGTGTGGAGAATTGTCCCATCCCTTCCGACGACCCAACCCCGTTTGGAATCCACAAAACAGAGGCTGAAGAGATGGGCCGACGTTCCGGCATGCTGCAGCCCCCAATGAGATCCTCCATCGAACGTTCGCAGGATGGTCCCGTCGTCTCCGATCACCCATCCCTGCAAGGGGTCCAGAAACTGCACGCCCCCCAGGCCGTTCGGGACGCCGCTGGCCTGCGCCGCCCAGTTCTCACCCCCGTCCTCGGTGTGGAGGATCAACCCTCCCTTGCCGACAATCCAGCCCTGGTGAGGGTTGAGAAAAAAGACCCGATCTAAATCCTCCTGCGGCCAGGGCGGCGTCGCCGCCGTCTCCCGCCAAAGGCCGCAGCCCGTGACAAACACCCCAAAACAGATTAGGCTGACAAAGAGCACAACGAACCGGACACCGCCGGTCGTCCCGGCGGGAACCCCGCTGGATCCTCTCATTTCATTTGCTGAGCCACCTGTAACACGGCAATCTCTCCGCGCCCCTCCTCATTCACATGGGTAAATGCCAGATCCCGGCCGTCCGGGCTCCAGGAAAGATAAAGAAAGCTCAGGCCGTCGAAGACCTGTTTGTCCACATTGTATTTGAGTTCGCGCGTTCCCAGAACGTTTTTACCGATGCGCCGCTCGTTGTTCCCATCGTGGTCCATGATCCAGATGTCTCGATGCCCGCTCCGCTCCGAGACAAAGGCGATCCGTGTGCCGTCCGGGCTCCAGGCCGGGAGAAAGTCACGACGGGTATCGGTCTTCTGAGTGAGTTGTTTGATGGTTCGGTCTTGTGTATCAATCAACCAGATGTCGCTCTTGCCGCGCATGGACGAGACGGCGGCCACCGATCGCGCGTCCGGGCTCCAGGCCGAAACCCAATCGCCGCAGCGAATGTTCGGCATCCCCTGGACATTCCCGCCGTCCGCATCCATGACCCAGACGAGCACATCCATCGATCGCGACGAAACGAAAGCAATGCGTTTCCCATCCGGACTCCAGACCGGCGCGATGTCCAGTCCGTTATAATTCGTCAGTTGACGGTTGTCCGTCCCGTCGAGTTTCATGCTCCAGATATCCCAATTGCCACTGCGATCGGAGGCATAGGCCAGCCGTGTGCCATCGGGACTCCAGGAGGGGAAGCGCTCGTTGCTCGAATCATGGGTGATTTGTTTAAGCCCCGTTCCGTCCCGGTTGACCGTCCAGATATCCCAGTTTCCAGCCAGATCGCTTTCGAAGGCCAACGACTTTCCGTCCGGGCTCCAGACCGGATGGACCGCGTTCGCCGGGATCGCACGGATGGGCATGACGGTCACTTGGTTCCCGGCACAGCCCGCAAGGAGAAGTTGAAAGGTTAAAAAAGTTAGAAAGACCGAAAGGATTTTCCCCCCTTTAACCCTTGAACTTTTGGACCTTCCAGCCTCGAAACCCTTCATCACATCCTCCTCTCAACCCTCCGCCCCATTCTACGGTTGCCATCGGGGCGCGCTGACCCCACCGCGGTTGGAGGTCAACCGCTTCAGATGGTCCCCGTTGGGATCCATCACATAGACTTGCTCGGCCCCGTCTCGGTTGGAAACAAAGGCGATCTGTTTCCCATCCGGCGACCAGACCGGCTGGGCGTCGACGGCCGAATTCCGCGAAAGGTTCTTTGCGCCGGAACCGTCCCGATTCATCACGTATATTTCGTTGTTGCCGTCACGCGTCGTCGTAAAGACGATCCGCTGCCCGTCCGGCGACCAGACCTGCATCCCCATCTGCTCGTCGGACTTCGTCCGCGTGACATTGCGCGGCTTCGAACCGTCGGCATTCATCACGTAGATCTCCCAGTTTCCGTCCCGGTTCATATCGCGGTCCGTCCCCCAGGCAATCAAGGCGCCGTCCGGAGACCAGGAATGGAACCCCCGCCCGTCTTCCGCGGGATTCTGGGTCAGATTGATCGGATGCTGCCCGTCGGCATCCATAAGATAGATCTCATAGTTGTCGTCCCGTCGCGACACGAAGGCGATCTTGGTGCCGTCCGGCGACCATTGGGGGCTGTAGTCCCTCGCCTCGCTCCGCGTCAGCCGCCGGGTCTGGCCGCCGTCCGCCGCCATGGAATAGATTTCCTGATTCCCGTCCCGGTCCGAGACGAAGGCCACCTGCTTTCCGTCGGGAGACCAGGCCGGGTTGTAGTCCTGACCGCCGTTCCGCGTCAGGTTGACCGGATGCGCACCGTCGGCATCCATTCCATAGATCTCTTTGTTTCCATCCCGTTCCGAAACAAAAACAATCTTCGTCCCGTCCGGAGACCATTCGGGGGCCCGGTTATCGGCCTGCCCATAAGTCAGGCGCGTCACGCCCGTGCCGTCCGAATACATCGTGTAGATCTCCCAATGGCCGTCCTCCTTCGATTCGTAAACAATCTTTTTCTGCCCGGCCATCCCGGGGGTTGAAAGAAACAACAGCATGGCACCGGCGACTAATGTCGCCCGGCTGGATATTATAAGGGGGTACCTGAATCTACTCATGTTTAATCCTCACGGTTGCCAGCGAGGGTAATCCTCCCTCGTCTGCGTAAACGTCAATTGCACTTGATGCCGACCATCAGTATCCATCACGTAGATTTCGTCATGCCCGGTCCGATTCGAGACAAACGCCACTTTTCTACCGTCCGGAGACCACAAAGGGACGTCATCCATGGCCGGATTTTTCGACAGATTCAAGGAACCGGTCCCGTCGGAATTGACGATGTAAACCTCTTCGTTGCCGTCCCGCGTCGATATAAAGGCAATCTGCCGGCTGTCCGGCGACCAGACAAACATCCCGATTCCTTCCTCGGCAGGACTGCGGGTCACATTCACCGGCTTGGACCCGTCCGCATTCATCACGTAGATTTCCCAGTTTCCATCCCGGTTGGTGACCCACGCGATCTTGGAGCCGTCTGGAGACCAAGAATGACTTCCTCGACCGTCTTCCGCCGGATTCTTCGTCAGGTTCTCCTGATCCGTCCCGTCCGCGTTCATCAGGTAGATCTCATTATTCCCATCACGATTGGAAACAAAGGCCACCTTCTGGCTGAAGCAGCTCTCTGGCTTCGCTAGGAGCTGCGCGGGGTCCGGGGGCATCGGAGGACGATTCTCGCTTCCGCACGGGCCCCCGGATATAATAGGCGACCAGTTCGGGTTCCAGTTATCGCCGGCCGACGTCAACCGGGTCTGACGTCCCCCCTCCGGGTCCATTCGATAGATCTCCCGCTGACCGTCTCGTTTCGATACATAGGTGATCCATTGACCGCTCGGCGACCAAGAAGGACTGAAGTCGTCTCCCGCGCTGCGGGTGAGGTTGCGCTGCTCCGACCCGTCGGCATTCATCCGGTAGACCTCTTTATTGCCATCCCGGTCCGAAACGAAAAGAATTTTTCGGCCGTCGGGCGACCAAAAGGGGGCCCGATTCTCGGCCGTCGTATAGGTCAGGCGCGTTTGATGCGTCCCATCGGCCTCCATCAAATAGATCTCCCAATTCCCGGATCGCCGGGATTCAAAGACGATCTTGTGGTCCCGCTCGGGTCGAGGGGATGGAGCGTGCGTAGATTCCGTGACCGCGCCGGCCATCGCCGGACGCACCCCGCTCTTCGCCATACCATTCCGGCCCGGAATTCCGACGGTGAAGGAAACGAGAAAAAGGGCCACAAGAACAGCCGTCGCAATCGGAATGGCCCTCGCCCGATTTTTTTGTCTATCTTTCCGCCATCGGAAAAGCAGCCGTCGCAATCCCCTTGGAAAAATCCCCTTGACCGCGCCCAGCGCCACCGTCGATATCACCTTGTAGTGGGAGGCGTCGATGATCGAAACGTCCGAGGAGCCCTGATTGACGACGTACACCATCCGACCATCCGGGGAAACGGTGATGTCCCACGGATCCTTCCCCACCGCGATCTTCTTGATGGTCTTCTCGCTCGAGGTGTCGAGGACCGAGATCTCCCGCGCGTCGCGATGCGCGATGTAAAGGTAGCGGCCGTCCGGCGATAGGGCCAATCCCCCGGGATAGCTCCCGACCTTCACGAGGTTTCGGATCCGGTTCGTCCGTGTATCCACAATCGCGATCTCACCGCTGTCCTCGATCGCCGCGTAGACCGCTTTCCCGTCCGGCGCCATCACGATGTCTCTCGGGCCTCGAAGGACCTCTTCGCCGTCCGGAAGGACGACGGTCCGGGCCGCATCCGAACTCGGATCTTTCAAGTTCAAACGGGCCGTGACGGTACCGCTCGATGTATCCACCACGCGAATCGAATAGAAATCGGTCACGTAGACGGACTTCCCGTCCGGGGTGATCGCCACGCCCTGAGGTCCAATGCCCATCGGAATCCTTTTTTTGACGGAGAGGCTGGCCAGATCCACGACGGACAGGCTGTCGCCGGACTCGTTGGCCACATAGATCGTCTGGCCGTCCGGAGAGACGGCCATCCCGCCCGGATCCATGTACCGCCCTTTTTCATCCCTTAATGAAATTTTGGCCCGGACGGCATTGGATTGTGTGTCCACGACGGCGATCGCGTCCGCCTCACCCAATGCCATATAGAAATCCCGTCCGTTCCGAGTGATGAAGCCGCCGCAGGGCGGAGAGTCCACTGCCACTTTTCGAACCTGCGTCGGGTCATTCCGATCGATGATATAAAATTGCCGGAGCCCCTTTAACGTCACGTAAAGTTGGGTCGGACCGTAGATGATTCGGCTCGCCGTGTGCTTGGCTAAAACGGGGGACGGATACGAGATGAAGGATGCGAGTGTGAAAAGCGCAAGAGAGTAAAATGAGGGCATCCGCAATCCTCCGGATCGGCATTCCTGGCCGGCATCCGGCATCTTGCAAGCCTTCCCCGTCATTTTTCCCATGAGACCCATTTTTCCTCCGCATGGCGATTCGTCAGCCGGCGCGGGTGTGATCCGTCCCGATCCATGACTTCAATTTCCGAAACTTTGTCCCGGGACGACGTCAATGCGATCCGCCTTCCATCCGGCGACCAGACCGGCCAAATATGATCCGCCGCCCCGCGTGTCAACGGTGTTGGCTCCGAGCCGTCCGATCGCATCCGGTAAATCTGCTCCTGCCCGCTTCGGTCCGATATAAACAGAAGATCGCGGCCGTCCGGCGACCAGACCGGTCCGTCATCCGCGGCCGGATTGTTCGTCAGGTTACGCGCTCCGGATCCATCCGAGGCCATCACGTAGACCTCGAGGTTCGAATCCCGTTCGGATACGAATGCGATTCGTCTCCCGTCCGGCGACCAGAGGTGAGTATCCAGGCCATCGTTCGCCGGGCTGTACGTCAGCCGGGTCGGGTTGGATCCGTCAGGCTCCATGACATAAATCTCGGGGTTCCCGTCCCGGGTCGAGACAAACATGATCTTCGTTCCGTCCGGAGACCAGGCCGGAATGGCATCCATCGCCGTGCTGTAAGTCAACCGCCGCTCCCGGGACAAAGCGGGCGGATCCTCGGTCCCGACTTCCACCGTATAGATCTCTTCATTCCCATCGCGCGATGAAGTAAACGCGATCCGTGTCCCGTCCGGAGACCAGTCCGGATCCTCTTCATCGGCCGGCGTGTAGGTCAGCCGGGTCTGGTCCGTGCCGTCGGCCCTCATTACGTAAAGCTCCTTATTCCCGTCGCGGGTTGATACAAAAGCGATCCGTGTCCCGTCCGGAGACCCGACCGGCCAGATATCATCTCCACGACTTCGCGTCAGTCGTTCTTCTTTTCCGGTCGATAATTCCATGCGATAAACTTCCCAATTCCCGTCCCGGTTGGAGCTATATATAAGCCGCCCTTTATACTCGCCTCGTTGCGGGTTGGGCTGCATAACCGTACAACCCGTCAGGATCAAAACGATAAAAACGATCGGCCATCGAGTCACGGCTCAACGCTTTAAACGCTCAACGGTTACCTTCTCTCCTAATCTTTGGCGCATCGTAACCCGTACGTATAATCCGAGTGCCAACCGTCCTTCTCCCGCGGTCCAACCGTCGGAAGAACCGCCAAACGCGCCGCGGTCCTTGAAAAAGCGGCCCCGGTCAAATAGGAACCCCCGCGGATGATCTTAAAGTTCCCGGATTCTTTCACCGTCCTCAACGGGTTACCGGGATAAGACCGATAGGCCGTGGCCGTCCATTCCCTGACATTGCCCGCCATGTCATACACCCCGTAGGGGCTGACATCCTCCGGGTGACTGCCGACCGGCGCTTTCCAGCCCGGAACCTGGTAATGGTCCTGGCCGGCGGGCGCTTTCCAGACCGCGCTGCTCTCCAGGGTGTTGGCGCGTCCGGGCTCAAACCGATCGCCCCAGGGCCAAAGACGGCCGTCCGTCCCCCGAGCGGCCTTCTCCCACTCGGCCTCCGTCGGCAGGCGCCGGCCTACCCATTGACAATAGCGAACGGCATCAAACCAGTCGACGTCCGAGACGGGATAATCGTCATACCCCTCCGGGAAATGGTCCGCGCGACCGGCTTCCTTCCAGTAACCCGGATACTTCTTCGAGCCCGTCGCCTCTAAAAATCGGAGGTACTGGGCTTCCGTGACTTCATAACGGTCAATGGTGAATGCCCGGACGTAGACCTTCTGCTGGGGAAGCTCATCCACCCCGACGTCAAACCCGATTCTTCCGTTCCGATCCGTACTGCCCATCAGAAACCAGCCGGCAGGAACAGGGACCATCTCCGTTATCGGTTGTGCATTGTGGACGGCTGTCCATGGCGCGGAAGCGCACCCCGACAAGAACAGAAAGATTAATAAAAGGTTAAAACTATTTATTCTTTCAACCGTTGACCTCATTTTATGTCCTTCGCACACCGGAACCCGAAATCCGGCTGGGCCAATTCCGCCAAGCGAAAACTCCTTTGGGCCGATCGGGCAAAAGGATTGGCCGGCATGCCCCACGACCCTCCCCGCAGGATACGAAACTTTTTGTCCGGAGCAATGATTTTAATCGCCCCGGGATAGGATTGAAGAATGGAGGAAGTCCATTCCATCGCATTCCCGGCCATGTCGTATACGCCGTACGGACTCGCCCCCCCGGGAAAACTCCCGACGGGTGTCGTCCAGTTGCGTTTCGAGTCCTCGGTGTTGAGCTGTTTTAAATCCAACTGATTTCCCCAGGGCCAGATCCGTCCTTCTGTCCCCCGCGCGGCTTTCTCCCACTCTTCTTCGGTCGGAAGGCGTTTCCCCACCCAGCGACAGTAGGCTTCGGCGTCATAAAAATTGACGTCGATCACCGGATGGTTGTCTTCCGGCGCGGGATACCCGAACTCTTTATAATCCTTCCAGATCGACGGCGGTTCATGTCCGGTCGCGGTCACAAACCGGCGATACGGACCAATCGCGACCTCATATCGATCGATCCAGAATGCCCGGACGGAGGCCTTGTGTCTGGGAATGGAATCCATGCCTACTTCAAATCCGATCTTGCCGTCATTGGCGTCACTGCCCATAATGAACTCGCCGCCGGGAATCGGCACCATGTCGTCCGGCCCAACGGCCTTTGCCGACGAAAGATTGAAAGGTTGAAAAGTTATAAAGGTTAAAAGCAGAATCAGCCTTCCAACTTTTAAACCTTTATACCTTTGAACATTTGATCTCACTTTAGGTCCTTCGCGCACCGGAAACCGATCGAACGATGCCTCTTTTCGGGATCACGGGCCATGGTGCGGCTGGCCGACCGGGCATAGGGTTCGCCCGGCAAGGTGTAGGCGCCGCCTTTAACCACCCTTGTTTTCCCGAACGCGCCCCGAGCGAGTTTGCTTCCCGGATAGGCCTGATACCAATCCGCCGTCCATTCCGCGACATTTCCGGCCATGTCGTACACACCGTACGGACTGACGCCCTTTGGGAAACTTCCAACCGCCAAAGTCCCCCCGGCCTTGTATTCCTGAACATTGGCCTTCTGGGGATCAAAGATGTTTCCCCAGGGCCAGATTCGCCCGTCCGTCCCCCGCGCGGCCTTTTCCCACTCGGCCTCCGTCGGCAGCCGTTTTCCCGACCATTGGCAATACGCCTCGGCATCCTCCCATGATACATAAATAACGGGATTGTTTTCAAACTCTTTCGGGACACCGCCCTCCCGGGCCCAGGGATAAATCTCCGGAAACCGCGGATCGCCGGGAGGCTTTCTTCCCGTCGCCTCGATGAACTTCCGGTATTGCTTCGCCGTCACCTCATACCGGTCGATGTAATACGCCTTCAGATCGACGGTATGCTGCGGCAGTTCGTCCACTCCCACGGTAAAACCCACCCGCCCGTCTTTCGGGGAGCTGCCCATTAAAAACTTTCCGGCCGGGA
>Ga0187773_10001178_pt1 | contig 10586 bp, 10 predicted proteins | sample 0216_BV02_MP05_1_FD_133133 | JGI IMG/M metagenome (GOLD analysis project Ga0187773, IMG submission 133133) | Tropical peat soil microbial communities from peatlands in Department of Meta, Colombia - 0216_BV02_MP05_10_MG | ecosystem: Environmental > Terrestrial > Soil > Wetlands > Peat | place...
CCCGGCTCGGAGCGCAACAGCGGCGCGCGCCCGGCAACCGCGCCGATCCATTTCGTGCCGCGCAAGGCGCGCTAGACAGGAGCGAACCGATGGACACGCAAGCCTACCTGAATCAGCTCTTGTTCGGTGTCTACCCGTACGTCTGCCTCGTGGTGTTCTTCGTCGGCAGCCTGGTGCGCTTCGACCGCGATCAGTACACGTGGAAGAGCGACAGCTCGCAGCTGCTGCGAGCGCGCGAGCTGCGCTGGGGCTCCAATCTGTTCCACATCGGGGTGCTGTTCATCTTCCTCGGCCATTTCTTCGGCATGCTGACTCCGCACTGGGCGTATGCCTGGCTGATCAGCGCCGGCGACAAGCAACTGCTCGCGATGGGTTCCGGCGGCATCGCGGGGCTTCTCGCGATCGTCGGCCTGACGATCCTCATCCACCGCCGGGTCGCCGACCCGCGCATCTGGTCGAACACGCGCAACTGGGACATCGCGATCCTGCTGATCCTGTGGCTGCAGCTCGCGCTCGGCCTCACCACGATCCCGTTCTCGAGCCACCATCTGGACGGCGCGCTGATGATGATGCTCGCCGGGTGGGCGCAGCGCATCGTCACGTTCCGTTCCGGCGCGGCCGAGCTGGTCGCCGGCGCACCGTGGGTTTTCAAAGTGCACATCTTGCTCGGGCTGACGATCTTTCTCGTTTTCCCGTTCACCCGTCTGGTGCACATCTGGAGCGGATTCGCGGCAGTCGGGTATCTGTTTCGGCCCTATCAGCTCGTGCGCACGCGGCGCAAGCTCGTATGACCGTCACGGTCAACGGTGTCGAGATCGAGACCGACGCCTTCCCGAGCGCTGAAGCGGCCGCGGCGCACGAGTTGCTCCGCCAGCGCGCGGCCGCGCTCGGCCTCGCGGGCACGGATGACGGGCGTGAGGCGATCGCCCGCGCGATCGAGCAGTTGCTCGAGCGAGAGGTGGTCACGCCGGAGCCCACCGAGCAGGAGTGCCGGCGCTACTACGACGCGCATCCGGAGGAGTTCAAGAGCGGTGAGCTCGTGTTCGGACGCCACATCCTGTTCCAGGTGACGCCGGGGACCCCCGTACCGGCGCTCCGTGCGAGGGCGGAGCTCGCGCTGGCCGAGCTCAGTAGCGAGCCGTCCCGGTTCGCCGCATACGCACGCGAGTACTCCAACTGTCCTTCCGGCCAGTACGGCGGAAACCTCGGTCAATTGCAGCGCGGCGACACGGTTCCGGAGTTCGAGCAGGCGCTGTTCAACGGCAGCTACACTGGCATCTACCCGCAGCTCGTGAAGACGCGTTTCGGGTTCCACATTCTCGCAGTGGATCGGCGCGAGCCGGGGCGTCAGGTGCCGTTCGACGCCGTGCAACAGCAAGTCGCGCAACGATTGCAGAGTCAGTCACAACGAGCAGCATTGGCGCAGTACGTGAAGCTGCTCGCCGGCTCGGCCGACGTCCAAGGCGTCGATCTCGCCGCCGCTGCGACGCCGCTCGTCCAGTAGCGGCCGAGCGCGGGCGCGTTCCGGATGGAGAGGTCTTTGCGCCGCAGCGCTTCACTCTCGCGATGATCCCCGGCGCCGGATCGACGCACCGCACTGCGCCCGGGGCCACGGTGCTCGCGGACGCGCTTCGGGGTGCCGCGCAAGGACTGTCCCCGGCCTACTTCGCGATGGTCATGGCGACCGGCATCGTATCGGTGGCGGCACATCTATTGGAAATGCCCCGAATCGCGAATGCGATGTTCTGGCTCAACATCGCCGCTTACATCGTGATCTGGCTGCTGACGGCTCTGCGCGCCGCGTGGTTCCCGCGGGAGCTATGGCGCGACATGATCGATCACCAACGTGGGCCTGGGTTCTTCACCAGCGTCGCCGCCTCCGGAGTGCTCGGCAGCCAATGCGTGCTGCTCGCCCACGACTATGCGATCGCGAAGTTCCTATGGATTGTTGCGCTCGTGCTCTGGGTCGGATTGACTTACACGGTGTTCACGGCCTTCACCATCAAGGAGAAGAAGCCGCCGCTCGACGAGGGGATCTCCGGCGCGTGGCTGCTCGCCGTCGTCGCCACGCAGTCGATCGCGGTACTGAGCGCCTATCTGGCGGCGCACTGGGGGAGGCCATACAAGCTCGAGCTCAATTTCCTGGCGTTGTCGATGTGGTTGTGGGGCGGGATGCTCTACATCTGGATGATCTCGTTGATCTTCTACCGCTACACCTTTTTCCAGTTCTCGCCGAGCGATCTCTCGCCTCCCTATTGGATCAGCATGGGTGCGATGGCCATCTCCACGCTCGCTGGATCGCTGCTGATCGTGAACTCGCCCGACGCACCTTTCCTGACTTCGCTCCTGCCCTTTCTCAGGGGCTTCACCGTGTTCTACTGGGCGACCGGCACGTGGTGGATCCCGATGCTTCTTGTGCTCGTCGTCTGGCGTCATGTCTACGCCCGGTTCCCGCTGCGCTACGACCCGTTGTACTGGGGTGCCGTCTTTCCGCTCGGGATGTACGCGGCGTGTACTTTCGAGATGGCCCGAGCGTTGCAGCTCGAGTTCCTGTACGTGATCCCGCGCTATCTCGTGTACGTGGCGTTGCTCGCCTGGGCGGCTGCCTTCGTCGGCCTCGTCCGCACGGTCGCTGGGTCCATGTGCACGCGTTACCGCAGAGCTTCTCGGCGCGGTGTGTAGACCCGGAAGGCTGCCTCCGGCGCGCCCCCTGCTCTTACAGTCGGCATCGATCATGGCCCGTGCTGCTTTCGGGGGCAAAGTGAGAGCCTTTGCCGTTCGCGCCGCTGCGGAGATGTGCATCGGCATCCCGAGGCAGGTGATCTCGACCGAAAGTCGAGTGCGATCTCCGCTGGGCGCTGGCCTCCGATGTCGCGCGTCAGCGGCCTCCTCCCCATGGAGGCTACGCTTGACCACACGCCCCAAGGCGGTGGTCGTGGAGGCTGTTCAGCGCGACGAAGAGTGCGCCGGGGGCAAGGTCCCCCGACGCACCGGCAAGCGCTACGTCACCACCAGCTGCTGCTGACGCGCTGGGAGCTCGTGCTGTCGATCTGGCCTGTTTCTGCGTTCACGTCGACCTGGCTAGTGCGCCCATCCTCCGTCGCAAAGTAGTAGTGGTAATAGGGTTTACCCAGCCAGCTCAAGCCGTACGTCATCTTCTGCATCGTGCTGTTGGCAACCGCAGCCGTGGCGGTGGCGCGCGCCGATACTTCCGGTATGGCCTTGCGGCTGCTCAGCATCTGGTAGTCCATGCCGCCGAACCGCCCTGCCGCATCACCGAGGGTCCCGTTCGTACAGACGAGCTTCCAGGTCTTGTCTTGGAGTCCGACCATGGTCATGTCGATCTCGTTGCCAGCGCCGCCCTTACTGATGGTCCAACCCGTGACGATGCCTTGGTGTTGCTGCTTCGCAGCCTGAAGGCAAGCGTTGAGCGCATCGTCCGCGCTCGACTGGGCGAAAACGGCGCTGCACGGACCCAACAGCGTGCCCGCCAGCGCGACTCGCAATAACGTACGCATAAGACCTCCTGCGCGTGGATTGTGGAGAACACTCGGGCCCGGCCCGAGCGACTGTAAGCCGTGTGTCATGGACTGGCCTGCGCACCCGCGCTCTCGCGCGCGCACAGGCCTCCACGGTGGCTGACGCGAGCCGAGCTCGGTTGCCGCATAACCGCTCATCCAGCCACACACCGGTACTTGCACTTAGTTAGTGACAGCGGCTGTCGCCCTGTTGTTCCCCGCTGCGACTCGCCTCCCATTGGCGTTGAAGGTCTGCGCGGGGACCTCCGGGCCACGGGCACATTAGCCGCAGAAGTGGAGCGTCGTCGGAGCGCACCACTGTCTCGAGCGCAACGGTGCCTGGATCTGTCATGCGGGAAATGGCCGTTGAGCGGATTCGCATCGAGTCCCGAGTCGAGGATCGCTCGCGAGCAGGCGATTGCCACTGTCCGGGACCACTCTCGCGTTGGTCTCGATGTCGTGTCGAGGCGCGCACGCCTTGCTAGGGGCCACCCTGGGCGACCACGGGCCGCGTCGGGAAGCGGAATTGACATCGATCAAATTCTGGGCTCGCCGGGGCGCTACACTGCGTGGGCTTTCCTTTCGCTGTCCTGCGACATGTGCCTCGGCATCCCCGTGCAGGTGATCTCGATCGACGGTGCCGATGCCCGCCGCAGCGCGAAGCGCGTCGAAGAGGCGCACGATGCCAGGGAGCTGTACCATCGGATTCTGGCTGGCGAGGAGACGATCCCCGATGCATGAGCTGTCGCTGTGTCAGGCTTTGATCACGCAGGTCGAGACGCTGGCGCGCGAGCACCGTGCGCGCGGCGTGGCCGGCGTGCGGCTGCTGCTCGGGCCGTTGTCCGGCGCCGAGCCCGCGTTGCTGCACAGCGCTTTCCCGATCGCGGCAGCGGGCACCTTGCTGGACGGGGCGACGCTGTCTATCGATACTGCGCCCGTGCGGGTCAGCTGCGAGAGCTGCGGCGCGCAGAGCGAAGCCACACCCAACCGGCTGTTGTGCGGAGCGTGCGGGGACTGGCGCACGCGCATCGTGAGCGGCGATGAGTTGACGCTGGCGAGCGTCGAGCTGATCCTCGGGCCCACCTCAGCCGTGGACGGCGCCATGCGAGAGGCGACAACCCATGTGTAGCACCTGCGGCTGCAACGCAGCGCCGCAACCGCGGGAGATCGAGTATCGACCGGTCCTGGAACAGACGCGCGCCGTGCCGGTGTTCAAGAAGCTGCTGGAGCGCAACGACGCCGTCGCCGCACACAATCGAGCGCACTTCGATGCGCACGCCGTACTTGCGCTCGACCTCATGTCGGCGCCCGGTGCCGGCAAGACAGCGCTGCTCGAGGCGACGATCGATGCGCTGCGCGGCGAGCTTCGCATCGCGGTGATCGAAGGCGATCTCGAGACCGACAACGACGCGCGGCGCATTCGCGCCAAAGGCGTTCCCGCGGTGCAGATCACCACGGGCGGCGCCTGTCACCTCGACGCTCACATGGTGCACGAGGCGCTGCACGAGCTGAGCCTCGACCGGGTGGACATCCTGTTCATCGAAAACGTCGGCAACCTCGTCTGCCCGGCGGGCTTCGATCTCGGCCAGCATCGCGATGTAGCGCTGCTGTCGGTGACAGAAGGCGACGACAAACCGGCCAAGTATCCGGTGCTGTTCCGCGCTGCCGACGCCGTGGTCCTCAGCAAGGCCGACTTGCTGCCGTATGTCGGCGACTTCGAGCCCTCACACGCGGAACGCTGCGTGCGCGAGCTCGCGAACGCGGCACCGGTGATGCCATTGTCCGCACGCAGCGGCGCGGGGATGCAGACGTGGCTCGACTGGCTACGCGACGCGTTGCGCGCTCAGCGCGCGCGGACGCCTCGTCGCCCGTCCGGCATCCAGACGCCCGGCGCCTCTGCACCCGCCGCGCGGCCGCTCCCTTAGCCCACGAAGGCCGCGGGAACCGGGTCCTCGCCCAGAGCTTGACGCAGCACCGCCCAGTGCATCGCCTCGTCGCCGAGGATGCTGGCCGCCGCCTTCGCAAGGTCCCGGTTGTCGAATGCCGGCACCGCACCCAGATAAGCGGACACCGCGCCTTGTTCGAGCCCTGCGGCGAAACGCAACACGTCGGCCTGAGTCGTGAGCTGGTGGACCGGAAAGTCGTAGTTCTGTATCGCCGCCACCGGAGTTCCGCCCAATTGCTTGACCGTGGCTTCGAGCAGCGCGGCGTGTGCTTTGTGCTGGCGCTGGAACTGCAAGGCCAGCTCCAACACCGGCTTCTGCAGCAGCCCTGTTTCGGCTCCCACCTGGTAAGCGGCGATGCCCTGGTGCTCGGCGGCCAGCGCGCCGTTCAGGATGTGCACGTCATTAGCCGTGCTCTGCGCGCCGGTTTTCTGCAGTTGAGCCGCCATGCTCTCGCGCCCTGCCAGCAGCGCGACCGCAGTGCCCGAGAGCAGCAGGCCCGAGCGTCCGAGGAAAGCGCGGCGTCCGGCCAGAAACAGCGGGTCATTGGCGAGTTTGAGATCGAACATAGCGGGTCCTTTCCAGAGTTGACGGGATGAGCAGGTCCACCACCTGCAGCAGGCGGGGTTGAATTCGCCCGAACACGGGCGTAATCGGGGAACGAGGCTCGTCCGCGACGGCGGCGCGGAGGTTAGCCGCCAGGGTCAGGCGAGCGTCGCAGGCGATCGAGCACGGTCTCGACGATGCGGTCGCAACGCGCGCCGGCGAAGGCGAACGCGTCCTCGAGGGCCAGATCTACCTCCTTCTCGAGCGACTCGCGCAGCAGGGCACGGGCACGGAAGAAGCGCGTGCGCACAGTGGCCTCCGGAATGGCCATGCAGGCCGCGACCTCCTCCGCGCTCCACTCCTCGAGTGCGCGCAGCACGAACACGGTGCGGAACGCGGCCGGGAGCTCGTCGATCTTGCGCTCCAGAAGCCTGCGCATCTCTTCGCGCCGCGCGCCGGCTTCCGGCTGCTCCGGCTCCGCAAGCGATGGGCTCATTCCGCGCACATGACCATCCAGGTCCAGCACGTTGTCCAGGCCGATGTTGGCGCCTTCCTGTTTGCGTTTGCGTAGTTTTCCGAGTGCTTGGTTGACCACGATGCGCGTGAGCCACGTGGACAGCTTGGATTCGCCGCGGAACGCCGCGATCGACCGAAACGCCTGGAGATAGGCCTCCTGCACGCAGTCCTCGGCCTCGAAGTCATCGCTGAGGATGGCCCGCGCGGTGCGGAAGAGAAGGCGATTATGCCGCCGCATCACCAGCTCGAAGGCGCGCTCGTCGCCATGCCGCATGCGTTCGGCCAGCTCCCAATCCGAGAGGTCGCGCATCTCCGAGGGCGTCATTGCTAGGTTCATAGTTATTGCGTGGCGTTTGAACATCGTTCACCAGATTGCGAAACGTGCTCGATGAACATTGGATGATAACAATCCGGATGGCGTTCCCGGTTGCGGGCCGGCGGTACGGTCGAAGCCGCCGCGCTCCGCGGCGCTTAACGTTCCGGCGATGCCGGCGAATCTGCCCTGGCGCCGCCGCCGGTCTCGGGCGGTACCGACTCGGGGCGGAACGGCGAGCGTTGCTCGCTGAGGTGCTGGAGCATGACGTAGAACACCGGGATGAAGAATATGCCGATCAAGGTCGCGACCAGCATGCCCGTCACCACGGCGGTGCCGATGGACCGGCGGCCGCCCGCGCCCGCGCCGAACGCCACGGCCAGCGGGATCGCGCCGAGGATAAACGCGAACGAAGTCATCAGGATCGGGCGGATCCTTAGGCGCGCACCGTCCAGTGCCGCCTGCACGATCGACTCGCCACGGCTGCGTCGCAACCGCGCGAACTCGACGATCAGGATCGCGTTCTTGGCCGCGAGGCCGATCAGCATGATCAGCGCGATCTGCGTGTAGACGTTGTTGTCGAATCCCCGCAGCATCAGACCGAGGAAAGCGCCCAGCACCCCGAACGGGATCACCAGCAGGATGGCCGCGGGTATCGCCCAGCTCTCGTACAGTGCAGCGAGCACCAGGAACACGAATGCCAGGGACAGCGCGAAGACGTAGCCGGTCTGTCCGCCCGTTTTCTTCTCCTGGTACGTGGCCTCGCTCCACTCGTAGCTGAACCCGTCCGGCAGCGCGCGGGCGAGCTCCTCCATCGCCGCGATCGCTTGGCCGGAGCTGTAGCCGGGCGCATTCGCGCCGTTGATCGTGGCGGCGCGGTACACGTCGTAGCGCTCGTAATATTGCGGACCGTTGATGGACTTGATCTTCACCAGGGTGCTCAAAGGCACCATGGTGCCGCCGGCACTGCGCACGTAGAAGCGGTCGACGTCCTCGGGTTGCGTGCGCGCGCTGCCTTCTGCCTGTGCGAGCACCCGATAGGTCCTGCCATAGAGGTTGAAGTCGTTGATGTAGTAGCCGCCGAGGAAGGTCTGCAGCGTGAAGAAGACGTCGTTCAGCGGAACGCCCAGCGACTTCACCTTATCTCGGTCGACGTCGTACTCGATCTGCGGCACGCGCGGGTCGAATCCGCTGTAGACGAAGGCGATCTCCGGTCGGGTGCGCGCCCGCGCCATCAGGTCCTGGAGGACTCGAGAGAAGCGCGCGACGTCGCCGCCGGTGCGGTCCTGCAATACGAACGTGAAGCCTCCGGTGGTGCCCAGACCGCGGATCGGCGGCGGGTTGAGGACCAGCACGCTGGCGTCCTTGATTGCGGCGTTGAGCCTGCCCATGAGCGCCAAGGCAAGGCTGCCGGCCGATTGCGCGGCGCTTCGGCGCTGGTCCCAGGGTTTGAGGCGGATGAACGCGGTTCCGTTGTATGACACGCTCTGGAACGTGAGCAGGTTGAAGCCGCTGATGTACACGACTCCATCGACACCCGGCACGCCATCGGCGATCCCGACGAGCTGTGACATCGCCGCGGTGGTGCGTTCGAGCGAGGCCGCCGCTGGCAGCGTGACGAGAGCCACGAGATACCCCTGGTCCTCGGACGGTACCAGTCCCGTCGGGCGTGTGGCGACCAACCCCCAGACCGCGACCAGCAACGCGATGAAGGTGAGTGTGACCAGCAGCGTGTGACGGCTGAGCACGCCCACGGAGCTCAAGTATCGCTCACGAGAGCGCTCGAAGGCGCGGTTGAACTTCGCGAACAGCCAGCCGAGCGGCCCGCGCCGGGGGCGAGCGGCGTCGACGGGCCGTAGCAGCAGCGCGCACATCGCAGGAGTGAAGGTCAGGGCGCAGACAGCGGACAGGATCACCGCAACCGCGAGCGTGAGGGCGAACTGTTTATAGAGCTGGCCGGTCAGCCCGCCGAGGAAGGCGACCGGCACGAACACCGCGGCCAGCACCAGCGCAATCGCGATCACCGGGGCCGACACGTCCGCCATGGCCGACTTCGCCGCCTGGTTCGGCGACAGTCCTCCAGCGTCGAGGCGCTGCTGCACGGCTTCCACCACCACGATCGCGTCGTCGACCACGATCCCGATCGCGAGCACCAGCCCGAACAGGGTGAGCGTGTTGATGGAGAATCCGAGCGCGCTGAATGCGGCGAACGTGCCTACCAGAGACACGGGCACCACGAGGATGGGGATCAGGGTGGCGCGCCAGCTCTGCAGGAACACGTACACGACGAGCACCACGAGCGAGAAAGCAAAGAGCAGGGTCTTCACCACCTCTTTCAGCGACTCGGTGACGAAGGGCGTGGTGGTGTACGGGATGGAGTAGACCATGCCGGGAGGGAAGCGCGTTGCCTGCTCGTCCATCACCTGCTGCACCAGCTTGGCCGTGTCGAGCGCATTGGCGTTGGGCTGCAGGAAAATTCCGATCAGCGCGGCGCCCAACGTGTCGACCGCGCCGTTGATCGAGTAGTCGTCGGCCGCCAGCGCTATGCGCGCGACATCCTTGAGCCGTACGACCTGTCCATCGGCGCCGGCGCGCAGGACGATGTTCTCGTATTCGCCCACTTCGGCGAGCCGTCCCTTGACCAGCACCGAGTACTGCATCTGCTGCCCGCGCGGGACCGGGGGGAGCCCGATGGCGCCGGCGGGCGCGACGACGTTCTGCTCGTTGATGGCATTGGCCACATCGGTTGCGGTTACGCCGAGCCGCGCCATCTTCCCCGGGTCGAGCCAGATGCGCATGCTGTAGTCTCGCTCGCCGAAGATGCGCACGGTGCCCACGCCGGGCACGCGGCCGAGCGCGTCGTACAGGTTGAGCAGCGCGTAGTTGCTGAGGAACACGCTGTCGTAGCGGCGGTCGGGCGAGGTGAGCGCGATCACCTCGAGAAAATCGGTGGAGGCTTTGCGGATGGTGATGCCGTTGCGGATCACATCCGCGGGAAGCTGGCTCTGCGCGACGGCGACGCGGTTCTGCACGTCGACCGCGTCGATGTTCTGGTCGGTTCCCACGTCGAAGGTCACCGTGAGCGTGTAGGAGCCGTCGTTTCCGCTCTTGGACCCCATGTAGAGCATGTCGGTGGCGCCGTTGACCTGCTGCTCGACGGGTGCGGCGACCGATTGCACCACGACGTCGGCATTGGCACCGGGGAAGGCGGTCGATACGGTGACCTGGGGCGGGACGACCTGCGGGTACTGCGCGATCGGCAGGCGGAACATCGCCAGCGCGCCGATCAGCGTGATGAGCAGCGCGATGACGGTAGAGAAGATCGGGCGCTCGATGAAGACGTCGAACATCACGAATCCGGATATTTCACAAAGATACTGGGCGAGAGCTGTCGCATGCCTTGCGCCACCGGTCGCCGGAATGTCAGCTCAGCTCGGAGGCCGCGGCGCGCTTAATGGCGCACCGCCAAGCGCAGCCGGGACCGGCTTGACGAGTGCGCCGGGACGCACTTTCCCGATGCCTTCGACGACAACGCGATCTCCCGGCGTGAGCCCGCTGTCGACGACCCAGTTGTTGCCCACCCGGCTCGTGGCGTCGATCTGTCGCGCCTGCACCTTGTCGCCCGCGTCCACCACGTACACCGATTTGAGCCCTTGCAGCTCCTGCACCGCCCGCTCCGGCACGCGCATCGCGCTCTTGTCCTCGAACGCGGGCATGATCACGCGCACGAATTGCCCGGGCAGTAAGAAA
>Ga0187773_10001180_pt1 | contig 10585 bp, 4 predicted proteins | sample 0216_BV02_MP05_1_FD_133133 | JGI IMG/M metagenome (GOLD analysis project Ga0187773, IMG submission 133133) | Tropical peat soil microbial communities from peatlands in Department of Meta, Colombia - 0216_BV02_MP05_10_MG | ecosystem: Environmental > Terrestrial > Soil > Wetlands > Peat | place...
AGAGCTGCCTCAAGAATTGTCAGATATCCCACGCCAAAGATCCTGAAGAGCACTACCGATATCGCGATAAAGGAGAGCCCTGTCCGAAGAAAGGCAAGACCTGTTCTTCCCTTTGCAAGCGACGTCCTGTAGCATGCGAACATGGAACGCCTGTCCGCAAGGAACGTCCTCACTTTCGCAAGGGGGGTCCTTCCTGCCGAACCGGGGAAATTGGGGTTGACATCAAAATTGTTTTCGATAATTCTTATAAGGTCTGCAGGAAGAGCCACCAAGAAATCGACCTTCTCGACATTGAGCGTCTTTTTAATATCCTCGAGAACAGAAGGGTTGTCAGGAGTATATGCGGCAACTTTGGCCTTTTCCTGGGTGACGGAAAGCGGTATCCACAGTGCGCTTTTAAGCCTCTCCATGTCCATGTGTCGCATAATATTTTGTGAAACGACGACCGATTCGTCATACTCCACAAAGGGTAGGCCGTAATATTCGGCAAGACAGAACAAAACCTCATGTCTGCAGATCCCTTTTGCTAAGAGCAGTTCTTCGGGATATCTGCCTGAGCCCTCTGATTCTTCTATGATTTCATTTAAAGCCTTCTCCGATATGCGATCTCTTTTTATCAGCCTATTAAATTTCTTGGCAAATTCCTCGGCAAATTCCTTGTCTGATTTCCTGTTCGACATACTTTAGTTTATTGTTTTTAAAGGAAATTTCGCAAGGTGTTCAGGAAATCCCGGCCCTTGTGAGTTTGCATGAACCTAAATAAACGAGGCCTGTTGACCCGTCTATGCTGATGGCAGTTCCATCGGTGACGGTATAGGTACCTATGACCGCACAGGATTGACCTTTCTCGTCGGTTCTTATGTCCATATCCGAACAACCCACGACCGCAGTGAGGTTGAATTTCTGGGCCAGCACGGACGCATGAGATGCGACTCCCCCGGCTGAGGTGATAATCCCGTCTATCTCCGGCATGAGTGAGACATCATCGGTGCTCGCCATTTTCCTGAGAAGAATCACAGGTAGGTTAAATTCTTTCCTTAATTTCTCTATATGGACCGGCGAAGATGAAAAAGTGGCGACTCCGGACAGAGCGCCTCCATGGATACCCACGCCCCGGCCGATTATTTGAGACCGCATCCTGCATACATCGTCGAATCTTTTCGTAAAGCCTCTGTGAGATTCCATACGTCTCGTCTGGAGCACATAGATCGATCTCTTTCCATCCGGCTTTCTCGTATAAGTTACTTCCACTTCCTGCGGCAGTCCTCCCATAGCCTTTTCGATCATGTCTGCCAGCCCTTCATGCAACGAGAATAGATCAGGATCGACCTCTTCAAGGCTCTTCTGACCGTTTATCGCCTGAAATTTGGCGAGAGGGCGATTAACGTATTTACCGTAGACGATGTCGCTGCCTGAGACTCCCTCCTGAGTGTCACCATAAATCCCCTTCTCAAGGGAGACAGGCTTTCTTGTAAAAAATACAGAGGCACCGGAGCCTGCGTCATTCCCGCAGACCATCTCCATGAGGAGAACAGAAGTCCCCCAATGCCCTGAAACACCCATCGCCTTTCTGAACTGTATGGCTTTTTCTTCATACCATGACCGATAGACCGCCTTTACCGATTCCCGTAATTGGACATATACATCATCCGGAATGCTCAGATCCATTGCCGACAATTCATCCTGATAGAGACGGACAACCTCCTTCAGATCTTCGGCTCTGAGGTCTGATGGCTTACCTATACCGCGGGTCTTCATGACGTCGGTTGTGATATCCCCGAACACCTCGGCGTCAATATCATAAACGGCCGTTACATAATGCCCCATGAATCTCCGGTAAGAATCCCACGCCAGGCGAGGATTGCCCGTATGCTCAATAAACGCCTTGAGTGTCTCACCATTCATGCCGCAATAGAGTATCGACGCGAGGATTCCCGGCATCGATATGTAGGACCCGCTCCTTACGGAGAGGAAAAGAGGTCTTTTTGAGCTGCCGAAGACTGCACCTGTCCTGTCTTCTATGTGTCTTACAGCACGTCTCAGAGATGATTCAAACCCTGGACTTCCCGTGTATTCCTGGTGGTTTTGCGTCCACTTCGAAGAGAAGACGATACCGCTTGGAACCGCAAGCCCTCTGTTTCTGAGATAAACGAGGTTCTTGGTTTTTCCTCCTATAAATGGGGCCAATCTCATGCCGTCGATGTCTGACAACTCGTCAAGAGAGAAATATTCGTTGCCTTTCTCGGGGTGACTTGTGAGGGCGAACTCTTCATCCCGACCGGACTCGATTCTTACATGTAATGCTTCGATGAGACCTGAGAGAATCCTGTCAAGTTCCGTTAATCCGGCGACGGTATTTATCATATCCCTGATGATCACATCTGCTGCCTTATGGTTAAAACCGCTGGCGTGGGGGTCTAACCCCTTCAGATATTCCGGGAGATCTTTTTCCGGGAAGATGCCGAGGATATCCGTTAGGGGTTGATGAAATGAGCTGGAGAGAAACTCAACTGTCCATGTCAGTTCTTTCTGCCATATCCTGAGCATATCTATGATCTGCGACAGGCGGAGTTCGTTTGTCCGAAAAATCATGAGAAGTTCATCCACCTCGAAATTCCCGAGGCCATGCACTTTGAAGAGCATGTCCAGGGCATCGATGCTCCTGATCCATCGTCTTGTGTCATCTCGTGAAAAGTCTTTTTTTCTTTCTTCGATTAATGAAATAATCGTTTCAAAAATCACCCGGACCTTTTCTTCTTTTCTCAGTGCCTGACTGAGGGCGTCGAACTTCGGTTCATGGTATGAGCCGATCACCGAAGGAATGCCGAAGGCTATATGCCTCTTGAAGTAAAGGGATTCCTCTGACCTGGTCCTTTCCGAAGAAATGATAATTTCATTGAGCCCTTTTATTTCATTGATGCACTGGGAGAGTTCTCCGTAGATATTTTCAGTTTCCACCCGCGGACATGCGAGTGAATACTTTTGGACAACCTCCTGGTAAATCCTGCAGAGGGAAAATACCTTTGACTGAATCTCTTCGGAAGTGCCCAAGTCCTTTACCTTCCGGTGAAGGTCGTCTTCTGATACGGAGATGAGCTTCTCAAGCAAAAGAACACCGCCTCTGAGTACCCCGAGAGATTCGAATAAGGGCCTTATCGCAGAAGAATATTGGGCAAATAATCCGGCATGTACCCTGTTCAGGACATCCCCGGGGACCGCTGCTTCGAGGATGTCCGGGTTCTTGTGCACCCATGACCTGATAATCTTCTCGATGAGATGTATGTTGTGGTTACTCGCGTTGACGTGGACCTGCTTCCGCAAAAAATAGAGGACTGTGTCGTTGCCCCAGGAGTCTATTTCGGTGGTAAAGTCGCGTATCCTTCCGGAAGCTCCGACCTCATTATAATAGATCGGAAGTTTCTGAAGGAGTATATAATGGAACACGAAATTATCTCGAAGCGTTTCTGAATTCAGGTAGGCAGAAATTTCGCGCTGGAATATTTTGTCGTCGGGTATGAAGACCCCGATTATTGAGAGATTGCAAATTACGTGGATCAGAACGTCCCTGAAAACGGTGCTGTCAAGCCCGATGATTGCGAGCAACCTCGTCAGCCTTTCGAGGTGAAGGGGATTCACAATCTCGGCCCATGTCTCATCGGAGAAACCCATGACTCCCGGTGCAGGTATAAGTATCCCTTTGAGGATCTTCTTATAATGGGTCAGAAGTTCTTCATTTCGTGCGGTGAGGATAGATGCGGCCACATCCGGATTAAGGACTACTTCCTCTTTGTGCGGAAAAGCCGTCTTTTCGATCCGGACCAGCAATTTTTCACAGATCTCGATCATGTCCAGATCTGCCATTTTCCGCAGAAGTCCTGCAGTGCTCAAAATCGCTCTCTCACGGGCCTTTTGAGAAAGCGCATCCATGAGCGAAAACATCTTGAGCGCCGCTTCGGAAAGTCCTTCTGCCGACCTTTCGGTGACATTCTTTTCTATAGTGCTGAAAAATATGTCAACGATATAAACGTCATCGGGGAGAAATGAGTCGATGTCGCCGATTTTTTCGAAAACCCTAGTAGATTCATCTCCGTCTATCACGGCTTCGGCTTCAGATATATTTATTATCATCTCTCTCCTCTTTTTCTCCCCACATCTGCCGAGAATTTCGATGTCTTCTTTCGGCATAAAACTGCCCATGGCATCCAGAACGTCATCTTCTATCACAGGTATTTTCATCAACCTTGATTTCAGTGAGACAAGGAGCATTTTTAAGGCGGGCCCGATGTCCGCTTTGGGAAGCCTCTCATGGATCGCCATCATGACCTTCTTAGTCTCCCGGAAGCGATAAGAGAGATCTATCGAAGATCCCTTAATCCCCTCCAGCCAGATGCCTGCGAGGGAAAGAACTTTTTTCTGATCGGTTTCATTTTCAAGAGGGAGTTCCATCAGAGAGAGGAAATTCGAGATCGGCTTATCGCTGATGTCGGCATCGACCTTTTCGCACGCCTTCAAAGAATACCTGACTACTATTTCATACCACCCAAAATAATTATCCCTGCTGAACCAGAAAAGATCTCTCGAGAAACTGTTTAAGCTCTCGGAGAACTTCTTCCAGTCTTTTTTGGGTGACAGTATCCTTGAGACGATGTCCTCTGCTTTTCTAAAGAGTCCGGGCTTTTCTTTCAGCGGCGCCGTTAAAAGTTTGAGGTTGATCCCTTTCAGCTCTTCGGATAGTTCCAGAGCTGAACCGAAGAATTCATCCGGCCGGGACCGTGTAAGCAAGAATGTTCCGATATGTTTTCCGTTTTGAATAATATCTATCTGGAGGTTTTTTTCCTTCTTTAAAAGAGAGCTTTCGGCCTTTAACTCAAAATTACCCTGTTCAATTATCGATTTCGAAAGCTCCATCCCTTCCCGGATAAGAGATGCCCGGTAATTTCCCTCGGGCATCGAAAGTATCGTACCTTTCAAGGTTATTACACCATTCTCCTCGGTCATACAGAAATCCTCTACTACCAGGGACGTGATTAAACCTTTGTACGCTGTAGCCATCGTGCCGGTCAGATAATCAAGGCTGCATAAGGCAACAGGCTCTGTCATGTGAATTTGTCCATTTGCAACATTATCTCGCTCTGAAGGGAAGTCTGTCGCTTCTCATGAGTTCATTCTTCCCTTCTTTTCATTATATCTCCAATTATGCGCCTTTCCGACGAACCTTGATTTCCCCTATGGTATCCTGTATCCTTGCTGTATGCGAACCGAAACCGCCGACTTTCTCATTATCGGGAGCGGAGTGGCCGGCCTTCGGGCAGCAATCGAGCTTGCACCATACGGCAGCGTCCTGGTTGCGACAAAAGATCGGCCCTCTGAAAGCAGCACCGAATATGCGCAGGGCGGCATAGCCGCTGTCATCAGCGATGAGGACACGGTTGGAATACACTTCGAAGATACACTGAAGGCGGGAGACGGCCTGTGCAGGGAAGACGCGGTAAAAACGCTTGTTGAAGAAGGCCCCGAAAGGATCATGGAATTGATATCGTGGGGCGCCGAATTCGACAGGGAAGGCCTCAAACTGGCGCTCACCCTCGAAGCAGCGCATTCGAGGCGGAGAATCCTGCATGCCCACGGTGATTCGACCGGCAGGGAACTCGAAAGAGTGCTGCTTCAGAAGGTCCGCTCTTTTCCCTCTGTGCGGAAGTATCCTTTTGCCTTTACCGCAGATCTTATCATCAACGACTCGGAGTGCCATGGTGCATATGTGCTCCGGGAGGGAGAAATGGAGATGCTCTTTGCAAGAGCGACGATCCTCGCCACGGGCGGTGCCGGTCAGATTTATTCGAGAACGACCAACCCTCCCGTTGCGACCGGGGACGGCATGGCGATAGCCTTCAGGGCAGGGGCTGAGCTCGAGGATATGGAATTTGTCCAGTTCCATCCGACAAGCCTTTTCTCTCCGGCTGCGCCACATTTCCTTTTGAGCGAGTCGATGAGGGGCGAGGGCGCAACGCTCGTAAATACAAGCCGCCGGAGATTCATGGAAGATTATCACTCCATGGCTGAACTTGCGCCAAGGGACATCGTCTCGAGGGCTATAATATCCGAGATGGTCAAGACCGATAGCACTCATGTATATCTTGATCTCAGACATATGGGGAAGGAGTTTGTGAAAAGCCGCTTTCCACGAATTTACACGACCTGCCTCCAATATGACATCGATATCACAGAAGATCTGATACCTGTCTCGCCCGCCGCCCATTATATAATGGGAGGAGTTAAGACGAACCTCGACGGCGAGACGAATATCAGGGGTCTTTACGCGGCCGGTGAGGTTGCATGCACGGGAGTACACGGTGCGAACAGGCTTGCATCGAATAGTCTGCTCGAAGGTCTTGTCTTTGGCGCTCGGGCCGGGAAGGCGGCTCTCGGGACGAAGATAAAGCCCAGAGAAGTTGCCGATTATCATCATGATACCTCTGCTGTCGAAGGCGCGAATGAAATCAGAAGGGCGCTGAGAAGAGTCATGTGGGAGAAGGCAGGAATTATCCGGTGCGCGTTGTCTTTGAAAGAAGCCAAGGCCCGTCTTCTTACATTTATGGAGATAACTGAAAAAAATTATTCGGACAGGCAAGAGCTTGAGCTGAAGAATATGGTGACAGTTGCGAGCATTATTGTGGAGGCTGCGCTTACCAGAAAAGGAAGTGTAGGGGCTCATTACCGATCCGATTATAAAGACAGGGGGGAGGACTGGCGGCATCATAAAAAATGGGACAAAGACAGCTTCACGTTTTGGGCACGATAAATCGTGTGAGATCCTATCAGACAAGGTAGTGGAGAAAGGCAGGCTCAGAATCGCAGGAAATCAGTAAAGGTTGATCGTGTCGATGAGTTTTCGCAGCCTTCCGAAGTCTCTGTTATTAAAATCGAGTACAAGTCTCGGAAGAAATTGTATCTCCGGCTCGTCCTCTTCTGCCGGCAACGCGCCTGAAGAATATATTCCTCCCCCGGGGACCAGAATGTCGTGGAAAAGCCTGTTGAGCTCGGAGACGGCCTCCTGGCTGACGTCGGATGTAAGACGGATGACGAGCTGTTTTTCAACATGCCGCAAGCTGTGATAACGCCGATAAAAGAGGCCTATTCGCTCAACCACAGAGTCAATCGAGTCTACCCGCTCGAAGAAACTGAAGTCGGAGGGGGCTATGTAGCTCTGGGCGAGAAGTTCATCTTCGAAAAAACGTATCCACTTCGACCAGTACTGGCCTCCCGGCTCGTCCACGAGAATAAGAGGCAGAGGGGTTCTTTTCCCTGTCTGCACAAGCGTAAGGGTTTCCATGGCCTCGTCAAGAGTACCGAACCCTCCGGGGAAAAGGGCTACAGCATGCGCCTCTTTGAGGAAGGCCACCTTGCGATTGAAAAAATATTTATACGTGATGAGGCGGGGATTGCCTTCGAGTACCGGATTGGGTCTCTGCTCGAAGGGAAGACGGATATTGACTCCGAATGAATGGGAAGGTCCCGCGCCCTCATTTATCGCCTGCATGATACCCGGGCCTGCGCCTGTGATGACCATATATCCTGCTTCTGCAAGCTGTTGACCCAGGCAGCACGCCATTTTATAGACCGGCTCATCCGGGGTCGTCCTCGCAGAACCGAATACGGTCACTTTTTTGATTTTAGCATAGGGGCCGAAGATTTTCGAAGTAAACCTCATCTCTTTCAAAGTCGTGTTCATGAGCTTCAGGTCAGCCTTTTCTTCTTCCTCCTGTCCGGCCTTGAGAGCGGCGATGATCATCTCGCGCACGATATCAGGGTGGGTCACATGATCGACGAGTTCGATCAATCGGTCTATCGCCTCGTCGGCCGGACCATTTGTTCTCGTGAAATGGAGGTTCATAAACTATCTCCCCGCGAAAGGGTCCGGCTGCCCGAAAATCGGGGAAAGGACGGCTTTATCGCAATTCATGGTCTTTAATCTAACAACCGTTTCTGCCTTTGTCAAGAAACCACGAGATACTACTCAGATTCGTATTGTTATAGCCGAATTTCGGATACAATAGATTCAGAAAGGAGGGAGGAGCTTTCGTGTTAGAAAAGGAAACTTTATTGAGAGGCGTGACGAAATCAATCGGCCTCGTTTTTGGTGATATCGGCACGAGCCCTATATATACCTTGACGGTGGTGTTTCTTATCCTCGGGTCGACGCATGACAACATTCTCGGCGTACTGTCTTTGATCGTATGGACCCTGGTAGCCCTGGTTACAGTTCAGTATGCGTGGATCGCGATGAACCTCAGCAGAAGAGGGGAAGGCGGCACGATTGTTCTCAAAGAGATATTAACATCGAGTCTGAAATCCAGAAAAAGCATAGTTCTTGTTTCGATATTGTCTTTTATAGGGATTTCTCTCCTCATGGGGGACGGGGTGATCACCCCTGCGATAAGCATTCTGAGCGCTGTCGAGGGTTCTGTGCTGATACCGGGGTTTGAGAACCTGCCTAGGGCTTTCATCGTCGCGGCCTCTATGGTGATAGCCATTTTGCTCTTTGCCTTTCAGAGCGGGGGCACAGAAAAAGTCGCCGGTGCCTTCGGCCCAATTATGGCTGTATGGTTTGCTTCTCTCATATTTTGCGGGCTGGTCTCTATCGCCGATGCGCCGGAGGCGCTTGCTGCCCTCAATCCTTACTACGGGATAAAGTTTCTCCTGAAAAACGGCCTCAAGGGGTTTATCGCCCTTGGAGAGATCATCCTCTGCGCAACGGGAGGGGAGGCACTGTATGCAGATATGGGGCACCTCGGCAGCAGACCGATAAGACAGGCCTGGGCAGGGGTCTTCATCGTCCTCGTCGTCAATTATTTGGGACAGGGAGCGTTTCTGATGAATCATCCCAATGCAAAGAACATCCTTTTTGAGATGGTATTCCATTATGCAAAGACTCTCTATGTCCCCTTCCTTCTCCTGAGCATCGCAGCAACGATCATCGCATCACAGGCTATGATAAGTGGTATGTTTTCGATCGTATATCAGGGCATTACGACCCGGGTTATGCCGATGTTCAAGGTTGATTATACGTCCACAGAAAGGAAATCTCAGATCTACATAGGGTCTGTCAACTGGTTTTTACTTCTTGCGGTCCTTTTTATCATGATCAATTTCAGGGAATCAAGCCGTCTTGCAGCCGCCTATGGTCTTGCCGTCACAGGCACGATGACCCTCACCGGCATGATGATGATATGGATCTTTTCCTTGAAGAAAAACCCTGCTTTCACGGCGATCGCCGTCGTTATCACCTGCATTGATATGATGTATCTCGGTGCAAACTTTTACAAGATACCTCACGGAGGTTACTGGTCTCTCCTAATCGCATCCCTACCTCTTGCCACGATCGTCCTCTACACAGAGGGACAGAAGAAACTTTACCGTATGATGGACTTCATACCTCTTGAAGATTTTCTCAGGAAGTTCAACAGAGTGTATGAGACCACAGAAAAGATCAAGGGGAGCGCTCTCTTTCTCATAAAGAATGTGAATGAGATCCCATTCTACATAACGCAGACGATGTTCTATCACGGCATTTTATATGAAGACAACATATTCGTGTCGATAATAAAGAGGGATGACCCTTACGGTGTCACCGGCATCCTGAAAGAAGACATTGCGAAAGGGCTCAGGGTACTCGAGATGCAGATGGGATACATGGAAGTGATCGATGTCGAGGAGATACTGAGGGATGCGGGGATAGAAGAAAGGGTAGTCTTTTACGGCCTCGAAGATATTGATACAAAAAATCCGGTCTGGAAAATGTTCTCCGCTATCAAGAGGCTGACCCCGACCTTTATCCAGTTTTACAAGTTCGCGCCTAAAAAACTCCACGGCGTTCTGACAAAGGTCGGGATGTGAATGAGTTGTACTAAAGCCCGAAGACGATCTCTCTTTCTTCCATATCAACTCTGTCGAGCCGCAGTCTTAATTCCTGACCGATCTTGAAGGACTTTTTTGTATGCCTGCCGTAAAGGGTCAGGTTTCTTTCATTGTACTGGTAGAAATCATCTGTCATATATGAGACGTGGAGAAACCCTTCCACATAAAAATCCTTTAGTCTCACTTTCAGACCATAAGGCGTCACGCCGACGATCTTGCCGTCAAATTCATCCCCGACTCTCTCTTTCATGAACCATACCCTCATAGCATCCACCACCTCTCTTTCCGCACCATCCGAAAATCTTTCCATTCGGGACGAGGTGAAAGCGATATCAGGAAGCATGGTTTCGAGTTCTTTTATCCTCGAATCGGCAAGGCGCCTTCTCGAAACGATTTCTCTTAATATCCTGTGAACAACGAGGTCAGGATACCGTCTTATCGGAGAGGTGAAATGGGCGTAAGATTCTGATGCGAGGCCGAAATGACCGACATTTGTCGCAGAATATCGTGCCTGCTTCAGACTCCGGAGGACTATGTAATTTATCACCTCTTCTTCAGGTGTATTCTTGATCGATTTAAGGAGTTCTGAAAGGTCCGCTGGGTTTAAGGCTTTCTTCCTTAACCTGCCGAGTGGTTTTATAACCTTCAGAATGTCTTCGATTCTCATGGG
>Ga0187773_10001181_pt1 | contig 10581 bp, 12 predicted proteins | sample 0216_BV02_MP05_1_FD_133133 | JGI IMG/M metagenome (GOLD analysis project Ga0187773, IMG submission 133133) | Tropical peat soil microbial communities from peatlands in Department of Meta, Colombia - 0216_BV02_MP05_10_MG | ecosystem: Environmental > Terrestrial > Soil > Wetlands > Peat | place...
GGGATCGCCGCCGGCGCCGCGCTCGGCTGGCTCTGCGAGGTCGTGCTGCTGCGCCCGCTCCGGAGCGAGTCGATCGACACGACGATGCTGGTGATGATCGGCTTGTGGATCGCGATGCAGAACGCCGAGCTGCTCGGCTGGGGCGGCGTCGCCAAGTCGATCCCGCATCCGTTCCCGACGGCGCCGCTCGTGCTCGGACCGGTCGCGATCGCGCCCCTGCGCCTCTTCGTCCTGGTCCTGGCCGCGGGGCTCATCGCCGCCTCTTGGCTCTTGATCCAGAAGACGAAGCTCGGGCGCGCGATGCGCGCCACGTTCCAGGACCGCGACACCGCCGCCCTGATGGGCGTCTCCATCGGCCGCATCCACTCCGCGACGTTCGCGTTCGGCTCGGGGCTGGCCGCCGCGGCCGGCGCCCTGCTCGGGCCGATCTTCCTGGTCTATCCGTCGATGGGCGATCTCGCCTCGCTCAAGGCGTTCTCCGTCGTGATCCTCGGCGGGCTGGGCAGCCTGGCGGGCGCCACCCTCGGCGGCCTCTTGCTGGGCATCGCCGAGGAGCTCGGCGCCGGGTACGTGTCGTCGGGCTACCGCGACGCCGTCGGCTTCGTCATCATCATCCTCGTCCTGCTGCTCCGTCCGTCCGGGCTCTTCGCGCGTCAAGAACGCATCGCATGACGCGGGCCGGCGGCTGGCTTGTGGTCGTGGCCGCGCTCACGCTCCCGCTCTGGCTGCGGAGCCCTTATCACGTGCACGTCGCGATCATGGCCGGCATCTTCGCCGTGCTCGCGATGTCGCTGAACCTCCTGCTCGGCTACACGGGACAGCTCTCGCTCGGCCACGCCGCGTTCTTCGGCATCGGCGCCTACACCTCGGCGCTCTTGACCTTGAAGCTCGAGTGGTCGTTCTGGCCCGCGCTCGCGGCCGCCGTCGGCCTGGCTGGCGCGGCGGGCTTCCTCATCGGCCGGCTGGCGCTGAAGCTGCGCGGCGCGTACTTCGTGCTGGTCACGATCAGCTTCGCCGGGGTCATCTCCCTCGTCAGCATCAACGGGATCGAGCTGACGAACGGCCCGCTCGGCCTTCCGGGCGTGCCGGCGCCGGAGCTCGGCCCCTGGACGCTCCGCACCAAGACGGCCTATTACTACCTGGTCCTCGCGGCGGTCGCGCTCTCGTACCTGGTCTGCCGGCGGCTCGTCCGGTCGCGGATCGGCCGCGCCCTCGTGGCGCTTCGCGAGAACGAGCCGCTCGCCGAGTCGGTGGGCGTCGACGCGACGCACTATCTCGTGCTGGCGGCCGTCGTCAGCGCAGCGCTCGCGGGACTCGGCGGAAGCCTCTACGCCCACTACACGCGCTTCGTCAGTCCCGAGGTGTTCCTGTTCACCTACACGGTGACGATGGTCATCATGGTCGTCGCGGGCGGCAAGGGCACGCTCTCGGGGCCGCTGGTCGGCGCCGTGCTCTTCACCGTGCTGCCGGAGGCCCTGCGCGCCGCCGCGTCCTGGCAGTGGCAGATGCTCTCCTACGGCGTGCTGCTCGTGCTCCTCGTCTTCTTCCTGCCGCGTGGCATCGTGCCGAAGCTCGCCGCGGCGTTTCCGGGGCGGCAGTAGTGCTCGCCGTCCAGGGGCTCGCCGTGCGGTTCGGCGGCGTGACCGCGCTCGAGAGCGTCTCGTTCGAGGTGCGGCCGGGCTCGATCACGAGCGTCATCGGACCGAACGGTGCCGGCAAGACCACCGCGTTCAACGCGATCACCGGCTATCTCCGGCCCAGCGGCGGACGCATCACGTACGACGGCGTCTCCCTGGCCGGGCTACGTCCCTCGGCGATCGCGCGGCGCGGGATCGTCCGGACGTTCCAGAAGACGAGCGTGTTTCCCGCGCTCACCGTCGAGGACAACGTGCTGACGGGCCTGCACCTGCGCGGGACCGCGGGCTTCTTCGCCGTGCTGGCCGGGCGGGGGCGGCTGATCGCGGAAGAGCGAGCGCTCGCAGCGCAGGCCGCCGCGATCGTCGAGTTCGTGGGCCTCACCCGCCGCCGCCGTGAGACAGCCGGCGCTCTGCCCTACGGCGAGCAGCGGCTGGTCGAGCTGGCCGTCGCCCTCGCGGCGCGGCCGCAGCTGCTCCTGCTCGACGAGCCGGGCGCCGGCATGAGCCCTGGCGAGAAGATCGTCGTGAGTGGTCTGATCCGCCGGGTTCGCGAGCAGGGCGTGAGCGTGCTGCTGGTCGAGCACGACATGCGCATGGTGATGGGAATCTCAGACACCGTGATCGTCCTCAGCGGCGGCCGCGTCATCGCCGAGGGCGCGCCCGCAGCGATCCAGGCGCATCCGGACGTGATCCGCGCCTACCTCGGAGGCTCGGCTGGCTCGGCCTGAGTCGTCGCCGCCGCTACTCCGGCTCGAGAACGTCCACGCCGGCTACGGCCCGGTCGTGGCGCTCCGAGGGCTCGACCTCACGGTGGCGCCGGGCGAGCTCGTATGTCTCATCGGCGCCAACGGCGCGGGGAAGAGCTCGACCCTGCGCTCGATCTCGGGTCTGCTGTCGCCGTCCCAGGGACGCATCGTCTTCGACGGCCGCGAGATCCAGGGCCGGGCCCCCGCCGCGGTCCTCCGAGCCGGCATCGCGCACTGCCCGGAGGGCCGGCGCGTCTTTCCACATATGAGCGTCGAGGAGAATCTCGCGATGGGGGCGTACGTCCGGACCGACCGGCGCACGGTCGCCGCCGACCTCGACGAGGTCGGCCGCCACTTCCCGATCCTGGTCGAGCGGCGCCGACAGATGGCCGGCACGCTCTCGGGCGGCGAGCAGCAGATGCTGGCGATCGCGCGCGCTCTGATGGCGCGTCCGCGGCTCGTCCTGTTCGACGAGCCGTCGCTGGGACTGGCGCCGACCGTGGTCGAGACGACGTTCGCGGTCATCGCGGACATCCGGCGGCGCGGGACGACCGTCCTCATGGTCGAGCAGAACGCGTATGCCGCCCTCCGCATGGCCGATCGCGCCTACGTGATGGAGACCGGGCAGATCATCCTCGAGGGGCGCGCGCGCGATCTGCTCGACGACGACCACGTGCGCCGCGCCTATCTCGGCGCATAGACCGTCGACTGTCACCGCTCCCGGCGCAGGCACCGCTCCGGGCGTACACTCTGACGAGCGAGGAGGCGGATCGTGCTCCAGCGAATCGTGGTGTCGGGCGTCCTGGCCGCTATGGTCGTGACCGTCGCGGCGTGCAGCATGTTCACGCCCACTCCAAAGCCGCCGCCGGCGCCGCTGACGGTCAGCGCCGAGCAGTCGGGCACGAGCGTCGCCCTCGCATCCGGCCAGGATCTCGTCGTTCGCCTGCCGAGCAATCCCTCGACCGGCTTTCGGTGGATGTACGTCGAGCCCACGGACGCCGTGCTGAGAGTCGACGGCCCGTCGAGCTTCGAGGCTCAGGGCGCGGGAGGCGTCGCCGGCGCCGGAGGCACGGAGGTCTGGAAGCTCGCGCCGTTCAAGCCGGGCCAGCAGCAGCTGCGCTTCGAGTACCGGCGTCCGTGGGAGCAGGATGTCGCGCCGTCCCGGATCGCCACGTACTCGGTGACGGTCAAGTGAGCGGCGCGGAGTCACGGTACTGGTTCCCGGCGAAGCGTTACGGCTGGGGGTGGGGACCGCCCCGCACGTGGCAGGGCTGGCTCGTGCTGGTGGCTTTCTTCGTGCTGCTCGCCGCCGGCGCGGTCGTATTCCTGCCCGGGCTGCGGACGGGCCGCTTCCTCGCCTACACGGCGATCCTCGTCGCCGTCCTCATCGCGATCTGCTACGTCACCGGCGAGCCGCCTAGATGGCGCTGGGGTGGAAAGTGACCGCGGGCCCCCGACGATTGACGGCGGGCTCACCGCGTAACGCCTCACATCCAAGGAGCCGCTCATGACCACGACCGCACCTCGCGTGGAGCCGGTCCCGGCGCCGTATTCCCCCGAGCTCCAGAAGGTGCTCGACGCCATCATGCCGCCGGCCGTCCCGCCGCTGACCCTCTTCACGACCCTGGCACGTGTCCCCCGCATCTGGGATCGCTTTCGCGCCGGCAGCCTGCTCGATCGCGGACCGGTGTCGCTACGCCACCGCGAGATCGTAATCGACCGAACCTGCGCGCGCTGCGGCTGCGCCTACGAATGGGGCGTGCACGTCGGGTTCTTCGCCAGGCGCGTGGCGCTCACGCCGGAGCAGATCCGCGCGACCGTCCACGGCGACGCGTCCGATCCGGTGTGGTCCGATGAGGAGCGGCTACTTATCCGCATGGTGGACGAGCTCCACGATACGTCGGCCCTCTCCGACCAGACGTGGGCCGCGCTCGCCGCGAGCTTCACGGTGGAGCAGATCCTCGAGCTGATCGCGCTGGTCGGCTTCTATCATTCAGTCTCGTTCTTCGCCAACGCCCTCAAGCTGTCGGCCGAGCCGCACGCGGTACCGTTTCCGGCGCCGTAGCCGCCCACGCGCGATGGCGGTCGCCAGGACCGCGTTGATGGAGACGATCGACCGCGTGCTCGAAGGGCGCGGGGCCGCCGGAATCGCCGTCGTCGGCGCCGGCGCCGAGACGGTGTGGGTCCCGACGTCCGCTGACGACGAGCCGGCCTATCTCGCCTACAGCATCACGAAGACGTTCACCGCGACCGTGATGCTGCAGCTCGACGACGAGCGGCGACTGAGCCTGGACGATCGCCTCGCGAGGTGGTACCCGCGCGTCGACAGGGCGGACCGAATCTCTCTCCGCCGGCTGCTCGACCATACGGCCGGGATTCCCGATTACGGCCGGCTCGACTCGTATCACGACGCGGTGAGGGCCTCGCCTTCGATGCCGTGGTCGCTCGAGCGCTTCGCGGCCGAGACGTTCGATAAGGGCCTCCTCTTCGAGCCCGGAACCGGCTGGGCCTATTCGAATCCCGGCTACATGCTGCTCAAGCGCATCGCCGAGGTGGCGTCCGGACAGTCCTTCGGCGAGATGATTCGGGAGCGATTCGCTCGGCCGCTCGGACTTGCTCGAACGTTCGTTCCTGAATCGCCGGCCGATCTCGCGACTCTCGCACCGGCCACCTCGACGGCCCTTTCGATCGACCGCGCGCCTCGAGAGGTCCGCGGAGTCTACCACCCGGGCTGGGTCTCTCACGGCGTGATCGCCTCGACGCCCTCGGACATCGCTCGATTCGTCGACGCGCTCTTTCGCCGCCATCTTCTCCCGGACCGCTCGATCAGGGAGATGACCACGCTCGTCCCGATCGGGCCGGAGATCGCCGCCGGGGCGGGGAGCTGGCGAAAGCCCGGCTACGGTCTTGGGATCATGGGCGATCCGGAGTCGTCCTGGGGGCGACTCTGGGGCCACAACGGCGGTGGGCCGGGCTATACGACCAGCGTGATGCACGCGCCCGATCTCGGCGGCGCCTCGGTGTGCGCGATGTGCGCGGTGGAAGGAGACGCCAGGGCAGAGCAGATCGTCTTCACGGTGCTCGACACGCTACGCCGGGCACCGTGAAGACGGCGGTCTACTCGTCGCGGGGCTCGCTGCGCGCGAACCGCCCGCTGCGCAGATCCTCGAGCGTCTGCTCGATCTCCGCCCGAGTGTTCATCACGAAGGGGCCATAGCGGGCGATCGGCTCATGCAGCGGGCGCGCGGCGGCCAGCAAGAAGCGTCCGCCGGCCGCTCCCGCCGACGCCTCGACCACGTCGCCCTCGCCGAAGACGACCAGCGACGGCGCGTGCGCGGCTTTCTTGTCGCTCCCGAAGCGCACCTCGCCTTGATCGACGTAGGCGAACGCCGTGTGGCCGCGCGGCACTTCCTCGCGGAACGTGGCGCCGGGCGGCAGCGTGACGTCGACGAACTTCGGCGCGACGGCGAGCCCCTCGACCGGTCCTGCGAACCGGCCGCCCTGGGCCTCGCCCGCGATCACGCGGATGCTCGCGCCCTCCTCGGTCTTCGTCTCGGCCAGCCGATCGCCCTGGAGATCGCGATATTTCGGCCGGCTCATCTTGTCGCGGGCCGGCAGGTTGAGCCAGATCTGCAAGCCGGCGATGCCCTCGGGCCGCACCTGGGGCATCTCTTCGTGCAGGATGCCGCTGCCCGATGTCATCCACTGGATGTCGCCCGCGCCGATCGAACCTTTGTGACCGAGCGAGTCGCCGTGCTTGACCTCGCCCTTGCGGACGATGGTGACAGTCTCGATACCGCGATGCGGGTGATACGGAAAGCCCGCCTCGTAGTCAGCCGGCCTGGCCGACTCGAAATGGTCGAGCAGCAGGAACGGGTCGAGATGATCGAGCCGCCGGGTGCCAATGCTGCGGCGCAGGTGAACGCCGGCCCCCTCGACGACGGGCTCGGGCGTGACCACGTGTGCGACGGGGCGCGACGACTGGCTCATGCTCATCCTCCCCTCCACGTCTAGAGATGCAAAGGCCGTGCTCGCCGATTCAAGCGTACGCCCGGGGCGGCCGACACGCCACGTGCGCTCCCCCGGGGCAGCCCCGTGCTTGCCCAGGACCTCTTCCCCGGGCGGTCATCCACCGGCTAGTCGATCGAGTGTGAGAAAGTCCAGGGTCGTGAGGCGAAGGGAACGCGCCCGCGCCAACGCGGACGGAGCGACGACCACAGCTCTGAGGCGAGTCGCGTACTTCGCTTCCCTGCCCGCGGCCGAGCTGAGGCGCTTGGCTCACGTGTGCACGGTGAGGACCGTGGCTCCCGGGGAAACCCTCTTCGAAGAGGGTCAACCGTGTCGCGGCCTGATCATCGTTGCCGACGGACGCGTCGAGGTGCGCCAGATCTCCTTCCGAGGCCGCGAGCAGGTATTCCATACGGAGGGTGCTGGAGCCGCGCTCGGGGAAGGCCCACTCTTCGATGGAGGTGCGTACATCGCCACGGCAGTCGCGGTCGTGCCGACACGGGCACTGTTCCTGCCTCGTGCCGAGATACTCCGTCTGTGTCAGCGACGCCCAGCGGTAGCAATCGCCATGCTCAAGACTCTAGCCCGTCGAGTCCGTCATTTTGCGGGCATCGTCAGTGACCTGGCCTTCCGGCCGGTGAGCGAGCGGTTGGCTCGCTATCTGGCGACGAGTTTCGGTGAGCCCATCAAGCCCGGAGTGTCTGTCGAGCTCACGCTCACACAAACCCAGCTCGCCGCTCGCCTCGGCACGGTTCGCGAACTGGTCGCGCGCGCTTTTGCCGAGCTCGAGGAGAGCGGAGTGATTTCCCGCGACCGATCGCACGTCATCATCCGCGATCCCGTACGGCTCGCCGCTCTGGCACGTGGCGACGACGAGGCTCTTCGCGGTGGCATCGGTCGTGTGACTTAAGTCATAGATTCGCCGAGCCCGATATCTCTAGACTCTTGGGTGTCCTTTTCGAAGGAGGGGATCATGGGAAAAGGCGTTCTGGCCGTCGCGCTCGGCTTCGCGTTCGCGGGGGCGCTCCTCGCACACTCCGTCTTCGCTCAAGGTCCGCCGATGTCCGGGTCCGGCCATGAGGCCATGCCCGGCCACGGAGGCGACACGCACGCTCAGCACATGCGGGCGATGCAGGGGATAGGCTCGAGCGCACCGATGCTGCCGGGGCAAGATGCCTTTGGAGCCATCGCGGAGATCGTCCGAATCCTCGATGCAGATCCAGCGACCGATTGGACCAAGGTCGATATCGAGCGACTCCGCCAGCACCTCATCGACATGAACGAGGTGATCCTGCGATCCGCCGTCAAGCAGACGCCGGTCCCCGGCGGTCTCACCATGGAGATTACCGGCACGGGGCGGACGGAGCCGGCCATCCGGGCGATGGTGGTCCCGCATGCGGTCGAGCTGGATCGGCTGCCGACGTTCTCGGCCAGGACCGAGGCTATTCCGGGCGGGGTGCGCCTGACGGTTCTCGCGAAGAACACGGACGATGCCAAGGCGGTTGCGCGCATCCGCGGGCTAGGCTTTGCGGGACTGATCACCGAGGGCGCGCACCACCAGGTCCATCATCTGGCGATGGCGAAGGGCGAAGCCATTGCCGGTCACACCCACTGAGGAGGCGGCGAAGACGACGGAGAGTCTCTCGGCGCGTCCGGGCGCGTCTCCGCACCGTCGTAGGCAGCGATCTGCAGAGTCGTCCCTCGTAGGCAGCGCATCCTTATGGTGGCGTCGCGGACATTGGGCATTTTCACGCGCCGCGGCCTCGTTCACGATCCCAGGCATGGGCGATCCACGTCATGTTCTCGGCCGCGCGGCGGAAGAAGCGGCGGCCAAGCTGCTCGAGCGCTCGGGGCTGCGCATCGTCGCGCGCAACGTGAAGCTCCGCCACGGTGAGATCGATCTGGTGTGTCGTGATCGCGAGGTATGGGTCTTCGTCGAGGTGAAGTGCCGGCAGGAGCGCTGGGACGACGGCCCGGGCGCCGCGGTGTCCTGGTGGAAGCGGCGGCGGCTGATCCGGCTGGCCCAGGGATATCTGAAGTGGATGCACATCGCCGAGGCGCACTGCCGATTCGACGTCGTGGCGGTCACGCCACGCGGTGACGGGCGGTTCGAGATCCGCCACATCCCCGCGGCGTTCGACGCGACGGGAGCGTGGTGAGGCCGGGCGCATGAGATTTCGGGTACAATCACGCTCCCGTGACGATTCTGTGGGATGCCTACCGTAGCGCCCTCGGATCGATCGCCCAGGCGGTCGGACGCACGCCGCTCGTCACGCTCAATCGCGTCACCGTCGGGGTCACACCGCCGATCTACTTGAAGCTCGAGTGGTACGGCGCGACCGGCAGCCTCAAGGACCGCATCTACCTGCACATGTTCGAGCGCGCCGAGGCCCGCGGCGACCTGCGGCCGGGCATGCGCGTGCTGGAGTGCTCGACCGGCAACGCCGGGATCGCCTGCGCCTTCGTGGCGGCCGTGAAGGGCTACCGCTGTACGATCGTCATGCCCGAGGGCATGAGCGACGAGCGCAAGAAGATCATGCGCGCCTACGGCGCCGACCTCGTCTTCACGCCGGGCGGCGAGAGCGATGTCGATCTCTCGCTGCAGCGCCTGCAGGAGATTCGCGCCGGCGACCGCACGGGTTACTGGGTGCCCGGCCAGTTCGACAACGCCGACAACATCGAGGCGCACTACCGGACGACCGGCCCCGAGATCTGGGAGCAGGCCGGCGGGATCGTCGGCGCGTTCGTCGCCTCGCAGGGCAGCGGCGGCACGCTCACGGGTGTCGGGCGCTTCCTGCGGGAGCAGGATGCGCGCGTGCGGGTCTACGCCGTGGAGCCGGAGGAATGCGCCTTGCTCGCGCGGCGCGAGTGGGGGCCGCACGGCATCGAGGGCATCGGCGACGGCTTCATCCCCGAGAACCTCGACGTCGCGCTGCTCTCGGGTGTCATCACGACGACCACCGACGAGAGCCTGGTGATGGCGCGGCGGCTGGCCGCCGAGGAAGGCATCTTCTGTGGCATCTCGACCGGGTGCAACGTCGCGGCCGCGCTGAAGCTCGCGCGGCACCGTCCGGATCTGCCGTCGATCGTGACGATGGCGAACGACACGGGCCAGCGATATTTCACGACGGCGCTCTGCGGCGAGGACAAGAAGGTCGACGTACCGGAGCGCGAGCATCCGATGGATCCGCGGACGCGGCGCGAGCTCGATCGGTACCAGCCGAAGTGGGAGATCCTGACCTGAAGCCGGCCGAGTACGACTTCATCGCCGCGCGGCGGCGCATCGAAGCCAAGTCCAAGTCGGCGGCGGAGAAGCTCACGAGCCTCGAGGACGCCGTGGGGCGCGTGAAGGACGGCGACGTCATCGGCGTCGGCGGCTGCCTCTTCTCGCGCACGCCCCTGGCCCTCATGCGCGAGATCCTCCGCCAGCGGCGGAGCGGGCTCACGCTCTCGCGCAACCTCACCTGCAACGAGGGCGAGATGTTCATGGCGGCGGGTGCCGCGAGCCGCGTGATGACCGCGTGGATGTCGATCGGCCTGCCATGGGGCGTGTCGAAAATCCTCCGTCACTACGTCGAAACCGGCGCGGTCGCGTTCGAAGAGTGGAGCCATCTGGCGCTGGGGCTGCGCTTTCGCGCCGGCGCGATGGGGGTGCCCTTCCTGCCCGCGCTGACCATGCTCGGCTCCGACCTCGTCGGCGTCGGCGGTCTCAAGACCGTCCAGGACCCTTACACCGGCGAGGCGCTCGCGGCGGTGCCGGCACTCTTCCCCGACGTGGCGGTGCTCCACGTGCACCGCGCCGACCGGTTCGGCAACTGCCAGATCGACGGCTACCCCCACATGGACGCCGACATCGCGCGGGCCGCGACGACCGTGCTGGTGACGACGGAGGAGATCATCTCCGAGGAAGAGACTCGCCGGTATCCCGACCGCACGGTCGTGCCCGGGCTCCTCGTCGACGCGCTCGTGCACGTCCCGTTCGGCTCGTTCCCTCACGAGTGCTACGGCCTCTACGAGGCCGACTACGATCACTTCGCCGAGTACTGCGCGGCGATCGATGCGCGCGGCCCCGCGGCCGTCCGCGCCTACCTCGAGCGCTACGTCTACGCGCCGCCGACGTGGAACGACTATCTCGATCTCTTCGGCGGCGAGCGCATGGCCGCCCTGGCGAAGCAGGCCAGGGAGCTGAC
>Ga0187773_10001182_pt1 | contig 10577 bp, 13 predicted proteins | sample 0216_BV02_MP05_1_FD_133133 | JGI IMG/M metagenome (GOLD analysis project Ga0187773, IMG submission 133133) | Tropical peat soil microbial communities from peatlands in Department of Meta, Colombia - 0216_BV02_MP05_10_MG | ecosystem: Environmental > Terrestrial > Soil > Wetlands > Peat | place...
CCATCGCCATTACACATTACACATTCGATTTGTAATGCGTGGAGGCGGTTGTGCCCGTAACCCGTTTAATCGTAAGAGAGATGATCGCACATTACACAATTCGCATTACACATTGTCGCGAGACATGCCCCTGCCGGTGGCGGGCGGTGGTGATCCCTGGGCGTGCGGTTGCGCGAGGGTGAGTTAGTGTAATCGCGTTTTCCCCCTCTCCTTCCCTCCTCCCGTCAACGGGACGCCGCCGCCAGCGGGATCGGCGTACGCGCCGACTTTCTCACGCCTTCTGTACCCTCGTGTCGGGCCCGGCAACGATACAATTGAGGGGAATCCGATGACGCTCACCGCCCACCACCTCAGCAGACCAAGACTGGGTTTGCTGGGGGCCCCGGTAATGGCCGCGCTGTTGCTCGGCATCTTCGCGAGTGTTTCCCGTGCCCAGGACGCGGGAGCGCCGCTCGAAATCGTCACCGAAAGGACGCTGCCCAAAGCCATCCTCGCGGCGAGCTATGAGGTCAAGCTCGCCGCGAAGGGCGGCGTGCCGCCGCGCACCTGGGAGGCGATTGCCGGCGCCCTGCCTCCCGGGCTGAGTCTGGAGCCGGTGTCGGGCACGATTTCCGGTGCGCCCACGGCTTTAGGCATGTTCCGGTTCGCTGTGGAGGTCACCGATTCTGACGATCCCGCGGACACCCGCACTCGTGAGTTCACGCTGGCGGTCATCTCCGCTCTGGTCGTGGAGTGGAAAAACCCTCCCGCGGTGACGCAGGACGGCATCGCCGGTTCCGTTAAGCTTGCCAACCAGACCGCCAACGACCTTGACCTGACGATGATCGTGGTGGCCGTGAACGAAACCGGCAAAGCCTTCGTACTTGGCTATCAGCATTTCACGTTCGAGCCACAGAGCACGGTTCAGGAGATACCCTTCGGCTCCGGGCTGCCACGTGGCAGTTACGTCGTGCACGTGGACGCGATCGCCGAGGTGCCGGAGGCGAGCGCCATCTACCGCGCGCGCCTGCAAACCTTGGAGCCGCTCGAAACGCACTAGAGGCCTGATTCCACCCTTGTGTCTCCCAAAGCCGGGAGGCACAAAGATGGGGCACTCTCAATCGCGGTCATGGTGGTCATCGTCCTCACCGATGCCCGGGATGCGCGCTCGGATCTTGGACACCGTGTAATGCCGCACCTGGGCACACCACTGCGAATCCACCGTCGGCAGCCCAAAGATGCGCAGGTCAAGTCCCAGGTTGGTGACGTAGAGCCACTTGCCGTCGGCGCTGAACGCCGGGCTTGCCGGGAAGAGCAGGCCCTGCGGCACGCCATGCTGACTCACGCCTTCGAAATCGCCCAGCTTGGCGATGACCTTCCCTGTCTTGTCCACGACCACGATCTCGTCCGCCTGGTTGGCGGCGACCCAGATGTTGTCATCCTTGTCGATGGCAATGCCGTCCGCGCCATTGATGCTGTTCACGAACACGGAGGGCGTCCCCGGGGCGCCCGTGGTGGAGTTGAACGGGATCTTGACCAGGGTGTCATTGCCGGTGTTGGCTACGAACAGCGCGTCTTCAGCATTGTTGAACTCCAGGCCGTTGGCGCCGAAGGGAGGCACACCGCTCGTCCGGAGCAAGGCGTCGTTGACCCAGGCCGTGCCAACGTGGCCGCAAGCGGCGTCACACTTCCAGATGATCCCCTGGAAGGAATCTGACACGTACACATTGCCGCTCTTGTCGAAGGTCAGGGCGTTCAGACCCGCGCCGCCGGTCACGGTCATGAACACGGATGAGTTGCCGGTGTGGGGATCCACACGGAAGACTTGGGAGGAACCGCCCCCGCCGGCCGCCGAATCGAGGACCAGGAGCGCATGGGTCGTCGGGTGGAATGCCAGGCCGAGCAGGAACGGGGTGGAGCCCTGGACGGTGACATTCCGAATCAGGTGGCCGTTGGGGTCGAAGACATAGAGCTGGCCGTGTCCGCCGACCGGACCGGAACTGTTGAAACCGAAGGTGGCGACGTACACGTTGCCGTCCGGACCCACCGTAAGGCCTTCCGGCCCGGTGGCTCCGTTCGGCAGCACGGCGAAGATCTCGGCATGAGTGCGATGCCAGGCTCCCGCCGGCACCGCAAGTTAGAGCACAATGAATGATGCAAAAATCCCCAGCAGCAATCTGTTCTTTCTCATGGGAGTCACTCCTCCTGTGATCTCGCGCGGCGAACCGGGAGGTTCTTGCGGGAAGCCACCGCCGTCAGGGGGGAGGAGCGAAGGCCGGCGGACGCGAATGGCTGGCACAGCCCGCGAGTGCGGCGCAATCTATGCCTTTCGGGGATGCCCTGTCAAGACCGACGCGCCCGGGAAAGAAATTGCACGCCCCGGTGTGACCGCTGGAACTGCACAAAGTTTGTGGGATTGACGCTGGTCGGGATGGGGCGTAGCGTGACGCACTTGGAACCCAGCCTCCGCCGTGTTGCTACGACGGTATCTTCCACTGTCCATCCCCAAGGAGGCGGATATGTTCACACGGTTGGTTGAGATCAACACCAAATATGGCAAGACCAAGGAAGTCGCCGAGATGATCCGGGAGAAGGTGCTCCCCATCCTGAAGAAACAGCCGGGCTTCATCGATGAGATCGTGCTTCTCTCGACGACCGAGCTGAATCGCATCGTGGCCCTCAGCTTCTGGAGGACCGCCGAGGATGCCGAGCTGTATCGGCGTGAGCATTTCCCCAAGGTCGAGGAGCTGCTGAAACCGATGCTGGAGGTCACTCCCAAGATCCTCACCTTCGACGTCGATCTGTTCACCACGCACAAGATCGCCGCGGGCAAGGCTGCGTAGAGGAAGACCCGGCGATCGAAGGGCGAGCCCCTGGGGGCTCGCCCTCTTTGTTCCTGTCAATTGCGAGAGCACAGGTGTTACGCATCACGTGCGGCACGGCACCCCGCACAAGGACAAATTTCGCGCAGGAAATCCCAGGAGTAGTCCCCGTCGCGGTGGCCATCGTCCCAGTGAAAGCGAAGCGCATACTTGCCCACCGGCTCCGCCTTAAGGGGCCGCACCGGCGCACCCAGACTCCCCAGGTCGTCGAGGCGCAAGGGACGAGCGGCCCCAGGCTGCAAGCCCTGAACGGCACGGCGCGCCGAACAGGTTGCACATGGACAAACCGAACGCAAATAGGAAAAACCATAATGGCTGCGGTGGCCGTCATCCCACTCGATGTCCACACCTGTGCCGGATGCGAGCTGCACCTCGACCGACTTTGGTTCCGCGCTGCAAGACATGACGACGCCGGAGAATTGTAACCCGTGCGTCGCCGCGCCTTGTCCGGCGCCCGGCTGCATGCTGTAATGACGTGCCGCAGCACATGACCAGCAAGTCCAGCCTCGTGCCCCTGACCTCCTTCACCGGTCCGGCGTTGCAGCTCGATTTTCCCGACCTGCACATCGGCGTCGCCGAGTACGCAGAAGGTCCGACCGGCGCGACCGTGTTTTACTTTCCCGCGGGCGCCATGGCCGCCGTGGACGTCCGTGGCGGGGCAGCGGCCACGGTGAACACGGAGCGCCTGCGGCTCGGTCACGAGCGCCCCACGGTGCGGGCCGTGGTTTTTGCCGGCGGCGCCAGCTTCGGCCTGGAAGCGGCGGCCGGCGTGATGTCGGGACTGCTCGAGAGGGACCGCCAGGCCACTCACTGGGAGCACGTGCCCACCGTCACCGGCGCAGTGGTGTATGACTTCCGCCACCGTGCGAATGCGATCTATCCGGACAAGGAGTTGGGGAGAGCAGCTCTGCGAGCGGCGCGTCCCGGGCACTTTCCCCTGGGGGCCCGCGGCGCGGGACGATGTGTGCATGTAGGCAAGTTACTTGGCCCGCGCTACAGTGAATCGGCCGGCCAGGGCGGAGCTTTTCGCCAGGTGGGCCGTACGAAGATCGGCGTCTTCACCGTGGTCAACGCCGTGGGGGCCATCGTGGACCGCCAGGGACGCGTGGTGCGCGGCAATCGCGCCCCAGAATCCGGCCTGCGCACCAGCTTTGCCGCTGATCTGCTGGACGGCGCCGGTCAGCGCAAACGTCAACTCGACACGACGCCCGGCCCGCCTCTCGAGAACACCACGCTCACTTTGCTGGTCATCAACCTCCGCGTGCGGCAACTGGAGCTGGGACGCCTGGCGATCCAGACCCACACCTCGATGGCCCGCGCCATCCAGCCGTTCCACACGGAGCACGATGGCGACGTGCTGTTCGCGGTCAGCACTGGCGAGGTGGAGGACACCGAGGTGGCCGTCAACGATCTCGCCATCCATGCCGGCGAAGTGGCCTGGGACGCCGTGCTCAGCAGTTGGAGTGGAACCGAAGAACGGAATCCATGAGCGTACGACTTTCGGCCGTGCCGAAGGTCGTGCCCTCACGGGGTTCACTTCCCAGTCTTCTTCACTTCGTGCAGCGATTTGGGATCGGACAGGTTCTTCGGCGAGTGCTTGCGCAGCGTGGCAACCATCTCCTCTCCCGCGGCGGGCGGCGCCACTTTGCCGCTGACGATCTCTTTCGCGCTCAACTCGCGTCCGTAGAGCTTGTGGTTGGCGCTGTTGTCCTGGCGCAAGGTGGATCCCTCCAGGGACACGCCCGCGAACAGTCCGCGCGCACGCGAATAGGAAAGAATCTCCGCCCGCATCAGCACGTCAGTTGCGGCGGCGGCATCGCGCCCTTTGGGTCCAGCGGCGGCCGCGGCATCGGCGCCTAGCTTCACCTTGCTCTTGAGCAACGATTCCACTCCCTTGGGATTCATCACCAGCAGGACGAAATCGGTCTCCTCGCCGCCGAGCTGAAGGCCGATGTTGGCGCCTTCGAGAGCGTACAGAGCTGGCGCGCTCCACGGCCCCGTGTAGTGGCTTCCGGTGCGGCAAGACATGGCGCCGCGCCCGAAGCTTCCGCCCAATCCGATGGCGAATTTCTTGGTCCCGGGAATCACCACCACGCACTCGGCCTTGTTGAGCAAGTCAGGAGGGATGTTCTCGGGGATATCAAGGATCTCCTGTAAAACTTCGCCGCAGGCACGCGCGCGCGCCTCCTCTCTCTTATCACCGGCGAACAGCGAAGACGAAAACATCAGAAGAGCGACGGTAAGCGAAACTATGCGAGTCATCGTGCAGATGGTACGAGCAATCGTAGGCGGCAGCAAGTCGCGGATCCGTCAAAGAGTGCGAGCCCGCCGTTCCGACTTTAAGCCGCCTCGCGCCCTTTCCCGGCATCTCATAAATCGCCCCTTTGGAGAAGCATCGGCCCATGAGCACGGCCCTCAATCCATCCCCGACAGGCACACCGAAACTGGTGCCCCACACTGCCGGCCGCGGGCTGATTTGGGAGCTGGCCGTCGGCTATGGCCTGCTCCTGGCCACGCTCTGGACCGAGGGCGAACTGCGCTGGGTTTGGGCAGTGGCAGTTGCGATCTGGATCATAGGCGTAACCGCGTACCACCGACCTTCGCTTCGGGAACTGGGGCTCGGGTGGACGGGCTTTGTGCGCTCGCTATGGGCCGTGGGGCTGGCCTCGGTGGCCGGCGCGGCAATGCTCTTCGGCGCCCGCCTGGCCGGAACGCTGCATCCTTACCCGCCGCACCGCACACTGTTGACGGTAGCCACCGGCTACCTTGTCTGGACCCTCCAGCAGCAGTTCATGCTGCAATCCTTCTTCTTCCTGCGGCTGGAGCGTCTGCTGGGTGGCGGCAAAGCGGTGTGGGCCGCGGCCGGCCTGTTCGCCCTGGCCCACTTTCCTAACCCCGTGCTGCTACCCGCAACTTTGGTTGCCGGGCTTGCGTTCTGCGAACTGTACCGCCGTTATCGCAACATCTACACGCTGGCGATCGCGCAGGCCATTCTGGGCATGTGCCTGGCGGCGGCAGTGCCCGACGCTCTCCACCATCACATGCACGTGGGGATCGGCTATCTAGGCTGGGTCTCGCGTTAGGGCAGGTTCGGGCTTGCGCCGACTGAGCAGGAAAACCAGCAGCGCCAGCAAGCCGAAGATCACCGCCACTCCGCTGATGAAAACCGGCACGGCGAAGAAGTACACCTTATAGCCGGCCCGGATGCGGATGTCGCGCGGATCGCTGGGGTTGTAGCGCACTTCAGTTCGGCTGTCCGGGGGTCTTTTTGCGCTCGCAGCTGGTGCTCTGGTGAAGCGAGCCGACGCTGCTCACGTAGGGACGGCCGTTCAACTGGTAGGAGAGTACGACCAGCGTGTCATAGAGCATCTGGCCGGAGTCAGTGCGCAATGGCACAACCTGGCTGTGAACCACCTGTGCATCCGCTGCCGGCCAGGTGCGCAGCACCTTCAACTGCTGAAGGAAAGGTGAGACAGCGAACAGAAGGCCGATTGCGAAGAAAACGAGGCAGGCAACCGCAACAACGCGCAGCGTAATGCGGACCGCCGGTTTCATCCTTCAGCGTTCCGTTTGCTGGGTGGTAAGTTCGCGGGCTTCCTCGCGCAACTTCTTCGCTTTGGCTCCCAGAAACAGCAGGTAGCCGATGTGGATCACCCAGGTCGCGGCGTAGGCGATGTAGAGATTGGCGACGCTGTGGATCATTTCGTGAAGCTCCCTTCAGCCCGGCCGACAGCCCTGAGCGCGTGCGCCTCATCAAGCTGTTGGCGGACGGTTTCCAGCCGGTAGCGCACCCAGATCAACAGCGCCGCCAGCGCCATGAACGCGACCCAGTTCCACAGCACGGCGGTCCACATGCGGGGATCGAGCCCCGATCCCGCGCCGCCGGCGATCACCGGCTGCGGGTGCTGCGTGCGCCACCAGCGGATCGACATGTACACGATGGGCACGTCGAGGAAGCCGAAGATAGCGAGCGCAGCGGCAAGCGTGGGTGTCGCCTGGCCGGTCGAGTACCGCCGCAGGATCAGGTAACTGACGTAGATCAGCCACAGCACCAGCGTGGTGGTGAGGCGCGCGTCCCAGGTCCACCAGATGCCCCACACCGGCCGCGCCCACAGCGGACCGGTCACCAGCACCACGGTACAGAACACCACCCCGACTTCGGCGGTCGACACTGCGAAGGCATCAGCTTTCAGGTTGCGCCGCACAAGGTACACGATGGACGCGACGAAGTTGGCAAGAAAGCACAGGAACGATGTCCAGGCCGAGGGCACGTGGTAGTAGAAGATTCGCTGGATCTCGCCCATGGTGGCTTCCCGCGGCGCCACCCACATGCCCTGGTAGAGCGCATAGGAGAGCAGCAGGAAAGTGATGACGGCAAACATTCTGAATTTCATTCCGCGTGCAACACCGTTTCAAAAAGTAAGAGACAAACCGTCGTGAAGACCACATCGTAAACCAACAGAAGGGTGATCCAGAACTTTGGGGTCTCCGTTCCCGTCAGGATCATGGTAGTGGCCTCGACCATCGCCAGTAGCGCCGGGATCGAGATAGGGAACAGGATTAGTGGCAGCATGACCTCGCGGCTGCGGGTGCGCAGGGAGATGGCGGCGAAGAATGTCCCGACCACCACCAGCGCCCACGTCCCCAGCAGGAACACGGGTACGAGCAGCCACGCAGGGCTCTCCGAACGCAGGTTGTAGAACACCACGAACAGCGGCACCAGCAGCGCTTCGACAACCGAGATGAATAGGAAATTCCCCACCGCCTTACCCAGGAAGAGCGCGTTGGCAGGCGCGGATGAGACGCGGTAGGCGTCGAGCACCTGGTTGCGCAGCTCCCGCATCCAGGCCTGGTTAAGCGCGACAATGGCGGCGAACAGAAACGCCACCCACACCAGCCCGCCCACGATCTGCCGCGATTCCTCGGCGGTGGGATCGAAGGCGAAGCTGAAGATCACCACCACCAGCAGCGCAAAGAACAGCATGGCGTTCACCGCGTCCTTGGAGCGCCACTCGAGGCGCAGGTCTTTGCGCAGGTTGGAAGCGGTGACGCCGGCGAGTGAACTCATGACAGCACCACCGAAGCCACAGCGTGCTCTGCTGCCGCGATTCCCTGCTCCCAGACGGCGATGCGGCCGGCTGCCATCCAAAGCGACTCGTCGGCGATCCCGGCCAGGTGCGCGGCCTGGTGCGTCACTACGAGGACCGTCTTGCCACGGTCACGCATGCCAGCCACCAGCCGTCCCATGGCGCGCGCCGAGCCGGGATCGAGGTTGGAGAAGGGTTCATCGAGCAACAGGATTTCGGGATCGTGGATGGCCGCCCGCGCCAGCGACAGCCGCTGCCGCATGCCCTGCGAATACTCGCCGACGTGTCGCGCGAGCGCGGGATCGAGGCCGACGGCAGCAATGGCCTGCTCGCAACGCACGCTGTCACCGATGCCATAAAGTCCGGCAAAGTAGCGCAGGTTCTCCATGCCGGTCATCTCGTCATAGAGCAGCGGGGCATGGCCCATGTAGCCCAGCCGCCCGGTGAACGCGCCGCGCTCGCGGCTGCCGAACACTTGGACAGTGCCGGCGGTCGGCCGCGCCAGTCCGCAGATCACGCGCAGCAGCGTGGACTTCCCTGCCCCGTTGTCGCCAAAGATGGCATACACGCGGCCCGCCTGGAAGCAGGCCGTGACCTCGCGCAACGCGGCAAAGCGGCCGAAGATCTTGCTGACTTTCTCCAGGCTGATGGGTGGTACGTACGCGGTGGATAGCGGCTTGGTTTCGCTGGGCAGCGAGGCAGCCTCAGTAGGCGGAATTGGGCGAACGGTTCTCCGTGCGCTGCGTGGCCGGGGTCTGGGCTGGCGTCGCCTGCTGCTGGTCCTTGGGCGCGTATTTCGAGGCGCACTTGGCTTGCAGCATCTTGGCGTGGAAGACGCCGTCGCGTCCGTAGCTGCCCTCGGCCAGCGCCTGAGCATTGTCCACAAAGGTATCGGGCGGCGCCTCGGAGCCGTTATAGACCACGGGCAGCATCAGGTCCTGTTCCACCAGGGTGAACTCTACGTGCGAGCCCTGGCGTTTGATCGAACCCGGCGCCACGTTGCCGGCCACACGCAGGCGCTTGGAATAGACGCTAGAATCCATCGTGCGCAGCTCTTTGATGGTCACGTAGTAGCTCTTGCTCGACTGCACCCCGGTAAACGCCAGGTAGGCCAGCCCCAGGATGATGATCCCGATGGCCACTCCGAACTTCACGTACTTGTTTCCCACCCCGGACATACTCGTAAGACTCTAATCCCGCGAGGAGCGGGGGTCAAGGTGACCGGGGAGACGAATCTTGGCAGCAGCGGCACTGTACGGAGGGACAGGTCGGTAGACTTGCGATTTGTAATTGGTAATTGGTTAATTTGCGTCGCGATTGCTTGCACCAAACAAATTTACAAATTTCAAATTACAGATTCTGCGACTCTACAGGGATATGGATGTGGCGAGGAAAACCTCCGGCGTATAATAATAGTTTTGGGAAGAGGGGAAAGGCCCACCATGAGCGGAAACGGGCATCAGCATTCCGGTAAGGGCAACGGTGCGCCCAAGCTGCGCGCCGACTGGATCGCACGCCGCAGGGCGCAGAACACCGACGGTAATTTCTCGCAGATGCACTACGCCCGCCAGGGCCTGGTGACGGAGGAGATGCTCTACGTGGCCGAGCGCGAGAAGCTGGCGCCCGAGCTGGCGCGCGACGAGGTGGCGCGGGGACGCATGATCATCCCCGCCAACATCAACCACCCCGAGCTGGAGCCCATGTGCATCGGCGTAGCCTCGCTGTGCAAGATCAACGCCAACATCGGCAACTCTGCCGTCACCTCGAACGTTGATGAGGAACTGAAGAAGCTGCACACATCCGTGCACTACGGCGCCGACACGGTCATGGACCTATCCACCGGCGGCGACATCCGGCAGATCCGCGAAGCCATCCTGCGGCACTCGCCCGTGCCCATCGGCACTGTGCCCATTTACGAAGGCATCTCGCGGGTCAAGAAGATCGAAGACCTTACGGCCGACATCATGCTGGAAGTCATCGAGGAACAGGCGCAGCAGGGCGTGGACTACATGACGATCCATGCCGGCGTGCTGATCCAGTACCTCCCGCTGGTGTCGAAGCGCATCACTGGGATCGTCAGCCGCGGGGGCGCGATCCTGGCGCAGTGGATGGCCCATCACCGCAAGCAGAACTTCCTCTACGACCGCTTCGAGGACATCTGCAAGATCTTTAAGAAGTACGATGTTTCGTTTTCGCTGGGCGACGGACTGCGACCCGGCTGCGTGGCCGATGCTAGCGATGAAGCCCAGTTCGCCGAACTCCGCACCTTGGGTGAGCTCACCGAGATCGCTTGGAAGCACGACGTGCAGGTGATGATTGAGGGCCCCGGCCACATCCCGCTCGACAAGATCAAGGAGCAGGTGGACGAAGAAGTGAAGCACTGTCACGAGGCGCCGTTCTACACGCTCGGGCCGCTCGTGACGGACATAGCTCCCGGTTACGACCACATCACCTCGGCTATCGGGGCGGCCATGATCGGCTGGTACGGCGCGGCGATGCTCTGCTATGTAACCCCGAAAGAACACCTCGGCTTGCCCAACGACAAGGACGTGAAGGACGGCATCATCGCTTACAAGATCGCTGCCCACGCCGCCGACGTCGCGCGCCACCGCAAGGGCGCGCGCGATCG
>Ga0187773_10001183_pt1 | contig 10576 bp, 10 predicted proteins | sample 0216_BV02_MP05_1_FD_133133 | JGI IMG/M metagenome (GOLD analysis project Ga0187773, IMG submission 133133) | Tropical peat soil microbial communities from peatlands in Department of Meta, Colombia - 0216_BV02_MP05_10_MG | ecosystem: Environmental > Terrestrial > Soil > Wetlands > Peat | place...
AGTGCCATGTCGTCCTCCCTTGGCTGTACCATTCTACGCCGCTCCGCGGAGCGACAGGAGGGCGCATGGACCTGCTCGAGGCGATCGGCAGCAACGGGACCTGCCGCTACTTCAAGCCCGACCCCGTCCCGCGCGAGGTGCTGCGCCGCGCGCTCGACGCCGCGCGCTTCGCGCCGAGCGGCGGCAACCGCCAGCCGGTGCGCTTCGTGGTGGTGACCGATCCCGCGCTGCGCAAGCGGCTCGCCGATCTCTACCTGCCGCGCTGGCAGGCCTACATCGGCCAGATGACCCGGGGGCAGGTGCGCGTCGACACCCTGCCCGCGATGATCCGCAACGCCGACCACTTCGCGAACCACCTGGCCGAGGTTCCGGTGCTGGTCGTGGTGGGCGCGCGCCTGGCCGACTGCTATGCCACCGACACCGCGCTCGGCCGGCTCTCGGTCGTGGGCGGCGCGTCGATCTACCCGGCGGTGCAGAACTTCCTGCTCGGCTGCCGCGCCGAGGGCCTGGGCACGGCGCTCACCACCCTGCTCGTGGCCGAGGAGCCGAAGATCCGCCCGCTGCTCGGGCTGCCCGACGAGATCGCGACGGCGGCCTTCATCGCCGTCGGCTACCCGGCGAAGCCGTTCCCGAAGAAGCTGCGCCGGCGCGAGCTCGACGAGCTCTGCTTCGCGAACCGCTGGGGCCAGCCGCTCTAGAGCTCGATCCCGAGCTCGCGCGCGAGGTGCGTGCGCACCGCCGCCTCGAGCTCGCTCGGCCAGGGCACGCCGAGCTTCTCCGCGATCGGCCGGCCGTGGGCGCAGATCGCGCGGAACACCGCGCGGTACGCCGCGATCAGCTCCTCGCGCGTCGCCTGCGGCCAGGGCAGCGCCTCGAGCACCGCGTACTGCTCGGCGGTGAGCTTGTCGCGCCAGTGCTTCACACCCGTCGTCGGCAGCGGCGCGTTGGCCTCGAGGAAGATCTCCGAGAGGCGCCGGCGCAGGTGGCCGTAGCCCTCCTGGCTGAGCAGGAGCTCGCCGCGCCCGAACGCCGCGGGCGTCAGCGCCAGGTAGCGCAGCGGCTCCTCGATCGCGATCGCCACCTTCGCGGGGTCGGGCCCCGCCGGCGGCAGCGGCGCCGGGCGCGCGGCGTCGAGGCCGTCGCGGTCGAACACGCACGCGCGCGGACTGCGCGCGCTCTTCGCCGCGCTCGCGCGCTCGACCACCACGTCCAGGCGCTCGCAGCCGGGCGTCAGCGAGTAGATGCTGCCGCGCAGAAACGGGATCTCGCGCGCCAGCACGGTGGGCGTGATCGCGGCGAGCCAGCTGCGCCACTCGCCCGCGAACGCGTCGAACTCCGTGTCGGCGACGGCCGCCACCAGGTCGAGGTCGGAGAACGCGTCCGCGTCGCTGCGCGCGAGCGAGCCCGAGACCCAGAGCGCGCGCACCCGCTGGTCCGCCCAGAGCACCGCGGCCGCGCGGTCGAAGAGCGTGTGGTAGCCCGCCGGCAGGGCTGCCAGCGAGGCGGGCCGCGGGAACGGCGGCTGGGCCACGGCTAGTGGCGCAGCGTCAGCTGGAACGGGCTGAAGTTCCGTTCGGTCAGGTGGACGTTGGGATCCAGCGCCTCGATGTAGATCGTGGTCGAGGTCTTCTCGCGCAGGTTGTACATCGTGGACTTGGTCGGCACCCAGGCCCCGTCGAAGTCCTGCACCGTGGTCGAGTCGGCGATCATCTCGCGCATGTCCACGCCCTTCAGGTCGCGGTAGATCGAGCGCAGCGGGATGTAGTGCTTCTTGTCGATCCAGGTGCGCATGGTGCGGTACTCGGACTGCACGAACGGCTTCATCGTCACCTCGAGCACGTAGGTGGGAATGCCGTCGATCTGGTCGTCGGGCAGCCGCTTGTACTCCGCGTCCTCGATGTTCTTCCAGCCGATGTCGTCGAAGGTGTAGTCGGTGCCCATGATCCCGACCCCGCGCAGCTGCAGGCGCCGCACCTTCTGGATCGCCGGGCTCCACATGAACTCGTCGTTCGAGCGGTCCGCGTTCACGATCATCAGGTAGCCCGTGTCGAGCATGTCCTCGGGCTCCTGGAACTTCACCAGCACCTTGGCGATCACGCCGTCGACGGGGTTCTTGTTCTTGTCGCGGTAGTCCTTCCAGCGCACCCAGAAGCGCGTGCGCTGCTCGTTGCCGCCCGGGTCGCGCGAGACCACGGTCTGCCACTGGACACAGGTGCGCATGCGGTTGTCGAGGAACTTGTCGAAGATCTGCCGCCCGGTGAGCGTGCCGCCCTCGGGCAGGGCGTCCTCGACGTCCTTCTGCTTGGGGAGCTGCACCTGGTCTGCGCGCGCGAGGCGCGCGAGGCCGGGTGCGAGCGCGACGGCCAGGGCCAGCGCGAGCGCGACGGGGCGGAGCATCTTGCTTCTATCGCCGACGAACGACCTCCCCGTCAAGGCACCGCCTCGCCCGGGGCGCGCGGCGCGCCGCGCAGGCTCTCCAGCTTGCGCCGCAGGATGCGCAGCAGGAACCCGATCGAGGCGAAGTCGACCAGGAACGCCGGGCCCAGCGTGATGCCGGTGTTGTTCAGCAGATCGACGCCGAAGGTCAGGACCAGCCGCTTCATGCCCTCGGGGTCGGCGCGGAAGCGGCCGTTCACGGTCAGCGTGTCGATGCCCCAGGCCTGGCGAAAGACGAACGCGAGGCTGTCCGAGCCCATGGCCAGGTCGTAGCCCGGGTCGCGGCGCGCGATCTTCTCGAGCCCGCGCTCGAACGAGAAGCGCACGTCCTGGCCCAGGTCCCACAGGTGCAGCTCGAGCGGGCGCAGCGTGGGCAGGAACGGGTTCCAGCGCAGCGCCTCGAGCAGCCAGCCCGCGTTCTTCTCGCGGATCCGCTGCACGTAAGCCTGCGCGGCGTCGGCCAGCGTCTCGAACGGGACCGACACGCCGCGGTGTAGAGGGCGCTGGCCGAGCCCGGCGTAGTCGCGCCGGTAGGCGGCGACCGCGGAGGCGTTGTCGTGGGCCGCGCCGACCTCCCAGACGTCGCCCGGGTGGAGCAGCACCGGAGTGGAGCCCTGCTCCGCGATCGCGTCCAGCACCTCCCAGGGATGGTTGATCGCGTCGCTGGTGAAGGCGTTCTCCTCGTGCGAGAAGAAGCTCATGCTGGCGAACGGCACGGTGAAGCGCGGCGCGAGCCCGCGCACCTGCGCGCGCACCACGTCGAGCTTGCGGCGCGCGTCGGCGCGGCGCAGCTCGGTGTCCTCGCGGTTGCCGCGCCAGGCGGCGTAGCTGAACTGGGTGAGCAGGACGTCGAGCGCGCCCAGCCGCTCGGCCAGCCGGCGGATCTCGGCCGGCGTCTGCACCACCGCGTCGTTCAGGTTCAGGATCCGCTTCCCGCCCGCCTCGATCAGCAGCCACGAGTCGAACAGCGGCACGCTCTGGCTGGTGATGCGGAAGCCCGGCTCGAGCTCCAGCGCCTTGCCGTCCGCGAGCTCGCGCGTCTGGAAGCCGAGCTTGTTGCAGAAGCCGATCACCTTGCGGTCGCGCGTCTCGCGGTAGAGCACGGTGATCGCGGCGCGGCGCGCGGGCGCCACGTCCTGCAGCACGCGCGGGCTGAAGTGGTCGGGGTGCTCGTGCGAGTACCAGATGTGCGTCAGCTCGCCCAGCTCGGCCGCGCCGATCGCCGACTTGCACACCAGGTCCCAGCCCTCGTTGAAGGCCGTGCCGTAGAGCCACGGGTCGGAGATCAGGCGGATGCCCCCGTGCTCGAAGACGACCGAGGCGTGGTTCACGAAGCGGAGCTGCATGCCCGGGAGTCAGTGTGCACTTGCGGGCGGCGTTCGGCACGTGCTCGCGGAGCGCAGGTAGGCGATCACGCGCCAGATGTCGTCGTCGCCCTGGGGCAGCACGCCCTTCCAGGCCGGCATGCGCGTGTTGGGCACCCCCTCGGAGATGGTCTTGAAGATCTCCGCGTCGCCGCCGCCGTGCCGCCACTCGCAGTCGAAGAGCGAGGGTGCGTCGCGCTCGACGTCGTGGGTGGAGTGGCAGTAGGCGCCACAGGTGCCGACGAAGATCTGCTTGCCGCGCTCGACCGCGGCCGGGTCGCGCAGGTAGCGCGCCGCGGGCGACTCGGGCGGCGGGCTCGCCGGCACCGCGGGCTTCGGCCCGGTGCAGGCGAGCACCGCCAGGAGGAGCGCCGGAGTGAGTCGACTCACTTGGGCAGCGCGAACACGAACAGCGTCCCGCCCTCGGGCACGCGCGTGATCCCCGCCGCGAACGAGTCGAGCGTCGAGAAGCTGCCGGTCGGCACCGCCACGTAGGTCCGCCCGTCGAGCTGGTAGGCGACCGGCTGGCTGCGCATCCCGCCGCCCGAGCGGAAGCGCCACACGACCTTGCCCGTCTTCGCGTCGAAGGCGAGCACCTCCCCCTCGAGCGTGCCGCTGAACACCACGCCGCCGGCGGTGCTGAGCGTGCCGCCCATCATCGGCCGCGGGTCGCGGTAGCGCCACTTCACCTTGCCCGTGGCGACGTCGATCGCGGCCATGTTCCCGTACGCCTTGCCCGCGGTGGCGTCGACGGTCTCGGGCAGCCCGCCCAGGTACGGCAAGCCCTCGCGGTAGGCGCCGATGCCCTTCGTGAACACCTGGCAGGCCTCGGACGAGGGGATGAACGCGAGCCCGAGCTCGGGGTTCAGCGCGCCGGTGAACGAGCCATTCATGCCGCCGAGGTTGCTGGGGCAGGTGCGGAAGGTGGCGTCGGGCTTGGGCAGGGCGTCCGGGCTCACGACCGGCCGGCCCTTGTCGTCGATCGTGGCCCAGTTCACCTGCTCCAGATACGGCGTCGCGCGCAGGAACTTCCCATCGCTGCGGTCGAGCAGGTAGAAGAAGCCGTTGCGGTTGGCCTGCACGATCAGCTTGCGCGGCTTGCCATCGAGCTTCGCGTCGACCAGGAAGATCTGCGTGTTTCCGTCGTAGTCCCAGACGTCGTGCGGCGTGAACTGGAAGTACCACTTCATGCTCCCGGTCTTCGGGTCGAGCGCGAGCAGCGAGTCCGAGTACAGGTTGTCGCCGGCGCGACCGTCGCCGTCCCAGTCGGGCGAGGGGTTGCCCGTGGTCCAGTACAGGGTGTCGGTCTCCGGGTCGTAGGCGCCGTAGGTCCACGCCGGCGAGCCGCCGCGCTCGTACGAGTCACCCGCCCAGGTGTCGGCGCCGGGCTCCCCCTTGGCCGGGATCGTGTAGTGGCGCCAGACCAGCTTCCCGGTGGCCGCGTCGTAGGCGTCGAAGTAGCCGCGCACGCCGTACTCGCCGCCGGCGACGCCGATGATCGCCAGGCCGTCGGCGATCAGCGGCGCCGAGGTCAGGCTGTAGCCCGCCTGGTACTTGGCGACCTCGACGTTCCAGGCGATCTCACCGGTCTTGCGGTCGAACGCGATCAGGTGCGCGTCGAGCGTGCCCATGAGTACGAGGTCGCCCCAGATCCCGACGCCGCGATTCGGCGGGCCACAGCACAGCCGCAGGTTCTCGCCGTTCTTGTGGTCGTAGCGCCAGAGCAGCTCGCCGGTCTTGGCGTCGAGCGCGAACAGGCGGTTGTAGGACGAGGTCACGTACATCACGCCGCCGTAGACCACCGGCGACGCCTCGAACTGACCGGTCGTCCCGGTCGGGAAGGCCCAGGCCACCGAGAGCTTCTTGACGCTCTCCGGTGTCAGCGTCTTGAGCGGCGAGTGGCGGAAGTTGCGGTAGTTCCCGCCGTACTGGATCCACTTGTCCGCGGGCGTCGCGGCGGCGGTCAGCTGCGCGGCGGTGACCGGCCCGGCAGACGTGCCCACCGGCTTCTCCGCCTTCCAGTGCGTCGGCACGGGCGGCAGCTGGATCTCGGCCGGCGCCTCTGCCTCCTTCTCCTCGGCGAGCCCCAGCGGCGACGCGGCGCAGACCAGCGCGAGCGCGATCCCGGACACCCAACCTCGGCCTCGGACCATGGACTTCCCCTCCCCGTCTTCGAACAGAGCCCGGGCGGCATCGTACCTCGGTTCTGATTGACTTCGCTCGCCTGCGGCTCGCTGCGCGCGCCTTCGGCGCTTGCGGCCTCGCTCGGGACGGCCCTCGCTCGGCCTCGCTCTGGCGACCCGCTTTGCTCGAGAAGATTCGGACCTGATTGACTTCGCTCGCCTGCGGCTCGCTGCGCGCGCCTTCGGCGCTTGCGGCCTCGCTCGGGACGGCCCTCGCTCGGCCTCGCTCTGGCGACCCGCTTTGCTCGAGAAGAGCAGAGCTGCGCAAGCCGAAAACCCACCGCGCGCGGACGAGAAATTCGTGCTGCTGACCGGACCGCCGCGGCTCCATACCTTCGATGCGGCACAAGGCCTCCATTCGCGCGCGCGGCCGGCGCGGAACCCAGAGGGAGCGTTGCGCGTCCCCGCGCACAGCGACCGACGGGTTCTGCGCGGAGCGCGACGCGCCTCGGGCTCAGGTGTTCGGTAGGCTTGCTGGCACATGGAGCGACTGTTCACGGGGACGAGCGGGTTCGCGTACAAGGAGTGGAAGGGCTCGTTCTATCCGGCCGATCTGCCCGACGCGAAGATGCTCGACTTCTACGGGCGCTGCTTCCGCTCGGTCGAGATCAACAACACTTTCTACCGCATGCCGCGGGCGTCGGTGCTCGAGGACTGGGCGGCGCGCGTGCCGGCGGAGTTCCGCTTCGTGCTGAAGGCCTCGCGCCAGATCACGCACCTGAAGCGGCTGAAGGAGCAGGCGCCGCTCGACTACCTGCTGCAGACCTCCGCGGCGCTGGGCGAGAAGCGCGGACCGTTCCTGTTCCAGCTGCCGCCCAACATGAAGAAGGACCTGGAGCGGCTGCGCGCGTTCCTGGCGTGGCTGCCCGCGAACGTGCGCGCGGCGTTCGAGTTCCGGCACGAGAGCTGGCACGACGACGGGGTCTTCGCCGCGCTGCGCGAGCGCAACGCCGCCCTGTGCCTCGCGCAGACCGAGGAGGAGGAAGGCGCGGTGCAGACGCCGTTCGTCGCCACCGCGGACTGGAGCTACCTGCGGCTGCGCAAGGTCGCCTACGGTCCGGGCGAGCTCGAGGCCTGGGCGGCGCGCATCCGCGAGCCCGCCTGGAGCGACGTGTTCGTGTTCTTCAAGCACGAGGACGAGGGCACCGGCCCCAAGCTGGCGCGGCAGTTCGAGGCGATCATGGCCCAGGCCGCGCGCTGAGCGGGCGCATCCAGGCGGCGATCTCTGCGGCGAGCCAGGCATGGACCTCCGCTTCGCTGCGGCCGGCCGACTTGCGCAGCGCGAAGGAGTGATCGCCGCCCGGGAGCTCGCGCAGCGTCGCGCGCGCGCCGAGCGAAACGGCGAGCTCGCGCACCAGGCCGATCTCGGCCAGCTCGTCGCGCGTGCCCTGCAGGAACAAGAGCGGCAGCTCGAGCGCGCGCAGGTGCTCGGCGCGGGCGGTCGAGGGGGCGTTCCGCGCGTGCAGCGGGAAGCCCAGGAACACCAGCCCGCGCACGCCCGGCAGCGGCTCGCGCGCCGCCGCGTTCGAGCTCATGCGCCCGCCCAGCGACTTCCCGCCCGCGAACAGCGCCAGGTCCGGCGCCAGCCGGCGCGCCTCCGCGCAGGCCGAGCGCACGTACGCCTCGAGCACCGGCTGCGGATCGGGTCGCCTCTGACGCCTTTCGGTGTAGGGGAAGTTGAAGCGCAGCGTGGCGACGCCCGCCGCGGCGAGCGCCTGCGCCATGCCCTGCAGGAAGCGGTGGCGCATGTCGGCGCCCGCGCCGTGCGCCAGCGCGTAGAGCGCGAAGGCGTTCGCCGGCCGCTCGTAGAGGCCCGTGACGGGCCCCTGGCTGCGCTCGCTCGCGAGGGCTCGCTCTTCGGCCACCCTCGAGAGACTCTCCGCTAGGCCTTCGGCGAAGGCAAGGCGCCCGCGGCGGCGCGCGCGCTCGCCTGCGCACGCGCCGGGTAGCGGCGCGTGAACGCGATCGCACCGGCCAGGGCGAGCACCGTCGCCGCGACGTCGACGCCGAGCGGAACCTGGGGCAGGAACAGCGCGCACGCGTCTGCGGCGGCGAGCACCGCGAACGCCGCGGCCCACACCGCGCTGATCGTGCGGTTCACGCTCAGGAACACCGGGGACAGCCACAGCTACGGCGCCACCTGCTCGCGCGCGATCTGCAGCGTGAACGGCCTGCCGATCGCGAGCGAGCTCAGCGCGATCGCGAGCAGCCCCGAATCGACCACGAGCCGGGCACCCGCGATGGTCCGGGAGATTCCCGCGATGCGGGTCGCGAGAGCCAGGCCTCCGAACAGGACCAATGCCCCCAGCTCCAGCACCTTCGGAGGCCGGCCGCGGAGCAGCTCGCGGCCCCCCGCGAGGAGCGCGGTCAGAGCCGCCGCGAGCAGCCCCGCTTCGACCGAGACGGTGCGCAGCACGGCGGCGAACACGACGAACGGCGCGAACGCGAGGAGAAAGGCCATGGCTCTGGCTCCGATCCGGCGAGTTTGGTACCGGTTGGTACCGGAGGATATGGTACCAGCGGGTACCGTTGCAAGAGCTGTGCGATGAGGCCGACCGACCCGAAGCGCCGCGCGCGCATCCTGGGCGCCGCGTTCAAGCTGTTCCTGAGCCGCGGCTACGCGGGCACCAACACGCGCGAGATCGCTCGCGGCGCGCAGGTCTCGAAACGCGAGCTGTACGCCCTGTTCGGCAGCAAGCAATCGATCCTCGCCAGCTGCATCGCCGAACGATCGCGCGAGATGCGCCTGCCGCTCCAGCTCCCGGAGCCGAAGACTCGCGCCGAGCTCGCCGCGGCCCTCACGCGCTTCGGCGGCGCGGTGCTGCAGGTGATCTGCGACCCGACCGTCGTCGGGCTCTACCGGCTGGCGGCCTCGGAGTCGCAGCGCGCACCCGAGATCGCGCGCGCGCTCGACACGAGCGGGCGGCGTGGCAACCGCGAGGCGCTCGCGCGCGTGATCACGCGCGCCCAGGAGGCAGGCCTGCTGCGCGCCGGCGATCCGGCGGCACTGGCCGAGAGCTTCTTCGCGCTGCTCTACGGCGACCTGCAGCTGCCGCTGATCCTGCGCCTGGTGCCCCGCCCCAGCGCGAGCGAGCTCGATGCGCGCGCCCGCGCCGCCAGCACCGGCTTCCTGGCGCTGCACGCGCGCCAGGTGTGAACCCCCATCGCGTTGTACAGTGTACCCGGTGGTGACCTCCGGGCGTGAGTGACTCGACCCCTCCGACGACTCCGCAAACCGCAGAGCACGCGCGCATCGCGTGCTCCGCCGCGAGCGAGGCCGGCCAGTGGAAGCAGATCGGCGCGTACCTGTCTGAGCGCGCCTGGGGCACCGTGCGCGAGGACTACAGCGCCGACGGCCGCGCCTGGGAGTACTTCTCGCACGACCACGCCCGGTCGCGCGCCTACCGCTGGAGCGAGGACGGCCTGGCCGGAATCTGCGACCTCGACCAGCGCCTGTGTCTCGCGCTGGCGTTCTGGAACGGCCGCGACCCATTCCTGAAGGAGCGGCTGTTCGGGCTGTCGGGGCACGAGGGCAACCACGGCGAGGACGCCAAGGAGTACTGGTGGTACCTCGACGCCACGCCGAGCTCGGCCTGGCTGCGCTGGCGCTACCACTACCCGCAGGCCGAGTTCCCCTACGCGCGGCTGCGCGAGGAGAACGCGCGCCGCAGCAAGAACGAGCGCGAGTTCGAGCTCGCCGACACCGGCGTGTTCGCCGACGACCGCTACTGGCAGATCGAGGCCCACTACGCCAAGGCGGCGCCGGACGACGTGTGTCTGCGCATCCGGGTGCGCAACGCGGGCCCGGACCCGGCGCAGCTGCACGTGCTGCCGACGCTGTGGTTCCGCAATCGCTGGTCCTGGGACCACGACTTGGCGCGCCCCAAGCTGCGCGCGGACCAGGGCGGCATCGCCGCCGAAGAGGAGCTCCTGGGCGCGTGGCGGCTCGCAGCGGGACCCGATCCCGCGGGCCGGGCGCCCGAGCTCCTGTTCTGCGAGAACGATACGCACCTGCGCCGCGTGTTCGGCACGGACGTGGACGTGCCGTTTCCGAAGGACGGCATCCACGACCACGTGGTCCAGGGCGCCGCGACGGTGAACCCGGCGCGCGAAGGCACCAAGGCCGCGTGCTGGTACCGGCTGCAGGTGGACGCGAAGGCGACGGTGGAGCTGCGCCTGCGGCTCGCGCGGCTCGCGCCCGCGGCGAAGCCGCGCGCGCTCGACCTGGGCGCGGAGTTCGAGCGCACGCTCGCCCAGCGCGAGCGCGAGGCCGACGAGTTCTTCGACGCGCTCGCGCCGGCCGGCGCGAGCGAGGACGAGCGCCGCGTGATGCGCCAGGCATTCGCGGGGCTGATCTGGAACCAGCAGTACTACCACTTCGACGTCGCGCGCTGGCTCGACGGCGACCCCGGCCAGCCGCCGCCGCCCGAGGCCCGCAAGCGCGGGCGGAACCGCGGCTGGCGCCACGTCTCCAACCGCGACATCCTGGTGATGCCCGACAAGTGGGAGTACCCCTGGTACGCGGCGTGGGACCTCGCGTTCCACTGCGCGATCCTCGCGCACCTCGATCCGGTCGCCGCGAAGCACCAGCTC
>Ga0187773_10001184_pt1 | contig 10563 bp, 8 predicted proteins | sample 0216_BV02_MP05_1_FD_133133 | JGI IMG/M metagenome (GOLD analysis project Ga0187773, IMG submission 133133) | Tropical peat soil microbial communities from peatlands in Department of Meta, Colombia - 0216_BV02_MP05_10_MG | ecosystem: Environmental > Terrestrial > Soil > Wetlands > Peat | place...
CCGGTGGGCGACGTTGGGGGAGCCGGGTTGTTGTTGATGAGCTGTTGCAGGATCAGGATCGCGTTGGGGTTAATGGCATTGCCTCCCGCGGGTGCCGTGGGAACCGTATTGTAGGCGCGACCAAAGCCGTAGCCCAGCCATTCCTTGGTGACCCCGACCCATTTCCCAGGGTTGCTGTTGTCCAGATACTCGACGCGCAGCCATGCACCGTCACCTCCGTTGGGAGGATTGTTCGTGATTTCACCCAGCAAGGGCCACGTGGCCCAGGTAAATTGCGTGCCGGCGGCCCCGGACTTGGGGTCGATCGGCGGGATCCAGTTGTTGGTGTTCTTCGCGGCCATGGCAAAGTATTCGAGGCCGCCCACCGCGTTTCCTTTGGGGTCGAATGCAGTGGCCACATTCACCCCGGTGTTGGGGACGAACTGGATGTCCTGATTATCCGTCGGCAGGTTCGGCAGCAGGTCGGGGCGCAGACCAGCTTCGGTATCGGCCAGCAGAATCCGTATCTGTGCCTTGTTGTATAGCCGCGACTGGGCCAGGGCACTGCTGGCGGCCTCCTGGGGCAGCGGCTTGCGAATGATCTGGATGGGGTCCGTGCAGGGCGGAGGATTGCTGGTGCAGCTGTTCTGCACGAAGGGCAACTGCATGTTTGTGGCCCCGGTCAGGGAGTTTACAAAGTATCCTTTCAGGGTCTTGGAAATGGAGGGGAAATTCTGGTTTGTCTTTCCTGCCACTCCCGGGAACCCTCCGCTCCAACTGGCGTCCGCGGGCGCCGCTGGCGCGGAGGCCGGAAGCGCGATACAGTTCGCGCCCGCGGGAGGGAAGGTGTTCAGGGGGCAGCCGCCCGCTGCCGTGGAGACGAAGACGGTGCCGGTATAATTCGCTGAGGTGAGATGGCCGTTCTCCAGCTGGTCCATCACGATTTGATTGAAGGCCGCAATCTTGTCGTTAAAGACCAGGTTGTTGCCATCGGCAAGGAACAGGTTGCCGTTGGTGTGTACCCGCCCGCCGAAGCTGAAGTTTGGACCGGGGAAATAGCTGCAGTCGTACCCACAGAAGACGCCGAACTGAAACACAGGAATCAAGGCGACTTCGACCGTCCGGTTGATGTTCACCGAGGCCCCCGTCGGGCGGGTGGCGTTCACCGTCAGGTTCATGGGAATAATTTGGGCGTACAGACCCTGGTTGGCGCCCGAACTTACCGTGCTGACGTTGCTAATCGGATTGCCATTGGCGTCCTTGCCGTTGGGGTAGGTGATGGCCTGCGTGTAGTTCATGGCGCCGACCATGCTCGAGCTCGGGTACATGCCCGCCAAGGCCTGGATCTGGTTGTCGGTCGGCGACAGACTCGTCTGGTAAAGCGCCGCGAGATTCGCGGTCAGCATTTCGATGCCCGACTGCGCGCCGTAGTAGGCCAGGTTGTCTTCCTGCTCGTTGCCGCTCATGTGACCTTCGTTGGTGACCAGAAACATCATTCCTACGGCAATTCCGGAGAGCAGCACGAGCAACAGCAGCGCCGCAATCAGAGTGAAACCGCCCGAACTATGTCTCGACTTCCCCATACGCATCTCCTGAAAATCTGAAACCCTTTACTGATACCGGTTGCGAAAAGCCATATTCTGCGCGCTCACCGACGTCGCCAGGGCCATGCTTTGCGCATTCCTGCCGTTGTTGGTGAGGCTCTGCCCCATCACTGACAGGTTGATTTTCTGCACATTGTTGAGGTTGTCTCCAGCGATCCCCAGAGGATTGGCCTGATTGGCATCCAGCGCGTTGTTGTTGGAGTTGTACAGGTCGTAGGCAAACTGAAGGTTGATGATGTTGTCCGCCACCGGTACCGGAGTCAGGCCGTTGACCTGTCGCATCAAGCGAGGGAGTTGACCGTTGTTGGGGACGGTCAGGTAGTAGGTCACGACAAAGATCCGGTAAGCAATCATCGTTCCGCCGGCGGCCAGAGCCTTGATGTTGTTCGCCGCGGCGCCGCTCTGGTTGATCTGGAGCGCGTCATTGTCGGAAAAGGCGATGGTGGCGTTGGTAAAGCCGGTGACCTCACCCACGGCGTTGCCGGCGGTATTGCTGAGCCAGACCAGGTCTCCCACCTGCAGCCCGCCGGCCGCGGTGACCAAAGGGGGGGCCGGGATGAAGGCCGCGTTGGGCGCAATGTTGACGCTCTGTCCGCTGGGATTCGGCCCCGGGAACGTCACGTTGTATTGGTTGAGCGGGAAGTTGTAATCGGCGTAGACCACCGTGATGCTGTCATCGACCGCGCCCGGAGCCGAGGGAACGACCGCTCCGCCTTCGACCCCACTGTTGAATCCGGGAATCACGCCGTACATGTAGTTGCCATTCGGATAGTTGTTATTCAGGACGTGGCAGGTTCCAGTCTGATCGCAGCCGTACTTCGAGGGCAGGCCGCCGGTGGGCAGCTGGATCCCTCCCGAGGGAATCCCGGATCCCGCGAGGCTGACGTCTTTGGTCATCATTTCAATGGCGGCCCGCATATTCTGTTGCAGCTCCGCGCGCTGCAGCACCAACCGAGTCGAATCCATGGCCTTCTTGAACAGCTGGACGGCTGCCCCGATCACGATCAAACCCAGGGCCATGGAGATCAGCAGTTCGAGCAGCGAAAAACCGCACTTGCGTTTTGTTCCCATTTCAGGTTTCCTCATGCTCAGCGGAACGCCGACATCAAGGCATTGACGGTGTACACGCGGGGAGTCCGAAGGCCTTGCTTGAAGTACTGCACATTCACGGTGATTTGCTTCAGATTCGGATTAGGCACATTTCCAGGCTGCTGCAAAACGGGAGCGATCAGGACTTGACGGGAGAAGTTTTGCAGGCTCATGGTAGTGTCGTCGGCGGTCCCCAGGATTCCGTCCGGACCGGGCAACTGGAAGCACTCCGCGCCCCCGGGGCAGTTGGGAAAGTTGACATCATCGGCCGTTCCCACCAGACCGTCCGGGCCGGCCTGCAGCATCTGGGTATAGCCATTGGAGAAGATCCCGCCGGCGCCGACGTTGGCGATTTGGGCAAACGTGAGCTGCTGGGTGTCGCGCGCCGTGTAGATGCTCTCCAACGCCTCCAACGCCTTCTGCTTGGCAATCAGATCTTCCTGCGACCATTGGGTGGAGGCGAGCGCAGTCGCAAACGTGCCCACCAGGGCGAGCAGCCCAACCGCCAGAATCGTGATCGAAATCATCACTTCGATCAGGCCGAAGCCCGACTGGCTACGCACCCGGCGCTCGGCTTCGCGAGCGCGCTGTTTCCGCATCACTGTTGACTCCATTGCGCTCCTCCCCCCGGCGTGGTAAGACGCCAGCCGCGGATTCTGCCGGTCGAACCGAAAACCGTAACGGCACGCATGCTGAGCAGGTCTTTCGGGCGGCCCAGGTAGAGCACGCCGCTGTTCAGGTTGCCGAGCGTGTCCTGCGAGGAACCATCGGGCATGAACATGACGTAGCTCTGGCTTCCCAGACCGACGCCCTGGTCGAAGTCGATGGCGGTCCCACCGTTGCCGAATCCGTCGGGCACCGTGGCCGGACTGGTGGGAATGCCCGCCTGCACGGCAAATTGAACGTCGAGGGGCAGCTGCAAGGTCGAGACAACGACGGGGGCGGGATTGACCGGGACAGCTACTCCCCAATACGAAATCGTGATGGTTCCGGGCGCAGTGAAGGCGACAATGTAACGCTTGCGTTCGGTAATCGCGCGCGAGCGATAGTTGCGCAGCGCCATCAAGGTGGTGTCGTAGGCGGAATCCACGTGCGCCTGCTTCAGCGCTGGCTGCAGGGAGATGAAGCCGATCCCGCAGACGATCATAAGGATCAGAACCACGATCATCATCTCCAGCAGAGAAAAACCGCGATCATTGGACACGAGAGTTTCGTTTCTAGGGGAGGAATCTGACGCGCGCGGGTTGTCGAGAGCTGTCATGGCACTCTCCACCACTGCTGCCGTCGCGCCATTCAGGGTCCGGAAAGTGACGAAGTAACGGCAATGAGAAGTCGCCAGCCCAGCCGCCAAACCGGGCGCGCCTCCCAGGTGGGTTCATCGTAGGGAGGTGGAAAGTGAGCGTCAAAGCACCGGCGTACAAGGGGTGGGGATTGGCCCTCCGTAACGTAATTGAGCCCGGTAACCCTGGTTACATCGAGACCTCTGCCGGGCTTCGCCGGCGATCGCCGGACTCCGAAATCCGGCCTGCAGTGCAAAGGGTTGCAGGGTCCTTTCGATAGCTCAAGCTGGCTGGCTCATGCAGCCTGGGATGGGGCAGGTCCCACCGGCTGCTGGCAGCTGGTTACAGCAGTAACTTGTCGTCGCCACCGCCGTAACTCTACGATGCTTCCGGTATGGCTCTCACAAGCCTGATCGTGTGCTCGGACGCATCTTGCGTGGAGGTATTGCAGTCCATTCTGGCAGCACTGGAGATCCAAGCCGAGTGCCACCCCGACGTGAGCCAGATCCAAGGGTTACTGGACCACAGGCCCTTCGACGTCATCATTGTCGATTTTGTCAAGGAACGCGAGGCCACAGTCATCCTCCAACGAGTCCGATCTTCTCCCGTGAACCGCCCAACCCTGGTCGTCGCTTTGGTGGGCTCGGAGAATGACGTACGCCAGATCTTTGCCCTGGGCACCAACTTTGTCCTGTACAAGCCGATCTCCCCCGAACGGGCCCGGGCCAGCCTGCGTGCGGCACGATCCCTGATGCGCCGCGAGCGTCGCCGCACGGCTCGCGCATCCGCATACATCCCGACCACATTGGATTATGCCAACATTGAAAAGGCCCAGGCGACACTGCTCGACCTCGGTGAAGAAGGCCTTTCCCTGCAGAGCGAACACAAACTTCCCCCCCGCTGCAAGCTCTATTTCCAGTTCAACCTGCCCTCGAGTCCTACCTTGGTTCGGTTGTCCGGGGAGGTGGTCTGGCAAGATTCCGCGGGTCGCGTGGGGATTCGGTTTGCGGATGTGCCTCAGTCTTCGCGTCGTATCCTGCGGGACTGGCTGCGCGAGAGCTTGGCAGTCGCCAACAACGCCGGTGCCTCTGCCCCGGGTCCTATCCCGCCTCCCCCGCACAAGCCGCGCCCTGCGGCTTCCCGGGTTGACGACGGGTTGGCCCGTTTCCGGACCTCACCGGGAAATCGGCGCGGAGGAGCGCGGCATGCGTGCCGGCTGGGAGCGGATGTCTATCGTCTCGGCGAATCCGTGCCCCATCGCTGTAGCTTATCTGACATCAGCAGTGGCGGCGGCTACGTCGAAATGCCTTCACCCTTCTCGCCGGGACAGGCAGTCGAGATCAGGGTCCGAACCCCCGACCTCAAGCTGCGCGTACAGGGGATGGTACAGGCAGTACATCCTGGGTTCGGCATGGGCATCCGGTTCACGCTGAGGACCTCCGAGGATCACGACCAGGTCGAGCATTTGATTCGGCTGTTGGCCGAGGTCAAACCTGATACCAGCGTGGGTATAGGCGACCCCTGGACAGGCTGAGACTGGAGCGGGATCAGGCTAACCGTGGCTTAGGCCTCGGCGGGGGGGCGGCGGCCAACGACTTGTTGGAAATACCCCAATGACATTTTCAGTCCGCTCTCGAGATCGATCCTGGGTTCCCAGCCCAGCAAGCGCCTGGCCTTAGCGATGTCAGGCCGGCGCTGCTTGGGATCATCCGCCGGCAGTGGCTGGAAGCGAATTGCGCTCTTCGCCTGGGTGAGCGCCAGCACTTTCTTCGCGCATTCCAAAATCGTGAACTCGATCGGGTTGCCGATGTTCACCGGTTCACGCTCGGATGATCGTGAAAGACGCAGGATGCCGTCGATCTCGTCACTCACGTAACAGAAGCTGCGAGTCTGAGTGCCGTCGCCGTAGACGGTTAAGTCTTCACCGCGCAACGCCTGCCGCATGAAGTTCGGAATCACGCGCCCATCCTGCACCTGCATGCGTGGACCGTAGGTATTGAAGATGCGCACGATGCGCGTGTCCACCTGGTGATAACGGAAGTAGGCCATGGTGGCGGCTTCGGCAAAACGCTTGGCTTCGTCGTAGACCGAACGCGGTCCAATCGGATTCACGTGGCCCCAGTAAGTCTCGCTCTGGGGATGCTCGAGCGGGTCCCCGTAACACTCCGAGGTGGAAGCCAGAAGGTATTTCGCGCCATATTTGCGGGCCGTCTCAAGCGCCTGAAAGGTGCCGAGCGAGCCCGCCTGGAGGGTTGCAATACCGTGGGCATTGTAGTCCACGGGACTGGCCGGGCTGGCGAAGTGAAACACATACTGCACCGGACCACAGTCGAAGGGCTGCGATACATCCAACTGGTGGAACTCGAATCGGGGCTCGTTGCGGAGATGTTCGAGATTGGACAGGCGGCCGGTGAGGAGGTTGTCCGCCACCACCACAGAGTATCCGTCGCCGAGCAAGGCGTCGCACAGATGCGATCCGAGGAAGCCGGCGCCGCCGGTGACCAGTGCGCGTTTACCACTCATGCTTTCTTGCGGCTGTCGCCCCCTTCGCCCGCAAGGCGTTCCGGCAGCACGGGCAGGCGTCCTACGCTGTAATAGCTAATGCCATGAGCCGCCATGACCTGGGGATCATACAAGTTGCGTCCGTCGAGCACGATGGGATAGCGCAATTTGCCACGCAACTGATTCAGGTCGAGCGTGGCGAAATCCTCCCATTCGGTCAGGATCAGCAGTGCATCCGCACCCGCAGCGGCGTCGTAAGCGCTCCCGGCGAAGTCCACGCTGGAATGCAGAACTTCCTGGGCTCGTTCCATCGCAGCCGGGTCGTAGGCGGTGATGAGGCAGCCTTCCCGGACCAGGTCCTGAACCAGATGAAGTGCCGGTGAGTCGCGGATATCGTCCGTGCCGTCCTTGAAGGCGAGACCGAGCACGGCCAGCCGCTTGCCCCGCAGCGTCCACAGCGCCTTGCGCACCTTGGAGAGGAAACGCTCGCGCTGCCCCTCGTTGATGCGCATGACCTCGTCCAGCAGGCGGAAGTCATAGCCGCATTCGCGCGCCACGGCACGAAAGGCCCGCAGATCTTTGGGGAAGCAGGAGCCGCCGTAGCCGATGCCGGGATTCAGGAAACGCGGCCCGATGCGGGCATCGGCGCCGATGCCCTGGCAGACTTGCCGCACGTCGGCTCCGACCGCCTCGCAGATCGAAGCCACCGCATTTATGAATGAGATCTTCATCGCCAGAAAGGCATTGGACGCGTGCTTGATCAGCTCGGCGCTGGCGGCGGTACCCATGATAAGCGGAGGCGGGAGGTGGGTATGATCGGGCTGCGGGATCGCATCCGCCCGATGGTAGTACGAGCCGTCGGTCAGGGGCGCGTAGATCTCGCGCAACACCGCACCGCAGCGGTCGCTGCCGACGCCGAGCACGATGCGGTCGGGGAACAGGAAATCCGTGACCGCCGTTCCCTCACGCAGAAATTCGGGGTTAGAGGCGACCTCGAAGCACTCCGGGTCGGCTCCATTGCGCAGAATGATCCGGCGCACCCACTCGCTGGTGTATACCGGTACCGTGCTCTTTTCGACGACCACCTTGTAACTGTCAATGGCTCCCGAGATCTCCCGCGCCACCGATTCGACATAGGACAGGTCGGCTTCACCCCGGTCCGTCGGCGGCGTGCCTACCGCGATAAAGATGACCGCGCTGGCGCGTGCTGCTTCCTGCAGGTTCTCGGAAAATTGGAGCCTTTTGCCGCGGTGCCGCACCAGTAGCTCGGGCAGGAATTTTTCGTGGATCGGGACCTGGCCATTGCGCAGGGCGCGCAGCTTCTCCAAGTCGTTGTCGACCACGATCACTTCGTGTCCCAGTTCAGCGAAACACGCTCCGGCTACCAGCCCCACATGTCCTGAACCCACGACCGCAATGTGCATCGGAGAAGATCCTCGTTTCTAGCGGCGGGCGAAGAGCGAAGATCATGCGCCAACCGAACGCTTACTTTAGCAGGTTTGTCCCGGGCGACTGAAGGGAACTCGTGGCTGGGCCGCCGCGGTGGGTGTCTGGACGGGACAGGCGAATTCTGGCCGTCACATTCCAACGTGAGCCTGGTCACGGAGGTCCGGGTCGTTTGGGAGAAAAAATAGTCCAAGGAGAAGGTTATGCCGATCCTCATGATCGCTCTGCTCGCTTTGGCGTGTTTCGGCGCGATTGGGATCCTGCTCGTCACAGCCGGGATGCTGGAACGGAAGGCACACAGCAAGAGTTCGTCGTCTGCTAGTGCGGTACCGGGCGGAAAACCTACCGCTTGACGCCGAGTGCCAGAATCTCGCAATCCTCGCCGGGTTAGGTGTGATTCGCCCCTCGCGATGGGCTGATGTCGAGCGTCCTAGGCTGGTGCCTCGCCCTGAAAAACGGTGGGGAACAGCGAAGATCTCGGGCTCCCGAACAAGGCTGGTGATTGGCCTGCTATGACCTTGGGACAGTTTCCTAAGGTGCTGATAATGCATGACTTGCATGCCTGCATTTGGAGGGGCAGGGCTGCCATGCGGACGGCCGCAAAGTCTCCCCGAAGGCTCCCATGTTGGGATGCCTTTCCAATTGACAACCTGCCACTTCTCGGGTGAAACTCCGGTTAGTAGTACCCAGACGCTGACCCCCACAGCGGTGAATGCCCAGGCTCACAAGGTTCTGTCCACATGGCTCGTTCTATGGGTGCCCGTTCCTTCGATCCTCTTGAGGAGACCTCTGCGTCGACCGAGGAGCAGCTGCGTCGCTGGTTGCGCTCGGACAGCGAGGTGTCCCGCCTCACTGAAGCTTTGACCGCTCACGGGGGTGGAGTAACCTCGGCCAATCTGGCTCTCGACCTCGTCCTGAACGAGATCGTCCGGCAGGCGTGCCTGGCGACGGCAGCTACCGGAGCGGCGATTGCCCTGCTCAAGGAGGGCGAGATGGTATGCTGCGCCACAACCGGCGCGAGCGCCCCCGAACTTGGCGCTCAGCTCGACAAGAAGTCGGGGCTGTCGGCCATATGCCTGCGGACTGGAGAAGCCCAACGTTGCGATGACACGGTTATCGATGCGCGTGTGAATGCCGCAGCCTGCCGCCTGCTCGGGATCCGGTCGATCCTGGTCATGCCTCTGCAGATCGGCGAAGAAATGGCCGGTGTTTTCGAGGTCTTTTCGTCCTTGCCGCATGCCTTCGCCGATCGGGACCTTCAGACTTTGCAGGCCCTCGCAGGGCGCATTCTGCGCAGTAATCCCCAGACCGCTGCGGGCATGACATCCAGAAAGATCGCAGAATTTCCTTCTGCGCCCGCCAACGAGGATGCACTCTTTCGCCAACTCACCAGCACCGACGTCCCTAGTCCCGAGGAGAGCAGTGTTTATCCCGCGGATATCGCCGCTATCGTGGAGAGTGCCGTGCCGGCATCCGAACGCCGTGATCCCTGGACGCTGGTTCTCAGCGGCCTTATCGTCATGATCACTTGCGCCTTGTTGGGATTGATGCTCTGGCGGTTAGGCTGGCCTCATGCGAAAACCACAACCGCTCGCATCACTGCGCCAGGCAACTCACGCACCCCCACCCCAGTTCCTACCCACCCGGAAGCAGTCGCCCCCCAACCGCCCCCGGCAGAGGCGCCATCCGCCTCTCGAGGAGAGAACCCGCCGGCGCTGCCTCATGTAACCGGGGCGACGCCAGCTCCATCCGAGCTGAGGGCAAAAAAGGAAGGTGCGTATCAAACTCCGCCGGGTGGGCTCGACGTCTTCCAGAACGGAAAGCGGATTTATCACCTCGAACCCGCTACCGCGTCCACGTCCACGGTGACCACGACAGAACCGGAGCCTTCCGGGACGCCTCGCAAGCCGGCGCCTCCGGTCTCGGACACCGCCCTGGTGAAAAAGGAGCCGGTGGCTGCAACGAAGCCGGTCCTGGCACCGTCGCAGCGTTCTGGCGAGAAGCCGATGGAGCAGATCGACTCTGAGATTGCCGAGCAGTTCATGCTCAACCGCGTCGAGCCGGATTACCCTGAGGCCGCCCGCCAGAAACGCATCCAAGGCATGGTGGTACTGCTCGTCCAGGTCGGCAAGGACGGGAGAGTGCAGGACCTCAAGGTGCTCAGCGGGAATCCCGAACTCGTAGACGCCGCGGTTGCGGCCGTGCGGCAATGGAAATACACGCCCTATACCAAGGCGAACAAGCCATTCCCCTTCCAAACTCGGGTTACGCTCAGCTTTGCCCTTCACGACTGACACGGTGATCTTCAGCCGGTGTGCGCCAGCTCTCGGGCGCGCTGTGTCGCTTTCACCACCGCCTTGATCAGCGTCACTCGCAGCTTGCCCTCCTCCAGTTCGAGGATGCCGTCAACGGTGCATCCCGCCGGAGTCGTGACTGCGTCTTTGAGCAGCGCCGGGTGATCGCCGGTTTCGAGCACGACGCTGGCGGCGCCCAGAGTGGTTTGCGCTGCCAGCAGCGTAGCCACGTCGCGCGGCAGCCCTACCTTGACGCCGGCTTCCGCCAGCGACTCCAGAATGATGTAAATGTAGGCTGGACCGCTCGCGGAGAGACCGGTGACGGCGTCCATGTGCTTTTCGTCCACCACGACGGTGCGCCCCACCACG
>Ga0187773_10001185_pt1 | contig 10563 bp, 10 predicted proteins | sample 0216_BV02_MP05_1_FD_133133 | JGI IMG/M metagenome (GOLD analysis project Ga0187773, IMG submission 133133) | Tropical peat soil microbial communities from peatlands in Department of Meta, Colombia - 0216_BV02_MP05_10_MG | ecosystem: Environmental > Terrestrial > Soil > Wetlands > Peat | place...
CGCGGGCGGCACCGGGACCTATGCATTCCTGGTCGGGGTGGGCTTCTTCGACGGTGACGACTTCGAGGTGTGTCAGTTCTTCATGCGCGATCTCGACGAGGAGCCGGCGCTGCTCACCGCGCTCGAGGGCCTGTTCGGTCGGTTCGACGGCTTCGTGACTTACAACGGCGCCGGCTTCGACCTGCCGCTGCTCGAGACCCGCTTCGTGCTCGGCCGCCGCCGCTTCCCGGGAGACGCCTTTCACGTCGATCTCCTGGGCCCCGCCCGCCGGCTCTGGAGCGCGCGCCTGGCCGACTGCCGGCTCGGCACCGTCGAGCAGAGCGTCCTGCGCTTCATCCGGGAGGAAGACCTACCGGGAGCGCTGATCCCGACCGTCTACTTCGACTACCTGCGGCGTAAGCGGCCGGACCAGCTGCCGCGGATCTTCGAGCACAACCGCCACGACATCCTCTCACTCGCGGCCCTCACCGGTTGGGTCGCCGACGCCGTCGTGCGCGCGCCGGCCCTCGAGCTGGATCCGGAATCGCTGGCGGGCCTCGGGCGGCTGCTGGAGCCCCACGAGCCCGAGCGCGGTCTGGCGTGCTACCGCATGGCCCTCGACGGTGGGCTGCAGACGCCGCTCCGCGAACGCCTGCTGCTCCGTCTCGCACGGGGCGAGAAGCGGCGCGCGCGCTGGGACGAGGCGCGCGCGCTGTGGGAGGCGGCGGCGCGCACGCCGCAGGAGTTCGATCCCCGCCCGTGGGAGGAGATCGCCAAGGTACACGAGCATCGCCGGCGCGACCTCCCGGCGGCCCGTCGGGTGGTGGAGGAGGCCCTCGAGATCGCCCGTCGGCACCGCGCCTCCGAGCGCGTGCTGGCCGCGTTCGAGCATCGGCTCGCCCGCCTGGCCCGACGTCTTGAGCGGGGCGTCGACCTCAGCGGCGCTCGACAGCCAGCCTGACACCGAGCCCGATCAGCACCGCGCCGGTCATTCCCTCCAGCCGGGCGCGCCAGCGCCGGCTCTCCACGAGCGGCCGGATCCGTCCCACCGCGGACGAGACCAGCGCGAGCCAGAGCACGCCGATCCCGATGTGGAGGCCGCCCAGGGCGAGCGAGCGGGCGAGCACCGGATCGGTCGACGCGATGAACTGGGGCAGGAACGCCAGATAGAAGAGGCCCACCTTGGGGTTGAGCACGTTGGTGAGCAGCCCCTCCACGAACGACCGGAGCCGTGGGCGTGGCCCCACCGCCGCGGCCGGCGGCGGCCCCGCCGGGGCCCGCTCCCCGCTCCGCAGCCAGCGGCGGATCGAGTGTCCGCCGAGCACGATCAGGTAAGCGGCGCCGGCGAGCTGGAGCGCGGCGAAGGTCTCGGCCGAGCGCACCAGGATCAGCGACACGCCAAGCGCGGACAGCGAGGCGTGCACGAGGCACCCGCCCGCGATGCCGGCGATGGTGGCCAGGGCCGCGGCGCGTCCGCGCTCGAGCGCGTTGCGGACGACCAGGAGGGTGTCGGCGCCCGGCGTGACCACCAGGAGCGTGGCCACCGCCACGAAAGCCCCGATCGAAGAGCCCACGCCGGCATGCTACCGGTGCTTGGCTAGCGCCGGCCGAGCACCTCGGGGTTCACGGGCGTGGGGGGAGTCGACCCCTCGAGGACCGCGAGGCAGTTCTCCACCGCGAGCGTTGCCATTCGCAGACGCGTCTCCAGCGAGGCGCTCGCGATGTGGGGCGCCAGGACCACGTTGGAGAGCCCGATCAGACCGGGATGCACCCGGGGCTCCTCCTCGAAGACGTCGAGGCCGGCGCCGGCGATCCATCCGTCCTTCAGGGCCTGGACCAGGGCCGCCTCGTCCACGACGGGGCCGCGGGCTGCGTTGACCAGGTACGCGGTCTTCTTCATGGCCTGGAGCGACTGGGCATTGATGAGGTGGCGGGTATCGGGGAGGAGCGGGGTGTGGAGCGTCACGAAGTCGGACTCCCGCAGGAGCGTGGCGAGGTCGACACGGGTGGCGTTCAGCTCGCGCTCGATCGCCGCGTCGGCGGCGACCGCGTCCTGGTAGAGGACCCGCATGCCGAAGCCGAGCGCGCGCCGGGCCATCGCTCGGCCGATGCGGCCGAAGCCGACCACGCCCAGGGTCTTGCCGTGGATGTCACCGCCCAGCTGCAGCATGTACTGCCACTGGGTGAACCGGCCCTCGCGGACGTAGCGATCGGCCTCGATCAGCCGGCGGGCTGTGGCCATCAGGAGCGCCCACGCGAAGTCGGCGGTGGTGTCGGTCAGCACGTCGGGGGTGTTGGTGACCACCACGCCGCGGCGCGTACACGCGGCCACGTCCACGTTGTTGTAGCCGACGGCGACATTGGAGACGACACGCAGGTCTGGGCAGGCGTCCAGCAGCGCCTGGTCGACGACCTCGCTGATCACGCAGACCAGGCCCTGCTTGCCCGCGAGGCGCTCGAGGAGCGCGGGTCTGGGCATGGCCCCATCCACATCGTAGGCATCGACCACGGCGCGCGAGCGCGCCAGGGCGACCGCCGGCTCCGGCAGCAGACGGGAGATCAGGATGGCCGGCTTCTCAGATCGGGGCGTCATCCGTCAGAGATTTCCATATATTTGATATATAAAGATCTTTTCGATTTGACAACCTCTGGGCCGGCAACTATAGTAGCACTCGCCTTGGTTGAGTGCTAAGGCTCCCAGGCGCGGGATCCGCCGCAAGGTTCAACATCTTACTATCGGGAGGCGAGTTGGCTATGAAGATTCGTCCGTTGCACGACCGAATCCTCGTCAAGCGCGAAGAGGAGAAGGAGGTAAAGAAGGGCGGCATCATCATTCCGGACACCGCGAAGGAGAAGCCCCAGGAGGGCAAGGTGATCGCGGTCGGAAACGGAAAGGTGAACGACGAGGGCAAGAAGGTGCCGCTCGACGTGAAGGCCGGCGACAAGATCCTCTTCGGCAAGTACTCCGGCTCCGAGGTCAAGCTGGACGACGAAGAGTACCTGATCCTCCGCGAGGAGGACGTGCTCGCGATCATCGAGTAGCCGGAAGGTCTCGCGATCCAGCAACCCAACCCGACCGGGAGTGCCCGGTCAATTCCATCGAAACGTCGAGGAGGAGAATAGGCATGCCCAAGCAGGTCATGTTCAGTGACGAGGGACGGGCGGCCCTGCTGCGCGGGGTCAACATCATGGCGTCGGCGGTGAAGGCGACCATGGGCCCGAAGGGACGGAACGTGGTCATCGACAAGAAGTTCGGCAGCCCGACCATCACCAAGGACGGGGTGACGGTCGCCAAGGAGATCGAGCTGAAGGACAACTACGAGGACATGGGCGCGCAGATGGTCAAGGAAGTCGCGTCCAAGACCTCCGACATCGCCGGTGACGGCACCACCACCGCGACGGTGCTGGCGCACGCGATCGTGCGCGAGGGCCTCAAGAACGTCACCGCCGGGGCCAACCCGATGGGGCTGAAGCGAGGCATCGACAAGGCGGTGGAGGCGGTCGTCGAGGACCTGAAGAAGATGTCGAAGTCGACCAAGGACAAGAAGGAGATCGCCCAGGTCGCCACCATCGCCTCCAACAACGACAAGACCATCGGCAGCCTGATCGCCGAGGCCATGGAGAAGGTGGGCAAGGACGGCGTCATCACCGTCGAGGAGTCGAAGTCGGCGGACACGGTGCTGGATGTGGTCGAGGGCATGCAGTTCGACCGGGGGTACCTCTCGCCGTACTTCGTGACCGACGCCGAGCGCATGGAGGTCGTGCTCGAGGACGCGCTGGTGCTGATTCACGAGAAGAAGATCAGCGTGATGAAGGACATGCTCCCGCTGCTCGAGCAGGTCGCGCGCTCCGGCAAGCCGTTCCTGATCATCGCCGAGGACATCGAGGGTGAGGCACTGGCCACCCTGGTGGTCAACAAGCTCCGCGGCACGCTGCACACCGCCGCGGTGAAGGCCCCCGGCTTCGGCGACCGTCGCAAGGCCATGCTGGAGGACATCGCGATCCTGACCGGCGGCAAGGCCATCACCGAGGATCTCGGCATCAAGCTCGAGAACATCAAGCTCGAGGATCTGGGCCGGGCCAAGAAGGTGGTGGTGGACAAGGACAACACGACGATCGTCGAGGGTGCGGGCAAGACCGCGGCCATCGAGGGGCGCATCAAGCAGATCCGCGCCCAGATCGAGGAGACCACCTCGGACTACGACCGTGAGAAGCTCCAGGAGCGGCTGGCCAAGCTGGCCGGCGGCGTGGCGGTCATCAAGGTGGGTGCTGCCACCGAGACCGCGATGAAGGAGAAGAAGGCCCGCGTGGAGGACGCGCTGAACGCGACCCGCGCCGCGGTGGAAGAGGGCATCGTGCCCGGCGGCGGCGTGGCGCTGCTGCGGGCATCCACCGCCATCGACGGCGTGAAGCTGGAGGGCGACGAGAAGGTTGGTGCGATGATCGTGAAGCGCGCGCTCGAGGAGCCCATTCGTCAGATCGTCGAGAACGCCGGGCTCGAGGGCAGCGTGATCGTCGAGAAGGTCAAGGCCGAGAAGGTGGTGACCCGCGGCTTCGACGCGGAGTCGCTGGAGTTCGTGGACATGATCCAGGCCGGTATCATCGATCCGACCAAGGTGGAGCGGGTGGCGTTGCAGAACGCGGCGTCGGTGTCCTCGCTGCTGCTGACGACGGAGGCGCTGATCACCGACCTGCCCGAGGAGAAGCCGGCGGCGGCCCCGCCGATGCCTCACGGGGACTTCTAGGACCCGAGCACACCGATAGTGGACCGGCCCCTGCCGGCGACGGCAGGGGCCGTCTTGTTTTGTGCACTCTTGACGCGAGGTTGTCTTTCGCGGCAGGCTCTGGTAACGTAAAGCGCTTTCAATGGTGCGAGCGCTGAATCTACAGGGAGGTGAGTAGTCTGTACCCCTACGAAATTCTATTGATCTTCGACCCGCGACCCGCCGAAGAGGAGGTGACCGCGCTCCTGACCAAGCTGCAGGAGACGTTCAAGGCCCTCGGCGGCGAGGTCACGAAGGCGGAGAGCTGGGGGAAGCGTCGGCTCGCCTACGAGATCCGTAAGCAGCGGGAAGGTACCTACGCGGTGATCGAGTGTAAGGCGGTACCGGCCGTCATGAAGGAGTACGAGCGGCAGCTGACGCTCAACGAGCAGGTCCTCCGCCACTTCACGACGCGAGTGCCCGTGCGCAAGCGGATCCGGTCGGCGCCGAAGCCGCAGACCCCGGCGGTGGAGGAGGTCGTCTGATGGCGAATCTGAACAAGGTCTTCCTGATCGGTAACCTCACGCGGACCCCGGAGCTCCGGTACACGCCCAGCGGTACGGCGGTGGCCGATCTCCGGCTGGCCGTCAATCGCAACTACACGACCCAGGGTGGAGAGAAGCGTGAGGAGACCTGCTTCCTCACGGTGGTGGTTTGGGGCAAGCAGGCCGAGAGCTGTGGGGAGTACCTCGACAAGGGGAGCCCGATCATGGTCGAGGGACGGCTGCAGACGCGGGACTGGGAGACCAAGGACGGCCAGAAGCGCAGCGTCGTCGAGGTCGTCGCCGAGCGGGTACAGTTCATGGGCCGGGGCAAATCGGCCGGTGCGCCCGCGGTCCCGGAGCCGGTGGAGGCCGCGGCCGGGGACAGCGACGACGAGGTACCGTTCTAGTCGTTTCGACAGGAGGGACACGCCATTCCGCCAGCTTCGAAGCCCGTCAAGCGGCGCCGGTTCGGCCGCCGCAAGGTTTGCAAGTTCTGCGTCGATCGGGTCGACCTGATCGATCACAAGGATATTCGCCGCCTCCGCAACTTCGTCTCGGAGCGCGGCAAGATCACCCCGCGCCGCATCTCCGGGAGCTGTGCCCGGCACCAGCGGCAGCTCACGCGGGCCGTCCGGCGGGCCCGGACCGTCGCACTGCTGGCGCAAACGTCGGAGTAGGCATTCGGGCAAGGAACGGTCATGAAAATCATTCTGATGGATGACGTGCCGACGCTGGGCCGTCGCGGGGAGGTTCGCGACGTCTCGGATGGCTACGCCCGGAACTTCTTGTTGCCCCAGAAGCTGGCCCTGCACGCGACGACGGCCAACCTGAAGAATCTCGAGCAGATCAAGGCGCGCCAGGACTCCCAGGCCGCAAAGCTCAAGGCCGACGCCCAAGGCCAGGCCAACGCCATCGAGGCGCTGCACTTCACTCAGCGACGGCAGGCCTCCGACGAGGGGCGTCTGTTCGGATCGGTGGGCCGCGCCGACCTGGCCGCCTTCCTGGCCCAGCATGGGATCGAGGTGGAGCGCCGCCGCATCGGGCTCGACGAGCCCATCAAGAGCCTCGGCGAGTTCACGATTCCGGTGCGCCTGCACGCGGACGTCACCGCCCAGCTGAAGGTGTCCGTCACCCGGGAATAGTCGTGGCCACGCTCACCGACCTGCTCACCTCCAAGATCCCTCCCCATAGCCTGGAGGCCGAACGGGCCGTGCTGGGAGCAATCCTGCTCGAGCGCGAGAGCCTGCCCAAGGCGATCGAGCTGCTGAAGGCGGACGACTTCTACAAGGAAGGCCACCGCAAGATCTTCGATGCGACCCTGGCGCTCTTCGAGCGTAACGAGCCCGTCGATCTCCTGACGGTCTCCGAGGAGCTGAAGCGACGAGCCGAGCTCGACGAGGTCGGCGGGCCGGCCGCCCTCGCGAGCCTGGTCGAGGAGGCGGCCACCGCGGCGCACCTGCTCTCGTACGGGGCGATCGTCCGCGAGAAGGCCCTGCTGCGTGACCTCATCCGCATCTCCACCGAGATCATCGGGCAGAGCTATGAGGCCCGCCAGGACGTCGACAAGCTGCTCGACGACGCGGAGCGGCTGATCTTCCAGATCTCCGAGCGGCGGATGCAGGGGTCGGCCTTTCCGGTGCGGGCGATCCTGAAGGACACGTTCGAGCACATCGAGAAGCTCTACGATCGCAAGGAGCACATCACCGGTCTTGCCACCGGCTTCGACGATCTCGATCGGATGACCTCCGGCTTCCAGCCGAGTGATTTCATCATCATCGCGGGGCGCCCGTCGATGGGCAAAACCGCCTTCGCGCTCAACATCGCCAAGTACGCCGGCGTCGAGGGTCACAAGCGCGTCCTGGTGCTGAGCCTCGAGATGTCGAAGGAGCAGCTCGTCCAGCGGCTCCTCTGCTCGGAGGCCAAGGTGGACTCGCACAAGGTGCGCACCGGCTATCTCGACCCGCGCGACTGGACGCGTCTCACCAACGCGGCCGGACGCCTCGCCGAGGCCCCGGTGTACATCGACGACTCGCCGGCGCTCTCAGTCCTCGAGGCCCGAGCGAAGGCCCGCCGGATGAAGGCCGAGCATGGCCTCGATCTGATCGTGATCGACTATCTGCAGCTGATGCGCGGCCGCCAGAGCGAAAACCGCCAGCAGGAGATCTCGGAGATCTCCCGCTCGCTGAAGGCGCTGGCCAAGGAGCTGAACGTGCCGGTGGTGGCGCTGTCGCAGCTCTCCCGCGCGGTGGAGACCCGCGAGCGCAAGGAGCCACAGCTCTCGGATCTGCGGGAATCCGGCGCGCTCGAGCAGGACGCGGACGTCATCCTGTTTCTCTACCGGCCGGAGCGCTACGGGTTGCAGTCCGAGGACGGAGACCGTGTCGCCGATGTCATCATCGGCAAGCAGCGCAATGGGCCCACCGGCAAGGTGCAGGTAACGTTCATACCCGAGTATGCCTCGTTCGAGCGCCTCGCCAAGCGCGAGGCTCAGCCGTTCTAGGCTTCCCTCCTAGGTGGTTTCCGGAAGAGCCACACCAGCATGACCAAGGTCGTCATCGTCGGAGCGGGCAAGGGCGGGCGGGCCCTGCTCGAGATGTTCAGCGGCGATCCGACCGTCAGCATCATCGGCGTGGCCGACGTCAATCCGTGGGCACCGGGGCTCGAGCTGGCCCGGCGCCTCAATATAGCGGTCAGCACGGACCTGCGCGAGCTCATCGCTGATCCCCGGGTCGACCTGATCATTGACGTGACCGGCAACTCGGAGGTCGAGGCTGCTATCCACCGGCTCAAGCCCGCCGGAACCGAGGTCATGGGTGGGGCGAGCGCCAAGTTCATGTGGGACCTGCTCGCCGAGCGGAAGCGGAGCGAGGAGCTCGAGGATCGCTACTCCCTTATGCTCCGCGAGCTACAGGCGAAGGCGGAGGGCGACTTCATCATCGGCCAGAACCCGAAGATGCGGGAGCTCGCCGAGCAGATCGTCCGGGTGGCGCAGACGCCGACCACGGTCTTGATCCGGGGCGAGTCGGGCACGGGCAAGGAGCTGGTCGCGCGGGCGATCCACCGGTACTCCAATCTGCGGGACAAGCCGCTGGTCACCGTCAACTGCACGGCGCTCACTCCAACCCTGATGGAGTCCGAGCTCTTCGGCCACAAGCGCGGGGCGTTCACCGGGGCGGTGGCCGACAAGGTCGGCCTCTTCGAGAAGGCGGACGGCGCCACCATCTTCCTCGACGAGGTCGGGGACATGCCACTCGAGATGCAGGGCAAGCTCCTTCGTGTGCTCCAGGCCGGGGAGGTGAAGCCGGTGGGCGACGTGGTGACGCGGAAGGTGCGTGTCCGGGTGATCGCTGCCACCAATCGGGACCTCGAGAAGGCCCTGGCCGGCGCCGAGTTCCGCGAGGACCTCTTTTACCGCTTCAACGCCTTCACCGTGGTCCTGCCCCCGCTGCGGGAACGGAGCGAGGACATCCCGGTCCTTGCCTACCACTTCCTACGGAAGGCAGAGGCCAAGGTGAACAAGAAGGTCGACCGCTTCTCCCAGGATGCGCTCGACCTGCTCAAGCGGTATGCATGGCCCGGCAACCTGCGGGAGCTGGAGAACATCATCGAGCGCGCCGTGGTGCTGTCGACGAGCCAGCAGGTTGAGGTCGCTCATCTGCCGCTCTATCTGCAAGAGTCGGGGGCCATCCAGGTGACGACCCGGGAGGGGTTCGTGCAGGCGAAAGAGCGCGTGGTCTCGATCTTCGAGCGTGAAGCAGTCGTCCGATTCCTCACCGAGGCCCGCGGGAACGTCTCGGTCGCGGCCCAAAGGGCCGGCATCACCCGGCGGAATTTCCATAGACTGATTTCGAAGTATTCGATAAATAGCAGGAAATATCGATCAGAGTCGTAGCTGTCCCATATGGGTCTGTAGTGACTCACTTGTATTCTGCCCAGATTCGCCTGCTATAGCAACTGGTTAGACAACACCCTGCAAAAAAATCAAGCCACGTTCTGAGACACGAGTGTCTCATTTTCATCGGAACCCGCATTCACAGAATCAATAAATCAGGAGGTTGAGTCGCTGGAACGCTTCTTGTCTCACTCGGCAGCTATCTCATGTTCAAGGAGGGGCTCATGGGGACTCGATGCCGCTGCGGGACCGAAGTGCAGTACTCCTTCAATCACCTCGGATGCATCGAGTGTGGGGCAGCGTGCTGTCCCGCCTGCTCATTCCAGCTCGAGTCGACGAACTACTGCTCCGCATGCGCCGAAGCCTTGCTCGAGCTGCCGTGGGCCAGAGGCCTGGCGGCGACCGCGCCGGCATCGACGGGCGCCTGAGCCGAAGCCGGTCATGTCTATCTGCGAATGCGGACCGCTCCACGACGGCGCGCGCCGGGCCCTGGGCTGCCACGACTGTGACGCTCCCTGCTGCCCGAGCTGCGCAATCCGGATCGACTGCGACACCTACTGCCGCTGGTGTGCCATCGGGCTCGCACCGGCACCGGCCAACTGAAGGGAGGCGCGAGATGGAATCCAAGGGGAAGGCGTTCCGTCGGCTGCTGAAGGACGAGCCGTACCTGTTCACGGGTGGGATCTACTCGCCCCTGGATGCCCAGATCGCGGAGCAAGCTGGGATGAAGTCGATCTATCTCAGCGGCTACTCGCTGGCCATGCTGAACGGGTGGCCCGATATGGGATTCCTCACCATGACCGAGGTCACGAAGGCCGCGTCGATGGTGGCGAGCGCGGTCGAGGTGCCGATCATCGCCGATGCGGACGACGGCTACGGCAATGCGCTGTCGACGCTCCGGACGGTCCAGGAGTTCGTGAAGACCGGGGTGGCGGGGATCCACCTCGAGGATCAGCGCTTCCCGAAGCGCTGCGGGCACATCGCGGGCAAGACCATCGTGTCGCGGGAGGAGGCCCTCGGGAAGTACGGGGCTGCCATCGCCGAGCGCGATCGGCTCGACCGCGACTTCGTGATCATCGCGCGCACCGATGCCTTCGGCGCGGTCGGTGGGAGCATGGACGAGGCGATCTGGCGTGGCCGGGCCTATGCCAACGCGGGTGTCGACCTCGTGTGGGCGGAACTGTCGAGCTCCGAGCGGGGGCCGGCGATCGAGTTCGCGCGCGCCATGCGGCAGACACACCCGAACCTCCCGCTGGCGTTCAACTACTCGTCCTCCTTCCGCTGGCACAAGGATCCCAGCCCGTTGACGTTCCGCGAACTGGGCGAGTTGGGCTACAAGTTCATCTTCATCACCCTGTTCGGGGCCCACGCCGCGATGTATTCGGTATGGAACTTCATGCAGGAGCTGGTGAAGAACGAAGAGCAGGCTCAGTGGACCCTCGAG
>Ga0187773_10001186_pt1 | contig 10558 bp, 8 predicted proteins | sample 0216_BV02_MP05_1_FD_133133 | JGI IMG/M metagenome (GOLD analysis project Ga0187773, IMG submission 133133) | Tropical peat soil microbial communities from peatlands in Department of Meta, Colombia - 0216_BV02_MP05_10_MG | ecosystem: Environmental > Terrestrial > Soil > Wetlands > Peat | place...
CAATCACAGATCCAATCTGCGCGACTTCTTTTGCTGCTACGGAGCGATCGAGCCGCGCCATCAGAGAAGCCTGCAGCGTTGTCGGAACAGCAGCCGGAATCAACGGCTTTCGCGAGAGTTGCGAACCGTTTGTCAGAGGAATCCCGGCATCCAATACGGTTTTGGTCAGCTCCTCGATGAACAGAGGTATCCCGTCAGCGCGCGCGATGATGCTGTCGATCACCTCCTGCTGTGAAATTCGCGCTTCGGCCACCGATTTGACCAGAGACTCGGCCTCTCTACGGTGAAGTCCGCTCAACATTTGTACGGTGACCTGGGGACGCGTTGCCCATGACGGTCGAATTTCGGGACGGTTGGTAAGGACCATCAACATTGGGATCTGTTCCACCGTTTCAACCAATGACTCTATGAGGTCCAAGGTCGTCGGATCGGCCCAATGAATATCCTCGAAAATGACAAGGCGCGGAGCTTGGCGATTGAGTTTCTCGAAGTAACGGAGCAGCGCCGCAAGCGCCACGTCCTTCCGCCGCTCCGGCTTTTGTGCATCTGGTGAATCATGTTCCGCTGCCGGGATTGATAGGAGATCGGCAATGACCGCAATGTCGGGACCCGCCTCAATCACGCGCGTAAGCTTCTCACGCTTGGCCGCCGCCGTATCGCCACGCTCTAACCGCGCAGCTCGCTCCAATTGACGGATAACAGGATAAAGAGCGCTGTCCTGGTGGTGCGGTGAGCATACGAAATAGATTGGAGCAGATATATTTGGTCTGAGTCTCTCTTCGAGAGCGGCAACGAGTCGCGATTTGCCGATCCCGGGCTCTCCCGTCAGAAGAACAACGCAGCCTTCGCCTGTTCTGGCCTGTTCCCAGCGCCGCAGTAACAGGCTCAGCTCTTCTCTTCGTCCCACAAGCGGCAATCTACCCGTGCGCAGAGCCTCGAACCGGCTGCCAACCGAACTTTCAGCCAACACGCTCCATGCGCTGACAGGTGTCGGGCTTCCTTTCACCGCTGTTGGGCCAAGGGTCTTGTAGCTGAACAACTCACCGGTCAGAAGCCGTGTCGTCTCATCAATCACCACCGTACTCGGTTTGGCGATACCAATAAGACCGGCGGCGAGGTTCGGTGTATCTCCCACGACCGGCAATTCCAGTGACGATCCGAAACCGATCACGTCACCAACCACCACCAGGCCGGTTGCAATTCCAACGCGGCATGCAAGAGTTCCGCCGGCGCCGGCTTCGGTTGTCAGATTGGAAATAGCCTCGATGATGGCCAAGCCTGCGTGAACCGCGCGTTCCGCGTCGTCCTCGTGGGCCTGCGGAAACCCGAAATAGATCAGAGCGCCGTCGCCCATGTAGCGTGCGATAAAGCCATCAAACCGGGTCACCACGCTCGTTATACATTCCTGATACGCGGTGATGACGTTGCGGAGATCCTCCGGATCGAGCCGTGCTCCCAGCATCGTTGAGCCGACCAGATCGACGAACATAACCGTCAGCTGCCGCCGCTCGGCCGCGGTCTGACGATACACGCGGGCAGCTATTCCATGTTGTTCGGCAGAACCGGCCGTCAGAGACGCGCCGCAGTCGGCGCAAAATTTTTTCCCCGGAGGATTTTGGCTGCCGCAAGTTTTGCAGGCGAGGGCGAGGGGCGATCCACAGTCGCCGCAAAAGTTCTTACCGCTCGTGACATTGGCGCCGCAGCGCGGGCAAGACATGCGAATCTCGTTAATGGCAGCCATTGGCCTCTCGCAGTCTCAAAGAAAACTCACCTCACTGCAGATGCTCGCCGGTATAAAAGCCGAGCTATGTCACCACCAGAGAAGTCTACTCGATTTACCTGTACCTCCAAAAGAGCCGCTGCCGGGCAGCGTCTTTTTGCCCCCGCCGGCGCGCCCGAACTGGAGGCTGGCACTCTCGTATTGTTTGACATTTTAGGTGACTGCCTGTGTGACACAGCTCTCACAGCCGTCAGATATTTTCTTGCAAAGGTTTTAAGCCGATTTGCACGACGAGAGGTATCGAAACAATAATGCCAAGCCTCGCCGAATTATAGGTTATTGTGACGGCAAGCACAGAAACCACAGCCGAATACAGCTTGGTTACTGTCAACACCGTTTGTGGCGCAAGGGCAAATGCTGATCTGAAGCCGACGACACTGAGAAAGTCCGTTTTCATCTCGCAGAGGCCGCCTCCTTGGCGGCCTCTAATTTTTGGAAAGGCGGTTTCTCTGTTTCGCGCCGTGTCGTGCTACAACTCCCCAGGCTATTAAACGAGCTCGGAGCCGAAATTGCGCATGTGTTTCCTGCAACGCTGGTTCCGATCGCTTTTCGCTGCCGTAACCTTGTTCGTCCTCGGCGCGCCGGCGCATGCCGCCGACTATCCGACGCGCCCCGTCATGCTTGTGGTGGCATTTACGCCTGGCGGTCCGAGCGATGTGCTCGCCCGCATTGTCGGTAAGAGGATGGAGCAATTGCTCGGCGTGCCATTCGTGATCGAAAATCGCCCCGGCGCCGGTGGAAATATAGCAGCTGAAAGCGTCGCGCGGGCGGCGCCCGACGGCTACACGCTATTGATGGGCAACAACAGTATCCTGGCGACCAACGAGAGCTTGTACAAGCACCTCAACTACATTCCCGAAAAGGATTTCATCCCGATCACGCTGATCGGGACACAAGCCAATATTCTCATCGTTAATCCCGACGTACCCGCGCATTCTCTGAAAGAACTGATCGCGCTCGCCAAGGCACAGCCGGGCAAGATCAATTTTGCCTCGTCGGGTTACGGCGCCGCCGCGCACCTCGCCGGAGAATTGTTCAAGGCGGAAGCCAAGATCGACATCATCCATGTGCCCTACAAGGGCGCGGCGCCGGCTTTGCAGGACGTGATCGCCGGCCACAATCAGATGATGTTTGCGACCGCCGCTTCCGTTATGGGCCATATCGAGAGTGGACGCGTGCGCGCGCTGGCGGTGACCACGCTCAAACGCACTGCGGCTCTGCCGGACATCCCGACCATGGACGAAGCGGGCCTGAAGGGTTTCGATGCAAGCACCTGGCATGGTCTGGTGGCGCCTGCCGGCACGCCGCCGCAGGTGATCGCGACATTGCACGATGCGGCGGTCAAGGCCCTGCAAGAACCGGCCGTGCAGGCCTCGCTCGGCAAGCTTGGTGTCGATATTGTCGGCAACACGCCGCAGGAATTCCAGGCCTACATCAAGAACGAAATCCCCAAATGGACGGCGATCGTGAGAGCCTCCGGCGCCACGTTGGACAAGTGAGCGATGAATATCGTTGATCGTCCTCAAGGCGCCTTGGCGCGCAACGTCAAGCGGCTTGGTCATCTCGATTTGCCTGGCGCCGGCCAGGTGAGCGTCGCAGGCAATTGCGCGTATGTCGGACACATCCCGAACAAGGAGAACCTTGGCACGTCGATTGTCGACATCTCGGATGCGAAAAATCTGCGGCTGGTGGCGACCGTCACCCTCGACGATCCGGCCTCGCACAGCCACAAGGTGCGCGTTGTCGGCGACCTGATGATCGTCAACCATGAGCGCAATCCAACGCCGGTCGGACGGCGCGCCGAGCAACTGCCCGCAGTACGACGCGAGCTGCACGATATTCTCAAACGTGGACCGACTCGCGCCGAGCTCGCACAAAAGCTCAATATCACTGAAGCAGATCTCACGGCGGTTGAGGCGGCGGAAAAACAGCCTTATCGCAATGGAGGCTTTCGCATCTATGACGTCGCCAATCCGGCGAGGCCCAAGTTGATCCATCATCAGCTGACCGGCGGTATCGGCGTGCATCGTTTCGACATGGACGACCGCTACGCCTACATCTCAACGGAGATGGAAGGCTTCGTGGGCAACATCCTCGTCATCTACGATCTGCGCGATCCGAAAAGACCGGAAGAAGTTTCGCGCTGGTGGATGCCAGGACAGCACATTGCCGCGGGCGAAAAACCGACTTGGTCGGGCAAGCGGCACCGCCTGCATCACGCCCTGCGTTTCGGCAACGAAATGTGGGCGAGCTGCTGGCACGGCGGCTTCCGCATCGTCGACGTTGCCTATCTGACAAAACCGAAAACCGTTGCGTCGTACAACTATCACCCGCCGTTTCCGGAGCCGACGCATACGGTCATGCCGGTGCCGGGCAAGCCCGGCGGCAAGCGCATTGCGCTGACCATCGACGAAGAGGACCAGGCGCAGAGCGCCAATGAAGAACAGGCGCGGCGCGGCCGCCCGCATGCCGGCATTTTGGTGTTTGATGTCAGCGACTACGCGAACGTGAAGCCATTGTCGCTATTTGAGGTGAGCGAACTCGATTCGCCGTTTGCGCGCACGCCCGGCTCCCGCTTTGGTGCCCATCAATTCCACGAACGCATGGCCGGGACGTTGGTGTTTGCCGTGTGGTTCGGCGCCGGCTTGCGGGTGATCGACGTGGCCGATCCGACGGCGCCGCGCGAAGTCGGTTACTTCATCCCCGATCCCGTGGGTGGCCGGCCAGCGCCGCAGAGCAACGACGTGGTGCTCGACCAGCGCGGACTTGTTTATATGGTCGACCGTCACGTCGGTTTCGATGTGCTGGAATTTGACGGGGAGCGTGTGGCGTGACGTCCGAAATTATTCTCCGCTCCGGAAGAACCTTGCCGCGTCGGCGCTGAACGCCTTGCGTGATTGCGCGTCGAGGTAAAGCATGTGTCCACCACGATAGAGCTTAAGCTGTGCTCTGCCGGGCGGATCGAATGCCGGAATGTGGTCGAGGAAATATCGCGTCGTGGCGTAAGGCGTAATCATGTCCGAATAGCCATGGGCGATCAGCAGGCGGAACGATCGTCCGTAAGCAAGCAGCACACGAAGATCGTCTTCGATGCTCGCTTGGGCACGGCCGCCCTGCCAATCCCAGTGACTTGTGACATCGCCTGCAAGCAAGGCGTAAGTCATTTCCGTCTTGAAACCGAGCTCGTTGCGCGCATACGAGGCCATCGCGCCGCCGTAGGCGCGCGAGACGGCGTCGAGAATGGGATCGGGCGCGCGTGATGAACGCCGCTCGGGGTAGGGGTCGTCAACCGCGAAAGCCGCATCATATCGGCTGACGACCTTGTTTTCACCGGGACGCAGATTTTTCACATAGGCATTGGCGGCAAAACCACGCGCCTGCGTGACGATGTCGACTGGCAGGCCTGTCATTTTGGCAACACGTTCGTAGAACGCCTTGGCGGCCTCGCCCTGCGGCGGCGCGCCTGCGAGCGTCGTCAGATAATCTGTCATTGCGAACTTTTCGGCCGCTGCCAGCGCCTCCTGACCGAACGCATGGCGGCGCTCAAGCTCGGCCGCCGCTAGAGACGGCAGTTGCAGTGCCGCGTGCAGCGCCGACTGATCGTCACCGAAGGTGAGCCAGCCTTCCAGGAGCGGCGACAGCATCACGATGCCGGAAATGACAATCCCCTGATCGTTTTGTAGAGCGCGCGCGACCTTGGCGGCGCGAAAGCCGCCGTAGCTCTCACCAAACAAATATTTAGGCGAGCCGGCGCGATTGTTCTTCGCGACATAGAGCGCGACCGCTTTCGCCATTGCTTCCGCGTCGCCGCGCACGCTCCAGAAACGTTTTCCGTCGTCCGCTTTTGCGGGACGACTCCAACCGGTACCGATCGGATCGATCAACACCAGATCGGTGAATGAAAGCCATGTATCGGGATTGTCGCGCAAAGTTGCGCGCGCGGCGTCGTAGTCCACCCCGAAATCGAGGATGCGCGGGCCCACCAGACCGAGATGCAGGAATGCGGAAGCCGCGCCCGGACCGCCATTAAAAACGAATGTCAGCGGGCGGTTCGGCGGTGCATTTTTTGCAACGTAGGCGGTGTAGAACACCGAGGCGCTCTGATCACCGGATTGATCATAGAAAACGAGCGTCCCGGCAGTCGCCGTGTAACTCAACTTGCCGCCCGGCGTGTCGATCGAATGTTCGGTGACCGCATCGGGCGGCAACAGCCGCAACATACCCTTGGCGGGCTCATGACGTTCGGCGGCAGACGGTTGTTCCTTGGCGGCGTCTTGCGCTGAGGCTGCGCTGAACGATCCGGTGAGCAGGATCACCAGGGCGATACGCTGGAGAGAGGAGAGGGTCATTGGCACGCGTGGCTCCTTCTGTAAGCGTGCCCCCGAATTTTTGCGGTCAGCCCGGCCGCGGAGATTAACGCCTGCCTCGGAAATTTGGTCGGCGCTGCTGCGGAGCCGGGGTGGGCGCATCGCCCTTGTGGCGGAAGCTGATACGTCCGCGCTGAAGATCGTACGGCGACATTTCCACGATAACGCGGTCGCCGACGCCGGTACGGATGCGGAACTTGCGCATCTTGCCGGCCGTATAGGCCAGCACTTCGTGGTCATTATCGAGCTTTACCCGGAAGTTGCCGTCCGGTAGAACCTCCGTCACCGTACCGTCGAACTCCAGCAGTTCTTCCTTCGCCATCCAGTTGTCTCCAGTTGCCTCAATTGCCCCGGTGGCCGGCATTGCGACGCGGCTCGCTTGGGCGCTGCAGGAATGTAACATTTCCAAGCCCATTCGGTCCAAGTCCGTTTGCCCGTCCGTTTGGCTCGCCTTTCCCGTGCTCGCCATGATGGGGCTGGGGCCGGCGGTCTTGCTGGCCATGATTGCCATGGCCGCCATTCTGACCGCGCGGTTGATGATTGCCGCGGTGATGGGTCCGGCCGTTCTTGCGATTGGCCTTGTGGTGCGTGGCCGGTTGCGCCGCGGGCTTGCCCGTCCGCCGGTCGGTAGCCGGGATCGGCATGCGGATCAGCCGCTCGATATCGCGCAGATAAGCGCGTTCCTCGTGGTCGCAGAACGAAATCGCCACGCCTTCGGCGCCGGCGCGAGCGGTCCGGCCGATGCGGTGGACATAGCTTTCGGGGACGTTGGGGAGGTCGTAGTTGACCACGTGGCTCACCCCATCGACGTCGATGCCGCGGGCGGCAATGTCGGTGGCAATCAGCGTGCGCAGCTTGCCGTTACGGAACGCGGAAAGCACGCGCTCGCGCTGGTTTTGCGATTTGTTGCCGTGGATGGCTTCGGCTGCAATTCCACTTTTGTTGAGAACGCGGACCAACTTGTCGGCCCCGTGTTTCGTCCGCGTGAACACCAGGACGCGATCGATGGTTTCGCTTCTGAGGACCTCGGCGAGGAGCCCCGGCTTCGAAGACTTCTCTGTCAGGATCACGCGCTGCGCGATGCGCTCGGCGGTGGTGGCCTGCGGCGTCACCGCCACGCGCGCCGGATCGCGAAGCATATATGCGGCGAGCTCGACGATCTGTTGCGGCATGGTCGCCGAGAAGAACAGCGTCTGCCGCGTCTTCGGCAACATCGCGACAATTCTTTTGATGTCGTGAATGAAACCCATGTCCAGCATCCGGTCGGCTTCGTCGAGCACCAGCACCTCGATCTGGTCGAGGCGCAGCGCGCGCTGATTGACAAGGTCGAGCAGGCGTCCTGGCGTCGCCACCAGCACCTCGGCGCCGCGCGCGAGCGCGCGTACTTGCCGGTTGATCGGCACGCCGCCGATCGTCAGCGCGATCTCGAGCGGTCGGATATGACGGCCATAGGCACGGAAGCTGTCGGCGATCTGACCTGACAGTTCGCGTGTCGGCGAGAGAATCAGCACGCGGCAGGATTTCTGCGCGGGCCGCTGACGTTTGTTGAACAGCTGATTCAGGATCGGCAACGCGAAGGCCGCCGTCTTTCCGGTGCCGGTCTGCGCGATACCGATGACATCGCGACCCTGGCACGCAAGAGGAATTGTCTGAGCCTGAATGGGAGTAGGGGTGACATATTTTTCTTCGGCGAGGGCGCGAAGAATCGGCGCTGCGAGGCCGAACCCGTTAAATGTATTCAAAGAGTTTCTTTCTTGTACGGCGAAACGGCCGTGCTGCCTTTACAGCCGGCGGAGTCGCGGGGTTCTCAAAGACATCCCGCGTGGCCAGGGTTGTCGCTTAATGGAGAACAGAAGAGGCGGGGCGAAATTCGTTTTAGTGAGTTTCGTGCACGCAGCCCGCAAACCCGGATTCGGGTCTTTCATCCGTTGCCGCCCATATGACATCCGCCAGTGTCCTTTTCAAGGCGCGGCGGCGGTTTATTCCGCCGGATGATGAATAAAGTGACCTCAGACGGCCTTTTGCGCCCAATGGACAAGACAGGGGAGATCGGGGAATGTCGGGCCGAAAATCCATTTTTGGAACGTCTTCGCTACTCCGGAGCCTTTGAAATGCCGTTTCCCAGGGCCTCCCAGGCTCTTTCGCGATTTACCGTGCTCGATCTGACCCGGGTGCGGTCGGGGCCGACCTGTGTCCGTCAGCTGGCCGACTGGGGCGCTAATGTCATCAAGATCGAGACGCCGCCGCATCTGGAAAAAGGCGAGGGGCCTGGTGGCCCGCGCGAGAATGCAGACTTTCAGAATTTGCACCGCAACAAGCGCAGCATGACGCTCGACCTGAAGTCGACGCAGGGCCTCGCGGCGTTCAAACGTATGGTCGAAAAAGCCGATGTGGTGATCGAGAACTTCCGGCCCGACGTGAAAGACCGTCTCGGCATCGACTACGAAAGCCTGCGCAAGATCAACAAGGGCATTGTGCTCGGCAGCATCTCCGGCTTTGGCCAGGACGGGCCGTATCGCGACCGCCCCGGATTCGATCAGATCGCACAGGGCATGGGCGGCCTGATGTCGATCACCGGCTTACCCGGACAAGGCCCGGTCCGCGCCGGCATTCCGGTCGCCGATCTCGCCGCGGGCCTTTTTTGCGCGCTCGGTATTCTGGTCGCGCTGCTCGAACGGGAAAAATCCGGCGAAGGCCAATGGGTGAACACGTCTCTGCTGCAGGCGCAGATATTCATGCTCGATTTCCAGGCCGCGCGCTGGCTGCAAATGCACGAAGTCGCCAAGCAGGCCGGCAATAATCATCCGACCAGCATTCCAACCGGCGTATTCAAGACGAAGGATGGCCACATCAACATCGCGTCCACTGGCCAGGTGATGTGGGAGCGTCTTTGCAACGCGATCGAGTCGCCGGAACTGATCAAGCATCCCGACTACGCGACCGGCGCCCTGCGCTCGAAGAACCGCGACGCGCTCAATGCCGAAATCGACAAGCGCACCGTGCAGAAGAGCAGCGCCGAGTGGATCGATATCTTCAACAAGATTGGCGTGCCGTGCGGGCCGATCTATTCGATCGACCAGATGTTCGCCGACGAGCAAGTCAAGCATCTGGGGATCGCGCAGAGCGCGAGAAGGCCGGACGGCAGCGAGCAGGTTTTCGTGGGTCAGCCGATGAAGCTCTCGCGCACACCGAGCAAGATCGTGGCGACACCGCCGAAGCAGGGGCAACACACCGACGAAGTGCTCAAGGAATTCGGTTTCGCCGATAAAGACATCGCCGAGCTGCGCGCAGCCAAGGCGGTTTGAGGAGTGCAAGTAATGTCAACTGACAAGATGCTGTCGCGCAAGGAAGGCAAGGTCGGCTATCTGACCTTCAACAACCCGGAGCGCCACAACGCCGTTTCGCTGGAAATGTGGGAGGCGGCCGAAGGATTTCTCGAAGATTTCAAGAAGGACAAAAACATACGCGTGGTCGTCGTTGCTGGCGCCGGCGGCAAGGCGTTCATCTCGGGCGCCGACATTTCGAAATTCGAAAAGGAACGCTCGACCCGGGAAGCCGTCGATCGGTACAATGCGTCGGTTGATCGCGCCAATAACGCCTTCTACACGTTTCCCAAGCCAACCATTGCGATGATCCATGGTTATTGCATCGGCGGCGGCGTCGGACTCGCGCTGTGCTGCGATATACGCATTTGCACGGACGGTTCGAAATTCGGCGTGCCCGCCGCCAAGCTCGGCCTCGGCTATCGCTTTGATGGGCTCAAGAAGCTGGTCGATCTGGTCGGTCCGTCCTTCGCCAAGGAAATCTTTTTCACCGCCCGCCAGTTCACGGCTGCCGAAGCCCAGGTGATGGGTTTGGTCAACCGCGTGGTTCCTGACGGGGAGCTGGAGAGCTACGTCAAGGACTACGCCGAGAGCATCGCGGCCAACGCGCCACTGACCGTCGATTCGGTTAAATATATTGTTGGCCAGGCGGTCACTGACGAGAGCAAGCGCAACCTGAAGAAATGCGACGAGCTGGTGCAGGCTTGCTTTGCCAGCAACGACTACAAGGAAGGCCGCAAGGCGTTCATGGAAAAACGCAAACCGGCATTCACCGGCTCATAAACCAACAACCGCGGCAAGCGGTGGGTGCAGGGGAGGAAGCGCGTGGCGTCTGTTGAATTGCGGGGCCTGACCAAGCGGTATGGCACTGCCGCGGTCGTCGACAATATTTCGCTGACCATCGAGCATGGTCACCTGGTCTGTCTGCTGGGCCCCTCTGGCTGTGGCAAAACGACGACGCTGCGCCTGATTGCCGGCTTCGTTGAGCCAAGCGAGGGCGAAATCCGTGTCGGCGAAAAACTCGTTTCTTCGCCCACACACACGGTGCCGCCCGAGCGGCGCAACATGTCGATGATCTTCCAGAGCTA
>Ga0187773_10001187_pt1 | contig 10556 bp, 8 predicted proteins | sample 0216_BV02_MP05_1_FD_133133 | JGI IMG/M metagenome (GOLD analysis project Ga0187773, IMG submission 133133) | Tropical peat soil microbial communities from peatlands in Department of Meta, Colombia - 0216_BV02_MP05_10_MG | ecosystem: Environmental > Terrestrial > Soil > Wetlands > Peat | place...
CCGCACCGGCGAAGAGCACGAGCTTAGGCTCCTCATAGGTTTTCCCGTAGCGACGGAATACCTCGTGCCAGGTCTTTTCCGTGTCCGCCAGGACGACCGAAACGAACTCCTTCATGGGGTCTGACCCGGGCTTCTGCTGCTGGGTCGCGGCCGGCGGACCGGTCATGGGAACCGAATTCAGGATCACCGAGGGGTCGACGCCGAAGTACAGGGCCGCAAGCACCAGGATTACGGTGCCGATTCCGCCCCCCATCACCCCACGGGAGACGCGTATTCCCCGTCGATCCTCCACATTTTCGCTTCTTTCTTGATCTTCCCAGCGTATAAAAGGTCTCCTTTGGGGTATCCACCTTCTATCGGGTCTTCCTGCTTCCGCCCATTCATTCCTCTTTCGCCGTGAATAAAATATTTTAATATTTGCATGAGAGTCTGTACAGGGGTAAGGGCTATTTTTTTTGCCAATCTGCCTCTTTTAGGCAAGACTTCCGCTTATTGAATTTTATCGCAGAAATCATTACCATGGGGGCAAACTTTCATTAATGTCCAGAGGGAGGCAAGAGTCTTGAAATCATATTTCAAATTGGGGTTGGCACTGGCGGGAGTTCTGATCGCCGTCGGTTTGGGGCTTTCATCCTGCTCCAAAGAGAAAACCACCTACACCGGCTCGGTCAGTTGCCGCAGTTGCCACGAGAAATTCTATCAGCTCTGGTCGACTTCCTACCACGGTTTGGCCATGCAGCCTTACACGGCGGAATTAGCCCGGAAAAAGCTGTCGCCCATGTCTCAATCCATCGCCATCGGCAAAGCCGCCTACCGGGTAGACATCGAAGGGAAGACCGGGTATGTGCGGGAAAAGGGAGCTGACGGGGAAAAGAAATACGAAATCCAACACGTCATGGGAGGCAAGAACGTTTTCTATTTTTTGACCCCCATGGAAAAGGGCCGGCTGCAGGTCCTCCCGCTTGCCTATGACGTCAATCGGAAAACCTGGTACGACACCACCGCCAGTCACCTGCGCCATTCCCTCGACCGGAGGGATGAAGCGCTCGATTGGAGAGAATGGCCACTGACTTTCAACACCATGTGCTACAATTGCCACGTAAGCCAGCTCTCCACCAACTATGACCTGAAAACCGATACCTACAATACGGTCTGGACGGAGCCGGGAATCAATTGCGAAACCTGCCATGGTCCCGCGGCCGAACACATCAAAGTGTTAGAGAAATCACCCAAGGAGAAGGTTCCTGAAGAGGTGAAAATGATCCGTTGGAAAACCTTCACCGCCGAGCAAAAAAACGATGCCTGCTCCCCCTGCCACGCCAAAATGCGCCCTGTTACCCCTTCTTTCACACCGGGGGATCGCTATTTCGACCACTTTGATTTAGTCACCCTGGAAGACTCCGATTTTTACCCGGACGGGCGGGACCTGGGCGAAAACTTCACCCTGACCCTCTGGCGGATGAGCCCGTGCGTGAAATCGGGGAAACTGGACTGCATCCACTGCCACACCTCCAGCGGCCGCTACCGCTTCAAACAGGACGAGACGGCCAACAACTCCTGCCTACCCTGCCACGCGGAGCGGGTCCAGAATGCACCGACCCACACGAATCATAAAGCGGGGAGCGTGGGCAATAAATGCGTGTCCTGCCATATGCCCATGACCGAGTTTGCTTTCATGCGCCGCAGCGACCACTCCATGCTACCCCCGGCGCCTACGGCAACATTGCTTCTTCAATCCCCTAACGCATGCAACATCTGCCACAAGGACCGGGATGCCCGGTGGGCCGATGACTGGGTCCGCAAATGGCGCAAACGCGACTACCAGGCGCCTCTCCTTTACCGTACCGGCCTGATCGACGCTGCCCGCAAGAGAGACTGGTCGCGTCTGACAGAGATGCTCCGGTACACTGCCGCCAAGAACCGGGATGAAATTGTGGCTACCTCGCTGATCCGCCTCCTCCAGGCCTGCCCAAAGGGCGAAAAATGGCCGGCTATCCTCCAGGCGCTCAAAGACCCGTCTCCCCTGGTTCGTTCCGCTGCTGCCGCAGCCTTGGCCACATATTCGTCCCCGCAGGCCCAGGAGGCGCTCCTCGAGGCCTCGGGGGACGACTTTCGGCTGGTGCGGGTGAATGCGGCCATGGCCCTTTCCCACTTCCCGGGCCTGCCCCCCAATAAAGACGACCAGAAGAAGTTAGAAAGAGCCACGGGGGAATATTTGGCCTCTCTCCTATCCCGGCCGGACCAATGGTCTTCCCACTACAACCTGGGAAATTATCATCTCAACCGTGGGGATTTAGCCCTAGCCATGGAGGCTTATGAGACAGCTTTGAAGATGCAGCCGAGAAGCATTCCGGCGCTGGTGAATGCCTCCATGGCCCAGGCCCGGATGGGAAACCAGGAAAAGGCGGAGAGTTTCCTGCGCAAGGCCCTGGAGGAGGATCCGGGGAACGCAGCGGCGAACTTCAACATGGGGCTCTTGAAGGCGGAACAGAAGAATTCTGCGGAGGCGGAGAAGCACCTGCGGGCGGCGCTCAAAACCGACCCGCAGATGGACGCGGCGGCCTATAACCTGGGGGTCCTGCTGGCTATGGACCGCCCGGAAGAGGGTCTTCAGTTTTTGCGAAAAGCCAACGAGCTCCGTCCCGATATTCCGAAATACGGGCAGGCGCTGGCTTTTTATCTGGGGCAGAAGGGAGACCAAACCAAAGCCATCCAGGCCCTCCAGGAAACTATTTCCCGCCAGCCGGGCAACGGTGATGCTTACTTGATGCTGGGGGAGATTTACCTCAGGCAGGGCAAACCGGAAAGGGCATCAGCGGTTTACGTTCAGGCCCTGAGAAACAAAGCCCTTTCTGATTCCGATCGGGAGCGGATCGGAGCCAAGCTGAAGGAGCTTGCCGCCGCTAAGCTCCGGAAATAGGGTTTCCCTTTCCCCGAGGCTTCCGGAGTTAGGGTAGCTTGGTGACCAATGGTACATTTTTTAGTGTCGACGGGGCTTAATTCATTATTTTCAATGGCCAACTTAATATGACACGGGGGCTGGCAAATTAATGATAAAACGCCTCTTTCCCCCATTTTAGGGCGTTTAAATAAAGCTGAGGAGGGTAATTCTCATGTATGCCCAATTTCATCTGTTGCTCATTTAGTCGATTCCAATCACCTTTTTCGTATGAAAGAACATAATCATAAACCTCCCCCAGCCTGTTCTCTTTCTCTAAAATAGCTCCTTTAATTTCATCATTGATCGGTACCTCTATTAATAAATCGGAAATGGGACGATCCAAGAATGCGTCCATTAAGGAAAGCATGCCCACCAAAAAGAGATCATCGGCCCGCCTTAAAAGACCCGCATGGGGAGCCAAAGATTCACAAAATTTGGCTCGCGTGATCGTATGGACAACGAGTTCCCCTGGCTTATCCGTTCCCATTCCAGCCAAGGTAATGAGCGAAAGCCATTTTTTTATTTCTGCTTGTCCTAAAAGCAATAATGCTTGCTTGATGGAATTGATCCTGTTTCTCAACCCGAAGTAAGCCGAATTGATGTACCGGAGAAGCTTATACGAGAGGGAGACATCCTGTTTAATGATTTGTTCCAGTCTTCTAAAATCCATTTGCCTATGATGGATTTCCTGGAGAACCTGAAAGTAATGAAGTTTAGACCCTGGAATGTCCTTCCCTTTTATCACCAACGGTTTGCAGAAAAAATATCCCTGGAAGTAACTATACCCTATCTCCAAGGCCTCTAAGAAATCCTTTGGCGTTTCCACCTTTTCCGCCAAAAGTCGAATTCCCAAGGGGGCAAATTCCTTGGCCAGAGCCCTTCTTTCACTCTCGCTTGTGGTTAAAAAATCCACTTTTATGAAATCGGCTATTTCTAATAGAGGGGTTAATCTCTCCTTATAAACGAAATCATCCATGGCCAGGAGATAGCCCGCTTGCTTCATTTTTTTACAGGCCGCTATCACTTCGGAGTCTGGGTCTACGCTTTCCAGAATTTCCACTACAACGAAATGTTTGGGAATCAAAAAAATGTATTCTTTGACCAGAATTTCTCGAGTTAAATTGATGAAGGCTCTTTTCCCTTCTGTGAGCGTGGAGAAGTTGAAAAGGAAAAAGGCATCGGAGATCACCTTGGAGGTGGCTTGATCCGGGTTCGAATGCTTGAAAACATTTTCCAGGCTCGAACGGAAAAGTAGCTCGTATCCAAAAACTCTCTGCCGGGAATCAAAGATTGGCTGTCTGGCGATGAACGTGTCCAAGATGAATCTTTCCTTCTGTAGCATGTATCGGTCATTTGAGGCATTTATTGAATTCTCTTTTTACGGGGAAAGGGATATTACAAGGGGGTTATTGATATGGATGGATTAAAGAAGGAAATCCGGGAAGATAGGGCAGGAGGGGGGGCCTGCTTTTGGCATGACCGCCCCCAAAAATCTTTTTGGGTGCCGCCTTGGACGGATCGGAGGACCCATTCTTGAATAATCCAAGGCAGGACTGGGTTCGTTGTTAAAGGGTCCCCCTGGTAAAACTCTTGATTTTCTCCGACCAGCCGCGCCCGTTCTGTGATCGCCTTCTGGAAGATCAGTTTTGAACTGGAAATAAGGTTGGTGTTTTCGGCCATCAAATATCTTTCTGCCGGTAGGCAATACTCAGGGTCGATTTCGAGTCGATGCTGTTCCGTCCTGTTCTGAGACCGGCGATTATCGTTGTGCCCGATCCGCAGAACGGATCAAGCAGTGGGTCGCCGGAAATACCTCCCCTTTATTCTGAGTTCTGCCTTCTGGTTTCTAATCCTTCTTCTGTCTTGCGTGCGTGGCATACCATTCGAGCTGGCGGAAAATTCCGCGCAGGATCGCTACATCGCGGTCGCAGAGGTTGGCCCTTCCAAAGATTCTCCGCAGGGTATGCATGATTCTCTTGGGATTGTTAGAATCCAAAAAGCCGATTCGCAGGAGGAGTTGCTCCAGGTGGGCATACATCTTCTCAACCTTCTGGAACTCAGCTAGCAGGGGTAGCAGCCCGGAAGACGAACGAGCCTCCTCCCTCCGTATTCTTTTCTCATTTTGCATTCCGCATTCTTCATTCCGTATTTCATACAGGCTGGCCAGATACAATTCATAAGAGAGCAGAATCACGGCCTGGGCCAGATTCAACGAGGATAAACCAGGGTGAGTGGGAATCGAGATAAGGGCATGGCAGGGGTCGAGTTCTCGATTGGTCAGTCCTCGGTCCTCCGGCCCGAAAAGAATGGCCACGGGGATGGATCGGGCGTGTTGGATGATTTCCGGACAGATTTCCCGGGGAGAGATGAAAGGCCCACGGTTTATCCCTTTACGGGCGGAAGTGCCGGCAATCCACCGGAAGCCCTGGAGGGCATCCTCCAGAGAGGGAAAAATTTTGGCCTTCTGCAAAATATCCTTGGCCGAGGTAGCCATCATCCTCGCTTCCGCAGATAGTGGGTCCTGCTCCGGAGACACCAGGTTCAATCGGGTGAGACCCATGTTTTTCATGGCCCGGCAAACCGCCCCGATATTTCCGGCAGACTGGGGCCTGACCAGCACAATGGTGATGTTCCTTAGAGGATCGCTCGGCATGGGTAGGAAGGGGAAGGCAGGTTGGCGTATACGGTTGGTGGCAATGCCTCGATTTTCAGAATTCCCAATTCATTTTGCTTTTCATAATTCCGCATTCCGAATTCCGCATATCGCATTTGATTGGCCTTCCTGAACCCTGCTTTCTCGGCCTCTTCAGCGGAGTTGAAGATGACCCGGTTCTTCAGGCTCACCCGCTTGGCCGAGGGGCTTCCCGGAAGGTGGTACACCATGGTTCTTTTATTTCCCACGATTTTATCCCAGGGCACAGCATACTCCTGGATGGAGCGGCCTTTCTTTTCTGCACCCGTGGTTCGGCTCGACGGAGAAAAAAGACCCTCATTCCGCCGGAGGCGGGCCCGGAAATCCCGGGGCTTTTCTTTCAGCCCCTTCTTCCGGTCCCAAACTCCGACCCCCTTGTCCCGCGCGGCTTCCTCCGCTTCCTCCAACTGGGCGGCATACTTTCCCCGGATCGGGGCCCGGTAGAAAAAGGCATTCCCCGACTGCACCATCTCCCGGTTGAGGAGAGAATCTCCGACAAAGACGTAAGCGAGGAGCCGGCCATAGGCATCGCGTTCTTCCCGGTCATCGGTCTCCAGCCGAACTTTCCGGTCCCTCAGCCGGGAGAGGGCGAACTCCCTGGCTTTGCTTCCCCACGGCTCCTGCCCTTGAAGTTTACGATTCGCCATCTCCGGCGCATCGATCTCCCGCAGGCGGACGAAATCCTCATGCCCCTGGATGCGCACCAGGATGGTGTCGCCATCAAATACCTTCATGACTTGGCCCTGATAGGTCTTAGCTGAGGCAAGGGAAGAAAAGAAAAGGCAAAGAAGAAGGAAAAAAAGCAGCCCCCGGATGAAAGTCTTCATAAAGAAACCTGAGGCTCATTTACGGGCGGGCACGGCGGACCTTCCCTACCCATCTCAAAATCCTTGTTTCTCCATGTTGATCTGGGCCCTGTGATCTTTTCCGTCGATATTTGCTAATTTTGGGCACTCTAGGCACCTCTTAATCCCCTTTGGCCATCTCCCGGTATATCTGCATTTCCAATTCATCGAAGAACCGGTCATAGTGGGCCTTGTCCAACATTTTGATCGCTTTCCACCCTTTTTTGGTTTTTTTCTCAGTAGTGATCAACAGGACTACTTCCCTTTCTCTCCGGTCGAGCTTCTTGACCGTAGTTTCCACTTTTACCCTCAGGTTTCCCTGTGGGATGTAATCGGTCTCTACTTTGCCCTTCTCGATATCCACTTTGGGGTCTGCGTAACCTTTCTCCTTGAGCAGGTTGGCAATCCCCCGGATTATATATTTCTCATTGAATTCGAAGACCTGGGAATGCTTCTCCGGTTCTCCTTCCGATTCTTCTTCTTCGCAGGCGATCAAGAGAATGGGGAGGAGGAGAAAGAGGAAAAGGTAATTCCTCCATCCCCAGAAAAGGAATCCTAGCCTAAGGGGCAGATGTAAGAGAAAAATAAGGAATTCTCCTCTGAGCTGGGTTAACTCTTCTTGGAGGTCTTGGAATAGAAATTCCCAAAAACGGGCTGGCTCTTCCGGCTCCCGCATTTGGGACACTTGTACTTTCTCTCCTCTCGGTCTTTTATTGAAAGGAACAGGGAATACTTCTTGTTGCATTTCTGGCATTGGAACTCATAATTTGGCATGAGCGCACCTCCTTTAAAGATTTAATCAATTGACTACGGTTTCAAAACGGACACCAGACCTTTATCTTCGGACTCCCTGGCCCGGAAACCCTTTTCCTTTGCGGGTTTTAAATGAGGGAGTGTTTTAGATTGTTGATAATAGGGCGTTTCCATCCTCTTGCGTCTCGGGAACCCTGTATTTGCAGGGTTCTTGTGCTAACTATTTATTTTTATTTAATATTTTATTGGTACAAAAATGGGCAGTTTACACAAACTCTCGAGATTCTATGAGATTATGCCTTTCTATCCAAAACTTTTCCACAACTTTTTCACAAATTTTGTGGATAATTTCCGGGCTCTAATTTTCACTCTTTTTCGGGAAAGGATGTCCGCCTTTCCAGCGGGGTTAACTTCCCTTTCCCTCAATCCTCTCCATCCGCCAAAAGAACCCTCCGAGGATGTAAATCCTGCAACAAACTATAAAGAGAAGATTTCCCAGAGAATTCCAAAAGATGCTCCCACCCACCGATATGAACGATTTTCCCTCCGACTTCTTGAAAGACCATTCCCCGAATCTTTTCCGCCATGATGGATTCTCTTTCCCTCAGCTCTCGGCTCTCAAGCCAGACGGAAGGAGGATGGGAGAAAAGGAATCGAGCACGCCCATAATGGTTTCTCACCTGTTCGTTCAGCCCTGGAAAAGAAAGGGAAAGTAGGGTACGCAAATTCTCCCGGGAGACGAGCTCAGGCAGATGGAAGAGTCTTTCTTCCGAATACTCGGAAAGGTCGATGTCCTGAATCCTGCAATTCGTTTCCTCCCCGTAGGCCTTGGCCGCCCTCCATTCGTAGGGTTCTTTCAGAAGCAGGAAGATTCCCTGGATGGCGCTGTGGGACAGCATCCCCCGCCAGGCAAGACCCTCTTCCTGATGAATTCGTCGAAGATTTTCGCGCAAAGCGGCACGAAAAGCCGCTGCCTTCTGGTTTCGGAAGATTCGGGCGTAGGGGCTGACCTCCACGGAGACGGCCGATGGCTGCTCCCGCTGGAGCAATCGCAATAGCTTAGTCTTCCCTTGCGGATCGCGATGGACTGTTCCTACCAACACCAGGGAAGGAAAAGGTCTCCTACCCATACCCATCCATCGGTTGACCTTTTTTGAAACCTTGTGGTAAAGTCAAACCGTCTTCCCGTAAAGCTCTTCAGAATCTCCCGCAAAGAGCCCGGACCGAACGAAAAATATTTTTACCCAATTAGACCGAAAATTCAAGACTTTTCCTTATGATCTCATCTTTCCGGAAAGAGTTGATCCTGGTTGCCCTGGCTGGGACGATTGCCGTTATGGGGTTAGGTTTCATTATCCCCCTCTTTCCTGTTTATGTCTCTCAAAAAGGAGCCACCAATTTCCAATTGGGCTTGATTGTTTCCGGCTTCACCATCAGCCAGTTCCTCGTCCAGCCCTTTTTCGGCGGACTCTCTGATACCTATGGGCGGAAAGCTTTCATGGTGGGAGGCTTGGCCTGCTATGCGATTGTGGCCTCTCTCTACGTTCTGGCGGAAAGCCTCACTGAGGTTTTCCTCATCCGGCTGTTTCATGGGGTGGGGGCAGGAATGATCTGGCCGGCCCTGTCGGCCTTTATCATCGACGAATCACCCGTGGATAAACGGGGAGAAACCATCGGGTTCATCTCCGCGATGGAAATGTTCGGTTTTGCCGCAGGCCCCCTCGTGGGGGGGGGGTTGTATTCCCTTGGAGGTATGAGCCTGCCTTTCTGGGGCTGTTCTCTCCTGGCTTTTGCAGGAATGGCCTTGATCTGGGGATTGGTTCAAGAAAAGCCATCCCCCCATCATTCCGAAAAGGTTGGGTTCTTTGAAAGGTACGGGTTTTCCTCCTTGCGCATTCCCGACATTCGGCTCCTCTGCCTCATCGGCTTCGGCGAATCTTTTGCCTGGGGTTTGATCATCACCCTTCTCCCGGTCATCGCTTCAAACCTCGGAGTCCCTCCGGAGAGAATCGGGTGGCTCTTCAGCTCTTACTTCATCTTTTATATTCTCCTTCAATGGCCCGTGGGGAAATGGTCGGACCGGCAGGGAAGAAAGAAGCCCATCATCTTGGGCATGAGCATCTACACCCTGTCCATCCTCATCCTTTCCCAGGGCGGAGATTTATTCCATTTCCTTCTGGTCCTGGCCATTGCCGGGGCGGGACTGGGAATCTATTCCCCTTCCGTGCGCGTCGCGGTGGCCGACCTGACATCGGAAAAGGTCCGGGGAGCGAGTTTGGGCATTTTTATCACCACCCGGATGCTGGGGTTCTTCCTGGGCCCCAACCTGAGTGGGTTCATGGCCGACCGTTTCGGGAGTGGATTTCCATTTTTGACCGCGGCGGTATTTTTGGGTGTCGGGATCTGGGCATCGTTCAGGCTGTCGGCGGAGCTTTCAAAAACCCGCGAACTCGCCTCGATTCCGGCAGGTGGTGCCGGGAAGAACACCCGCTAGATTCTCAAAGCATTCTTTTTGCATTCCTTTGAAGGAAATGAAAAGAGGTGAAAGAATGGCCTATCGCGTAGAGGTCGGATTAAAACGCAATATTCGAGATGCCAGGGGGGAGAAGATCAAGCGACGGATTATGGACGATCTGAAGATTCCCATAGAGGCGGTCCGAACCGTGGACGTCTACACGGTGGACGCCTCCCTATCCGATGAGGATATGGAAAAGGTGGCCACGGGACCTTTTCTGGACCCCATCATCCAGGATTATTCCGTCGGCAAACCCCTGGAGCAAGCAGGTTTTGACTGGGCCATCGAGGTGGGCTACAAGCCAGGGGTTACGGACAACGTGGGGCGGACAGCCCGGGAAGCGGTAGAGATCCTTCTGCAGCGGAAATTGAACCCCGGCGATGGCGTCTACACCTCCGTCCTCTATTTTCTGAAGGGAACCTTGGCCCGTAACCAGGCCGAATCCATCGCCACGGGTCTCCTGGCCAACACTCTCATCCAGAGGTTTGAAATCAAGGACCGGGACTCATGGGACCCGGCCGTAGGAATGGGGGTTACTGTACCCAAGGTTTCCGCTAAAAGTCAAGTCCGGGTGGAAGAGCTGAACCTGCAGGTCAGCGATGAAGAACTTATTCGGATCAGCTCGAGGCGGGTGCTGGCCTTGAGCCTGAAGGAGATGAAGGCTCTCCAGCAATATGCCAAGGACCCGTCACGCCTGGCGGAGAGGAAAAAAGTCGGCCTGGGGGAACACCTCACCGATTGTGGAGCGGAGGCTCTGGCCCAGACCTGGTCCGAGCATTGCAAGCATAAGATCTTCAACGGGCTGATCCA
>Ga0187773_10001189_pt1 | contig 10551 bp, 8 predicted proteins | sample 0216_BV02_MP05_1_FD_133133 | JGI IMG/M metagenome (GOLD analysis project Ga0187773, IMG submission 133133) | Tropical peat soil microbial communities from peatlands in Department of Meta, Colombia - 0216_BV02_MP05_10_MG | ecosystem: Environmental > Terrestrial > Soil > Wetlands > Peat | place...
GCTTTTCTGAAACCACGTTGATTGCTGTCAAATGCAACCCGTGTGTCTGATCACTGGTGCGTCCGCCGGTATCGGTGCCGAGCTTGCCCGGGTTTTTGCATCTCACGGCCACGCCTTGGTGCTAACCGCGCGGCGCGAGGCAAAACTGGATTCATTGGCTACGCAGATCGCCGCCGCTGGCCACGTGCGCCCGATAGTGATCGCCGCCGATCTCACTTTGCGCGATGCTGCCGGGCGGCTGGCGAAGGAACTGGAGACCGCCGGCCTGGAGCCCGCGATCGTGGTGAACAATGCCGGCTTCGGTCTGCTGGGGGCAGCAGCGGATCTACCGCACGATCAAGAGCTCGCGATGATCGACCTCAACGTTCGCGCGCTCACCGACCTCTCGTTGCTGTGGCTTGAAAGCGTTACCCGGCATCGCGGCGGTATTCTCAATGTCGCCTCCGTCGCCGGCTTCATGCCGGGCCCTGGCATGGCGGTCTATCATGCCACCAAGGCTTATGTGCTCTCTTTTACCGAGGCGTTGCACGAGGAGCTGAAAGCGAGCGGCGTGCGCGTCTGCGCGCTTTGCCCGGGCCCCGTCGAGACCGAATTCTTTGACCGGGCGGGAATGCCACCCGGGTACTTCCCGAAATTCATCGCCCGCACAGCGGCACGCGTGGCGCGCGAGGGCTATACCGGCTTCATGGCTGGCCACCGTGTCGTGGTGCCGGGAACGATCAATCGTGTCACAACCTTGTTGCCTCGGCTGCTGCCACGCGCTCTGATGGTGGGGGCGATAAACCGGCGCTGGAACCGGAGCAAAAATCAGGGCTAGTGCGTTGCGTAAACTTATTCACGTTTTTGACAATTTTGTTCGGCTACACGCTGGCGCCTGCCTGGCATCAACCGGAGCATTTGCGCCTTGATCAAGCGCCGCCGCGTGATTTACGTGCACGGTTACGATCCACAGGGGGCGGTCGGTTATTATGGCCTCTTCGCGCACGGCTGGAAAAAATTCAAGAACGTCTGGTCAGTAAAGTCGAAACTTAGTCCGCTCAAAATAGAATCCGACGATCTGGCGACCTGGACGGTGACAACATCCGGTCCAGGTTGGGAGGTTTTTACAGACTACGAGTTTGTCCGCTACGAAGACATTATTACGGAGAATATGAATTTGCCGATCGTCTGGCAGATTATCGCCGCTCTTAAATGGGTGTTGGGCGATCTCATCAGTGGAGCGACGGCGCGCATCATTCGAGCGTCGTGGCGTTTTGAGATGCACCACATCCTGTTTCAGCTCTTGCTGGTGGTCTGGATCGTTTTCTCGTTCTTGGCAGGCTGGTTTGCTCTGATCATCGCGCGGGATACTCTCGGTCTGACGATGTGGGTGGCTGTGCCGCTCGCGGTCGCGATTGGAATTGGTGTATTTTATGCCCTGCGTCCGTTTGTTGATCGCTTTTTCGTCATAAGGATCAACAACCACTGGCCTTATCTCCGCAAGTTTGGCCGCGGCGAGCCCACCTGCCTCGATCGTCCTGTCAAAGCAGGCATTGGGCGATTGCTTGCAGCCGCGAAGGCCAACGACGTCGATGAAGTTCTCCTGATCGGTCACAGCGGCGGCGCACCGTTGGTTCTGCCCATCGTTGCGCGTGCACTCGAACACGATCCCGATCTGGGCCGCCACGGCCCGTCGATCGTGGTCATAACCATGGGATCGATCATGCCGGCTGTTGCGCTTCACCCGCGGGCGCAATGGATGCGCGAGATGGTACGGCGAGTCGCGCTTGAGCCGTCCGTCCAATGGATTGATTGCCAGGCCCGCAAGGACATCCTGCATTTCTGGAATCTCGATCCAGTTGCGGGAATAGGCGTCAAAACCGATCCGCAGTGGCGCAATCCTTTGATTTGGCAAGTCCGCTTCCGCGACATCATGTCACCCGACAGCTACAAACGGAACCGGACGAATTTCTTCCGCTTGCACTATCAATTCATCATGGCCGCCGACCGAAGGGCTCCTTATGATTACGTCATGCTGACCTGCGGGCCGTATCGGGCGATCGAATGGGCGCAGCGAGGCCGCGAAATTGCGGACGGCTGGCCGCCGGCCGCAGCTACTATGTCCCTTGCCACCTCTTGATCTGTCAGGTTCATTCCGGCGCCAGAAAAACGAGGAGCGGGTAACTTGCAACGCGTCGTCGAACCAGAAATCCTCGACCAGCTTGCGCCAGATGATCCGCGCGCCCTGCGTGCCAGGCGCGATCTGCGGCGTGTCAATGCGCTGATGCTGCAGGATCTCATCGTTGCGCGCGCCTTGGCAAAATACTGCAGGACGCAACCCCGTGTGTTCGTCGATCTTGGCTCGGGAGATGGGACTTTCATGCTGAAGGTTGCCCGACGGTTGGCGAAGCGCTGGCGTAATGTCGAGTTGGTTATCGTCGATCAGGCAGACGCCGTGGCCCAAGAAACTCGCGCGGCGTTTGCGGCTCTGACCTGGAAGGTGAGCGTGGAAGTCGCGAACGTTTTCGATTTTATGGAGAGCACGCGGCGTTCGGACATCGATGTCATGACCGCTAACATGTTTCTGCATCATTTTCCCGAGCCCGATCTCGTCCGCCTGCTGGCCAAAATTGCGCCAGTCACGCCACTGTTCATCGTTGGCGAACTGCGACGAACAAAATTTGTGCGCGAAGCCGGCCGCAACATGTGGCTCCTGGGTGGCGGCGATGTGATTTGCTACGACGGACGCGTCAGCGCACGCGCGGCATTTATCGGGCAGGAATTGTCGGCGCTTTGGCCGAAGGATGGCGGCTGGCAATTGCACGAACGCGCCGTCGGTCCATGGACGCATCTTTTCGTCGCACAAAGGGGTCAGTAGCGCTTTTCCGCACTAAAACTGGCGGTTGCGCGTTCACGCGCGCGTAGTGTTAACGCCGATTAACCACCGCGCGGCTGAGAATTTAAGACGACCACAGAATTGATTCTCCAGAATCCCGGAAATCCGTGTCTGCGGCCGACTTGCCGCGGTCGAGCAGGTGCGAGAGTCATGTTTCGGAATTTGAAGTCCTTTAGTGAGTCCAGAGATCTGCGAATATTTTTGTTCGCCGGCCTGCTGGGCATTTTCGTTGCTGCCGCGACGGTCGCAATCTTGCACTTCTATTCGAAGTTTTCGGATTCGATTCCGCTGGTTTTGGCGGTCGTTGCCGGCGCGTTTGGCATTTGTCTGGTTGGCTCAATGTCTGTCTGGCGGATTCGACAGAGACTGAGCGAGCAGAATCGTCGGCTCGACGTTGCGCTCAACAACATGAATCAGGGTCTCTGCATGTTCGACGCGGAGAACCGTCTGGTCGTGTGGAATGAACGCTACCGGGAAATGTACAGAATCGATCCTCACCGCATCTGGCGCGGCTGCACAGTCCCCGACCTCCTCGAAGCGCGTATCGTGGCGGGGATCTTTCCACTCGATCCCGCGCGTTACGATTCCGATCTGCGTTCGGCGCTCAAGCAGGGCATGGCCTTCACAATGAATGTCGAACTCAATGACGGCCGCACCATCGCGGTGGTCAATGAGCCGATGAAAGAAGGCGGCTGGGTTGCGACCCATGAGGATATGACGGAGCGCACTCGAGCCGAACGCGAACTGGAACGTACGCGCTCCTTCCTCGATACGATCATTGAGAACGTCCCGTCTCCGATCATCGTGAAGAGCATCCCGGATTTGCGGTATTTGCTGATCAATCGCGCTGCCGAGGAATATCTCGGGGTGAAGCGTGACACTATGCTTGGCAAGACCGCCGCAGACGTCATGCCGCCGTCAAGTGCCAAAAATATTGATGCTGAGGATCGCAAGCTGATCGAATCTGGCCGGACCATCTATATCGGCGAACATTCGATTGCTACTCCGGCCAATGGCACGCGCATTGTCACTGCAACGCGGCTGCCGGTGAAGGCGGCGGACGGGAAGCCACAATATCTCATCAGCATGATTAACGACCTGACCGAGCGGAAACATCATGAGCAGCGCATCGAGCATATGGCTCATCACGATCCGCTCACCGATTTGCCGAACCGTGCCGCGTTCAATAACTGTCTTGTCTCCACGATCGGACTCGCGGCTGTTTCGGGTGAGAGTTTTGCGTTGATCTGCATGGATCTGGACCGCTTCAAGGCGGTCAACGATGTGTTCGGCCACGGCGTTGGCGATGCTTTGCTGCGCGAAGTGGCGCGGCGCCTCGGGTCGGCGTGTCAGGGCACTTTCTTCGCGCGCCTTGGCGGTGACGAGTTCGCCGTGATCACGCCAACTGGCACTAGACCGGCGGCGGCCGAAACCTTGGCCGAACGGCTGTCTGCGGCGCTCGATTCCGACATCACTATCAACGGCAATTCTTTGCGTGTCGGACTTACAATTGGCGTGGGCATGTATCCGCAGGATGGATCGGACGCGCCGACTTTGCTGGCGAACACCGACGCCGCGCTGTTCCGCGCCAAATCGGGAATGCGCGGATCGATCCGCTTTTTCGAAATGGCGATGGACAAGCAGCTGCGCGACAAGCGGGCGCTTCAGCAGGATCTGCGCTCGGCGATTTCGCGCGATGAGCTCGTGCTTCACTATCAGCCGCAGGCGCATATTGATGGCGAAATAACCGGTTTCGAGGCGCTGGTCCGCTGGCATCATCCGCGTCATGGACTGGTGCCGCCCGGCACATTTATCCCGTTGGCCGAGGAAAGCGGGCTCATTATCCCCTTGGGCGAATGGATCCTGCGCACGGCGTGCCGCGAGGCTGCCTCGTGGCCGCGTCCGCTGGATGTCGCGATCAATCTGTCGCCGGTGCAATTCCAGCACGGCGATCTGCCGCGGGTGGTCCACGAGATCCTGCTTGAGACCGGTCTGTCGCCGTCGCGTCTGGAGCTTGAAATCACGGAGGGCGTGCTGATTGGCGACTTCACGCGCGCCGTGGCGATTCTGCGCCGCTTGAAAGCGCTCGGTGTTCGCATCGCAATGGACGACTTCGGCACTGGGTATTCATCGTTGTCCTATTTGCAGTCATTTCCATTCGACAAGATCAAGATCGACCAGACTTTCGTCGCCAACCTCGGCCAAAGCCAGCAGGCTGCCACAATCATTCGCGCAGTTATCGCGCTCGGCCGGGGGCTTAGTCTGCCCGTTGTAGCGGAAGGCGTGGAAACCGAGGAGCAGCGCCAATTTCTTGCCAGTGAAAGCTGCAATGAAATCCAGGGCTATTTCGTCGGACGTCCGAAACCTATCGATGATTACGCGGAGATCATCGGCCGTGCGCGTACGGCGCGGACGCGAGCCAAGACATTTGCCGCGACGGGATAGTCGCACTCTCTTGAAAGTTGATTTATCCCAGCTGGTTTGGCCAAAAATGAATCTTTGCCTTGTTTTGATCTGTATCAAAGTACGCGACAAATTTTTTTTGAAGTAGATTGATACGCGTCAAATTTCCGTCCATTCGGCAGCGGAATGTCTGGGGCTCTTGGGCCGCTGAGTTCCGAGGAACACCGGCTGTGAAACACTTGTTAGTTGCTTGCTTTTCGAGGATGGAGAACGGGTGTAGCCTCAATACGCTCAAGGGCCCAAAAAAGCGCCCCGCAGAGCGAGACTTTAGTTGCCAAGAGGTGACGTAATGGCCGAGCAGGTTAATCCCGTTGCGACCCACCATCTGCCGATGTTTATCACCGCGCCCGGTGAGACGGATGTACTCATGGTGGTCATGGCCATCATTCTCGGTCTCTCCGTCATTGGTTTCGGCGTCCTGTACTTCCGCCTGCATGCGTTGCCCGAACAAATCGCGCACAAGGGGCAAAAGGTGCAGTTCGAGATTGTCGCGATCCTCGCCCTCATCGCACTCTTCACCCACATGCATATCTTCTGGATCGCCGGTCTGCTGCTGGCGTTTGTCGACCTTCCCGACTTCACCGGCTTCCTTGGCCGCATCGCTGGTTCGGTCGAGAGGATGGCCGGCCTAAAGCCAGGCGCGGGCGCGGACGGCGTGCCGGATCGCAGGCCGACGCATGATGCTCATGCCGTGCACGCTGATGAAGAGACGTCTGCGCCGCGAAAGCCCCCGCGTGTTGTCGCCGGAGGGAAGGAGCTCGACCATGCTTGAGATGCTTCTCTGCTCGCTGGTGACGCTGCTTCCTGACTATCTCTATCGGCGCTATGTCCAGGGAAAGCGGTTCGGCAAGGAAATCACCTTTTACTCGGTATGGTTCGAGCTGCGGTGGGGCATCACCGGCTGTCTCGTTCTGACCGTGTTGCTGATCACAACCGTGTTTTACAACCACCCGTCCACGAGCGCGGTGGCGCTCTTCTTCCGCACAGTTCCTGTTCTGCCGGAAACGAGCGGTCGCGTCGCCGAGGTCTTCATCAGAGGAAGCGGCTCCATCGCCCAAGGAGCCCCGATTTTCCGGCTTGACAGCTCAAAGCAGGAGGCGGCGGTCGAATCGGCTCGGCGCAAGATTGCCGAGATCGACGCTCAAATGGCGGTGTCGCGGGCGGACGTAGTGAAAGCCGACGGCCAGTTGCAGGAGTCCAAGAGTCAGCTTCAGCAGACGAGGGACGAGCTGGAAACGAAGCAGGAATTGTATCGGCGCAACCCGGGCAACGTTCCATTTCGCGAGATCGAGCGCCTGCAGGAGCGCGAACGCGGAAATCTCGGCGCGATGACCGCGGCGACCGCTTCCAAGCAGAGTGCTGAGGAACGGGTATCATCGCTGCTGCCTGCGGAAAAAGCCACCGCCCAAGCTGAACTTGCGCAGGCTCAGGTCGAGCTGGACAAGACGGTGATCCGTGCCGGCGTGACCGGACGCGTGGAACAGTTCTTTCTGCGCGTCGGTGACGTGGTCAACCCCCTGATGCGTCCGGCCGGCGTCCTGATTCCGAACGAGGCTGGTCGTGTATCGTTGCAGGCCGGTTTCGGACAGATCGAGGCGCAGATCATGAAAGTCGGAATGGCCGCGGAGGTCACCTGCGTATCCAAGCCGTTCACCATCATCCCGATGGTTGTAACAGCTGTGCAGGACTACATTGCCGCTGGCCAGTTTCGCGGCGGCGAGCAGCTGGTCGACGTGCAGCAGCAAGTGGCACGGCCCGGCACCATCCTTGTTTTTCTTGAGCCTCTTTACAAAGGCGGCCTGGATGACGTGACGCCGGGCAGCAGTTGTATCGCCAATGCCTATTCGAGCAATCACGACGAAATCGTTGCGAAAGACACCGGCACCTTCCGGGCTTTAACCCTCCACGTCGTGGATGCGCTCGCGCTCGTGCACGCCCTGATACTGCGGCTCCAGGCACTGGTGCTTCCCTTCCAGACGCTGGTGTTCGGCGGGCACTGATCCCGATTGCCTTGTTTGGGCCGGACTCGGTCGCGTGAGGCAGGAACTTGCTCGCGGCAGCAGAGCTGCGGCGCCGTGATCGCGTATCCTTATACCGGGACGTTTTTAATCGCGACGCGTTGATCCAAATCAATTGCTTGAATGAGAAAAGATGCAAATAAGACGTGTACAGAGGCCCGTCATGATTTCTCTGGAAGACTGTATCGCCTTTTGCGGTTTGGACGAAAGCGAAGTCGCGGCGATCAGCGAGCACGAGCACATTCCCGAAATCGCGGCAACGGCGCTTGCGGACTATTTGCTCAAGCAGCCTCACGGCGGCGAGGCCATTCGGAAGATGATCATCGAGGATATTCACAAGGCGCTCGACGATGGGCGGATCAAGCACGCCCAGGAGCTCTTCATGGCGCTGCGACATTTCCTCAGCGAACATCCCGAAGCGCGCGCCGGCATTGAGGCATGACCGCGATGCGGCAACAGAATCGCGCCGTAGCCTTCAGCGATCTGGAAATGTCGTCAGCGGAGTTGATTGATGGCCACACCTGAGGTTGTGACGCTCCCCAGCAGCAGCGAACGCTCTAACGTCCGGCCGCCGTCAAGGCAACGCCCGATGCCACACCCGACGGCACGCGCCAGCGCCGTGGCTGACCGCGATTCCTACGCTGCGACCGCCCTCGGTGACACCATCGACCGGTCACTGCACGCCGCCGTCGCTAGGTTCACCGCCGGGCTGTCACCAGCTGCGCTGACTCACGCCTATCTGCATTGGGCGACACATCTTGCCGATGCACCCGGCAAGCGACTCCAGCTTGTCGACAAGGCTGCGCGCAAGACCGTACGTTTCGCCAACTACGCTACGCGCTATGCCATGAGCGGCGGCAAGACTGAATGCTGTATCGAAGCGCTGCCGCAGGACAAACGCTTTGCTGCCGAAGAATGGCAACGGTGGCCGTACAATTTCCTCTACCAGGGATTCTTGCTCCAGCAGCAGTGGTGGCACAACGCCACGACTGGTGTGCGCGGGTTGTCGCGGCAGCATGAAACCATCGTCGAATTCGCATCACGCCAGATTCTCGATATGGTCTCTCCGTCGAATTTCCTGCTTACCAACCCGGAAGTGCTCAGCCACACCCTGAGCAACGGCGGCGCAAATCTGCTGCGCGGCTGGCAAAACTTCACCCATGACTGGGAACGTGCGGTCAGCGGCAAGAAGCCGGTCGGCAGCGAAAGTTTCGCCGTCGGTCGCAACATCGCGGCTACGCCGGGCAAGGTCGTCTACCGCAACAACCTCATCGAGCTCATTCAATATTCGCCGGCGACCGACAAGATTCGGCCCGAGCCGGTTCTCATCGTGCCGGCCTGGATCATGAAGTACTACATCCTCGATCTTTCGCCGAACAATTCGCTGGTGAAATACCTCACCGAGCAAGGCTTCACGGTCTTCATGATCTCGTGGATGAATCCGGGGCCGGACGATCGAGATCTCGGCCTGAATGACTATCGAAACCTCGGTTTGATGGCAGCGCTTGATGCCATCAATGCAATTGTGCCGCACCAGAAGGTGCATGGCGTAGGCTATTGTCTCGGCGGCACCCTGCTGTCAATTGCGGCCGCCGCAATGGCGCGGGACGGTGACGAGCGGCTGAAATCAAAAACGATGCTCGCCGCCCAGACGGACTTTACCGAGGCCGGCGAGCTCATGATCTTCATCGATGAGGGTCAACTCGCGTTCCTTGAAGACATGATGTGGGAGCAGGGTTTTCTTGACAGTCGTCAGATGGCCGGCGCGTTCCAGATGCTGCGCTCGAACGATCTGGTGTGGTCGCGCCTGATCCACGAATATCTGATGGGTGAGCGGCATCCGATGAGCGATCTGATGGCATGGAATGCCGATGCGACCCGCCTGCCGTACCGTATGCATTCAGAGTATTTGCGTCAGCTCTTCCTCAACAACGAATTGGCGGAAGGCCGCTTCGTGGTCGAGGGAAGGCCGATAGCGCTCAGCGACATCCACGTGCCGGTGTTCGCGGTCGGCACGCTGCGCGACCACGTCGCGCCGTGGCGCTCGACCTACAAAGTGAATTTGCAGCTGGATACCGATGTGACCTATCTGCTCGCCGAAGGCGGGCATAATGCCGGCATCGTGTCGGAACCCGGCCGCGACGGCCGCAGCTTTCAAGTGATGACGAAGCGGGCCGGCGACCGTTACCATGATCCCGACACATACCTCGCAATGGCGCCACGCAAGGAAGGTTCGTGGTGGCCGGAGTGGGTTGCCTGGTTGAAAGAGCACTCCGGAGCGCCGATAGGGCCGCCGGCGATGGGCGCAGCCCACGCGGGTTACGCGCCGCTCGGCGACGCGCCAGGGACTTACGTGTTGCAGGATTAGACCGCTTTCTGTGCCTAGCGGGCATTCCCGCTCGCGACGAAACTACGTGTTTTCTCTCGGCCAAAGCGCGCCCGCAAGCTACCCGCACGTTTAGTTATTCAAGTCGAGCGCGTAGCTTTGCCAAAATCGGAACCTGCCCTTTTGTGACTTTCCCCATCGCTTCATCCAACGCGAACCATCGAGCGCGATCTACTTCAGGAAAATCTCGTATTTTCCCCGATCTCGGAGGCCATTCCATCGAGAAAACATTGCTCTTGAATTTTGTGACGTCAAAATCTCTTTCAATCGCCCAAGCGGTAATAATTTTACCGCCTGGTTGTTTGAAGGAACCCAGCTCAATAAATTTGCCCTGAACAGAGCTTCCAGTTTCCTCTTCAAACTCGCGTCGGGCAGCTGAAAGGGGATCTTGGCCTTGCTGGTAGAGGCCCTTTGGGATCGACCATGCGCCTGTATCCTTGTTTGCCCAGAAAGGCCCTCCCGGATGAACGAGTAAGACCTCGGGCGTCGTTCCCGTGCGTCGAAACATCAAAATGCCTGCGCTTTGCTTTGGCATCGTCTTGCCTACGCCGACGTCGAAATTGACTACCGCCCGGACAGCGGTCCTTCGAACCGACCAAAGCACAAAATGGGGTCGGAGGGCCGAGCGACTACTCGTATCGCAATGCTTCAATAGGATCGAGGTGAGCGGCTTTTCGGGCTGGATAATATCCAAAAAATATTCCCACCGCCGCGGAGAAGATAAATCCTCCGAGCACGGCTAACGCTGAAATCGGGGTCGACCAGCCGGCGACCGCCGAGATAATCGCGGAAGAGACAACACCCATGAC
>Ga0187773_10001190_pt1 | contig 10546 bp, 9 predicted proteins | sample 0216_BV02_MP05_1_FD_133133 | JGI IMG/M metagenome (GOLD analysis project Ga0187773, IMG submission 133133) | Tropical peat soil microbial communities from peatlands in Department of Meta, Colombia - 0216_BV02_MP05_10_MG | ecosystem: Environmental > Terrestrial > Soil > Wetlands > Peat | place...
AGAGGCCGCAGGAAATCCGGCCGCTGGTCGCCGCGCTCAACAGGCTGCTCTCGCGTCTCGACTCGGCGATTGGACTGCAGCGGCGCTTCATCGCCAATGCCGCTCACCAGCTTCGCACGCCTCTCTCGGGGCTGAAGACGCACGCGGAGCTCGCGCGGCGCCAGCCATCGACCGTGGAACTCAAATCGCTTCTCGACATGATTGCGGGCGAAACCGAGCGCACCAGCCACCTCGTCAATCAGCTGCTGACGCTGGCTCGGGCAGAGCCTGGAGAAACAGCGAGCAAGCAGCCTGTCAATCTGCATGAGCTCATCGGCCGCGACTTGCAGGGCTGGGTGCAGCGCGCGCTGAAGAAGAATATCGACCTGGGTTTCGAGCTCAGGGACGCCTGGACGCTGGGCGAGCCCCTCTTGTTGCGAGAACTCGTGGCAAACCTCCTCGACAACGCGCTCGCCTACACCTACGAAGAAGGAAGCGTGACGGTGCGCACGCGGGAAAGCGATAGCGAAACCCTGCTCGAAGTCGAGGACAATGGGCCGGGAATCCCGGAGGCCGAACGCGAGAAGGTTTTCGAGCGCTTCTACCGGATTCCGGCCACCGGCGGGGAGGGCTGCGGACTGGGCTTGTCGATCGTCGCAGAGATCGCGGAGCGCCACAACGGGAGAGTCGAGCTGGCCGAGCCCCAGGGCGGCCACGGCACGGTGATCCGGGCGGTCTTTCCGCGCCTTGCCGCGCAAACCGTCCGCGCGACAGCGCGAAACGCTCGTGCCGGCTAAGCCGGCACCTCAGTTCAGTCAAGCGCGCGTCGATTCCTGCTCGAACCGCTCCCAGGAAACCATCAGCCCGCGTTCTCCCGGAGCGGCTCGATACTCGACGGCATCCCCGACACCGGGCACCGACACCAGCTCGTCGCCGCAAAACACCAGCGGCAGACGGTCGCGCAACCACGGGGGGATGCCGCGCTCGCGAAGCAGATTCTTCAGGGTGCGACGCGGCCTTCCGGAGTCCGGCCGCAGGCGTTCGCCTCCCTGGCGCAGGCGCACGGTGACCGGCGCCTGCCGCAGTTTCCCAAGACTCAGGCCCCGTCCCTCCTCCGGCCTGAATCTCATTACTCCGCCAAGCGCAAGCAACGGTAGCGCGTTTTCGCCGGTCCATTCCTGGCGAAAGTCCGCCTTGACCGCCTCGCTCGCCCGCTGCAGGTAGAGCTTTGAGCGATGGCGCAGAAAACGCCAGCGCGATGACGTGAGGCTCACGTGTGCATCGGCACCCGACTGTGCAAGCTGGCGCAGCAATTCTCCGAGCTGCGTGGCCGTGGGCGGCAGGATGCCCCGGGCTTCGCACCAGAACCGAATGAGATTCTTGGCGCGGGCGGCACCGAGCCGGAGGAGGGAGGGAATATCGAGCGTGCCGTCGCCGCTGCTGCAAGCATCGCGATCGTTTTGGGCCATTTCCGCAAGCAGCTCGCGCGCTTCCGAGAGGTGGTCGGCGGCGCGTGCGACCGCAGCCCGCGCCGCCGGAAAACGCTTCTCGATCAAGGGGAACACCTCGTGCCGGAGGAAATTGCGGCGTCGGGCCGTGTCGGCATTGCTTTCGTCGTCGACCCAACTGAGCTTGCGCTCGCGCGCGTAGGACTCGATCTCGGCCCGCGAAATTCCCAGCAGCGGGCGCAGTACCCGGGCGCGGGCGGCGGAAAATACCTTCAAGCGAGACATTCCGGAAAGACCGCTGAGACCCGTTCCGCGCAGAAGGCGCAGCAACAGCGTTTCCGCCTGATCGTCCTGGTGCTGCGCGAGAACCACGAAGTCGGCATCGATCCGGGCAAACACCTCGCGACGCGCGTGCCGCGCCGCGCCTTCGAGTCCGAGACTCCGGTAGGGACCGATGTCCACCGTCTCCACCTGCAACGGGATCCGCGACTTGCGGCACAGGTCGGCGCAAAAGTCTGCCCAGCGCCCGGCGTTCGGGCTGATGCCGTGATTGACGTGCACGGCGCGAAGTGAAAATCGCAGGGCAGGAGCGAGCTCGGCCAGAACAGCCAACAGCGTGGCTGAATCCACGCCGCCGGAAAGACCGAGGGCCAAATGCGCTCCAGGGAACACAACGGGGGCGAGTACCGCTGCTACCCTTGTCGCCAGACCCTCACTTGATCTCGAGTTCCTTGAACTTTCCATAGCCCATCAGGCGCTCGAAGCGCTCCTCGACCAGCTCGCCAGGGCTCTTGTCCATGAGACCGCGCAGCGCGTCGCCGAGAGCCTTCTTCAGGCTTTGGGCCATGGCGCCGGGATCGCGGTGCGCGCCGCCGAGCGGCTCGTTGATGATCTTGTCGATCAACCCGAGAGTCTTCAGCCGGTTCGCCGTGATGCCGAGCGTCTCGGCGGCGTCGGGCGCCTTTTCCGCGCTCTTCCAGAGGATGGATGCGCATCCCTCCGGGGAAATCACCGAGTAGGTCGAGTACTGCAGCATCATCACGATGTCCCCCACGGCGATGGCGAGAGCCCCGCCGGATCCGCCCTCCCCGATGATCGTGCAGACAATCGGCACCTTGAGCTCGGCCATCACGTACAAGCTGTGACCGATCGCCTCGGCCTGTCCGCGTTCTTCCGCGCCGATCCCGGGATAGGCTCCCGGCGTGTCCACGAAGGTCAGGACGGGAATACGGAATTTTTCTGCAAGCCGCATGAGCCGCATCGCTTTACGGTATCCCTCAGGACGCGGCATGCCGAAATTTCGGAGAATCTTCTCCTTGGTGTCGCGTCCCTTCTGGTGGCCGATCACCATGATTGACTGACCGTTGAAACGCGCCACGCCGCCGACAATCGAGGCGTCATCGGCATAGGCGCGATCGCCGTGCAGTTCCTCGAACTCGGTGAACAGCGCGCCTACGTAGTCCAGAGTGTAGGGGCGCTGCGAATGGCGAGCGACCTGCGCCACCTGCCATGGCGTGAGCTTGCCGTAGATCTCCTTGGTCAACGCGGCGCTCTTCTTCTCCAGCCGTTGAATTTCCTCCGAGATATCGACCGCCGAATCCTCCTGCGCATAGCGCAGCTGCTCGATCTTCGCTTCGAGGTCGGCGATCGGCTGCTCGAAATCCAGGAACGCCGTTTTCATGGAGATGCGGGGAAAGCGCGCAATTGTACCCGAATCACTCGGCGCGGCCCGGACAAGGGTTCGGAACGCGGGCTCAGTATTCGACGGGCACCGGGTCGAGGCTCCGCCACAGATACCAGGTCGCGACGGACCGCCACGGCGTCCAGGCGTCGGAAATCCTGCGCAGGGTCCGGACCGAGACCGAACGACCCTTGAAGTAGTGCAAACAGATTGCACGCTGCAATCCCAGGTCGCCGAAAGGAAGCACATCGGGGCGCAGCATGTTGAAGATCAGAAACATTTCGGCCGTCCACCGTCCCACGCCGCGAACCCGAACGAGCTCGGCGATCACTGCCTCATCGTCCATCTCCGACCACTGCTCGATCCGGAGTCTCCCGTCGGCAAAATGGCGCGCCAGGTCGGCAACATATTCCGCCTTGCGGCCGGAAAGGCCACATCCGACCAGTTTCTTCCGGCCGGCGTCCAGAATCTGGCTCGGCGACATCTGCGGCGCGAGCGCAATCAGCCGCTCCCAGATGCAAGCTGCGGCTCTCACCGAAATCTGCTGCCCCACGATTGAACGCGCAAGCGTAAAGAACGGCTCCCCGCGAGGCTCGAGGGCTTTGCGCGGATGCTGGCGAATGATCCCTCCGAGAACCGGGTCGCGGCGCACGAGCGCGCGTTTCGCACGGGCCCAGTACCAGGGAGCAGCCATGGCGCGGGATTCAGGAGGCCGGGGCGAGCGGCATATTGAGAAGAAGGTTCTGCGGCTTCATGCGCACGATACCCGCCTCGTTCATGGACAAAGCCAGATAGATCGGTCTTCCCGCTATGTCGGCACGCATCGCCGCCGCATCGACAGCGTCCAGTCTGAAGAGCGCAAGCATCCGCCGCAAGCGGCCCGGTTCCAGCTCTCTCCCCTGCCACAGGTCGTTCAGCAACGCCGTCGACTCCGAGTCCAAGCCGATATGCCACGCCCAATTGCGGTCCTCGATGGCCCGAAGCGGTTGGATCCTGACGCCGATGCCCAGGAAATGCCGTATCCACTTCTCCATCAGGCGGCAGAAAGCCCGGTTGGCGGCACGCCCGAAATTCAGGCTGATCACGAAATCGTGCCGTTGATCGCGCAGCCAATAGGCTTGAGCGTTTTCGGCGTCCAGCACATCGAGCTCCACCGTCGCGAGCGGCGTCTGAGCCTCGACCACGAGGCGACCGAGGTTTCCGTAGCGCTGCCCGGATACCTGCATCTCCACGGTTTCGAAGTCGGCAAGCATCACTACCCCGTTGTCGGTAGAGGCCTTCTGTTCCCGGTAGAAGAGCTCTCCGGCGCGGGGTTCGAGCGAATCGTCGCAGCCCTCGAGAACGTTGCGCACGATGATCTGTGCGAGCTGGTTGATGAACAGCGGCGGGACGGAAACATTCGGCTCGGAGAATATGTCGAGATAGGCGGCTTCGAGCAGAGCGGCACGCTTCAGGCGGCCGAAGAATGCGAGCAGCACGCGGTAGTTGTCGCGTGCGTCGGGATCCTCTATGCCGTCCAGAACCTCCGGCCCGACCTCTCGGCGAGGGTCATCGAGGAGCGCGTCGTGCAGCGCAATCTCGTTCGGCCCCGATTCCTCCACCGGGCGGATCTCCGGACGCGCGAGGTAAGCGCGGAGAAAATCGTCCGTGACGGCGAGCCGTCCGTTGTGGTCGCGCACTAGCAGATGGAAACCCGAATTGCGCCAGAAATCCCGCACCGCGGCAGCGCCAGCAGTCTGCAGCAGCTAAGCCGCCGCGCCCGCCAGCGTCAGTACACGACTGTGGGAGGACACATGCTGGACCAGAAACTCCATCTGGTCCGCGAGAATTTTCCGGTTGGTGAGAATCAGATATTCAGCCTTGTTGGGCACGTAGGGGGCATAGAGCAGTTGCAGACCGGATTCCTCCGGGAGCCGGTTGCGCTTGACGCCATTGCAGGCCCGGCAGGCGGTGACGACGTTCATCCAGGTATCCGTGCCGCCACGGGACACCGGGCGAATGTGATCCCGAGTCAGCCTAAGAAAGCTGAAATCCCCGCCGCAATACGCGCAGATGTGTCGGTCGCGCCGGAACAGCTCGCGGTTATTGAGGGGAGGCACCTGGTTGAATCCCCTCATCGCCATGGCCTTGCCCTTGATCGCGATGATCGAATGGGCGGTGATGCTCGAGCGCTTGCCCGTCGCCCTGGAGATTCCTCCGTGGAAGACGAATTCTCTTTCTCCCAGCGTCCATGCGACCAAGTTCTTGGCGTAGTAGAAGCACGCTTGCTGCCACGTCACCCACCGGTGCGGCACACCATGATTGTCCAGGGTGAGAATCAGCGGAATTTCGCCCGCCATGCCGTGTCTCCGATTTCCCAGAAATTCCCCGCCTGCATCCGGCGGGTGCCGCCGTCACACGAAAGCCTCGTTCAAACAAGCGGCTGCAGCGGATTTTGCCGGAAATCCCTAAGCCGCGCCACACCCCCTCGCCTGCGGCCCCTCGGCAGAGGCTAAGCCGCCTTGGGCGGCAATTCGGCGAGCTCGGTCCGATAGGCTTCATCCATTCGCGGTTCGATCCCGTTCTTCGCCAGCGCTTCAGTGAACAACTGGCGAACCGACTGCTTTTCGTCGGCGTAGTCGATCTGGTCCCCGCCCAGCCTCCTGCTGATCCAGGCCTTGGGAACTCCCTGTTGGTTGCGGATGGAAGTCGCCTCGTGCTTGAAGGCGAGATAGCGCGCCGGAGTCGTTCCGGTATTGAAGTGCTGGTGGAACCACATGTTGGGCGGAACGATCATGGTGCCGGCTTGCCAGTCGTGGCGCCGCGGCTCGTCACCTTCCGGCCACATGAGGCTGTAGCCTTCACCCGAGAGGATGATCACGTGAGCGCCCGGGCCGTGCGCATGCCCTTTCTTGTACGTGCCGACCGGGAACTGCGAAATGTGGCTGTTCATCGATCCCCGCGCCATGTTGAAGCGGATATGCCCGCCTCCGGCTCCGCGCTCCCGTGCGGAAACAAGCGGGAGATTGATGGCGTCGGCTACGAAATTCGTCTCCAGCAGCAGGCCCTTCTGCTCGCCTTTGCCGCTGAAATAATCCGGTTCTCCGGAAAACCGGTTCTTGAAATCGAACTTCGTGTTGAAGACGAATTGCACATCCTCGTACATATTGATTACCGCCGGCCCGTTCGTCACCGCAACGTAGCGTGCAGATTCCCTCCCCGAGCCGTTGAAATGCTGATGCCAGGCGTTGAGGGGGATTGCGAATAGTGAACCCGCCTTCCATTCGAACGTGATTCGCCGACCGGCGTCGTTCCAGACCGTCGTCGATCCGCGCCCGCTCAATACGTAGATCATCTCCTCGAACAGCTGGCGCTGCGGCGCCAGCTTGCCTCCCGTGGGAATTTCGCAGACGTAGCAGTCGTTCGAAGTACGCGATGCATCGTGATTGAGAAATACGCCGGCGCCGCCGCGCCGCGGCCAAGGCTTCAAGGAAACCGTGTGCAGATTCGGGACGTAGTGCGCACTGATGAGGTCCAAACCTTCGTCGCGCACCCACCGAGCGTAGGGCGTGTCCTTTTCCGTCGCGAACTTCCCTGCAAATTCCTCCGAGACGACGGCACTTCCGGCCATGAATCGCTCCTAGCGCTCCGCGGTAGTCGGTATGCGTCCTAGTCCGGACCCGAACAGCGGGTTTTCCAACATTACCTCGGGTGATTGAAATCGTCCTCCCGCTCTCTCGCTTGAAACCCGCGCCCCCCCGGCGCGGGTTCTGTCGGACGCGGTTCGACTAGCTGCTGAAACAGCATATTCATGAACAGGTACATCGGCTTGGTCTTGAGGACCAGCGCGCGTGCCGGCTTCTCCGGATCGGCATTGAAGTGCTGGTGCACGCAATTGTTGTGCACGACGACCACGTCGCCGGCCTGCCAGTCGTAGCGCACCCCGTCGTGAATCTCATACCCGCGCCCGTCGAGTATATAGAATGCCGCTTCGTTGACGTGGCCGTGCTTCTGCGACTTGCCTCCCGGCCCGTATTCCTCCAGATGGATGTGCAGCGTTTGTGTGATCCCGTCGTGAGGCTCGACGTAATGACGGCTGTAGGCTTGCGGGCCGTCGACAAACTTGATCTGGCTTCCCTTGCGCACCCTCGGCAGCGCCCGCAGGCGGTTGAGCTCCTCCGTGAGCTTGTAGTGGCCGGTGATGGCCCGGACGAATACCCGGTCCTTCTTGCTGTGGTAGTGTGATTCGATCCCCATCGACGTCTCCTTCGCTCACGCGCGCCGCGACAAAGCAAGAAATATTATACGCGCCCCTTCCTCATTTCTTCGACGCTGCCGGCGCATGGCTGTGGTCGCGAGCGAGCCGATCGCGACGAGCGTGCACGCGCATGCGCGGCGATCGCGGGTCCTCCTTGAACACCAAGGATTTCACGGTGACCGGGACGGTTTGCGAGGGCATTCGGATCCGCCCCAGGTCGATGTAGTCGAAATCCCACAGGACGACGCCGTCGATCGCGAGAATCTCGCTCTTGACGTTCAGCTCATCGCGCAAGATCCCCCCCAGGGTCTGCGCGATATCTCCGTCGAGCATGATGTACACCGGCACGCCCTTGGCGATCGTATTGGCGAGCCCCTGGCGAATTCCCAGGGCGAACGCGGCGATGCGCTCATAGGAGGGCGGCCCCCCCCAGCGCAGTGCGAGGGCCGCTTCGTGCTCGCCTTCCACGAGATCGAATGCCCTGAAGTGGTCGCGAATCGCCCGTGTGAGCTCGCCGGCGTCGATTCTCTCTCCACAGGCGTACTGCGGCTGCAGCACCTGAAGGTTCCGCCGCGGCAGCAATTCGCCCGGACTGGATACATAGATGGTGTTGCCGCTCAACTGAACGCTGTATTCGGACGCTCCCAAGGCCGTCGCCCGGATGCATTCGCCCGGCGGCAGCAGCGGCCAGGGCAACGCGCCCGAGTCCACTCTTCGGCGCAATGCGATCCCGAGCAGCCGGCCGAGATCGCCGAAGTCACGCGTTTCCCTCCGATAGACGTACTCCGCGACGCCACCCGAGAACATGACGCCGTCGATCCCCTCGAAGCCCGGAAGCGGGTCGGTCAGGTAGAGACGCTTTACCTCGTCCGGCGGCGAAGCCACTGAAATCGAGGCAAGGACCGCATCCGCCATCCATTCGGCCAATCGAGCCATTGCCTCTGCGGCGACGGAGTCTCCGCGGTCCCACTTGTATCCTGCGAGCGCCGCGAGGTGCTTGCCGGCCGGATCGAGCCGCACGATTCGGCCCTCCGAGTCGACGACCTGCAGGCGACCGCCGATGTGGATCGCTGCGGTCGCGACGACCTGCCCTCTGTCCACGACGGCGAGCTTGGTGGTTCCCCCACCGATATCCACGTTGAGGATCCGCTTGCCCGAGTCGTGCGAGATGCGCGCCGCGCCGGAGCCGAAGGCAGCCAGCATCGACTCCATGTGATGGCCGGCGCTGGCGCATACGAACTCTCCTCCCCGCTCGGCGACGAGGCTGGCTATGGCTTGCGCGTTTTCGCGCCGCAGGGCCTCACCCGTCATAATCACCACGCCGGCGTCGATGTCGTCAGGATGGAGTTTCGCGTCCATGTACGCCCGATCTATGATTGCGCCGAGCTCGGCGTCGTCGATGAGCTCTTCGTTCCGGTAGGGAGTCAGGGATACCGGGGACTGGAACAGGGTCTCCCGCGAAACCACCACATAACGGCTGGACAGCGCTTCGCCCAGGCGCCGCAGATTGAGACGTGAAAAAATGACCTGCGTACCCGAGGAGCCTACGTCGATCCCGACGCTGAGGAGTGAAACGTGATCCTGGATCCACAGGGGATTGCTCTCCAGGGATCCGTCCGCACCGAAGTCGTCATGATCGTGGTCGACCGACTCGTCACCGGCGTGACTGTGGCCGTAGTCCTCCCCCTGAAGATGATCTTCGAGGCTGTGCTTCGTTCGGGCCGGGCCCTTAGAGTCCTTGCTGTCCGGCATGGAAAAGGGGGAGCCGCTTGCGCGGCCCCCGGTGTAATTGGCGCGCCAGAGGGGAATGGACGAATCGGCGCACTGGAAGCGGGTTATTTTAGCAAGAGTGGCCCACCCTCGGCTGGGTTGCGGAGGCGCTCTGACTGTATGTCTTCAATTCCGACGACGGCACTGATCTCCATGGCAATGGGATGCGCGCTCGGCGTCTGCCCCGCCGCGGCACGCGCACAAACCTCGCCCACGCTTGCCGCATTCGCGAGCGCGATCATTCCCGGCCTGGGACAGGCGAGCAACGGCAACTACGAAGAAGCTGCGGCACACTTCGGCATCTTTGCGCTCTCGCTGTCGACCGCCCTGTACTACGAGCACAAACCCGATTTCCTCAGCGACGACGCCCGCTATCACGAGGGCAACCGCGAGTACATCAACCAAACGACGCTCCGCCGCGACTTCGCGTTGCGCCTCGCCACCGATACCGCGCTCTACTCCTCCTTCAGCGCCTACCGCGACGGGCGCCGGCGCGACGACCGCGTCTACCGAACTCCGGCGCCGAAGGAATCCCTCTCGGACCTTGGGCTCGCGCCGTTTTCGTGGGAATTCCTGTCGCGCCCGACCACCTTCATCCCGCTCGCCTTGCAGGCCTGGGCGGTGTCGCGCAGCCAGGGTGCCTACGGCATTTACCGCGGCCACGACGTCAGCACGCGCGACCTGCACGTCTACAACGTCACCGCCAATGAGTTCACCGCGGTCGGCGAGGAAGGGTTCTTCCGCGGCTTCCTCGATACCGAGTTCAGCGACCGCTGGGGCAACGGCTGGGGTCTCGCCTGGTCGTCGCTGCTCTTCGGCGTCGCGCATACCGGCCAGGGCCAGACCGCAAACGCCGTCCAGGCATCGATCGCCGGAGCCTACCTGGGCTGGATGCAGCAGCGCAACGGATTCGAGATCGGTGAGGGCGTCGCCCTGCACTACTGGATCAACGTCCTCGCCGGCATTGCGGCGATCCGCAACGGCGGCAGCGCACCGCTCTTGACTGTCAGTGTGCCTTTCTGAGAAGGCGCGGCAATCGCTTGACCGTTCGTCATCAACGAACGTTGCACCGTGGCGATGGCCCGCGAGCTTGAAGCAATTCGTCAGCAGGATGTCGCATTGAATTGAACCTTCAATGCGGCGCGCTGACGCAAGATCTAGTCCCAGCTACAGCAGCCTGACCACTGCTTGCGGCAGCCTAAAAAAATGGTCCCCCGCACACTTCAGCGGCGAGCGGCCTCAATTGGCGTCGCGAAGATCGCAGACGGCGCAGGGCCCGATCTGCGACCTTCCCCTTCAGTTCCGCGAGATCGCCACGTTCGCGGGGGTGGACTCGATGTGATAGCCCTTGGCCGCCCACTCCGGGAAGCCCCCGCGGAACCAGTAGACGTGCGTGTAGCCGGCCTTCAACGCGGCGACGCAGGACTTGTA
>Ga0187773_10001192_pt1 | contig 10541 bp, 8 predicted proteins | sample 0216_BV02_MP05_1_FD_133133 | JGI IMG/M metagenome (GOLD analysis project Ga0187773, IMG submission 133133) | Tropical peat soil microbial communities from peatlands in Department of Meta, Colombia - 0216_BV02_MP05_10_MG | ecosystem: Environmental > Terrestrial > Soil > Wetlands > Peat | place...
CGAAGTCTGGGAGCTCGCCCGCGCCGGTGACTGGTCGCGCGTCCCCGCGAACCAGACGATCGTGCGCGAGGCAACGAAAGGCAGGAGCTTCTACTTCGTGGGGAGCGGGCAGGCCAAGGTCACCCGTCAGGGACGCCTGCTTAACATGATCAACGAGGGCGAATTTTTCGGGGAGATGGCCTGGATCCGCGGCGGCGACGAGCCGCGGCACGCGACGGTGGCGTCTGCAACCGAGTTGCTGCTCGCGAAGTTCAGGCAGGACGCCCTCGCGAAGATGAGCGTCGATGCCCAGCTGCAGCTCACGCGTGCGCTGGTGCGCAACCTCGTCGATCGCCTCGAGCTCGCCAACCTGCGGCTTTCACGATAGGCGAAGCGGTGCACCGGTCCGAGATTCGCGACGGCATGCGCATCGAATGGGACGCGCCGGTCCCGATGGACGACGGCTTGGTGCTGCGCGCGGACGTGTTTCTGCCGCTCGCCGAAGGACGCTACCCGGCGATCCTCTCCTACGGACCCTACGGCAAGGGTCTCGCGTTCCAGGAAGGCTACAGGACCGCCTGGGAGATCATGTCGCGCGAGAACCCTGACGCGGTTTCGGGAACGAGCAACCGATATGCGAACTGGGAGGTGGTCGATCCGGAGAAGTGGGTGCCGCACGGTTACGCGTGCGTGCGCGTCGATTCGCGCGGGGCGGGTCGCTCGCCGGGTTTTCTACGCCACAACGACGCGCGCGAGACCCGCGACATCCACCTGTGCATCGAGTGGGCGGCGGCGCAGTCCTGGTGCAGCGGAAAGGTCGGCATGAACGGCATCTCGTACTACGCGAGCAACCAGTGGCGGGCGGCCGCGTCGCAACCCCCGCACCTCGCCGCGATTTGCGTGTGGGAAGGCTGGTGCGACAACTACCGCGACGCCAACCGCCACGGCGGCATCATCACCACGTTCCGCAAGAACTGGCAGGACATGCAGGTGAAGACGGTGCAGCACGGGCAAGGCGAGCGCGGTGCGAGAAGCCGCGTCACCGGCGAGCTCGTCTGCGGACCCGAGACGCTATCGCTCGAGGATCTCGAGAAGAACCGGGAGAACATGTGGCAGGAGCTGCTCTCGCGTCCTCTCGACGGCCCCTATTACCGCGAGCGCACCGCCGATCTCTCGAAGGTGACGGTTCCGCTGTTGTCCGCGGCGAACTGGGGCGGGCAGGGCCTCCACACGCGCGGAAATTTCGAGGGCTTCGTGGGCGCTGCTTCGAAACAGAAGTGGCTCGAGGTCCACGGTGGCTCGCATTGGGCGCCTTTCTACACCGATTACGGCGTGCAGTTGCAGCGGCGCTTCTTCGATCATTTTCTCAAGGGCGCCGACAACGGCTGGGGAAAGCAGCCGCGCGTGCTGCTCAACGTGCGCCATCCGGGGGAAAAGTTCGTCCTGCGCGCGGAGAACGAATGGCCGCTCGCGCGCGCGAAGTGGACCCGTTTCCACCTGGATCCACACGGCATGGGTCTCTCGGCTTCTCCGGTCTCTCGTGGAAAGTCGATCACGTACGAGGCCACGGGGGACGGCGTCACGTTTTCTATGCCGCCGCTCGAGCGCGAAACGGAGATCACCGGGCCCGCTGCGCTCAAGCTCTTCGTGTCCTCCTCGACGGCGGACGCCGACATCTTCGCAGTGCTGCGCGTTTTTGACGCGAGCGGGAAAGAGGTGGTGTTCCAAGGTGCGCTCGACCCACACACGCCCGTCGGCCAGGGCTGGCTGCGCGCTTCGCAGCGCAAGCTCGATCTAAAGCGCTCGCTGCCCCACCGGCCTTTCCACGCGCACGACGAGAATGAGCCGCTGGAGCCCGGAAGAGTCTACGAGCTCGACATCGAGATCTGGCCCACCTGCATCGTGGTTCCGCCCGGCTATCGTATCGCGTTGAGCGTGCGGGGCAGGGACTACGAGTATGAAGGAGACGCGGCAACCCTTTCCAACATGAAGAATCCCATGCGCGGCTGCGGACCGTTCGTGCACGACGATCCGATCGACCGTCCGTCGGCGCTATTCGCAGGAAAGGTCACGCTGCACTTCGGTGCCGGAATGAGCGCGTATCTGCTGCTTCCCATGATCCCGGCCAGGCGTGCTCGCGCCGGGCGGCGGGCTTCGGCGGGAAGGCAACGGGCGGGCAGGCCGCGCGGCGAGGCGAGGCGTGGGGCGGGGCGCCGACCTGTGGACCTCCGGTCGCGACGCTCTGCGAAGCGAAAGAGTTAGAATCGCTCCAAAAGGAATCTCCAAGGAGGAAAGCATGAGAATTCCGAGGGCGATCGGCGTCTTGCGCGGAGTCACCTTGGCCGCCGCCGCGATCGCCTGCTCGGCGTTCGCTCAGTCGTACCCGTCGAGGCCGATCAAGGTCATTGTTCCGTATCCGCCGGGCGACGCCGCGGACATCATGGCACGGCTCATCGGACCCAAGGCTGCCGAGCGTCTCGGGCAGCAGGTAGTGGTGGAGAACCGGCCCGGCGCCAGCGGCCAGATCGGTCTCGAAATCGCGGCGCGCTCGGCCGCCGACGGTTATACCATCGCGGTCGGCCAGGGCGGGAATCTGGTCGTCGCGCCCCACACGTACAAAAAGCTTCCGTACGATCCGCTGAAGGACTTTGCGCCGATCGCGCTGATCGCGACGAACTATCTCGCCGTCGTCGCAAATCCACGCGTGCCATTCGGGACCGCTGCCGAGATGGTCGCCTGGGCGAAGGCGAATCCCGGCAAGCTCACGGTAGCGACCAACGGCGAGGGCGGATTTCCGCACCTCGCCTTCGAGAATCTCGGGGCGATGGCGGGGTTCAAGTTCCAGCACATTCCCTACAAGGGCGCGACCCAGATCGTCACGGACGTCATCGGAGGCCAGGTGCAGGTTGGGATCGGTGCGTACACCAGCATGTCGCCGCAGGTGCAGTCGGGGCGCGTGAAGCTGATCGCGGTGACCAATCCGGTCCGCGTACCCAACAAGCCCGATCTGCCGATCTTCGCGGATGCGGTTCCGGGATACGATTCGCGGGGCTGGTTCGGATACATCGCGCCCGCCGCGACACCGCACGGAATCATTACGCGGCTGAACCAGGAAATCAACCGCGCAATGAAGCTTCCCGACGTTTCGGAGAAGATGACGGCGGCGGGCCTCATCATCGCGGATGCGTCGCCGGAATTCTTCGGCGATATGATTAAGAGCGATTATGCCAAATACGGCAAGCTTGTCCGCGACATCGGCTTCCAGCCGCAGTAGATGTCCTTCAAAATCGCTCGATGCCACTGAATCATGATCGGGATGACGTAAGGTGAGTGCGGTTGGCAGGCCCGGTAATGGGCCGTCTATTCGGGGGGGAGCGGGTGCGGGGGTTTCTGCAGGCTCCGCCCGCGCGGCAGCCGCCATTCCCGACAGCCGGGCGCTGTACCGGGCGTTGTCCGAGCAGTCGGTCACCGGGCTCACGGTGGTGTCTCCGGACGGCCGGTTCTTACGGGTGAATCGGGCCTTGTGCCGGATCAGCGGGTACACCAGAGAGGAACTGCTCGAGAAGACGGTGCGGGATATCACGCACCCGGCCGATCTCGATTCCGGGAACGCATTCCGCAAGGAATTGATGTCTGGGCAGTCCAGGACCCGAAGCTACGAAAAGCGGTATGTCCGCAAGGACGGCTCGACGCTATGGGTGCGGATCGTAGCGACGCCGGTCCTTGGCGCCGACGGAAAGACGCGCTGCTTCGTCGGGTTGGTTCACGACATCACCGCGCTCAAGAATGCGCAGGAGTCGTTGGCGGCAAGCGAGGCGCGCTTTCGCCGCATGGTGGAATTGAGCTCCGACTGGTACTGGATCCAGGACGAGAATTTCCGATTCGTCGAACTGCCGGGTCTGGGTAAACGCGGCCTCGATCCGGAGACCATCATCGGCAAGACCCGCTGGGAGATTCCCGAACTCGGGCCGCTTCCCGAAAGAGTGTGGCAGCAGCATCGGGAGAAGGTCATGCGACACGAGCCGTTTACCGATTTCGTCTACATGCGCTACAGCAAGTCGGGCGAGCTGCGCTATCTCAGCGTCACCGGCGAGCCCATCTTCGACGACTCCGGCCGGTTTCACGGCTACCATGGCATCGGCAAGGACATCACCGAGAAGGCGCACGCGCAGAAGGCACAGGAAGATAGCGAGCAGCGTTACCGGATGCTGTTCGACATCCACCCGCACCCGATGTGGGTGGTCGATTCGAAGACGTTCGCCTTCCTGGCGGTCAACGACGCCGCGGTGCGCCATTACGGATATTCCCGCGAGGAATTCCTGTCGATGACCGCCGACCAGATCCGGCCGGCCGAGGAAGTGGCCGAGCTGGTGAAGGCCTTTAAGGATCAGAGCAGCTCGTACATGCACCGGACGATGCGCCATCGGAAGAAGAGCGGCGAGCTGATCGACGTCGACGTCGTCTCGTTCAATCTCGAGTTCGACGGCCGTCCGGCCCGTCTCGGTGTGATCAACGACATCACCGAGCGCGTCAAGGCGGAGCAGCGCGCGCGCGAGATCGAGGACCGCTACAAGGCGCTTCTGGCCGAACGCAGCAGAGCCGGACACTAGGGTAGCTCCCGGCCGTTTCGCGCTCCTGGAACGGAATCGGTCGAACCGTCGGATCACGGCAGGTCGGGCCGACATTTCGCAGCGTGCCGGCTCGGCGCATGCGACTCGCAAGTCGGGCTGCGGGAGCCTCTATGCGTTTCGATTGGTCGAAGATGGGCAGGATGTCGCCGGGAGCGCTTGTCGACGCCCGTGTTCTTGCGCACCACGCCGTGCAGTGGGCGGGGAGAGCGGCGCGCGCAAATCTGAAAGCGGCGCCCGACGACAGCCACTCCAGTCTGACGTGGGATGCCGCGCACGGGTCGCTGCTGTGCCTGCCGCTCCCGGCGAGGGGCGGCGATATCCGCGTGGGACTGCGTGTCGGACGCCTTGAGCTGATCGTCACGCGTGGCGCTAACGTGCTCGATGCATTTCAGTTCGATGGAAAGTCGGACGCGGCCGCGGGGGCATGGGCCGACGCCAAGCTCGTGGGATTGGGCCTCAAACCGGCGAGCAGCGTGGTGCTGCCGTATGCGCTGCCCGCTCATCCTCTCGGAGGCGCGCCTCACGATCTCTCGATGCTGGGCCGGGAACTCGGGGAGTTGTCGCGATGGTTCGCCGGCTCGGCGGAAGTCCTGGAGGAGTTCAGGTCGAGACGGGGGGCGCTGAATGCCGGTCCGGTACGCTGCTGGCCCCACCATTTCGACATCGCGACGCTGGTGAGCTTGGCCCAAGGACCGGATTCACCGTCGGTGGGCGTCGGTGTTTCTCCCGGCGACGAGTATTACCCGCAGCCGTACGTGTACGTGAGCCCTTCCGCGCGCTTCGAGGGGTCGCCGACCCCCCCGCGGCCGGGACACTGGCATAGCGACGGATTCTTCGGCATCGTGGCGACGGGCGAAGAGATCCTCGCGCTGAAGGACCGCGGGCGCGATCTCCTCGCCTTCGCGGTCGCGGCCTTCGACCTCTGCCGCGCGCGCCTCGGGGTCTAGGCGCAAGGATGTCCACCGTGAAGCCGGGGTCGCGACCGCCGTTCCGCGCCGATCAGGTCGGCAGCCTGCTTAGGCCCGCGGAGATCAAGCAGGCACGCGCAAAGGTCGAACGCGGAGAAATGAGTGTTGAAGAGCTGCGCGCGATCGAGGACCGCTGCATTCGCGAGGCGGTCGCTCGGCAGGAAGGGATCGGCTTGAAGAGCGTCACCGACGGCGAGTATCGGCGTGGCTGGTGGAATCACGACTTTCTCGGGAGAATCGACGGCGTCGAGATCGAGCTCGACGCGACATCGTACAGGTTTGCCGGCTCGGACGATCCGCGCTACACACCGAAGGTGAAGCGCAGGGTGCGCCGCGAAAGGCCGATGATGCTCGATCACTTCAGGTTCTTGCGTGCGGTCGCCAGAGGAACACCCAAGTTCACCATTCCTTCGCCGTCGATTCTCTACCACCGCGGCGGCCGCGCGGCGATCAGCACGGAGGCCTATCCCGACCTGGACGAGTTCTGGAGCGACGTAGGCAGCGTCTATCGCGAGGAGATCCGCGACCTGGCTGCCGCCGGCTGCACATACCTTCAGATCGACGACACGAGCTTCTCGTTCATGTGCGACGAGAAGTTCCGGGCGAGCTGCCGCGCCAGAGGCGACGATCCGGAAGCGCTCCCGCACATGTACGCGCGCGCGATCAACTCCGCCGTCGCCGATCGGCCGGCGGGAATGACGATCGTCATGCACAGCTGCCGCGGCAACTGGAAGAGCACCTGGCTCGCCGAAGGCGGTTACGACCCTGTCGCGGAAACGGTCTTCAGCGAGACAAACGTCGACGGCTATTTTCTCGAGTACGACAGCGTGCGCGCCGGCGGCTTCGAGCCGCTGCGCTTCGTGCCGAAGGGAAAGAGAGTGGTGCTGGGCCTCGTGTCGACGAAAACCGGAGCGATGGAAAATAAAGACGAGCTGAAGCGGCGCATCGACGAGGCGGCACGCCATGTCCCGCTCGAGAATCTGGGCATCAGCCCGCAGTGCGGCTTCGCGAGCAGCCATCATGGCAACCTCCTGACCGAGGACGACCAGTGGCGAAAGCTCGCGCTGGTGGTCGAAGTTGCACGCGAGGTGTGGGCGGAGCCGTAGCATGGAGCACACGAAGATCGCCGTCATCGGCGGCGGGATCGCCGGCCTCTCGTTCGCCATAGCGCTCAGGCAGCGCGGCATCGCATGCCGCGTCTACGAGGCGGCGCCCGAGATCAAGCCGCTCGGCGTGGGAATCACCCTGCTTCCGCACGCGATGCGCGAGCTCTCGGCGCTCGGCCTGGAGAGCCGCCTGCGCGCGGTGGCGATCGAGAACCGGGAGTCCGTCTTCTTCAATCGCTACGGACAATTCATCTACCGCGAGCCGCGCGGCAAGTTCGCCGGCTACCCGTATCCGGAGCTCGGCATCCACCGCGGCAAGCTGCACCAGGTGCTCCATGAAGCCGCGCTCGAGCAGATCGGCGCGAACGACATTCTCACCGACCGCCAGTGCACGAGGCTCGATCAGGACGCGCGCGGCGTGACGGTATTCTTCAGGCAGATGTCTTCCGGAAAAGAGCTCGAACCGATTCGGGCCGACGTGGTGATCGGTTGCGACGGCGTCAATTCGGCGGTGCGCCGCTCGTTCTATCCCGACGAGAAGCTCGCGTTCTCGGGCATCAATACCTGGCGTGGCGTCACGCGCCGGGCGCCGATCCTCACCGGCCGCAGCTACATGCGCGTCGGATCGATCGAGACCGGCAAGATGGTCATCTATCCGATCGTCGACGACATCGACGGTAAAGGCAATCAGCTCGTCAACTGGATGGCGGAGATCCGGCGCCCGGACGTCGCGATGAACGACTGGAACAAGCGCGGGAACCTCGCCGATTTCTACGATCTCTACAAGCACTGGCGCTTCGACTGGCTCGACGTCGCGGAGATGATCTCGAAGGCCGATGTCATCCTCGAGTATCCGATGGTCGACAAGGATCCTGTCGATCGCTGGACCTTCGGGCGCATCACTCTGATGGGAGACGCCGCGCACCCGATGTATCCGCGCGGCTCGAACGGGGCGGCGCAGGCGCTCATCGACGCGCGCACGCTCGCCGATCTGCTGGCAAAGTCGGACGACCCGGTCGAGGCGCTGCACGCGTACGAGACGGCGAGGATCGAGCCGACCGCGAGAGTCGTGCGCACCAACCGCGCGCACCCCCCGGACTACATCAACATCAAGGTCGAGGAGCTCACCGGAGGTAAGCCGTTCAAGTCGATCGACGACGTGATCAGCCAGGAAGAGCTGAGGAAGATCTCCGAGGAATACAAGAGGATCGCGGGCTTCTCGCTCGAATCACTGCGTGCCTAGGCGCCGACCGGATCAGCCCTTCCGCGATCCCGCCGCGTGCAGTGCGAGAATATCGCAGACGGCGCGATTCGCGGGCGTCGCCACTCCCTTGGCCGCTCCCAGTTGCACCACGCCGCCACTCAACCAGTTCACTTCGAGCGGATTGCCGCGCTCGAGATCGTGGTGCATCGACGAAGTCATGTCGGGCGGCAGCCCGTCGGCGAAGGCAAGGCGATCATCCGCGTAATCTTCCGGCAGCGCGACGCCGTGTGCCCGGCCCACCGCGACGGTCTCGCGCATGAGGTCCAGAAGAAAGGCGCGCGAGCGCGCGTTCGACCGGATCGGCCCGATCGGCATGCGCATCGTCGCGGTCGCGCCGGAGAGCCCCACGAGAAACACGTACTTCTCCCAGATCGCTCTGCGTACGTCCGTGCTCAGCTCGGCGTCGACCCCCGCGCGGCGCAGAGCGTCGCAAAGGAACTCGGCGCGCTCCGACTTCCGCCCGTCATATTCCCCGAGGATGACACGCTGCAGCGCCCCGGTCTGATGGATCACGCCGGGACGCGAAACGTGCGTCGCCATATAACCGACGCCGCCCATGACCGCGGTCTCACCGAATCGTCCGCGAAGAATGTCGTCCTTGATCACGCCGTTTTGCAGCGAGACGATCCCGGTGTGCGGGCCGACGAGCGGGACGATTCGGCTCGCGGCGGCTTCGGTGTCCCACAGCTTCACGGATATCACGACGATATCGACGGAGCCCAGTGCAGCCGGGTCGTCGGTGACGCGCACCCGGGGCACGTGGAGGTCGCCTCGCGCCTTGCTCTCGATGGTGAGGCCGTGCGCCCGCATCGCGGCAAGGTGCGGCCCGCGCGCGACGAAGCTCACGTCGTATCCGGCGTATGCGAGCCTTCCGCCGAGAAAACCGCCTACGCCGCCTGAGCCCATCATTGCAATCTTCACGGGTTATCCGTCATGGGTGGAAATCCACGCGCGCGGTGGCGAGGTCGTGGATTATAGCGGTCGGGAATGGTAATCTGGCCGCCACTGATCCCGCTGGAGAGGGAAACGCGATCGGTCTCGCTGGTCCTGCCCATGTCGCCGTCACAACAAATTCAGGATGCGGAAGCTCTGCCCGGGGACGACGCGCTCTTCGAAGCGCTCTTCGCACAGTCTGCGACCGGCGTCGCGATCGCGGCGCTCGACACAGGTAGTTTTCTCCGGGTGAACGACGCAGTCTGTACGATGACCGGGTATTCCCCTGCCGAGCTGCTCGAGAAGAGCTTCCGGGACATTACGCATCCGGGCGACCTCGCATCGACCGAGAGATCCCTGCGCCGGTTGCTGTCGGGCCAGGAAGAGATCGACGCCTACGAAAAGCGCTATATCCGGAAGGATGGATCGCAGATCTGGGTGCAACTGGTGGTAACGCTACTGCCGCCATCCTCGACGTCGCCAGGATGCTTCGTTTCGTTCATTCACGACATCACGCCGATCGTCGAGGCCCGCGAAGCGATGCAGGCCAGCGAAGCGCGATTTCGCCGGATGGTGGAGAGAAGCTCGGACTGGTATTGGGAGCAGGATTCGCAGTTCCGGTTCGTGGAGTTGCCGGGGTTCGAGAAGAGAGATTTCGACCTGAAGGCCACGATCGGCAAGGCGCGCTGGGAGATGCCCGGCCTAGGTCCGCTTCCGGAGGGCACGTGGGAACGGCATCGGGCCTTGCTGAATCGGCACGAGCCGTTCTCCGACTTCGTGTTCACGCGCTACAACAACGGCGGCGAGTTGCGCTATCTGAGCGTGAGCGGCGAGCCCGTCTTCGACAAGGGCGGCGAATTCAAAGGCTATCGGGGAGTCGGAAAGGACGTCACCGAGCAGACGCTCGCCGACAAAGCGTTGCAGGACAGCGAGGCGCGCTACCGCATGCTGTTCGACGTGCATCCCCATCCGATGTGGGTGGTGGATTCGGGCACGCTCGCTTTCCTTGCGGTGAACGAAGCCGCGGTGAGGCACTACGGCTATTCCCGCGAGGAATTTCTCTCGATGACCGCTGAGCAGATTCGTCCTGCGGAGGACATTTCGCGTTTGCTGGACGCTTTCGGAGACCAGAGCCGCGCACACGGGTACCGCTCGTGGCGGCACAGGAAGAAGAACGGCGAGCTGATCGACGTCGAGATCGCTTCCTTCGGCCTGCAATTCGACGGCCGGCCTGCCCGTCTTGCGGTGGTGACCGACATCACCGAGCGGCTGAAGGCCGAGGAGCACGCGCGGGAGATCGAAGAGCGGTACCGCGAGCTGCTGAAGGGCCGCGAGCGCTGAGCGCCTTCCGTCGGTCCAGGGGTGGCGGAGCGCGGCAAGTAAACTCGTTCCCGGCCCCGCGCGTTTACCTTCCCTGAAATCGCTTTCCGTAAGCTTGCGCACGTCACATCTTGTGACAATCGGTAACCCCGGGCGGATTGCGTCTTGCTAACATGAATCGCGCAGTCTGCGGACAGGTGAGATCTATGGCGACACGGGTCAGAGCGGCATTGACGTTGAGCGCGATCCTGCTCGGAGCGGCGGCGAGCGCCCCTGCGCTTGCATGGGGCCACGGCGGAGGACACGTGCACTTCGGCATCGTCATCGGCGGCCCGCTCTA
>Ga0187773_10001193_pt1 | contig 10538 bp, 8 predicted proteins | sample 0216_BV02_MP05_1_FD_133133 | JGI IMG/M metagenome (GOLD analysis project Ga0187773, IMG submission 133133) | Tropical peat soil microbial communities from peatlands in Department of Meta, Colombia - 0216_BV02_MP05_10_MG | ecosystem: Environmental > Terrestrial > Soil > Wetlands > Peat | place...
GAGGGATTGGATATTCTGCTTGCTTGCAGGGAGATGATCGATAGCGGGCATGTCGAGATGAGAGATGACACATTCAGATTAACCCGCAAGGGTGTTGTGATATCCAACACCATAATCGCAAAATTATTTCAGAATTTGGATCTCTGACTGAAAATTGCGAACAATTGGCTCAAGCAACTCATGTCCAAAGCCCATATAGGATCAGGCGTACTAGCTCACTAATTTTTGGAGTTTAGTGTTCAAACGATCTTCAGAAGTCTTAGATAGATTTTTCTTTGTCAGGGATTGTGAAGTAAAATGTTGAACCTTCACCAGGCTCTGACTCTACCCAGATGTGTCCGCCATGTCGTTCTACGATTTTTTTGCAGGTTGCTAAACCAATGCCTGTACCAGGGTATTCTTTCTTATTATGCAAACGCTGAAATATCTCGAAGATTTCCGCACTGTATTCTGAAGGTATGCCAATACCGTTGTCACTTACCGAAAAAACCCATTCCTTTTCCTTTCGCAATGCCGAAATGTGAATGCTCGGTTTCTCCTCACGCCGGAACTTTATTGCATTGCTTATGAGGTTTTGCAGTAGCTGACTCAATTGTATAGGGTCAGCCATTACTTCAGGCAGAGGGTCATGGGTCACTACTGCGCCGCTCTGCTCAAGAGGGATCCTTAGATTGGCGAGCGAGCGGTTCAGAACGGTCGCGCAGTCAGTTGGTACGAAAGGCTTGCCACCGGTGCCCACACGCGAATACAACAACATGTCACTGATGAGTGTCTGCATCTGTATTGCTTCATCTATGGTATCAGTTATTAAACTATCTCCTTCTGAGTCAAGCTTGTCTTCGTAACGTTTCTTCAAAAGTTTTAAACCAATTGTGATGGCCAGTAGAGGCTCTTTCAGGTCATGTGACACTGCAGAGGCAAACTGTTCCAATTCGGCATTGGAACGTGCCAGCTCATCTGTCTTTTTCCTTAATTCTTCCTCTGCCTGCTTGCGTTCCTGTTCACTGCGTCTTATTTCTTGCATGCTTAAAATGATGCCACCTAGACCAACTAACCATAACAAACTATGCACCACTGAAAATGTTACGATATGCCTGTGCTCAATTGCTCTCAGTGGCTCCATGGGTATCGAAACGCTGATACCGCCCCGGATATCTCCCTGATGATACCCTTGTTCGGCATGGCATTTCAGACAGTTTTCCTCTGTAATAAAACGGTGCATAAAGCGAAAGTACTCTTTGCCTTCTATCTCTTCTATTGAACTGACCTCGGTCTTTCCTTGTTCAAAGGCTTGGAGTGCCTTAGTCTCCCAGGCATCAGGGGAGTTTTCAGGGCGGATTGGGTTCAAGCTGGTAATGTGTCCAATAACACCATATTTCTCTTCCATCAGTCCATAGACTTGGCGGGTCATGTAGGCTGGATTCATTAAGGTCAGATGTCTGCCGGATGGTGTTGTGATATCGCGTTCTGGTATACCTGATAAGTAAGGGTTAGGCTGCGTCTCTTCTGTTACTGGAACATAGACTCCACCATGCATGGCATTCCAGCGTCGGTATAATATGTCTTTTACGTAACTGATTTGTGCTTGGATGCGTGCCTCTTCCACGGTTTCTTTTTTTATCCGGATTATGCTCCATATTAATGAGGTTGCAACAATGATTGTCCATATTACAACTAAAAACTTAATGTAACGTTCTATTATGAACAGTGGTGATATAATCCTTTTAGAATCCTTCATGCTCCCTTTTTATTACCTTTAGCAATTTCTATTAATTTATCTTTTCATTACTTTTTGTTTTTCTTTGTACTTTATATCCTGTATCTCTGCGGTAACTGATTAATAATATATATAAATATACATTATTTTTAGAAAATTTAGCTTTTGGGGACTTAAGGAATTTAGTGATGGTTGCCTATCTTCCCAAGCACATTCTCCCTGATAAACCCTATAACTCTCTCTACCTCTTCTCTCATCTGTTCTTTTCTAACTCCTTTCTCTACATAAATCTTATCTCGCATCTTTTTGCTCCAGAAGACTTCCTGAAGATGTTCTTCCAGAAAATCTTCCGGAATTTTATCGGGTATCTCAACTTCATCCATTATTGCCCAGGCGAGGGTCCATGCTTTTGCGACATTAGCAATATCATAGCCTCCACCACCCAATGCAACCCATTTCGGAGAAATTTCCTTTATCTTTTTTACAACCTCGCAATATCCATTATTTGTGTAATTTAGGTGAGTGAGAGGGTCAGAAGAAAAACCATCAACCCCGAGCTGGGTAACGACAATATCAGGACTGAATTTCTTTATGAGGGGAGGGACAATTTCATTAAAGGCATGGATAAAAAGATCATCGTCAGAAAAAGGAGGCAGCGGGATATTAACAGCATATCCTTCCCCTTCGTCTTTACCTATCTCATTCTCAAAGCCTGTCCCAGGGAAAAGCATCCTTCCTGTCTCATGGATGGACATGGTTAAGACCTTATTTGTTGTGTAGAAAGCTTCCTGAACTCCATCGCCATGATGGGCATCAATATCAATGTAGGCAACTCTTCTACCTTTCTTTAAAAGGGATAGTATCGCGACAACGATATCATTAACATAGCAGAACCCTGATGCCCTTGATGCCATAGCATGATGAAGTCCTCCAGCAATATTAAAGGCAATATCAACTTTACCTTCCTCAACCAGAGACGCTGCCTGTAAAGATGCCCCTGTTACAAGCTTGGACCAATCATAGAGACCTTTAAAGACAGGATTATCACCAGGCCCGAGACCATAGTAATAACCACTTGGGATTTCTATACCAACATTTGCAGCCTTCAAGACCTCAATGTATTCACTATCATGAAACTGAAGCAGTTCTTCATCTTCTGCCATTTTTGCCTCGATGTGTTGAGTGTTAGGAAGGGATAAAAGTCTATAAGCCTTGATAAGGTCATAGGTGAGTTTCAGTCTGAATATTTTAAAGGGATGGTCAGGTCCATAATCGAATTTTAAAAAATCATCGGTGTATATAAATGCTGTTCTCGCCATGTTGAACTTGCTGTATGCTGTAGAGTTTTCGTTGTCATTGCGAGTCTACCAGAGGCGGACGTGGCAATCTTTTCCCTGAGATTGTTTCGTCATCCCGAATGCTTTCGGGATTCCTCGCATGACCTTATTATTGTTTTGATTTAGACACCCCGCGGTTTTTCCACAGATGCATTATGGTATCATAAAAGCCTTTGTTAGGGGGGGGAGGAGCCCCCGGGGGAGGGGGCCCCTCGGTGGAGGGATCTTATATCTCTTTATGCATCTCTTTAAAGGATGATTTTCTCATAAAAGTAGGAATGTCAATAGGATCCTCATATGAAATAACATCTGCTGTTACTGCATTTACAATATACTCACGTCCGAGACTCTTTGCCAGAACCCTGTCTGACCCCTTAAAACTCACAGGCTCCTTAATAGGAGTCCACTTTTTAATCTGTGGCAACTCTACCTTCTCCTTCTCTTCCTGAAACCCTGTTGCGATTACGGTGATCTTCACCTCGTCATCTATGTCCGGGTTTATGACTGCACCGAATATAAGGTTTACCTCCTCGTGGGCTGAGTCATAGATGTAAGAGGCTGCTTGCTGAACGTCATCTAAGGATAAGTGAAGGCCACCAGTTATATTCAGGAGGATATTCTTTGCACCTTCAATTGAGGAATCCTCGAGGAGTGGGTTTGATATAGCCTTCTTAGCTGCCTCGATGGCTACTCCTTCTCCTTTTACGAATCCACAGCCCATGACGCCACGACCTTTATCAGCTATAATTGTTTTGACATCAGCAAAGTCAACGTTAATAAGACCTGGAATCAGGATGATGTCAGATATTCCCTGCACTGCCAGTTTCAAGACATCATTGGCTAAAGCGAAGGACTTGAGCAGAGGTGTCCCCTTTTCAACAGCAAGGCCAATCTTATCATTCGGTATGACAATAAAGGTATCAACATATTTCTTCATCTCCTTTAAACCTTCTTCGGCATTCATGCACCTCACTCTTCCCTCATAGAAAAATGGCTTGGTAACAACAGCTACAGTAACGATACCAAGTTCTTTTGCAATGCCGGAAATCACTGGCCCTGCACCTGTTCCTGTGCCTCCACCCATGCCGGCTGTTATGAAGACCATATCCGAGCCTTCAATAGACTCAGCAATTGCAGCCCTGTCTTCGAGTGCTGCCTCTCTTCCGATCTGAGGATTTGAACCTGCTCCAAGTCCCCTTGTAAGTTCAGTTCCTATCTGCACCTTAACAGGCGCAAGCGAGGAATCGAGGGCTTGTAAGTCAGTGTTAACGGCGATAAACTCAACTCCCTGGAGATTGGATGCAATCATGGTATTGATTGCATTGCCTCCTGCGCCTCCGATACCAACAACTTTAATCTGTGCTTTCTGCCCTCTTACTTCTTCAATCTCAAACATATACACCTCCTTTTAGATTTTTTGGTCTTACCTTCTGTATTTATAAATCTGAATCTCCATTACCTTTAAACATCCCTGCAAACCAACCCTTCATTCTTGCAAATATTCCTGTAAGATTACCTTCAGAGAAGTTTTCCCCTGACTCTTTACCTAAACCGTAAAGTACAAGGCCTACTCCTGTTGCGTACATTGGATTATTTATGTTTCCCCTGCATCCTTTTATGCCATCTGGAGACCCTATCCTCACTGGAAGTCCCAATACTGCCTCTGCCAATCTGTCAAGGCCATCAAGGAGAGAACCACCTCCTGTGAGGACAACACCCGATGATACAATGTCGTATCCAGAGCAGGATAAAAGCTCATCCTTTATTAAATTTAGGAGTTCCTCGGCCCTCGGCTGTAAGATCTCTGATAAATACCTGCGGGGTATCTTCCTTTCCTTTCCTGCCTGAGTAACATCTATTAAATCATCATCTCTTACCATATTCGCTATAGCACAGCCAAAATCCTTTTTGAGCATTTCAGCCTTTGCTAAGGGAGTTCTCAGTCCGATGGCGATATCATTTGTGAAATGGTTTCCTCCAATGGGAAGGATTGACAGATGTTGCAGCAATCTATCCTTGTAAATGACAATGTCTGTTGTACCACCAATGTCTACGAGGGCAACACCGAGTTCCTTTTCATCTTCTGTGAGTATCGCCTCTGTTGAGGCAAGGGGCTCAAAGACTACCTCAATGACCTCAAGCCCGGCCATCTCGCAGCATTTTAGGAGGTTCTGCAACGCAGAAACAGCACCCATGACAATATGAACCTTTGCCTCCAGCCTGACACCAGCCATCCCAACAGGATCTTTGATGCCGTTATGTCCATCGAGAATGTAACCTGTCGGGATAACATGCAGGAGTTCCCTGTCAAGAGGCACATAGACAGCCTTGGCAGACTCTATGACACGCTCCACATCCAGAGGGGTTACTTCGCTGCCTATGATTCCGACAGCACCATGACTGTTCAAACCCTTGATATGACTACCTGTGATTCCCACATATACCTCGTGTATCTGAACCCCTGTTGAAGACTCTGCTTCCTTCACAGCCTTTTTTATTGATTCCACTGTTGGCTCTATATTTATGATCAGGCCTTTTTTAAGCCCTGTTGAGGGAGATGTGCCGACACCAAGTATTTCTATCTCACCATCCACTTCTTCTCCAACGACGGCACAGACCTTTACTGTTCCTACATCAAGCCCGATAATAATATTTCCGCTGCTCAATTGATTACCTCTTTTATCGGTTTTACAACCACTCTATTTGCAAATCGTAAGTCTATGTAATCGACAGGTATCTTTCTCCTCTGTATCTCTTCCTGCAGTTCAAGAAGTCGTTCAAGTTTTTCTCGATACTCTCCTATCCCTATCTTGACAACAGTTCCATCGATGACTGACGTGAGTTCCTGGGGCTTTGATAGGACTATCTCAATCTGGTCTCTCTCTGATGAAAAGCCCATATCAATCATCGTCTTTGCAAGGGTAAGAGCTTCTGAAAAACCTTCCTTCTCTTTAAAGGGGTCGCCTGTGATTATGGGAAGGAAGGGAATCGTATTATCTTTAAGCTCCTCGAGGAGGTTACCTTTATCATCACTTAAAAAAATATGGCCATTTACATCAAGAAGTACAAAAGGTACCACTTCACTTATTACTATTGATAAGGTGTCGGGAAACACTTTACTTACACTTGCAGATCTGATCCATGGAGATTTGAGTAACCTCTGGCTTACACTTTTTCCTGAAAGAGCAATCAGACTTTCCTTTCCGTGAATCCCTGCAAGTGCCCTGAGTTCATCAATGGTAAGATGTTTATTGCCATTAAAAATAATTTTTTTGACCGGGAATGCTGATATTACTTTGATGTAAGAAATATATGCGACGGTTGCAAGGGCAGAGACAAGCAATACAAAAGCAGTGATTCCTATTAATAAGCTGCTCTTATTTTTCTTTTTCTTTGCTTTCATCAAGAGCACCTCTGAGCATTTCTTCTATTAAGGCTGAAAAATTAAGACCTGCAAGCATTGCTACTTTAGGGAGAAGGCTTGTTTCGGTCATGCCTGGAATAGTATTGACCTCAAGTACATAAGGATTACCTTTTCCATCAATTCTTAAATCAACCCTCGTAGCACCTCTACACCCGAGGGCACGATGGGCAGAGAGAGCAGTTTCCTTAGCCCTCTCATAAGCCCTCCTGTCTATTTCCGGAGGGAGGATATACTCAGTAAGACCTTTTTCATATTTCGCTTCATAACTGTAGAATTCAAGAGATGGCCTTACCTCAACTCCTCCGAGCGCACTGTTATTGAGTATTCCTATGTGTACTTCTTTACCTTCTATATATCTCTCTATGATTACCCTTTCACTCGAAGAAAATGCCTTTTTAACAGCAGACGGGATCTGCTTTTTTTCTTTCACGATACTTACCCCAATGCTTGATCCCTCTGTCGCTGGCTTGACAACCCAGGGCAACGAAAAATCTACTTTTGATGAGTCCATGCTTTTGGCTCTATGCTCTTTGCCCAGCACGATAAAAGGTGATACGGGAATTTTGTGATAGAGGAATATTTTTTTGGATGCCTCTTTATCCATTGCAAGGGCAGATGCAAGAACTCCTGATCCTGTGTAAGGGATTCCGAAGACTTCCAGCATACCTTGCACAGCACCATTTTCTCCTTGCCCTCCGTGGAGTGCAAGGAAGGCTATCTTCACTTTCGTGCTTTTTAGTGCGGTGCAAAGGTCAGAGCCGGCATCTATTGCAGCAGCATCATACCCTAAGTCTCTGAGTGTGTTATAGATTGCCTTTCCACTCCTCAGAGAAACTTCCCTTTCGGCTGACCTTCCACCCATCAAAACACCTATACGTTTATCTGTTAACAACTTCATTTCTTCCTACTATCCTTATCTCCGGTTCAAAGACAACTCCAAATCTATCTTTTACCCTTTGGGCAACATCCTCTATGAGCCTGATAAAATCAGAGGCCTTCGCCTTCCCTTTGTTTATAAAGAAATTTGCATGAATGATACTTACCTCAACATCACCGATTCTCATACTTTTGCACCCTGCCTCATCGATCAATTTCCCTGCAGATAATCCAGGAAGATTTTTGAATACGCAGCCTGCAGATGGTTCTGAGAAAGGCTGGTTCTCCCATTTTCTCTTTAAGAAATCCTCTATCTTTGCAGAAACATGTTCTTTTTTATCCTTATTGAGCACTATTTCTGCACTGAGAATAAGTTCTGTTGAAGAAATACTCGACCTTCTGTATCCGAAGTCAATGTCTTCCGTCTTTAAACTCTTGATTCTGCCTTTGTTATCCATTATCGATACTGAGATAATCACATCCTTCATTTCATAGCCGAAGGCTCCGGCATTTCCATAGATCGCCCCACCAACAGAGCCTGGTATGCCTGCAAGGCCCTCAATACCTGAATATCCTTTTTCTCGAGAAAAGTTCACGAGTCTCTGAAGCAGCGCCCCTCCCTCAACATATACATATACATTCGTGTCATTCTCGCGTAAGATCTCGATCTTTTTGAAAAACTTGAGAGATATAACAGCGCCCTCTATACCACCGTCCCTCACCAGGATATTTGTTCCGCCACCAAGAGCTAAAAAGGGTATTTTCCTTTTTTTCAAGATAACCAAAACATTTTTGAGGGAAGGGAGGTCTCGAGGAACGACAAAGAGATCTGCTGGCCCTCCTATCCTGAGCGATGTATGTTTCATCATGGGTTCCATGAATCTCACATCTCCCTCAAAGGTGATTTCTGAAAAAATCTCTTCGAGTTCTTCACCTATACCCTGACTTCTCACTCCTTTCTCCTTAGCCTCTGGAGTATCTCATCGCCTATCTTCCATACATCTCCTGCTCCGAGAGTCAGGAGCATGTCGCCTTTTCGCATATTGGAGATAATATGTTTTATCGCTTCTTCCTTATCTTTCAAATACAAGGTGTTATTACAACATCTTTTTTTGATTCTCTCGAAAAGGGTTGCCGAGCTTACACCCTCTATAGGTCTTTCTCCTGCAGAATAAACATCCAGAAGGATAAGAAAATCTGCATCCTTGAAAGAATAGGTAAATTCATCCATCAGGTCTTTTGTCCTTGAATATCTGTGGGGCTGGAAGAGGACAAATAACCTTCTCGGTTCTTGCACCCCGACTTTTGACGCCTGGTTATGTATCAGCCCTTCCTTGGCTGCCTTCAGGGTTGCCTTTATCTCAGTAGGGTGGTGCCCATAATCGTCAAATATTTTTATCTCCTTTGCCTCACCTTTAAACTCGAACCTCCTCTGTATGCCCTCAAACCTCTTCAGAGCCTCCTTTATCATTGGTATATCTATCTTGAGTTCTAAGGCAACTCCTATAGCAGCCAGGCTGTTCAAAACATTATGCTCTCCTGAAAGGGGTAGATCGAAATCACCGATGGCTCTTCCTTTATAGGTTGCTTCAAAGCTGACGTACATAAAACCCTTTCTGATGTTTTTTGCATAAATTTCTGCTTCACTATGGAATCCATAGGTGATGTATCTTCTGTGAAGAGAAGGGAGAAGTTCACGCAGATGCTCATTCTCGATAGACACTATTGATACACCATAAAAGGGAATTTTATTCAGGAAAGAGCGGAAGGCCTCTTTCAGGGAATCCATTGACTGGAAGAAATCCATGTGTTCTCTGTCTATGTTTGTTGCAACAGCTATTGTTGGAGAGAGTTTCAGAAATGAACCATCGCTCTCATCAGCCTCGGCAACGAGAAATTCTCCCTGACCGAGTCGTGCATTACTGCCTGTTGCTTTTAGTCTTCCACCTATGATTACTGTAGGGTCAAAACCAGCATGGGCAAGAATAGTGGATATCAAGGATGTTGTTGTCGTTTTTCCGTGAGCCCCTGCAACGAGTATCCCGTATTTTAGTCTTGCAAGCTCTGCAAGCATCTCTGCGCGAGGTATTACAGGGATAGACTTTCTCTTTGCCTCAATGATCTCCGGATTATTGTCTGAAACTGCCGAGGAGACGACAACAACATGGGCATCATCTATGTTTTCTGCTTCATGACCGATATAGACCTTTATACCCAAGTCTTTCAACCTTTTCGTTGTTTCTGAATCCCTTACATCAGACCCTGTAACATCGTAGCCGAGATTATGGAGCACCTCTGCAATACCTGACATGCCGATACCGCCTATCCCAACAAAATGTATTACTTTGTAGCGCTCAAACACGATTAGCTCCTAAATCTGTGTACTGGATTCTGTATTTTGTATGCTTACTCATCACTTATCACCCTTCATGTTTTTTAAGAAGGTTCATTGCAATATCGACTACCTTAGTACATGCCTCAGGTCTTCCGAGGGCCCTGCTGTTTTTTTGCATTTCTTCCCTGATTGTCTTATTCTCATAAAGCTCCTGTACGGTATGGGCGAGGGATTTACCACTCAGTTCACTTTCAGGGATCATCTTCGCTGCGCCCATCTCGAAGAGTTTTCTTGCGTTCAAATCTTGATGGTGTCCGGCTGCATGGGGGTAGGGGATTAAAACAGCGGGTTTTCCGAGAGCTGTCAGTTCAGCGAGAGTTGTTGCCCCTGCTCTTGAGATTACAATGTCGGAGACAGCGTAGGCTTCACCCATTTGATATATGAAGGGGGCGATTGTCCCTTTGTAGCCAAGCTTTCTGTAAGCATCCCTGATATATTCATAATCCTTTGTACCTGTCTGATGAAGAAACTGAATCCTGTCTTTTAAGTCATGCATATAATTGAGGGAGTCTACGACTGCTGTATTAATGCTTCTTGCTCCCAGACTTCCTCCAAAGACAAAGATAGTGAATAAACTTTTTTCAAGTGAGAAAAGCCTCAGTGCGGATTCTCTGCTGCCCTTGAGTATATGCATCCTGACAGGGTTGCCAGTAAGAAAGGTCTTTTCTTTTGGAAAGAAAGGGATGCTCTCCTGATAGTTTATGCAGATAGCCTTTACGAATTTCCCGAGGATCTTATTCGTAAATCCGGGGATACAGTTCTGTTCAAGTATCATAGTTGGAATTGACA
>Ga0187773_10001194_pt1 | contig 10531 bp, 8 predicted proteins | sample 0216_BV02_MP05_1_FD_133133 | JGI IMG/M metagenome (GOLD analysis project Ga0187773, IMG submission 133133) | Tropical peat soil microbial communities from peatlands in Department of Meta, Colombia - 0216_BV02_MP05_10_MG | ecosystem: Environmental > Terrestrial > Soil > Wetlands > Peat | place...
ACTGGCTCGTGCTGCACGTGGTGCTCGGCTACACGGTGCTCGGCCTCATCGCGTTCCGCCTCCTGTGGGGTTTCGCGGGCACGCGCTACGCACGCTTCGCTTCCTTCGCGTACGGCTGGCGCCGCACGCTCGCCTACCTGCGCTCGCTCGCCGCAATGCGCCCGGAGCACTGCCTCGGCCACAACCCGGCGGGCAGCTGGGCGATCTGGTCACTGCTCGCGCTCGGGCTGGCGAGCGGCGCGAGCGGCTGGATCACGCTGCAGACGCGCTGGCACTGGCTGAAGGAGGTGCACGAGGTCTTGAGCAACGCGATGCTGGCGGTGGTGATCGTTCACATCGCCGGCGTCGTGGGTGCGAGCCTGCTGCATCGCGAGAACCTCGCGCGCGCGATGGTCGACGGTCTCAAGGAGGGTTCGCCCGAAGAGGGCATCCACGGCAGCGTCTGGGTGGTGGGCGCGCTGCTCGCGGCGCTGGTCGGCGGCTTCTGGATCGCCGCTTGGCGGGGCGATCTTCCCGCGGTCACGCGCCCGGCTGCCGAGCACGCGCGCGAACACTGAGCCGCTACACGCAGCTGCGGTAAATCGGCTGGTACATCTGCGAGCGGATGAAGCCCGACAGGTCGAGGGGCCGCGCAGCGCCTGCCAGCCCGCGCGAGAAGGCGACCTCGGCCACGGCCTCCGCGATGCGCGCCGATACCTCGCGCACGCGGGCGAGCGGCGGATACAGGCTTCCCTGATCCAAGTCCTGCGGCGTGACGAGGTCGGCGAGCGCGCGGGCCGCCGCGAGGAACATCTCGTCCGTGGCGCGGCGCGCGCGCGAGGCGATCAGCCCGAGCCCGACGCCCGGGAAGATGTACGAATTGTTGCCCTGGCGCGGCACGTGCGTACGGCCCTCGAAGGCGACAGGGTCGAAAGGGCTGCCGCAGGCAAACAGCGCGCGCCCCGCAGTCCAGAGGTAGGCCTCCTGCGCGGTGCATTCGGACTGCGAGGTCGGATTTGACAGCGCGAACACGATCGGCCGCTCGTTCAGGCGCGCCATCTCTTCCAGCACCTCGCGCGTAAAGGTCTTGCCGACCGCGGCGACGCCGATGATCGCGGTGGGCTCGAGCGCCTTCACTGCGGAAAGGAAATCGGCCGCCTGCTCGTGCGCGTGGGCGTACGGGCGCTTGTGCTCGCCGAGATCGGTGCGCGAGCGCACCACCAGGCCGCGCGAATCGAACAGCCAGCAGCGCTGCCGCGCCTGCGCCTCCGCCAGGCCCTCGCCGGCCATCGCCGCCACCGCGAGGTCGCAGATTCCGGTAGCCGCCTCGCCCGCACCGAGAAACAGCAGGCGCTGGTCCGAGAGCCTGCCGCGCGTGACGCGCAGCGCCGAGTACAGTCCCGCCAGCGCGACGCTCGCCGTGCCCTGGATGTCGTCGTTGAAGCAGCAGAAGCGCTCGCGATACGCGTGCAGCAGGCGAAACGCGTTCAGATTGGCGAAGTCCTCGAACTGCACCACGACGCCCGGGAATACCTCTTGCGCGGCGTTCATGAACTCGTCGACCAGCGCATCGTATTCCGCACCGCGCAAGCGCGGCCGCTTGAGGCCGATGTACAGCGGGTCCTGCAGGAAAGCGGCGTTGTTCGTGCCGACATCGAGCAGCAGCGGTAGCGTGTGCTCCGGATGGATCCCGGCGCACGCGGTGTACAGCGAGAGCTTGCCCACCGGGATGCCCATGCCGTTCGCGCCGAGGTCGCCCAGGCCGAGAATGCGCTCGCCGTCGGTGACCACGATGATCTTCACCTCGCGCGTCGGCCAGTTGCGCAGCACTTCGGCGACGCGGCCTCGATCCGCCGCCGACACCCAGATGCCGCGCGGACGCTGAAAGATCTGCGCGAAACGCTGGCAGGCCAGCCCGACCGTCGGCGTATAGATGAGCGGCATGATCTCGTCCGGGTGGTCGGTCACCACGCGGAAAAACAGCGTCTCGTTGCGGTCGTGCAGCGCGTTCAGGCTGATGAACTTATCGAGGTTGGTCGGTTGCCGGCGCAGGTTGTCGAGCACGCGCGCGACCTGCTGCTCCTGGCTGAGCACCGCGGGCGGCAGCAGGCCGCGCAGCCCGAATGCGTCACGCTCGGCTTCGTCGAACGCAATGCCTTTGTTCTGCAGCGGGTCGCGCAGCAGATCCAGACCGGTGCGGCGCATCGCGGCTCCTCCCCTGTGCCTACCCCGCATGCTGCGCCGCCAGTGCGCGCGCCCCTTGACGAAGATCAATCCGCCGCCCGTCGACGCGCGGCGCTCCGCTCATTGCGGCACGATGACCATCCAGGGCACGCCGAAGCGATCGGCAACCATGCCGAAAGCCGGCGAAAAGAAATTCTTGCCGAGCTGCATGCGCACTTCTCCGCCGTCGGCGAGCGCGTCGAACAGGCGCTTCGCATGCGCCTCGTCCCGCGCGTCGAGCGAGAGCGTAAAGCCCTGGAAGCTCGCCTTTCCCTGGCAGCGGCCGTCGGAGACCATCAGCGTCGCCTCGCCGATGCGCAGGCTCGCGTGCATCACCTTGTTCTCTGAGCCGGGCGGATGCGTGCCCGGCGGCGGCGGCTCGGGGCTGTCCTTGATGCGCATGAGCATCGTCACCTGCGCGCCGAGCGCCCTCTTGTAGAACTCGATCGCTTCATCGCAGCTTCCTTCGAAGAACAGGTAGGCCTGGATTTGCATGGCATCTCCTCCGGGTCAGTCCTGAATCTCGGCCTCGACGAGTTTTGCCAGAAGAGCAAGCGATTCCTGCCAGCCGAGATAGCAGGCCTCGGGCGGAATGACATCGGGGACCCCTTCCTGCACGATGCTCAGCTCGGTGCCGACCAAGACCTTCTTCAACGTGACCGTCACCTGCATCTCCCCGCGCAGGTTCGGATCGTCGAAGCAGTCGGTGTAACGGATGCGTTCGTGCGGCACCAGCTCGAGGTACGTGCCTGCGAAGGCGTGACTGCGCCCGGTGGTGAAATTTGTGAACGACATCCTGTGGCCGCCGCCGACGGTGGCATCAAGCTTGTGAACCGTGCCAGTGAAACCGTTCGGCGGAAGCCATTTGACCATTGCGTCGGCTTCGAGAAACGCCCGGTAGACCCTCTCGGGAGTCGCACGCAAAACGCGATGAAGCCGGATGGTGTTCGTCATTGTGATTCTTTCCTCGAGTTCGGTCTTGGTATCACGCGCGCGCTTCGGCTTGTCAAGTTCGCGCCGCAGCATAGCCTGCAGTACAGTTGCGCCGGCCCGGCCCGCATGTCCGGTCAGCTTCGAGACAGTAAACAACCGAAGGAGTGCGATCTTGAAAATCGACGGCAAGCGCATCGCGATGGCCGCACTGATCCTGCTCGCATCCGCGTGCGCGCAGCAGCCGCTCGTTCCCGTTCCCGCCAATGTCGCCTACGTCACCAGCCAGAGCGGTGGCGTCACGGTGCTCGACACGACGACGCTGCAGCCGATCGCACAGATCGCCGTCGGCCCCGGACCGCGCGGCATCGCGATCACGCCCGACGGCCGCCGGCTGCTGACGGCCAATCAGAAGACGGCCGACGTTTCGGTGGTCGACACCGTGTCGCGCAAGGAACTGCGGCGCATCCCGGTGGGCAAGAACGTCGAGTTCATGCGCATCTCGCCGGACGGCAAGCTCGCCCTCGTTACCTACGAGCCCTCGTCGACTGGCAAGCCGGGAAAAGAGACCAAGGAATCCGAAGAGTCGGAGGTGCCTGCCGAGGTGGCGGTCATCGACCTTGGCTCGTGGGGCGTGGTCGGCCGCATGAAGGCCGCCCCCGAGACAGAAGGCATCGAATTCTCGCCCGATGGCAAGTTCGCGGTGGTCGCGAACGAAGGCGACAACACGGTCGCCGTCTACGATCTCGCGGCGAGGCGCAAGGTGAGGACCATCGACGTCTCGCGCTACGGCAGCCGGCCGCGCGGTGTCAAGCTCGCCCCCGACGGGCGTCACTACGTCGTGACTCTGGAGAACTCGAACAACTTCCTGCTGCTCGACTCGGACTTCAAGGTGCTGAGGTCGGTGCCGACCGAAAAGGGGCCCTACGGCGTCGCGTTCGACCGCGACGGCCGGAGGATCTGGATCGCCGCGGCCCGCTCCAGCCGGCTGCAGGTGTTCGATGCGAAGAGCCTCGCACCGCTCGCTTCGATCCCGGTCGGCAAGCGCTGCTGGCATTTCAGCTTCACGCCCGACGCGCGCAGCCTGCTGCTTGCCTGCGGGCGCTCGAACGCGGTCGAGGTCGTCGACCCGGACACCTACAAGGTGATCGATACGCTTAAGGGCTACGAGCTGCCCTGGGGCATCGTGACCTATCCGAAGTCGGCGGGAAGCCTCGACGCGCCGCGCTAGCTAGTTCGTCGCGCCCGCGCCGCGCAGCGCCTCGACGGTCTGCTTGTCGCCGTTTTCCAGCGCGATGGCGAGCGCCGTCTTGCCGCGGTTGTCGCGCAAATCCAGTTTCGCGCCGCGCGCGAGCAGCAGCTTGACGGTGTCCGCGCGGCCGTAACCGGCCGCCCACATGAGCGTCGTGAGGTCGTTGTGATAGCGCGCATTGACGTCGCCGCCGGCGTCGAGCAGCGCAGCCAGGCAGTCGGTACAGCCGTTGCCCGCAGCATAGACGGCAGCGGTCTTGTTCACCCGGTCCGTCAGCGTCGGGTCGGCCTTGTGCGCGAGCAGCATCTTGAACACATCGGCGTGGAGATAGAACGCCGCGCTCATGAGCGGCGAGATGCCGGCCGCATTCTGGGCGTTAATGTCCGCGCCGTGCTCGAGCATGAATTGCGCGAGATGCAGATTTCCGCTCTTCGCCGCACTGTTGAGCGGCGTATCGCCGAAGCGGTTGCGCGAATTCGGATCGGCGCCCTTCGCGAGCAGCGCGCTCATGCTCGCCTCGTCGCCGCTGCGCGCGGCGAGCAGGAGCTCGCCGTTTACGTTCATGTCCTTCATCCACCCCTGGCCCCACGCGCTGCCGGCGGCGAGCGCGAGGGCGAGAACAGCCGCCCGCTGGATTTCCTTCATCTTGATATTCCTCGTATTTCTGACAATTTCGATATCTTTCCCGGCGCTCGACCGCAGCGCGAACGGGCCGTGGACGCCCCCATGCAGAAGGAGTAGATTCTGCCTCCTTCTGATAAGCGTAAACAATAACGCGATCAGATGATAGATGCCGCCGCGTTGCGTGGGCACTGCTGATCGAAGCGTCAGCGAACGGCGTGCATCGCATTTGTTCGAACTAGGCTGTCGCAGGCTGCGTCGTCAAACAACTGGAGACCACCATGCTAAGGGAGCACATATTGATTGCCAGGAGCGCGCTGCTGGTCGCCGCTCTTGCAGCGGCGAGTTTGGCAAGCGCCGCGGGAACGGAGATCAAGACTCACAAAGTCGAGACCGGTAAGGCGGCGATCGAGCACGTCGACGTCACTCAGGCGATGCTGAACGCCTCCGACAAGCAGGACAAGAACTGGCTGCAGACCAACGGCGGTTACTCGCAGACGCGCTTCTACCCCGGCAAGCAGATCAATGCGGGCAACGTGAAGCGCCTCAAGCCGGCGTTCGTCTTCCAGACCGAAGTGACGGAGTCGATGGAGACCGCGCCGATCGTCGTGAACGGGGTGATGTATTTCACCACCTCGTACGACCACGTGTACGCGATCGATGCCAAGACCGGCAAGCAGTTCTGGCATTACAAGCACAAGATGGGGCCGATAACGACCTTCTGCTGCGGCCCGAACAACCGCGGCGTCGCGATCGCCGGGGACAAGCTGTTCCTGGGCACGCTCGATGCGAAGCTGGTGGCGCTGAACGCCAAGACCGGCGAGGTGGTCTGGGAAACGCAGATCGCCGATCCCGAGAAGGGCTATAGCGAGACGATGGCGCCCACGGTCGTCGACAACAAGGTGCTGATCGGCACCAACGGCGGCGAGTACGGCATCCGCGGCTTCGTGAAGGCCTACGACACGAACGACGGCAAGCTGCTGTGGACCTTCCACACCATCCCGGAGACCGGCCAGGAAGGCGTCTGGGCGACCAAGGACGCGACCGGCCGCGACATGCACCGCGACATCGCCGCGGAAAAAGAAGCGCTCGCGAAGAACGGCGGCGACTTCTACAAGATCCTGGGCGGCGGCGTGTGGATGAACCCGTCGGTCGACCTCAAGACGCGCACGATCTACTTCGTCGTCGGCAACCCCTCGCCCGACCTGTACGGCGCTATCCGTCCGGGCGACAACCTGTACACCGACTCGATCGTCGCGGTGGACCTGGACAAGGGCACCTACAAGTGGCACTTCCAGTACATCTCGCACGACGTGTGGGACCTGGATGCGGTCAGCGCGACCATCCTCGTCGACGCGAAGGACAAGAGCGGCAAGATGGTGCCGGCGGTGATCCACGGCGGCAAGACCGGCCACGTGTACGTGCATGAGCGCGCCAACGGCAAGCTCATCCGCTTCTCGCAGGCCATGATCCCGCAGGAGAACATGTGGACGCTGCCCACGGCGGACGGCGCTCGCATGCTGCCGGGCGCGAACGGCGGCGTGGAGTGGTCGCCGATGGCGTTCGACCCGCAGACGCGCCTGGTCTACGCGCTCAACCTGCACCAGCCGATGACTTATCAGGTCGCGGACGCCGCCTACCCGGGCGGCAAGCTCTGGCTCGGCGGCGCGTTCAAGACCATCGCGAGCGAGAAGCAATGGGGCCGGCTGGCGGCGGTGAGCGTGGACACCGGCAAGGTCGTGTGGAAGCACGACACCGAGCAGCCGCTCATCGGCGGCGCGCTGGCCACCGCGGGCGGTCTGGTGTTCTTCGGCGAGGGCAACGGCGACTTCGACGCGCTCGACGCCAAGTCCGGCAAGAAGCTGTGGAGCTTCAACTGCGGCGCCGGCGCGAACGCGATGCCGGTGTCCTACATGGTCGGCGGCAAGCAGTACGTCGCGATGGGCTGCGGCGGCAATACGCAGCTCGACTACAAGCGCGGCAACAGCATGTTTGTCTTTTCGCTAGAATAGCCATTCGGCTGAACACAGGGAGGCCGCCTGCGGGCGGCCTCTTCTTTTGTAAGGAGCCAAATCCAAGTGAGGCGAGGGAGTCTACGGATTCTGTGCGCGCTGTTGCTCGCATTCGCGACGCGTGCAGCCCTGGCACAGGACGTCGACGCGGGCCGCAAGAAGGCCGAAGCATGCGCCGCGTGTCATGGTCCGAACGGTAACTCGACGCAGCCTCAGATTCCGTTCCTCGCCGGCCAGAACTTCCGTTATCTCTATTTTCAGTTGCGGGATTTCAAGGAAGGCCGGCGCAAGCACCCGGAGACGGATCCCCTCGTCGCGGTTCTCTCGAAGCAGGACATGTGGGACCTGGCCGCCTACTTCGCCGCGCAGACGCCGGTGTTGACCCAGTTCCGGCCCGACCCCGAGAAGGCGAAGAAGGGAGAGGCGAAGGCCGAGGAAGTGCTCTGCACGATGTGCCATCTCGGGGGATTCAAGGGGCAAAACGAGATCCCGCGGGTCGCGGGCCAGCACTACGAGTACATCGTGAAGCAGCTGCACGACTTCAGGGCTCAGCGCCGCACCAACGATGCCGGCAACATGACCAGCGTCGCGAGGACGCTGTCGGACGCCGACATCGACGACCTCGCGCAATACATTGCAGGCCTGCAGTAGAGCGGGCGCCATGCGACCCGCTCGCCGCGCCGGAGCGATCGCCGCGCTGGCGCTCGGCTGCATCTCGGCTGCGGCAAGGGCGGCAGGCAACGTCGCAACCGAGCTCGAAGAGCAGGAGGTGAAGGTGGTCGGCGCGACTCCGCTGCCGGGTATCCTCGCGCCGCTCGACCAGATCCCGGCCAACGTACAAATCGTCACGTACCGCAAGCTCGCCACGCAGCCGACCCCGAGCGCGGCCGACTACCTGGAGCGCGGCGCCAGCAGCGTCAATCTCAACCAGTCGCAGGGCAACCCGTTCCAGCCCGACCTGAACTACCGCGGCTTCACGGCATCGCCGCTGCTCGGCACGCCCCAGGGCCTTTCCGTGTTTCAGGACGGGGTGCGCATCAACGAAGGATTCGGCGACGTCGTGAACTGGGATCTCATCCCCAGAAACTCGATCTCGAGCATCCAGGTCATTCCGGGCTCGAACGCCTTGTTCGGGCTGAACACCCTCGGCGGCGCCCTGGCCATCTACACGAAGAGCGGCTTCAGGTATCCCGGCTCCTCGGCCTCGGCGTACGGCGGCTCGTGGGGCCGTCGCGCGCTCGAGTTCGAGTCGGGCGGCTCGCGCGGCGACAAGGACTACTACGTCGCAGGCAACGTCTTCTCGGAGGACGGCTGGCGCGAGCACAGCTCGAGCGACATCCGCCAGTTCTTCGGCAAGGTCGGCGCCGAGAGCGACCGCAACGATCTCGACCTTTCACTCAACCTGGCGCACAACGCGCTACACGGCACGCAGGCGCTGCCGCTATCCATGCTCGGCGAACCGAAGCAGGCCTACACCTGGCCCGACCGGACCGACAACGATCTGGTCTTCCTCAATTTGCGCGCCAGCCACGTGCCCAGCGCGGAGCGACTGATCTCCGGAAACGTCTTCTTCCGCGACACGAGGACGCAAACCTTCAACAGCAACGTGAACGACGCCTGCGCGCCGGGCCCCTGTGTGTTTCCGGGGAGCAACGTCCAGACCACCATCGACCAGACGCGCTTCGGCGGGACGCTGCAGGCGACGGACTACGCCGCGCTGGCGAGCCGCGAAAACCAGTTCTCGCTCGGCGCGAACCTGGATGTCGGTCGGGCCGAGTTCACCGGAGCGTCCCAAGACGCCGTCTTCGGCGACACTCGCGACACGATCGGCGTGTCGCCATTCACCGCCGACACTACCGTCGCGACGCGACAGGTCAATGCTTCCCTGTTCGCGATCGACACCTATTCGCTCACGTCGAAGCTGCACCTGATCGCATCGGGCAGCTACAACGTCGCGCTCATTCGCATCGAGGACCGAAGCGGATCGCAGCCGGACCTGAACGGCAAGCACCGCTATTCGCGCTTCAACCCTTCCGCAGGACTCGCCTATACGCCCAACCGCGGTCACACCTGGTATGCCAACTACAGCGAAGGCATGCGGGCGCCGACGCCCATGGAGCTGACCTGCGCCGACCCGAGCGCACCTTGCCAGCTACCCAATATCTTCCTGGCGGACCCCGCGCTCGAGGCGGTGCTGTCGCGCACCCTGGAGCTCGGCACGCGCCACGCGCTGGGCAGAAACTGGCGCTGGAGTGCGGCTGTGTTCCGCACCGACCTGGAGAACGACATCCAGTTCGTCAGCACCAGCGGTGCGGCGGTGAACACGGGCTACTTTCGCAACGTCGGCGCCACGCGCCGCGCGGGCCTCGAGCTGGGCGCGGAGGGAACGCTGGCGCGCTGGTCGCTCGCCGCGCGCTACAGCTACGTCGACGCCACCTTCGAATCGCCGTTCACCCTGTTCAGTCCCAATAATTCGTCGGCAAACGCGCTCGGCGACATTCAGGTCGCGCCCGGCAACCGGATGCCCGGCATACCGCGCCAGAGCCTGAAGCTGCGCGGCGAATACGACCTCGGCAGCGGCGCGGCAGCCGGCGCCACCCTGTTCGCGTTTTCGAGTCAGTTCGCGCGCGGCGACGAGAACAACCAGGACCGCAACGGCGCGCTCGCAGGATACGGCCTTCTCAGCTTGGACGCGCACTGGCAGCTGGCTCGCGGCTGGCAGCTCTTCGCCACCCTGGACAACGTATTCGATCGCCGCTACGCGACGTTCGCTCAGCTCGGAGCGAACTTCTTCACGGGCGCCGGCGGGAGCTTCGATGCCACGAACGTTCAGTCCGAGCAGTTCCGCACCCCCGGCGCCCCGCGCGCCGCATGGGTCGGCATCAAGGCCGATCTCGGCGGAGGCGCAGCGACGCGCTAGCGCCCCGGCAACATGCGCCGGAAGACGTCGTCGCGGTCGACGACGACATGCTTCAGCGCCGCAATGACGTGCCCGCCGATCAGCGCCACGGACAGATACGAGGTCCAGACGTGGATCGACTGCAACAGGTCGTACACCGGCTTGCTTGCCACGCCCCACGGCGGCAGCACGAACAGGTCGAAGTACTTGATCCCGAACTTGCTGAAGTTGGTCGCAACGTAGCCGGACAGCGGCATCACCAACATGCACGCGTAAAGCGCGCGGTGCGCCCAACGCGCGAGCCATACCTGCCACGGGAGCATGCTCGAAGGGAACGCGGGCGCCGGATGCGTCGCGCGCCACGCCAGGCGCAGCAAGATGATCAGCCCTATGGTGATGCCGACCGACTTGTGCAGGTTGACCATGATGCCGCGCGCCGGCACGTGGCGCGGAATCTCTCCCAGATACCAGCCGAAGCCGATCTGGAACAGGATCAGCGCGGCGACGATCCAGTGCAGCGCGATCGCGGTGCGCGTGTAGCGGCTCGTAGTCATGCGGGCTCGCGCAAGGGCATCGCCCGAATAATAGACGCGATCTGTTTCGGCGCTTGACTGC
>Ga0187773_10001195_pt1 | contig 10530 bp, 11 predicted proteins | sample 0216_BV02_MP05_1_FD_133133 | JGI IMG/M metagenome (GOLD analysis project Ga0187773, IMG submission 133133) | Tropical peat soil microbial communities from peatlands in Department of Meta, Colombia - 0216_BV02_MP05_10_MG | ecosystem: Environmental > Terrestrial > Soil > Wetlands > Peat | place...
CGCCCGTAGGACTTCGGGTCGCGCAGGAAGCTGATCACCTCCTTCAGCTCCTCCTTCGCCTCGTCGACGCCCGCGACGTCCTCGAAGGTGACCTTGGTGTCGGTCTCCATGTACACCTTGGCCTTGCTCTTTCCGACAGAAAAAACGCCGCCCAGCCCCTGCTGGCCCGCCATGCGCTTCATCGCGTAGCTCCAGATGACGAAGAACACGACCGCCGGCACGACCCAGGAGAGCAGGGTGGTGAGCCATTTGCTTTCCACTTGGCCGGTGAAGCGCACCTTCGCCGCCTCGAGCTCCTGGACGAGCGTCGGGTCGTTGACCCTCAGCGTGGTAAAGCGCTGCTCGCCCGGTCCGAGCTTCTTCAGTTGCTCGACGCTCTCCTTGGGAAGGACCGATTCCAGCCCGCCTCCGATCACCGTTCCGCTGATGACCTGGTCGCCGAGAGCGACGTCCTTCACCTTGCCCGCCTTGACCAGAGCCTTGAAGTCGCTGTAGGCGAGGGTGTGCACGGGGCTGAACAGATACTCCTGGATCGCCACCATGGCGAGCAGCGCGATCACGAAGTACCAGAGGGAGAATTGATGTTTCCTTTCCATCCGATCAAGACTAAGAGTCTCCGATTCCCCCGGCTTGATCCAGGTCAAACGGGTCTGCCGGCGGTCCCATCGAGGGGGCAGGGCTTGGTGGCGGGGTCCTTCGGGGCGCCTCGCGACGAATTGATGAATGCCGGGGCCCTTTTGACCCAAGTCAAAAGAAATTCCCGTCACTTTCCCAAACTGAGCGGTACTGGGATTTCGGGGAAGACAGTATCATCGGCAGGTATTGAGAAAGGAAGGGAAATGGCTGCGAAGGCAAAAGTGGTGCTCACCGACTACGTCTGGGAGTCGATCGACGTTGAGAAGAAAATTCTCGCCGGACTCGCCGACATCGTCGCGATGAAGACCAAGAAGCCCGAGGAATTCATCGCGCAGGCCGGGGACTGCGACGCGCTGCTCAACACCTACGCGGGGCCGATCACCGCCGAGGTGATGGCGAAGATGCCCAAATGCAGGATCATCGCGCGCTACGGCATCGGCGTGGATACGATCGACCTGGAAGCGGCCACCCGCGCCGGGATCATCGTCACCAACAACCCCGGCTACTGCATCGAGGAAGTCGCCGAGCAGACCGTGGCACTCTTGCTCTCGGCGGCGCGCAAAATAGCCTTCTACGACCGCATGGTGCGGAACGGACGCTGGGAGGTGCCGCCCGGCAAGCCGATGTTCCGCCTGGTCGGGCAGACGCTCGGCTTGGTGGGCTACGGGAACATCTCCCGCCAGGTGGCGGTGCGTGCCGCCGCCTTCGGCATGAACGTTCTCTACAGCGACCCATTCGTCAAGCCCGGGCAGTTCGCCACGCCGGGCAAGCCAGCCGACCTCGATGCGCTGCTGCGCAACTCGGACTTCATCTCGCTGCACCCGCCGCTCACACCGCAAACGAGGAAGATGATCAACGACGAGGCCTTTGCGAAGATGAAGCCCAGCGCGATTCTCGTCAACTGCGCGCGGGGGCCGGTCGTCGACACCGATGCACTGGTGCGCGCGCTCGACGCGAAGAAGATCGCCGGCTGCGCGCTCGACACGGTCGATCCCGAGCCGCTTCCCGACCCGCATCCGCTGCGCGGGCGTGAGAACGTCGTCATCACGCCTCACACCGCCTGGTACAGCGAGCAGGCGATGGTCGGCTTGCAGGCGGGCGCACCCAACGAGGTCCGGCGGGTGCTCTCGGGCGAGTGGCCCGTCAATGTGGTCAACCCCGCGGTCAAGGGCAAGAGCCGGGCCGGACTCTAAAAGGGCGAAACATGGCGATCATCGGCATCGATCTTGGAACCTCCAACTCGGCGGCGGCGGTACTCCGCGGCGGGCGGCCCGTCATGATCCCCAGCGCCGAAGGCGTGAGCCTGGGCGGCAAGGCGTTCCCAAGCTACGTCGCAATCACCGCCGATGGCACCATGCTCATCGGGGAGCCCGCGCGGCGCCAAGTGACGGCTAACCCCGAAGGCACCGCCGCCGCGTTCAAGCGGCAGATGGGCACGCGCCAGAAGGTCCGCCTGCGCAACCGCGAGTTCACGCCCGAAGAGCTTTCCGCGTTTCTCCTTGGCAAGATCAAGCGCGACGCAGAAGCCTTCCTCGGCGAGCCGGTCAAGGACGCCGTCGTCACCGTGCCCGCCTACTTCGACGACAACCAGCGCTCGGCCACCAAGGACGCCGCCACCATCGCGGGCCTCAACGTCGTGCGGCTGGTGAATGAGCCGACCGCCGCCTCGCTCGCGTACGGCCTGGATCGCCTCGCCCAGGAGCTGCGCATCGCAGTGATCGATCTGGGCGGAGGCACGCTCGATGTCACCATCATGGAATTCGGCAAGGGCGTTTTCGAGGTCAAGGTGACGAGCGGCGATACGCGTCTGGGTGGCACCGACATGAACCAGGCGATTTTCGAGCACCTCGCGCAGCGCTTCCGCGAGGCGAGCGGCATCGACGTGCACGCCGACCGCAAGGCTGCGGCGCGGCTGCTGGAAGGCGCCGAGATTGCGAAGATCGAGCTGTCCACCGGGACGACCTCCCACATCAGCCTGCCTTACATCGGTGCCGTCGCGGGCGACACGAAGCATCTGGAGTTGGATCTGACCCGCGCCGAGATGGAGCGCGTGGTGCGCCCGGTGATCGAGCGCTGCCGCCGACCGGTCGAGCAGGCGCTGGCGGATGCCGGCGTCACACCGGCGCAGATCGACCGCATCGTGTTCGTCGGCGGGCCCACGCGAATGCCGATGGTGCGCCAGTTCTTCGAGGATCTGTTCCATCGCAAGGCCGAGATGGGCGTAGACCCGATGGAGTGCGTCGCTGCCGGGGCCGCGATCCAGGCGGGCGTGCTCTCCGGTGAGGTGAAGGACATCGTGCTGGTCGATGTGACGCCCCTCACGCTGGGCGTGGAGACGCTCGGCGGCGTGGCGACGCCGCTCATCGCGCGCAATACGCCGGTGCCGGTGAAGAAGAGCGAGATCTTCACCACCGCCGCCGACATGCAGACGGGCGTCACCATTCACGTCCTCCAGGGCGAGCGCCCGATGTCGGCGGACAACACGAGCCTGGGGGAATTCAACCTCGATGGCCTCGCGCCCGCCCCGCGCGGAATGCCCAAGATCGAAGTGACCTTTGATATCGACTCAAACGGCATTCTCAACGTCTCGGCGCGCGACAGCGCGACCGGGCGCGCGCAATCGATCCGCATCAGCGGCTCGACGCGGCTTGCCGATGACGTGAAAAGGCGCATGGTCGAGGAGGCCGAGCACTACGCGGAGACGGACAAGAAGCGCCGTGAGGACGCCGATACGCTGAATGCGGCGGATGCAATGTGCTACCAGGCGGAGAAGACGCTTGCCGATTTCGGTGACAAACTCACCGACGACCTTAAGGGTCGCATCGAGGCGGCGCGCCGCGAGACGCGCGATGCGATCGCGAAGAAGAACGCCGGGCTCGCCAAGGAGAAGACCGAGAGGCTCGGCGCCCTGCTCAAGGAGGCGGGTGCCGTGATCTACGCACAGCAGCCCGAAGCCGGCGTGTTCCGCGAGACCAAGGTGCCTTCGGGCGCGCGGGTCGTGGACGCGGACTACAGGGAAACGCGCTGAAGCGGGTTCAGCCTGCGGATCGTTCTGCGAGCCGGTGTTCCCGGAGTCAGGATCGTCGGCGGAAGATCGCACGGCAGTCCGGCCAAGCCTGGAACTCAGAGACGGGCTGAGGCAGCTGCTCGTGGATGCCGACGACGAGCGCCCCGCCGGGGCGCAGGCGGCTCGCGAGCCGATCGAGCGCGTCTCGCTCGAGCGCCTCGCTGAAATAGGTGAAGGCCAAGTTGCGGCAGAGAATGAGGTCGAACTCTTGCTGCGGGGGCTCGGCGAGCAGGTCCTCTCGCCGCAGCTCGACGTTGCTACGGAGGTCTTCGCGCAGGCAGAAGAGCGCGCCGCGGCGCTCGAACGCATGCTCGCGCCAAGCCGGGGGTAGGGCATCGATGCTGCTTGCCCTGTAGCACGCGGCGCGCGCGCGTTCGAGCAGCTTCGCGTCGACGTCGGTGCCCAGGACACGCAGACCGATCCCGGGAAAGCGCGCCGCCAGCCCGAGGTTCCATTGAATGGCAAGTGTGTAAGGCTCTTCGCCCGAGGCGCAGCCAGCGCTCCAGCACTCGAGGTGTTCGGCGCCGCGCTCGTGCGCCGCTTCGGCGAGCGCCGGCAGCACGGACCTGCCGAGGCAATCGAACACCGCCGCGTCGCGGTAGAAGCGCGAGATCGGGATGGTGCACAAGGCTGCGAGCGCCTGCCATTCGGCCTTGTTCGATTCCAGGCGCCCGCGGTAGGCCGTTGCGTCGGCAAGCCCCAGCTGGCCGATACGGCGAGCGATGCGACGGCATACTTGGCGCCGCACCTTGCGGAAACCCTGCCAGCGCAAACCGAGCCGCGGCAAGGCCCACTGCAGGAACTGGACGCAGTCCTCGTCGTTCACGGGGATGCGTGCCGCGATCCTCGGGACAGCGGAGCCTCGTCGACGGGCGGGTGGGTGATGCGCACGGCGTCGATGCTAGGCTGCGGCCGTCCCCTGCGCTTGATGTACGTCAAGCCTCGCCCGCAGCGCTTCCGATAGGGTGATTCACTGATGGTCACCGCTACCACCAAGCGCGATTACTACGAGGTGCTAGGCGTTCCACGCAGCGCCGACGGGAAGGCGATCAAGGACGCCTTCCGGACGCTCGCGATGCAGTATCACCCGGATCGCAACAGGGAGCCGGGCGCCGAGGAGCGCTTCAAGGAGATCGCCGAGGCGTACGCGGTGCTCTCCGACGCGAAGAAGCGGGCTCAGTACGACGCGGGCGGCTTCGCCGGTATTCCTGCCGGCGACGTGTTCGCCGGGGCCGACTTCGAGTCGATGTTCCGCGACCTCGGTTTCGGTTTTGATTTCGGAGATAGCATCTTCGAGCGCTTTTTCGGCGGCAGGCGGCGCGGCCCGCAACGGGGCGCGGACATCGAGATCGAGGCGTCGGTGCCGCTCGAGCGCATCGCGCACGGCGGGGAGGAAACGGTCCGGTTCCGCCGGGCGGCGGCTTGCACCGACTGTCAGGGAAGCGGCGCGAAGCCGGGCACCCGTCCGCAGGTTTGCACCGCCTGCGGCGGCAGCGGCCAAAAGACTTCGTCGCGCCGCCAGCAGGGTGTTCTTATCCGTCAGTCGAGCACCTGTCCGGATTGCGGCGGCCGCGGCAGCTTCATCGATGCGCCTTGCCCGGCATGCGGTGGATCCGGGCAAGCGCTGCACGAGGAATCGCTGATCGTCAAGATTCCCCCGGGCGCCGAAGACGGCCTCGCGCTTCGCATTCCAGGCAAGGGCGAGCCGACCGGCGGGCCCGGCGCAGCGCCCGGTGACCTGCTCATCATCGTACGTGCCGCGCCGGATGAGCGCTTCGGGCGCGACGGTGCTGACCTCTGGCGGGTACAGGAAATCGCTGTCGCGGACGCCGTCCTCGGCACCGAGATCTCGGTGCCGACGCTCGACGGAACGATCTCGGTCAAGGTGCCGGCCGGGACGCAGCCCGACTCCCGGCTGCGCCTGCGCGGCAAAGGACTGCCGCGCTTTGGCGCGCGCGGACGGGGCGATCTCTATGTGCGGCTCGCCGTCCAGGTGCCGGAGCGCCTCGGCGCCGAGGAGCGCAGACTATGGGAAACACTGCGTGCGCTGCGCTCGGCCGATCGCGGGTCCGCGGGCTGAACGAAGGCGAGAGGAGAATTCCATGAAGAAGGTTGCAAGCTCGCGTCGCAAGCGGCGGCGCACCAAGAGCAGGCGAGCGGTTCCCGCCGTGCAACCGGGACCGCAGGACGCGGTAAGCCCCGCCCTTTTAGAATCCAGGGAAAAGGACGCCGGGGCGGACGCCGATCCCTCGGTCGAGGATCCGCTGCAGGATTGGCCGGAGCTCGAGGCCGAGAAAGACGAGTGGCTGGTCGAGCGGGACGGCGAGGGCAACGAGCCGCCGGACCGCTGAGCCGTCAGGGTCAGCGCCTCATCTCAGCCGCGTCGTGCCGCGAGGCCCATTGCTTCGCTTGCGCGATGGCGATGCGTATCGCCTGGCCTTCAGGGTGGCCCGATTCGAGCAGCGCGTTGGCGATCGCGATCGCCTTTTCGCGCACTGCGGGCGGCAGGTTCTTCATCGAAACCGGGTAATAAGCCGAATTCCAGGGCATGGCGACTTACTTGCGGGACTCGAGCCAGATGCCGACAGCCTCCAGGGCGACGCCGGCCGCCATCAGAATTGCCCCGCCGAGCGCTTCGGGTGACAGCCACATCATCAGCGCGCCCGCGACGATGGCGCAAACCGCGAGTGCGCGTCGGACAAGTTTCCGTTTCATGGATACAGTAGAGCGCCGACCGCGGCCGCCCCATTTGACTCAGATCAAACACCCGCGCGGTAACCCGCGAGCGCGGCCTCAGGGTATCAGGCCGCACGCTGTGCGAGCTTCTCGCGAAGATAGCCGACCAGGTTGTCGAGGGTGACGAGCTTGCCGTAGTCGGCCTCGGGGATGTCGACCTGCAGCTTCTCGTGCAGGGCGACGAGGACGTTGAGCCAGTCCATCGAGTCGAGGTCGATCTGGTCGCGCAGCGGCCGGTCGGCGCGCAGCTCGCCTTCCTCGACTTCCGGGGCGACGGACTTGATGATCGCGATGACGCGGGTCTTGATTTCGGTTTCGTTCACAATTCCTCCGGATGCTGCAGCCGCTCGCGGAGCCCCGCGAGAAAGCGCGCGCCGCGAATTCCGTCGCTCGCGCGATGGTCGCCGGAGAGGCTCGCCGTGACGAGGGGCACGGCGCGCAGCACTCCGCCGTCGGTCCAGGGCCGAGTCTCGAGGCGCCCGAATCCGATCAGCGCGACCTGAGGCGGATAGATGACGCCGAACACCGCCTCGACGCCCTGCTCGCCGAGGTTCGTGACGGTGATCGTCGGATCCGACATCTCGGAGCTGCGCAGCGAGCCGGCGCGCGCGCGGGACACAAGGTCGCTCAGGGCCCGCATGAGTTCGGGAAGGCTCTTCCTGTCGACGTCGTGGATCGCCGGCGCGATCAGGCCGCCCTGGCGGATCGAGATGGCGACTCCGATGTGCACGCCCGTTGCCGCCTGGAACTTCCCATCCAGCCAGAACCCGTTCAGCTCCGGAGCTTTCGCGAGCGCGAGCGCCACGGCCTTGAGCTGCAGCGCGCCCATCAGGATCCGCTCGGTCACCGGCCGCTTCTCGTTCTCCCGCGCGAGCCACTCTGCGGCCCGCTGCATCGGAATGGTTTCGGAGAGGTAGTAGTGCGGGATCTCGCGCTTGGAGCGGCTCATGGCCGCGGCAATCGCCTTGCGCATCTCCGCGTAGCGGTCCGTGGGCGCCGGTTCTGCGCGCGCGAGCCCCTTCTCCACGTCCTCGACGGTCACCGCGCCGTGCGGTCCCGTGCCGGCGACCTTCTCGATATCGATGTTGAGCTCCAGTGCGCGCCTGCGCGCGGCAGGCGACACCGGCCGGCGCTGCGCAAGCGGCGCGGGCGGCGGCGCTGCAACGGGGGCCGCCGGAGCGGCCGGCTTGGGCGCGGGGCGGGCGGCGGGCGCTTCGCGCTTGCGCGAGGCGGCCTGCTCGGGCGTCTCTCCGGCCTGGAGCAGGGTCGCGATCACCGTGCCTACGGGCACGGTTTCGCCGATCGGGATGAGCTGCTCGAACATCGTTCCATCCTGCCAGATCTCGACGTCCACCGCGGCTTTGGACGTGTCCACCACCGCGACGACCTGGCCGCGCTTGACGGGTTCGCCCGGCTTCACTTTCCATTCGAGCAGCTTGCCCTTGTCCATGTCCGCGCCGAGCGAGGGCAGCTTGAACTCGATCATGCAAACCTCACCGGCCGAGCGCGGCTTTGGCCGCTGCCACGATCTTCTCGGGCTGCGGCAGGGCCGCTTCCTCGAGGTGCTTCGCATAGGGGATCGGGACTTCCTCGCTGCACACGCGCGCGGGCGGCGCGTCCAGATCGTAGAAGGCTTCCTCGGCGATGCGGGCGACGATCTCCGCAGCGAGGCTCCCGGTGCGCCAGCTCTCGTCTATGACGACGGCGCGCCGGCACTTGCGCACCGAAGCGAGGACGGTGGCCATGTCGAGCGGGCGCAGCACGCGCAGGTCCACGACCTCGGCGGCGATGCCTTCTTCGGCGAGCAGGCTTGCGGCCTGCAGCGTCTTGGGAATCGAGCCTCCGTAGGCGATAAGGCTCACTGCGCTTCCCTCCCGCCGCACCGCGGCCGAGCGGATGTCTGCGCTCCGGGCGTCGGGAACATCCGCCTCCATGTTGTAGAGCTGCGCGTGCTCGAAGATGATGACGGGATCCGGGTCCGCGAGCGCCGGCGCGAGCATGTCGCGGGCGTCCTCCACGGTCCCCGGGGCGAGAACCCGGATTCCGGGAATGGAGGCATACCAGTTCTCGAAGCTGTGCGAGTGCTGCGCGGCGACCTGGCGGCCCGCGCCGGTCGCCATGCGGATCACCAGCGGCACCGAAAACTGCCCCCCCGACATGTGCCGGTAGAGCGCCGCATTGTTCACGATCTGGTCGAGGGCGAGCAGGCTGAAATTCACGGTCATCACTTCGACGATCGGACGCATGCCGCCGAGCGCGGCACCGACGCCGGCGCCCACGAACGCGAGTTCCGAGAGCGGCGTGTCGCGCACCCGCTCGGGGCCGAACTCTTCCAGCAGGCCTTTCGTCACGGCGTAGGTTCCGCCGTAGCGGCCGACATCCTCGCCCATGATGAAGACGCGCGGGTCGCCCGAGAGCGCCTCGCGCAGGGCCTGGCGCATGCCTTCGCGGTAGCTGAGGCGTGCCATTCTAGGTACCCTCTATCCCCTTCTCTGTATACGTATACACGTCGCGCGTCAGGTCCTCGGCCGGCTCCCACGTGCCTGCCTCGGCGAACGCCACCGCGCGATCCACTTCGGCGAGCGCTTCTCGATCTAGCGCAAGGAATTCCTCCTCGGTGAGTCTGCCCTCGGCCTTGAGCCTTGCCGAAAAGGTGTGCAGGGGCCCGCGTGTCTTCCATTCCTCGACCTCGCGCTTGTCGCGGTAGAGCTCGGCGTCGAACATGGAGTGCGCGCGGAAGCGGTAGGTCTGGTATTCCACGAAAAACGGACCGTGGCCCTTGCGCACCTCGCGCTGGGCGCGCACGGTCGCCTCGTGCACCGAGACGATGTCCTGGCCGTCGGCCCGCACCGTCGGCATTCCGTAGGCTGCGGCCTTGGCGAGAAGATCGGTCTGCGACTCGGAGCGCTCGAGCGCCGTGCCCATCGCGTACAGATTGTTCTCGCAGCAGAACAGCACCGGAAGCCGCCACAGCGCCGCGAGATTCATGGATTCGTGGAACGCTCCTTCGGCGACGGCGCCTTCGCCGAAGAAGCAGGCCGTGATGCGCGGGGCTCCCTGCAGCTTGTCTGCGAGCGCGAGGCCGACCGCGACAGGGAGGCCGCCGCCCACGATCGCATTGCCGCCGAAGAGGCGGGTGCGCGCGTCGAAGAGGTGCATCGAGCCGCCGCGGCCGCGCGAGCAGCCTTCGCGCTTGCCGTACATCTCCGCCATGATCGCTTCCATCGTGACGCCGCGGACGAGGGCGTGGCCGTGCTCTCTGTAGGTCGCGACGATATTGTCCTCGGACTTGAGCGCGTGGAGCGCGCCGACCGCAACCGCCTCTTCGCCGATGTAGAGATGCAGGAAGCCGCGAATCTTGCCTTCGCCGTAGAGTTCGGCGGACTTCTCCTCCAGGCGGCGGATCCGCAGCATGTCGGCGAGGAGCTTCAACGCGAAGTCCCGCTCGTAGGGGACGGGCCCGGAAGGAGGCGCTTCGACGGTGCTCACGTCATCGACTCCAGGGTGGAGGTATCGCCCTCGGGAAGCCCGAGCTCTCGGGCTTTCAGCAGCCGCCGCATGATCTTGCCGCTCCGCGTCTTTGGCAACCCGCTCTGAAACTCGATTTCCTTCGGCGCGACCGCGGCGCCCAGGCGCTTCCTCGCGTGGCCGAGCAATTCCATCTTCAGCGCCTCGGAGGGCTCGTAGCCTTTCTTCAGCGACACGAACGCTTTCACGATCTCGCCCACCATCGGGTCGGGCTTGCCGATGACGCCGGCTTCGGCGACCGCCGGATGCTCCATCAGGGCGCTCTCGACCTCGAACGGCCCGATCAGATGGCCGGCCGACTTGATGACGTCGTCGGCGCGACCGACGAACCAGTAGTAGCCGTCGGCGTCGCGCTTCGCCAGATCGCCGGTGAGGTAGAGCTCGCCCGAGAAGCACTTGCGGTAGCGCTCCTCCTGGTTGAGGTAGCCGCGGAACATTCCCGGCCAGCCCGCGCGCAACGCGAGCTCGCCCTCGACATCCGGCGCGTCGACCACGCGGACGCTGCCGTCCTCGCTCTTCGCGACGACGCAGGCCTCGATCCCGGGCAGCGGCTTGCCCATCGA
>Ga0187773_10001196_pt1 | contig 10528 bp, 11 predicted proteins | sample 0216_BV02_MP05_1_FD_133133 | JGI IMG/M metagenome (GOLD analysis project Ga0187773, IMG submission 133133) | Tropical peat soil microbial communities from peatlands in Department of Meta, Colombia - 0216_BV02_MP05_10_MG | ecosystem: Environmental > Terrestrial > Soil > Wetlands > Peat | place...
CTTCCCCGCGAGATCTTGCCGGGAGCCGGACGGCATGGAGAGGGGCATGGTAGCCGCGCCCTGGAATGCCGGGCGGCTGAGGCGCCCTTCCCGGAAGGGACCAATGGGGGGGGGTGTCTCGATTTCACCCGGCAACGGCCCTGCCGCCCTGTTTGAACAAGAAGAAAATATTGTATTGATCGGTCGTAAGTTTGTGATAAGATGCAGCCCGAAATTGGGAGTAGGCGTCTGGGATAGAGGGGGGCCCGCTCGGGGCCGCCCATGGTCGTCGCCGTCCTGCCTTTGGACTTTGCCTTCTTGTTCCGGAGCGGCTTTGTTGATTGCGCCCATGGACCTGAGGTCGGGATGCAGGCTGGGCAACTGATCATTTGTCGTTTTGTGCCTGACCCGGGTCGACCTCGAACAGGCGAGAAAGAGGGCCGGAAGTTCATCCTGGGATGAGGCGGCTATTCGTCTCTAGGAGGGAAACTCTCAGCATCAGAGGAGGCGTGTCGGCTCTATGTTTTACAAGCTTTCACTCTACGCGGCTTTGGCGATCTTCGGGCTTGGGCTGGTGTACAAGATTTCCGCCTGGTTCCGATATAGGATCGGGGTGGATGCCCGAGGGACTTCTCCTGCAGCCAGAGTCGGTGCAGCCGTCAAGGGCATACTTCTTACCCTGTTCAGCGGGAAGATCATTACCCTCCTCAAGGTCTTCGTTCTTGACGTCATTCTCCAAGTGAAGGTCTTCCGGGAAGACTTCCCCAGATGGCTCATGCACATGTTCATCATCGGCGGGTTCATGATGCTCCTCCTCTTCCATGCCCTGGAGAAGTATGTGAGCTACGTCCTGTTCGCAGGATACTACCCAACCGTCAACCCGTTCATCTTCCTGAGGGACGTCTTCGGCGCCCTGGTCGTCATCGGGGTAGGCATCGCGATCTACCGCCGCGTCACCCTTAAGGGGCGCCGCCTGAGAACCAATGCCCAGGACCAGTACGCCATAGCCATCCTCGCCGTCATCATGATCTCCGGCATTCTCCTCCACGGCAGCAAGATACTTTCCTTTACCAGGTACGAGGAGATGGTGCAGGAGTACACCATCCAGGCCGACGAGCAGGATCTCAAGGGCTTGGAGGCTTACTGGGTCAAGGAATACGGGTTACTGTCTCCTGGCAGCCGGGAGCCCTTCGACGCGGAGACCCTGGAGCGGGGCAAGCTTGTGAACGAAATGAGCTGTCTCCAGTGCCACTCCCGGCCGCAGGCAGCATTTTTGAGCTACAGCGTGGCCTCGCTCATGCGACCCGTCGGCGTGGCGCTGGACCGGGCTCAACTTCCCAACATCCTCTGGTATATTCATTTTCTCGCCTGCTTTGTCGGCTTGGCCTATCTCCCCTTCAGCAGGATGTTCCACATCATCGCCAGTCCCATCAGTCTCCTGACCAACGCCGTCATGGAGAGGGGGAAGTCGGACCCGGCTAATATAGCTACCCGACAGGTCATGGAGCTTGATGCCTGCACCCACTGCGGCACGTGCAGCATGCGCTGCTCCGTCGGGATTGTCTTTGAGCAGATCCACAACGTGAACATTCTACCCTCCGAGAAGATCGGCTCCTTGAAAGCCCTGGCTGCCGGCAAGGAGCTCAGCAGGCAAGAACTCAGCACCATCCTCGAGGGTATGTACCTCTGCACCAACTGCTACCGGTGCACGGTTGCCTGTCCGGCAGGGATCAACCTCCAGGACCTATGGTTCGGCGTGAGAGAGGTCCTGCTCGAGAAAGGCTACCCGGAGTTCCTCGTGCTTTCTCCGCTCTCTTACTACCGCGGCCTCATGAGCGAGACGATCGATGGGGGCCGCTCCGGCAAGGCCCCGGACTTGGCCAGAGGCGCGATCGTCGCCGGGTGTGATGCAAAGGTGATACAAGACCGTACCGTGCCGCTTGCCCTCGGTGACAGCACCTTGCGGAAAAAGATGGAAACTTCGCTCCAGGCGCAGACCTTCTCTCATTGCTTCCGCTGCGTGACCTGTTCCAACGCCTGTCCGGTGGTGCGAAACTATCGCACGCCGCAGGAGGTGCTGGGGCTTCTCCCGCACCAGATCATGCACGCCGTGGGCTTGAGGCTCTGGGATCTCGTGTTCAGCGCCAAGATGTTGTGGGACTGCCTCGGCTGTTATCAGTGTCAGCAGCAGTGTCCTCAGGGTGTTTGTGTGGCAGACGTGTTGTATGAACTGAAAAGTGTGGCGATCACCCGGACAAGAGAAAAGATCGCCGCCGAGACGGGAGTGAAAGCATGAACTTCGCCTTGTTACGATGTTGCGTGACTTCCATTTTCCTGAAACAATACGAATCCGCGACCAATGCGGTCCTTGGTGCGCTCGGCATTGGACTCGTTGATATCAAAGAGTTCAATTGCTGCGGCTATCCGCTCAAGAATTTCGACCTCAAGGCCTATGCTCTCTCCTCGGCCAGGAATCTCGCTTTAGCGGAAAAGCTCCAGCTCAATATCCTTACCTTGTGCAACTGCTGCTACGGCACCGTGAAACATGTCGAGCATCTCATGAAAACCGATTCTTCCCTGAACAAGGAAATCAACACAACCCTTGAGAAGGAACAGCTTACCTACCGGGGCGGGGTCGAGCCGAAACATCTCTTCCAGATACTGTACCACGACATCGGTCTCGACACTATCAGGCAGAAGCTGGTGAAGACCTATGAGAACCTCAAGGTCGCCGTTCACTACGGGTGTCACCTGCTTCGGCCGAACAACGTCGTCCAGTTTGATAATCCCTTCGCCCCCTCCATATTCGACCAACTGGTCGAGATCACCGGAGCGAAGAGCGTCCCCTGGACCGCCAAGCTGGAATGCTGCGGATCTCCGCTCTGGGGAGTAAATGACGACCTTTCTCTTGATCTCACGCAAACCAAACTTTCGAATGCCCGGACGGCCGGCGCTGATTATCTGTGCGTCATCTGCCCTTACTGCCAGATCCAGTTCGACAGGGTCCAGAGGATCATGCACTCCCGCCGGAGCGGCGCGTCCACGCTCCCTTCGCTCGTTTATACCCAGCTCCTCGGGTTGTGCCTCGGCCTCGACAGGAAAAGTCTCGGTCTGGAGATAAACGAGCTTCCCGGGACCGCCGTCGACCGCTACTTCGCGCCGGAAACAGGAGCGCGGGAAGCGACGGCAGCCTCCGCTTAACCCTGGGGCAGAGGGCCTCGAAGGCCCTGCCGCTATGACAGGTGGAGAGAGAGCTACCGCGGTCGGGCGACTTGCGCGCCCCATACCTCGAGGGGAGCCTTGGTAACGGCGGCGCTCCTCCCAACCTTGTTTTTCCCATCGAAGGAATACAAACCACGGGTCGTCGCTGACGCCGATGCAGCTGTTCATGCCGTGCGCCTCGGCTCGAGATGGGATGCCAACCTATCGCATCAAAATCCCCTTCACGAAAGTCCTCATTTCTGCTCACAACAAGGCGAATATAGCGGCAGAATCCGGGGATTTCTGAGCACGTTGTCACGCCACTTCAGTCACTTGGCTTGGCCCGACCCCACGTCGGCAAAGGCCACGAGGCGCCCCTTTTCCCCTCTTACTCCGCGCCGTTCTTTGATTGCTAAACAACCTCGGGTTGAAAAGACTTACAAGGCCTGTTATGAGTCGAAAGAAAAGTTCCTAACGTGAGAGATGCCGGGGCATCAAATTCCCCGCGGTACTAAGCATAATGCCCTCTGCCAGCTCTGTGAGAGAACGTAAACATAACTCGAACAGCGAGGTCGACCCCCGTGGAAGGATATCGGGTCGTATTCGAACATGAGATTTTGTTTCGGGATCTGGATGCGCTGGGCCACGTGAACAACGTCGCCTTCGTGGCCTTCTTGGAAGATGCTCGGGTGCAGTACTGGAGGGTATTACGGAAAGGGCTCGATGCGAAGAGAATCGACTTTATCCTTGCCGAAGTCACCTGTCGTTACCACAGCCCCGCCCACTTCGGCGAAACCCTCCTGATCGGCATCAGGGTGTGCGGCGCGGGGAACAAGAGCTTCAAGTTCGACTATCGCATTGAGGACAAGGCAACCCGTCGTCTGGTAGCGGAGGCGACATCCGTCCAGGTCATGTACGACTACCGGCGACAGCAGTCTGTACCCCTGGATGGGGCGACCCGCAAGGCCATCGCCTTCGTAGAAGCGGTGCCCCTCGCGGAGTTACCCGAGTGTGCGGAGATCTAGCAGCTTCAGGACAAGATAGGCCTTCAAGTATTTCTCGACGCATTGTTGAGCGTGGAAACCGCCGGTATCGGTAGAACAATCTTCACCGAGCTTCAACGTGTGAGCGACGTAATCTGTGACGGAAAAGAGGAGAGAGTTCATGACGAGAGGCGGCCGATCGATCGGCTTCATCATACACCCGGCATCCTATCCTGTAGCAAGGCTTATCTGGACACAAAGAATTCAAGATGAAGACGATCAATACGGGAGAAGAATTCTTCTTGATCGGGACTTTTGGGTTGATTTTGCGAATATGTGCAAGAAAGCCACTAGCAGAATCGATGGTATTGATTCGCAAACATTGACAATAGCGTTGAGCGTAATCTCCAGTATGATTATGGATGAAATCGCAGCCGAGGATAAGAGGATAAGAAATCGAGAGATCTATGATTCATTTCTAGATTTTGTCGTTGCGATTATGAAAAGAACTGACTTGGATAAAGCCAGAAAAGCTCAAATAATCCACGACAAAGCTTCTCTGATGCAGTTATGATCTGACGCGCGAAGGATAGCGTTTTCGTAGTTGCCGTACCTAATCAGAAGGAGAGAACGAGAGAGTACGTTGGGCTAATGCCTTGCGTGGCGGCCACCGTTAGGTAAGTGTTATGAAGAGCGATAAAGATCACCACCGTAAGGTATGCGTACGTAATTGCGGCCAGCGGAAAACCGTTTACAATGGCAGTATGCTAAGATCGCTATGAGGTAAACTCCCAGGGAACCAGCAGGGAACTGTAGATACCATTTTTTTCAACACTCTGGTGGATTCGGCGATATCCCCAAGATGATGGGGTCAGGCTGACCCCCTTGGACTACGCCCGAGTTCTCGTGGTGGGTTCCATCTGCTGAATCCGGTGCGAAATCCACAAACGTCGTCATCCAGCCATTCACGGCGCGCCTCCGCCTTTGGGTCCTCTCTCACGGACTGCGAGCTGCCGGCTGTCCTCTTTCTCGTGCGCCTCGGCTTGACGAGAGACGCTTCTTCTCCTTTACCAGTTTCGCCTAAATCGCCCTTTTGACCCCCAAAGTGCCGTTCCAAGGCTCAAATGAGGCCGATTCGGAAGAACTTTTTCCTCACATGATCAGCCGGTTCGCTTGGTCCGACCCCATCCCAAACCCCATCAAAGGTTTGATCCTGCTCGCAACTTCTTTCCGGCCCATTCCAACCCATTCCACCTCTCCTGTTGATTTTTTCGATAAATTACGGTACGAAAGAGTGGTAACCACCCGAACGCATCGTGGCGGTCGTTCTGTGGGGTTTGACCACGACTGGAGAAACCCTCCCAAGCGGCGCTCGCCGGCTAGGAGAAGAAATATGAAACTCAAGATCGTTCTCGAGAAAGGCACGGATGGATACATCGTTGCCTATTGCCCGGTGCTCAAGGGTTGTGTCACTCAGGGCCGCACGGAGCAGGAGGCGCTTGCAAACCTCAAGGAGGCCATAGAACTCTACCTTGAAACCGAGCCCGAAGACATTGGCCGGCCGGCGGGTGAATATAGAGTCCTCGAGGTGGCGCTATGAGTCCGAGGCCCCCGCTTCTCTCGGGGCGCCAGTTGGTCAAGATTTTTCAGAGACTGGGCTACAGAGAGGTTTCACAAAAGGGTAGCCACATCAAGATACGAAACGATGACACTGGAAGCGTCCTCATCATCCCGGACCACAACGAAGTTGACCGCTGGACGTTGAGAACAATCCTGAAACAAGCGGAGATCCCCGAAGAGCATTTCAGGGAACAGTTCAGGGAGTATCTGTAAGGCGGCAGGGCTTCGGCTGAGTCTATCCTCGGCGTAGCTTCAGGAGGGTGGCGTGGCTCCGAATCGTAAACATTCGCCTTTTACGGGACTTCGTTCATTCCCGGCTGTCGTGAGATGAGCGCCTTCACAATGTCACAACTAACCCGTCTCTCATAGACTGCCATCTGCCTGCTGCCCTCTATCCGGTGCGCCTGGGCCTGACGAGAGAAGCTTCCTCTCGTCTACTCGTTTCGCTTAAATCACCCTTTCCGACCCCCAGAATGCCGTTCTAAGGCCCAAATGAGGCCGATTCGGAAGGGCCTTTCCTCACCATATCAGCTAGCTCGCTTGGTCCGACCCCACCTTCCAAAACAGCCGGTACCCAAGTCACGATTTGAGCATCTTCAGGATATGTTGGGCGAGGCTGTCTTTGATTTCCCTGTGCCGCGGGATCGGCTGAGACATCTTGGTGAGCGGATTTTGATACCAATCGTGCCTCTTGCCGTGACGCACAAGGGCACATCCCATCTCCTCGATGCGCCTGATGAGTTCCCTGCGTTTCACCCGACAGCAAGCTCCCCGACCCGGTGAACGCAGGGAATCTTGCCGCTGGTGAGGTCCTCGTAAATGTCCCTCAGATTCTCTTTCAGTTCCTCCAGTGTTTCTCCTTGAGTTCGATAGTCAGGATACTCCTCGAGCCATCCAATCCACATGTCGTCTTCTTGGTAGTAGACGAATTTTTTCATTTCCATACGTTGCTCTCCCGTTACTCAACCGGCCGACAGTTCCGACCGCCCCAGGGAGGGTCCGGCCAAATCGGGTTCGAACCCAGCCGCTGCTGGTCTGCACCATTGCCTCAATATGCAAGCGTCGTATCCGGGGGTTTTTGTTACTATAGGCTTTTTCGTCGAGGACATCAAGCGCCGGAATACCATCGTCAAGAACCGAGATTTGACTCCTTCCCTCTCTATTGAGGACTGCTTGCTCTGGCAGGATCTTTTAAAGTGATGTACGTCCCTCATTTCCAGTCATGCTCGGAAGCAATTGTCAAGATCAAAAGTTTGACCCCTATTGCCTCCTGCGCGGGCGAAAAAGTCAGTTCGTTACTGAAGGGATGGCCCCCAATCCGCGGCCGTATCGGGGACCTCTTCCACAAGGGCGGCGAGCCTCCTTTTGTCTCCTCCCCTCACCAGGTCACGGACCACGGAGAACTTGGTCGCCACTGCTTCGCGTAGGCCGAAGGCGAGGGAGGCGAGGAGGAAACTCAGATCGGCAAAGTAGGTGGCACGAAACACCTCGTGCCACGGCCCGAGATGGCGTGAAAGCTCCTCGATGCGATCCTGGGTCTCGATGAGCAGTGTATCGTCCACCGCCACCTCGCCCACTACCTTTACCTGGGTACAGTACGGCACCTGGAACTCCACAACCTCGCGAGGCAATCGCACACCCAGGTGCTCCCATTGCAGCCGGGTGCATTCCTTCGCCTGCCGGCTGCGCCCGGCCCGACCTTCGTAGTGATCGGTCGACCAGAGGCCGTAAGCTCGACAGCCGAAGAATCGTTCCTGGTAGATGAGACACTCAGCTCCTCGCAAGAATGGACAAAGGCTGATCTCCGCGGAGTTCGTCAGGAAATACCGGACAAGACTTCTGGTGAGGGCCGTCCTCGTAGTCGAGGGCATGGCCGCGAGGTTTCGAATGGAAGATAGGGCCTCAAGCAGTGTCATCTCCGGAAGGAGAGAACAACAACGGGTCCTCCGCTGGCAGCGGGTCTCCGGGAGCAGGTTGTAAGCCTCGGTGAGACCGGGATAGTAGGCCGGCGCTCGCCTGAGCAACCCACCGATCACCTCGCGACTCAGGATCATCTGCCCTCAAGCTCCTGCCGGAGTCATTTCCCCTCTACCGAGATTTCTCCTTCCACTCCCGGATCTTCTCATGGGGCCAGCGGACACAGAAGGCAGGCTTCCCTTTCATCACGAGTTGCATGCATGTATCGCACTCCGGGTCACAGTGGATGATATCGGCCTCTTTCCCTTCACGCACCTTTCGGGGCCACTCGGGGTCAGCCCAGAGCACCCGGGCAAGGCCGATGAGATCCGCCTCACCCTGGGCGATGACCCGCTCGGCCAGATCGCCCGTTGCCATTCGGCCGGCGGCAATAACGGGAATCTTGACCGCCTTCTTCACCGCAGCGGCGAGATCGACCATGTAGCCGGGTCGCCTGCTTCTCTCCACAATATCCGGGAGGAAGAAGGATTCGTAGGTCCCTCCCATCACCGACAGGTAGGCGACCCCGGCGGCTGCAAGGGTCTTGGCAAAACGACAGGACTCCTCCAGGCTCAGCCCATCCGGCAGCCATTCATCGGCGAGGAAGCGATAGCCCACCGGGAAATCCCCCACCGCCTCCTTGACGGCAGCGACCACCTCCAGGACGAACCTCTGGCGGCGTTCGAGCGGACCTCCGTATTCATCCTCCCTTTTGTTGGTCCTCGGGGAGACGAACTGGGCGAGAAGGTATCCGGTACCGCCGTGGAGCTCAACCATATCGAACCCCGCCCGCTTCACCCGAAGGGCGGCCTCGGCAAACTCGGAAACGATGCCCCGGATCTTGTCATGGCCCAAGGCCGTGGGGACCCGGCCGAAGGTCTCCACCGCCGAAGGCGCTACCGGCTCGTCCACAGCGGCAAAACGCCCGGCGTGGTTGATCTGGAGCGAGGCGAGGGCTCCCTCGCCCTGGATGGCCGCGGCAAGCTCGACCAGGCCCTCCAGGTAGTCATCGCTGTCCACTCTGAGCACTCGCGGCGCCCCCCTGCCTGTACGGTAGTTGATGGCGGCCTTCTCCACGACCACCAGCGCCACCCCACTTCGCGCCATGAGTCGGTAGTGTTCGAGGAGGGGCCCGCTCACCGTGCGTCCCTCTCCGGCGTATCCGAGGTAAAGTGGCGCCATAGTGAGACGATTGGGCAACGTCACCGAACCGACGGTACAGGGAGAAAAGAGGTGCTGGGACATAGGCTTTCCCTTTGCTGTGATCGGTTGACGACGCTCAGGAGGTCCCTTGTGAGCCCACCCAAACACGTTTCGGCATAGGCCGAAAGATCTCCGTGAGCTCTGCGGTAAAGGACCCGAGAACCAGCTCACCGTGCGCCATCACCGGGAGTCTCTGCTGGTTGTCAGTGAACCAGATCAGGAGTCTCGTTGTCCGGTCGCGCTTGTGCAGTTGTCAAGATCAAAGATGCGACCCCCTTTTACGGGCTGCCTGCTGCACGCTGCTCTCTGCTCGTGCGCCTCGGCTTGACGAGAGAAGCTTCCTCTCGTTTACCCGTTTCGCTTAAATCGCCCTTTTCGACCCCCAAAATGCCGTTCTAAGGCTCAAATCAGGCCGATTCGGAAGGCCTTTCCTCACCATATCAGCCAGTTCGCTTGGTCCGACCCAATGCCGTTAACTTAAGCCTTCTACCCCTGATGTGGAAGCCTCTGGCGTCATTTCGGCGAAAGCCGGAATCCAGTCTCTTCAAGCTTTTCTGGACCTCGCCTTTCGCCGGGGTGACGGTATTGGCAACGGGATTTTCCTAAAGTTAACGGCATTGGGTCCAACCCGGCCTCTGCCTTTGGTAGAATCTTCTAAAGTGATGTACGTCCCGCATTTTCCCCGGCCATGTCGGATTCAATCTCCGGAGGGCTCGAGCAACCAGGCAGACGCTGGACGCCATCGGAGAGGGGCCGGCAGCGGCGGCCGGGGCGGCATAGAGTCAAGTGTCAGCAGCAACGGCCTTGCGGCCGGGAACTCCGCCGCCGCGGCCCCCAGTGCGCGCACCTCGCGCTCGCGCGTCGCGGGGTCGAAGACATCCAGGCACACTTGGATCAGATCCGAGGGCTGCCCCGGCGCGGACGCCAAAAAATCGACCTCGAAACCTTCCTTGGTGCGCACGTAGGCAGTTTGACACCCTCGGCGCTCCAGTTCGACCAGCACCGCGGTCTCCAGGGCGTGCCCGAGGTTCGGTCGTCCGGTCCGCTCGTAAATGGGAATGAACCCGGAATCCACCGGGTACGCCTTGCGCGGGTTGACCATCCGCTGCCGTTCCGAAGCTGTGTGCAGGGTGATGGTGCGGATCAGAAAGGCGTCCTCGACGTAACCGAGGTAGGCGTGCAGGGTGTCCTTCCCGACCGGGATACCCTGGGAGCGGAGCGCGTCATAGAACTTCTGCACGCTGAAGGGAGCCGCCGCATTGGCCAGCAGGTGGCGCTGCATCCAGCGCAGCGCCAGCGGATTGGACACCGCATGCCGCTCGATCACGTCGCGCAGCACCACGACGTCCACGTAACTGCGCAGCAGCGCGTCGCGGTCGCGCCCTGTGATCCCTACCGCTTCCGGAAATCCACCTCGAAACCTTCCTTCGTGCGCACGTAGGCAGTTTGACACCCTCGGCGCTCCAGCTCGACCAGCACCGCTGTCTCCAGGGCGTGCCCGAGGTTCGGCCGTCCGGTCCGCTCGAAAAGAGGAATGAACCCGGAATCCACCGGGTAGGCCTTGCGCGGGTTGACCATCCGCTGCC
>Ga0187773_10001197_pt1 | contig 10524 bp, 8 predicted proteins | sample 0216_BV02_MP05_1_FD_133133 | JGI IMG/M metagenome (GOLD analysis project Ga0187773, IMG submission 133133) | Tropical peat soil microbial communities from peatlands in Department of Meta, Colombia - 0216_BV02_MP05_10_MG | ecosystem: Environmental > Terrestrial > Soil > Wetlands > Peat | place...
CTATCGTCCCGAGTACCAGCACACCTGGGGCGGCAAGACCTACTACACGCAGCTGCGGCTCGACGCGCTCCCGGCCGACAGCGCCGGCGAGCTCCTCGAGGGGCTCCTCGGAGGCGATCCGGCCCTCGCGCCGCTCAAGGCGCTGCTGACCGAGCGAACCGGGGGGAACCCGCTCTTCCTCGAGGAGAGCGTCCGGACCCTCGTCGAGACCCGGGCGCTGGCGGGCGCCCGCGGCGCGTACCGGCTCGTGCAGCCGGTCGAGGCGATCCGCGTGCCGGCGACGGTGCAGTCGATCCTGGCCTCTCGTATCGATCGCCTGCCGCTCGACGAGAAGCGCCTGCTGCAGTCGGCGGCGGTGATCGGCAAGGACGTGCCCTTCGGTCTCCTGCAGGGGATCGCCGGCCTGCCCGAGGAGGAGCTGCGCCGGGGCCTCGCGCACCTGCAGGGCGCCGAGTTCCTGTACGAGACACGGCTGTTCCCCGACCTCGAGTACACGTTCAAACACGCACTCACCCACGACGTGGCCTACGGAAGCCTGCTCCAGGATCGACGGCGCGAGCTGCACGCCGCCGTCGTGGAGACGATCCAGACCCTCTACGCCGACCGACTGACGGAGCAGATCGAGCGCCTCGCCCACCACGCGTACCGGGGCGAGGTGTGGACGAAAGCGGTCGGCTACCTTCGTCAGGCGGGTGCCAAGGCCTTCGCCCGGTCGGCCAACCGGGAAGCGGTCGCGTACCTCGAGCAGGCGCTGGAGGCGCTGACCCACCTCCCGGAGAGCCGGGAGACGCTGGAGCAGGGCATCGATCTCCGCTTCGAGCTGCGAAACTCGCTGTTCCCGCTCGGGGAGGTCAAGCAGATGCTCACCGTTCTCCGCGAGGCGGAGCGCCTGGCCGGGGCTCTCGACGATTCGCGGCGGCTGGCGTGGGTGTCGGTGTACATGAGCCAGTATCGCTGGGTGACCGGCGACCTGGCCGACGCGCGCACGTTCGGCGAGCGGGCGGGGGCCATCGCCGCGACGCTCGACGACTCCGCGCTGCAGGCGGTCGCGAACTACTACGCCGGCGCCGCATGCTTCGCCTCGACCGACTACGGGGACGCCGAGGGCTTCCTCCGCAAGGCGATCCACTCGCTCCACGGCGATCTCGGTCGCGAGCGCTTCGGCCTGGCCGGATTTCCCGCGGTCATGGCCCGCTGGCTGCTGGCGTCCTCGCTCGCCGAGCGCGGCGAGTTCGCGGAGGGGCTGGTCCAGGGGCAGGAGGGGCTCAGGCTCGCCGAGGAAATCCGCCACCCGTACAGCCTGATCCTCGCGTGCTGGGGACTCGCGCTCCTCTACTCCCTCAGGGGAGAGCTGAGCCACGCCGCCGTCAACCTCGAGCGGGCGCTCTCGCTCTGCCGGGACTGGACGGTGCCGGTCCTGTCGCCGGTGACCGCGGGCTTCCTCGGCCACGTGCACGTCCTGTCCGGGCGGGTCGCCGAAGGGCTCGCCTCGCTCGAGCAGGCGAAGAAGGACCAGGAGGCGAGTGGCCTGGCCCTCTACCACTCGCGGCTCAGCGTGTGGATGGGGGAGGCGTTGCTGCGGGCCGACCGCCTCGAGGAGGCCCTCGCACAGGGGGAGCGTGCCGTCGCGCTCACTAGGGAGCGCGGCGAGCGCGGGCTGGAGGCCTGGGCGCTCTGGCTGCTGGGCGAGGTCGCGTCGCGTCGCGAGCCGGCCGAGGTCGAGACCGCGGAGATGCACTACCGTCGCGCCATGGCGGTGGCCGAGGAGGTCGGAGCGCGGCCGATCGTCGCCCGCTCCTACAACGGTCTCGGCCGCCTGTACCGGCGGGTGGGCAGGGGGCGAGACGCCCAGGAGTGCCTCTCGACCGCGATCTCCATGTACCGTCAGATGACCATGAGGCTCTGGCTCGAGCAGGCCGAGACCGAGCTGGCATCGCTGGGCTAGGAAGGAGCGCGCCGATGGAGTCGATCTCGCCCACGGATCCGTACCCGCGCCAGCGCGTCCGGGTGCTCGACACCGAGATGGCCTACGTGGACACCGGCGGCACCGCCGACCCGGTGGTGTTCCTGCACGGCAACCCCACGTCGTCCTACCTCTGGCGCAACGTCATCCCTCACGTCGAGGCCGCCGGGCGCTGCCTGGCGCCCGACCTGGTCGGGATGGGCGACTCGGGCAAGGCGCCGGCCGGGTCCTATCGCTTCGTGGACCACGCGCGCTATCTCGACGCCTGGTTCGAGGCGCTCGCGCTCGACCGGGTCACGCTGGTCATGCACGACTGGGGCTCGGCGCTGGGCTTCGCCTGGGCGCGCCGCCATCCTGGCCGGGTGCGGGGGCTCGCCTACATGGAGGCCCTGGTGCGTCCGCTGACCTGGGAGGAGTGGCCTGACGTGGCGCGCAAGGTCTTCCAGGCGATGCGCTCGCCGGCGGGCGATGAGATGGTCCTCGAGAAGAATGTGTTCGTGGAGCGGATCCTGCCACTCAGCGTGCTGCGCGGGCTCGGCGAGGCGGAGATGGCGGTCTACCGCCGCCCGTACCTCGAGCCGGGGGAATCGCGCCGGCCGACGCTGACATGGCCCCGGCAGATCCCGATCGCGGGCGAGCCGGTCGACGTGGTGGCCATCGTCGACGGCTATGCGCGGTGGCTGTCGACGAGCGAGGTCCCCAAGCTGTTCGTCAACGCCGACCCGGGGACCATCCTCACTGGAGCCCAGCGAGAGTTCTGTCGGCGCTGGCCCAACCAGGAGGAGATCACGGTGAGGGGCACCCACTTCATCCAGGAGGATTCTCCCCGCGAGATCGGCGAGGCGGTCGCCCGCTTCGTGCGGCGACTTCCGCGTTGACGGATCAGGCCAGGAAGGCGCGGACCACGTGGAGGAACTCGTCGAGGCGATCGTGGTGCAGCCAGTGGCCGGCGCGCTCGATGCCGACCACGGCGGCGTCCCTGAACGGCTCCGCGCGGCCGTCCTCGGCCGGATTGCCGGAGCGGCTCTCGGTGCCGTAGAGGAGCAGCGTCGGGCAGTTGATCCGTGACCAGAGCCGCTTGATGTCCTGGCCCCGCATGTCGTACGGGGGAAACACCCGCACGTAGTTGTCGAACTTCCAGCTGTAGGTGCCGTCCTCGTTCTGGTTCACGCCGTGCACGGTGAGGTGGCGCGCCTGCTCGGCGGACAGGTGCGGGTTCTCCTCCTGCATGCGGTGGAAGGCGTCCTCGATCGAGGCGTACCGGCGGGGCAGGCGGCCCGCGAGCCCCCGCTGCTCCCGGATCCAATCGTCCATCCGCCGCTCGATGCCCTTGGCGGATCGCTCGGCCCATTCCTTGGGCGACGGGCCGAGCCCCTCGATGGCGACAAGACGGGAGACCGTCTCCGGGTAGATGCCCGCGTAGCGCAGCGCCACGTTGCCGCCCAGCGAGTGGGCGATGATCGTCACCGGGGCGAGCCGCTGACCGTGGATGAGCTGGGCGAGGTCGTAGATGTAGCCGTTCATCGAGTAGCTGCCGTCGGCCGACCACTGGCTGTCGCCGTGGCCACGCAGGTCCGGCGCGATGATGTGCCAGTCGTGCCGGAGCGCGGCCGCGGTCCAGTCCCAGTTGCGGCAGTGGTCGCGGCCGCCGTGGATCAGGAGCAGGGGGGGCTTGTCCTCGTTGCCCCAGTCGACGTAGTGCAGCCTCAGCCGCTGTGAGAAGAAGGTGTGCGACGCCGGTCCAGGGGTCTGGTCCGTCACCGCGCGCCTCCCGCGACGAGATACTCCACCGCGCGCCGGTGGCTCTCGAAGAGCCCGTCGAGCCGCGACGGGTCGCCCCGTCCCCAGCCGCACTCGGTGGCCACGCCGAAGCCGTCGCCGACCGCGCGGCGCGCCAGGTCGATGCGCCGGCGGTCCCCCTCGGCGTCGCCGTGGTGGAGCAGCCCCAGGTACAGGCGGGTGCGGGCGGGCAGGTCGAGGGCCCGCAGGGGCGCGAAGTACGCAGGATCCGTGCGCTCCCGGGGCACGGGCAGGTGCAGGAAGTCCACCGGGCGGCGAGCCGTCGAGACGATGGCCGCGCCGATCTCGGTCAGGATGCCGGCATCGGTGGGCATCACCAGGTGCCGGTCGGCGGGGCTGCCGTAGCACAGGTGATAGCCGAGCTCGACGTCGGTGGGCACGGCGCCGCCGAGGCGCTCGAGCAGCGAGAAGACGCGCGTCCGGTAGTCGGCGGGCCTCGAGGGGAAGTAGCCTTCGAACACCAGCACCTCCTGGCAGACGTCCCACTGGATGCTCAGATCACGGTGGGGGATGGCGGCGACCACGTCGCCGAGCGCCCGCAGGAGCGCGCGCTCGTAGGTGCGGAGGTAGTCGTCGTGGGCGCGCGGGCTCACGTACATGAACGCGCTCGACATCGGCGTGGGCAGGCACACCTGGAACCGCAGACCGCGCGGGATGACGCCGTCGCGGCGGAGGCGCTCGAAGTGCGCCCAGGAATCGCGCGCGGCCTTTGCGTAGCCGGTCGGGAACTCCACACGGTCGGGGTCGACCCCGGGTCGGAACCGCAGCAGGTCGGTCCGGCGGAGCAGCGAGCCGTCCCACTCCCGCAGCTCGAGCAGACCGGCGTCCGGATCCACCTCCATGTCCGGGTGACGCTCGAGCATGATCCGCTGCCAGTAGATCCAGCGCCGGCGCTCGCCGGTCTCGCCGTCCGGCATGCGCGAGAGCAGCGGGCCGAGCGCTCCCGCGAGCCGACGAAAGACCTCCTCGGTGCTGGCCAGCGGCACGCTGCCGATGAGGTGAGCGAGTCCGCGTCCCGCCGGGGCGCTCATGCGACGAGCGCACCGCGCTCGAGCCGGGCCACGCGGTCAGCCACCGTCTTCGCCACCGCCGGCTCCCGCTCGGTGAGCAGCAGGGTGGTCCCGCAGGCGCGGATCTCGGCGAGCAGGGCGGCGAGGGCGGGCCGATCGTCCGGCGCGAGCGTCCCGAGCGGCTCGTCGAGCAGGAGCAGCCGGGGTCTCAGCGCCAGCGACTGCGCCAGCCGCAGCCGCGCGCGTCCGCTCGCCGGGAGATCGGCGCGTCGCCGGCGGCCGTCCACCGCGAGGCCGACCCGCTCGAGGAGAGCGGGGACCCGGGACCGCACCCGCGCGTCGGGCCACTTCACGGCCAGCGAGGCCGCGAGGCCGAGGTGCGGCCACCGGACCGCGAGGCCCACCGCCTCCGCGATCGAGGGGCACCACGGCGGCACGGTGACGAGCCCGTCGCGGACGAGGCCCAGCTGCGCCAGCTCACGAGGGCTCAGCCCGGTGACCTCACGCCCGTCGAAGATCAGCCGGCCGGACTCGGCCGGGATCCCGCCGGAGAGGCCGTACACCGCCGCGGTCTTGCCGGAGCCGCGCGGCCCGCACAGGGCGAGGATCTCGCCTTCCTCGACGGTGAACGACAGCGCGTCGAGCAGGGCGACGCCCGCGTTCCGGCAGGTGAGGCCGACCACTTCCAGGATCTTCACGTCGCCTCAGGCGCTGGTCACGCGGGCCGCCAGTCCGCGGTGAGCGCTCGCACCCGTGCGAGGAGGGCGCTCTGGTCGATCGTGGCCAGCCGCTGGCCCAGCACCACCGGCCTGCCGTGCACCCACACGTCGCTGATCGCCTGCGGCGACATCGCATAGACCACGTTCTTCAGCAGGCCGGATCGCGGATGGAGCGAGGGATGCCCGAGATCCACCGCCACCAGGTCGGCCAGGAAGCCCGGCGCGATGTCGCCCGTGGGCAGGCCGAGCAAGCGGCCGCCGTCGACGGTGCCCATCGCGAAGGCCTGCTCCGCGGGCAGGCGGGTGCCGTCGAGATGGCGCACCTTCTGGAGCAGCGCGGCCATCCGCATCTCCTCGAAGACGCTCAGCCGGTTGTTCGTGCAGCCGCCGTCGGTGCCCAGCCCGATCCTGATGCCGAGCGCGGCCATCTCGGTGATGCGGGTGATGCCGTCGCCCAGGATCATGTTCGACGACGGACAGTAGGCGAGCCCGGCCCCGCGATCGGCCATGAGGCGCAGCTCCTCGTCGTCCAACCAGACGCAGTGCACGCCGATCATGCGCGGCCCGAGGACGCCGAGCTTGTCGAGGAGCCGGATGGGCGTCGCGCCGTGCTCGGCCAGGGTGCGCTGGCCCTCGTACTGACCCTCCGCGACGTGGATGTGGAACCGGGTGTTGGCGGCCTCGGCCACCTCCCAGCCGGCGCGGATCATCGCGGGCGACGCGCCGTGCGGACTGTGCGGGGCGGGCTGAACGGTCACCAGCGCGTCGGTCGCGTGGGTGTGGATCAGCTCGCCGACCCGGCGGGCCGCGTCGGCGGGGCTCTCGCGGTAGCGGGCCGGGGCGCCATCCCAGTCGTACATGGTGCGAGCGAGGACGAGGCGAATGCCCACGTCATGCGCCGCGCGGATCACCGCCTCCGCATTCTCGTTGCCGTCGTCCTGCAGGTAGAAGAAGTCGACGCAGGTCGTGGCGCCGTGCAGCAGCATCTCCGCGAAGGCGAAGGCCGCGCCGAGGTAGATGCCCTCACGGTCCAGGCGCGAGGAATAGGGGTAGAGCACCCGATCGCGCCAGGACATGAAGTCGAGGTCGTCGCCGAGGCCTCGGAGCAGGGACTGGAAGGTGTGGCAGTGCGCGTTGACGGTGCCGGGCAGCAGCGCCTTGCCGGGCAGGCGCACCACGTCGCCGGCGGACGCGTCGGCCGGGGTCGGCGGCTGCACCGCCATGATCCGCCCGTCGGCGACGCTCACGACGCGGCCGCTCACCTCCCGGCCGCCGGTGAACAGCAGGTCCGGCCAGAGACGCACCCCGGCATCTTAGCCCGCACCCCACGGCTGTGCTAGCCTTCGCTCGGATCCCTCGTGCCAGTGTCGAAATCGGGTCGGGTCGTCCGTCATCAGGGTGGCCGCACACCCTCGACGGAGGAGGACAGCATGAAATACACGATCCTGATCTACGAGAGCGAGGCCGACTTCGCCTCCCGCACCGATGAGCGCCGTCAGGCCGCGTACTGGGGCGCCTACCGTCAGTACACCCAGGCCCTCAAGACGGCGGGGGTCATGGTCGGCGGAGCCCCGCTGCAGCCGGGTCCGCTGGGAACGACCCTGCGGCAGCGCGATGGCCGGCGGCAGGTCCAGGACGGCCCCTACGCCGAGACCAAGGAGCAGCTCGGCGGCTACTACGAGATCGACGTGCCGGATCTCGAGACCGCGCTCGACTGGGCCGCCCGCTGTCCGGCGGCCTCGACCGGGGCAGTCGAGGTCCGGCCGAACCTGCCCACGTGATCACGCCGGCCACGCTGGACGCGCACCGGGCTGCGGAGCTGGCGGTCCGGGCCTCCTACGGCCGGCTCGTGGCCTATCTGGCGAGCCGGTGGCGCGATGTGGCCGCTGCGGAGGACGCGCTCGGCGACGCCTTCGTCGCGGCGCTCGCCGCGTGGCCGCGCGACGGCGTGCCGGACAGGCCGGAGGCATGGCTGCTGGCGGTGGCGCGCCGCCGGCTCCTCGACGCCGGCCGCCACGCCGCGGTCGCTGCGCGCGTCCTGCCCGAGCTGCGGACGGTAGTGGACGCGGCGCACGCCGCGGCGGCGTCCGCGCCGGCCTTTCCGGACGAGCGCCTCGCGCTTCTCTTCGTGTGCGCGCATCCGGCGATCGACGAGGCTATGCGCACGCCGCTGATGCTCCAGACCGTGCTCGGGCTCGACGCGGCCCGGATCGCCGCCGCCTTCATCGTGCCCGCCACCACCATGGGACAGCGGCTGGTACGGGTGAAGACCAAGATCCGCGACGCCGGCATCCGCTTCGAGGCGCCCGACGCGCGGGAGCTGCCCGCGCGGCTCGGGCCGGTGCTCGAGGCCATCTACGCGGCCTACAGCAGCGGCTGGGAGGAGGACGTGGCCGGGGCCGAAGCCCGGCGCGAGAGCCTCGCCGACGAGGCGATCTGGCTCGGCCGCCTCGTCACGCGCCTCCTGCCGGAGGAGCCGGAGGCGCAGGGCCTGCTCGCGCTGATGCTCCACTGCGAGGCCCGGCGCGCGGCCCGGCGCGACGAGGCGGGCGCCTACGTGCCGCTCAGCCGCCAGGACGTGGGTCGCTGGGACCGCGCGATGATCGGGGAGGCCGAGCGCACGCTCTATGCCCCGGGGCAGGCCGGCACGGCGGGGCGCTTTCAGCTCGAGGCCGCGATCCAGTCGGCGCACGCGCACCGCGCGGTGAGCGGCGTCACCGACTGGGAGGCGATCGCGCTCCTCTACGAGGGGCTCGTGCGTCTCGCTCCGACCATCGGCGCCCAGGTGGGTCGGGCCGGCGCGCTCGGCGAAGCGCGCGGAGCCTCTGCCGGCCTCGCCGCGCTCGACGCGCTGCCGACGGAGGCGGTCGCGGGCTATCAACCGTGCTGGGCGCTGCGGGCGTACCTGCTCGCGGCGCTCGGCCGCGCGGCCGAGGCGTCGCGCGCCTACGCGCGGGCGATCGACCTGAGCCGGGATCCCGCGGTGCGGACGTTCCTGGCCGCGAAGGAGGTGGCTTATGGCGAGAAGGATGACCTGAAAGCCAATTTCCCTCTTGACAGAGCTCGTCGAGCGCCGCTGAAGCGCTCTGCCTCCGCGCCCAGGACGCCATGCGTGCGAGCCGTATCCGCCGGCCAACGCCCGATCGTGCTTGCAGAGATTCGCGATGGTGGCCGGCGCCGGATCCGTGCGACCTGGAGGCGTCCCGGGCGTCGCGAAATCGAGGTGTAGAGTCGCCCCAGCGGGAAGGGGGGACTTACCATGTCAACCGACCTCGATCGTCTGGGAGATGAGATCGCCGAGCTCTCGGCTCATCTAGAGGCGGCCACCGCGCGCCTGCTCACCCTGATCCGCGAGTTCGACGCCCGGGGCGGTTGGGGCAACGGCTTCCGCTCCTGCGCCCACTGGCTCTCCTGGCGTGTGGGGCTGGACCTGGGCACGGCCCGGGAGCGGGTGCGCGTGGCCCGCGCTCTCGCGACCCTGCCGGCGCTGGCCCAGGCGCTGGCGCGCGGCGAGCTCTCGTACGCCAAGGTCCGCGGGCTCACCCGAGTGGCCACGCCGGAGACGGAGGCGCGCCTGCTCGCCGTCGGCCGTGCGGGCACGGCCGAGCACTTGGAGCGCATCATCCGCGGCTGGCGTCGCGTGGATCAGCGTGCCATGACCCGCGAGGCGAACCGGCAGCCCGCCAACCACTCGGTCACCGTCTGCCGGGAGGAGGACGGCACGGTGGTGATCCATGGGCGCCTCGCGCCGGAGGTGGGCGCCCTCCTCCTGCGTGCTCTGGACGCGGCCGGTGAGGTCCTGTATCAGCGACGCCGCGAGGCTGGCTCACCGCAGGGCGAGGCCCCTACTCCCGCCCAGCAGCGAGCGGATGCGCTGGCCCTCCTGGCGGAGACCGCGCTGCACCACGAGCTGGACCCCGGCGCCCCCGGCGAGCGCTACCAGGTGGTGGTCCACGTGGACGCCGCGGTGCTGGCAGACCCGGCTCAACCCGGCCAATCCGAGCTGGATGAAGGGGGCCACGTTCCCGCGGAAACGTCTCGCCGCCTGGCGTGCGACGCGAGCCGGGTGGTGATGCGGCATGTCGCGGACGGACAGGTCGTCGAGATCGGCGCCCGCACCCGGACGATTCCACCGGCGTTGAGGCGGGCCCTGCACCATCGGGACCGGACCTGCCGCTTCCCCGGCTGCCCCGTCCGCGTCGGCCAGGGCCATCACGTGCGGCACTGGGCCAACGGAGGGCCGACCACGCTGTCGAACTTGGTGCTGCTCTGCCGCCGCCACCACCGCGCGGTGCACGAGGAGGGCTACCACCTCGAGCGCGCGGAGGATGGCGCGCTCCATTTCCGCCGGCCGGACGGCCAACCGCTGCCCGAGGTGCCGCCGCAGAGCGTGGTGCCCATCGATCCGGCGGAGGCGCTGCGCGCGTGGAGCAGGGCGCGGGGGCTCCACCTACATGCGCGGACGGCGTGCCCTCAGTGGACCGGCGAGCGCCTGGACGTGGGCTGGGCGATCGACGTGCTGCATCCGCGCGCTACGGGGGAGGCACGGGGGTCCGAGGCGTGATCAGGGGGGGTGGCCGCGCGCCTGGCTCGTGAGTGGGGCTCGGGCCGGGAACGTCGCGCGACGGGTTCATACCGGGGCCGTCACGAGCTTCGATTACCGGAGCTGTCGATCGAACTGCGCAAGGACGTCGGCCCACGCCTCGCGAGCCGCCTCCGGATGGTAGCCTGCGGTTTTTCCCGGGAAAGCACGGGACGGCATTTTCGCCGGTAGATCGGACATGTCAAACGAATGCAGGGCTTCGGGATACGTGCGAACTTCTACGGGATACGTGGAGCCAACGCTTCGCCCGAGCTCCTGGCATGGTGCGGGCGGGGCGATATCGTCCAGTCCGGCCAGCAGCACCAGGACCGGAACGTGCGTCTTCCACGGTTGCAGCCCACGACATACGGGATAGAAAGCCGCCGCAGCCCTGAACGGCGGCTGCGGGTCCCTCGCTGTCCCAACAAGGCTTGCCAGAACTCCACCCCC
>Ga0187773_10001198_pt1 | contig 10518 bp, 6 predicted proteins | sample 0216_BV02_MP05_1_FD_133133 | JGI IMG/M metagenome (GOLD analysis project Ga0187773, IMG submission 133133) | Tropical peat soil microbial communities from peatlands in Department of Meta, Colombia - 0216_BV02_MP05_10_MG | ecosystem: Environmental > Terrestrial > Soil > Wetlands > Peat | place...
CGCGGTCATCCGCGAAGACGGTTCCCCGGCCAGCCCCAACGAAGGCGGATACCTGGTGATCAAAAAGCCCTGGCCGGGAATGATGCGGACCATTTACGGGCAGCATGAGCGCTTCAAGGAGACTTACTTCGTTCAGTTCCCCGGCCTCTATTTCACCGGCGACGGAGCCCGGGTGGATGAAGACGGAGATTTCTGGCTCATGGGCCGGGTGGACGACGTCATCAACGTCTCCGGGCACCGGATCGGGACCGCCGAGGTGGAGAGCGCGCTGGTAAGCCATCCGGCCGTTGCCGAAGCCGCGGTCGTGGGAATGCCTCATGATATTAAAGGCCAGGGGATTTATGCTTTTGTCACGGTGAAAGCCGGGCAGAAGAAATCGGATGAACTGAAGAAGACCCTGGTGGCTCACGTGCGCAAGGAGATCGGCCCGATTGCCACTCCGGACAAACTCCAATTCGCCGACGGGCTTCCCAAGACTCGAAGCGGAAAGATCATGCGGCGTATTCTGAAGAAAATCGCCGCAGGCGAAATCAGTGAACTGGGCGATACCACCACCCTGGCCGACCCGGCCGTGGTGCAGACTCTGGTATCCGAAAGACAATAGCCGGTCAAGGAACGGAAGAGGAGGGAGCCGGTTCCAAAGAGGAGCCCGCTCCCTCCATTTTGCCAAGGAGGCTTTTTCTCATGTCGGATCAAAAAAGCGCTGCTCCGCCGGAAGCCGGCCAAAATCGGGGGTGGATTGTTACCTTTTCGGGGACGGGGATTAACCTGGCCCTAGGAGTCCTCTACGCTTGGTCGGTCATCTCCAAGCAGATTACCAAAGAATGGGGATGGAACGAGACCCAGGCGGCACTTCCCTACTCGGTGGCCATCGCTGTTTTTGCCTTCATGATGGTCCCGGCCGGACGGATGCAGGACAAACTGGGCCCGCGCCTGGTGGCCACTCTGGGAGGTATCTTCTGCGGAATCGGATTCATCCTCGCCAGCCTAGGGCAGTCGCTGACGGGTTTGGTTTTAGGGTTTGGAATCCTGGCCGGGGCGGGAATTGGATTCGGCTACGCTTCCGCCACCCCCCCGGCGGTAAAATGGTTTCCCCCGGCGCGGACGGGGCTGATCGCCGGCCTGGTGGTGGCGGGTTTTGGCCTGGCCTCGGTTTATATCGCCCCCCTGGCCAATTACCTGCTTTCAGCTTTTGGGATTCAAAGCACCTTTCTGATTCTGGGAATTGCCTTTCTTTTGGCGGTGGTGCTCCTTTCCCAGCTTTTGAAAAACCCTCCAGTTGGATACAAACCGGCCGGCAACCCCGCACCGGCAAAGGCCGGCTCTGCTCCGAAAGCTACGGCTGTGGCGGCCGATTACGAATGGACGGAGATGGTCCGAACCCCCCAGTTCTACCTCCTGTGGATCATGTTTGTCTTTGGCGCAGGAGCGGGATTGATGATCATCGGGAAACTGGCCAAGATCGTGGACCTGCAAGCCGGGATCAAGGCCGGGTTTATCTTCGTGGCCATGCTGGCCATCGGGAACGCGGCCGGCAGAATTGTTGCGGGAGTTCTCTCCGACAAGATCGGCCGAACCTGGACCATGTTTGCCGTATTCGTTTTCCAGGCCATCCTCATGTTCTTTTTGCGTGGACTGGACACCTATGGCACCCTCTTCTTGGCTTCCGTGCTCATCGGCTTTAACTATGGGGCCAACCTCTCCGTCTTCCCCTCGGCGACCAAAGATTACTTTGGCCTGAAAAATTTCGGGGTCAACTACGGGTTTGTCTTCACCGCCTGGGGAGTAGGGGGCATTCTGGGCCCTATGCTGAGCGGGCAGATCTTCGATGCCGAGAAGAATTTTAACTCTGCCTATTTAATTGCCGCCGTCTGTCTGCTGATCGCTGCAGGTTTGACTTTCGTTACCCGGGCGCCCAAGGCCAAAGCCCGATAAGGGCTCGCCATCGGGCAACCTGGGGAATGGAGGAAGGCTGGGCAAGTCCGAGGCGGGAACCTCTTTGGATGATAGGCCGCGGTCGGGAGATGCAGAATAAAAAACCCCTTCTCGAGTTCCTTCGAGAAGGGGTTTTTTAATGGAACCCGGGAAGATGGTTACTTCGCCGATTGGGCGGCAGCCACCAACTCACCGGCAAAAGCCGCTTTTTCGACGCGCTTGGGAACCATTGCCCGCTTCTTCAGGTCGACCAGCCAGAAGCAGAGGTAAGAGATGGCGACCATGGACACAGAGGCCGCTATCACACCCAGGATGATCGAATAAAATTTCGCCTGTTTGGCCACGATGGGGTAACCGAGGATTTCGCCGGCAAATGCATGGGAGGCCAACCCGATCAGGATTATGGAGACCGTTATCGCTATCGTTGATTTTTTCATTGTCAGTCCCTCCTTCATCTGTGCTCCCTCTCTCTATCCTCTGGCCTCTTGAAGAGCAAGCGCCATGCCAGGAATCCAGAGCCCCCCCAGAGTACAGGATCAATTCAATTAACTAGTTGATTTAATTTAAATTTCTAAAATTACACCCTTCCCATTTCAAAAAAATCCAGCAGGCGGACCATGGCAAAATGTCAAATGAATGAATATTCATTCGGGACAATATTTCATTCTTGACAAAAAGAACTTTAAACCGGAATTTATGTTGACATAATGACAAATAATGTTTTCTAGCTGGAACAAACTAGTTTCTTTATGCTTTTTAAAATAATCCCCTCATTCGCAGAGGAAATTAAAATAGGTCAAAGAAATTGAGATTTTTTCCCCCCTTTGATATATTAAATCAAGGGCCAGACCGGTGAAATCCTTCAAAGACTGGAAAATCCGCTCCAAATTGACCGCTTTTACTCTGTTGCTCGCCCTCCTGCCCATGGGGGTTGCGGCCGTAGTATCTTTACAGAAATTCACCGAAGATTTGAAGCAGGCCTACGAGTCGGACCTCGATCACATCGTCACCAACATCCGTGCCATGTGCAGGGCGCAGCAGGAACTCCTCCAGAACAAACTTACCTCGGACCTGCAGATGGCTCACTGGGTCTTCTTTCGGAACAAACGTAAGATTGACATCTCCCGAGAACAGATCGTGGAATTTAGGGCAGAAGATCAATTTACCAAGGAGGTCATCCGGGTCCGGGTACCTCTTTGGTCCATTGACGACCAGGAGATGACCCGGGATTACGTCCTTGTGGACCAAGTTCAACAGCTGGTCGGGGGGACCTGCACCGTTTTCCAGCGAATCCCGGGTGACCGACTCATGCGGATTTCGACCAACGTCCTTCGGTCCGACGGGAGCCGGGCGGTGGGAACCTACCTGCCGGCCGCCAGCGAGGTCAGCCGGACCATCCTTCGGGGAGAAACGTACCGGGGGCGGGCCTTCGTGGTGAATGACTGGTACATTACCGCCTACGAGCCGATTTTCGATGATAGAAAGGAAGTCATCGGGGCTCTTTACGTGGGAGTCCCGGAGCAGAGAGCCGTGGCTTTGAAGACGGCCATCAAGTCCACCAAGATCGGCAAGACCGGCTATGCCTTCATCATGGATAGTTCGGGGAGGCTGGTCGTCCACCCGGCAAAAGAGGGGGAAACAATTCTGGAGGCCAAGGATTCTGCGGGTTTTGAGTACATCAAGGAGATGATTCGCTTGGCTCCCCAACTGGGGGAGACAGAGGTGGGGACCCTCCGTTATCCTTGGGCCAATGTGGAATTAGGGGAGTCCACCCCCCGGATGAAAATTAACAAATACTTGTATTTCCGCGATTGGGACTGGATCATAGCAGCGGGCAGCTACGAGGAGGAGATCTTTGAAGGGGTGGCCCGGACCAAGTTTTTCATCACCCTGGTGGCTCTGGGCACGGTGGCCCTGGCAATCCTGCTTACAGTCATGCTCTCCCGCGTGTTAACCAAACCGCTTCAGGAGCTGACCGAAGTGACCGCGCGGATGGCCGGGGGGGACCTGACCCAGAAAGTCAAGCTCAGCGGGGGCGATGAAATCGGGACCCTGTCCCATTCCTTCAACCGCATGGCCGATCAGGTCCAGAATTATACCCGCAACCTGGAGGAGATCGTCCAGACGCGCACCCGGGAAATCCAGGAAAAGGAGGAAGAATACCGGAATCTCTCTCGCCTGCTCAACAGCGTACTGGAGAGCTCCACGGAATATTCGATCATGGCCACAGACCCAAACGGAGTGATCCTGCAGTACAACAGTGGCTCCGTGAAACTCTTCGGGTGGAGCAAGGAAGAAGTGATCGGCAAGATGCGCATCAGCCGGACCTTCTGGAAAGACGACCGGTCGCGAGGGTTGATACGGGTCATCTCCCGCAAGGTGGAAGAGGAGGGAATGACCGAGTACCAGGTGGAACGGGTGCGGAAGGACGGGTCCCTTTTTACCGCCCACGCCATCGTAACCTCGCTCAAGGACCCTTCGGGGAAGACCCTGGGCTTTGTGGAGATTGCCCGGGACATCACCGAAAAACTGGCCCTGGAAAAAGAGCTGTGGAAGACCAAGGACCAGGTGGAGAATATCGTCCAAAGCTCGGTGGATGCCATCGTGACCACGGACCCCAAGGGGAAGATCACTTTTGTCAACCGGGCCTTTGAAGAGATGGTGGGGAGGTCCGGGGAGGAAATCATAGGGCTTCCCATCTACCAGTTCTACCAGGATGGAATTACCGAGGCCCGCAAGATCATGTCCATCCTGCGGGAAAAGGGAAGTCTGAAGAACCACGAGACCACCGCTCTCAAGGTGGGCGGCACGGTCCCCATTTTGACATCCGCCTCCCTGCTGCGCGACGAAAAGGGCCAGATCATCGGAACTCTGGGAGTCTTCAAAGACCTGACCGAGAAAAAGAAACTGGAGGAAGAGCTGCAAAGAACCCAGGCCCACCTCATCCAGGTGGGAAAGATGCGCGCCCTGGGGGACCTCGTGGCCGGGGTTGCTCATGAACTGAATAATCCCCTGATGGCGGCGGATACCTTTCTCCATGTCATCCGGGAGAGACTCAGCCCGGAGGACGAAAACCTGAAGCGCCTCGAACTGATTCAAAAGTGCCACGAGCGGATCGCCAAGATTATCAACCACCTCCGGGAATTCTCCCGGCAGTCCGAGTTCGACTTCCGGCCCTTGAATGTGACCGAGCCGATCGAAAATGCCCTGATGATCACCGGACAGCAGATGATCAACCACGGCATCCGGATCGTCAAGGAATTTCAGCCCGACCTCCCCAAGATCCGGGGAGACGCCAATCAGCTTGAGCAGGTGTTCCTCAATCTCATCTCCAACGCCCGGGATGCCATGGAAAAGGCAGAACGGAAGAAAGAACTCACCATCGCCGCTTCTCTCCTTCGCCATAACGGGTGGAATGATGTGGAAGTGATCGTGAAGGACACCGGGAACGGCATTCCCCCCGAAAACCTGGACAAAGTTTTTGAACCCTTTTTCAGCACCAAGGAGGTGGGCCGGGGAACGGGCCTGGGTCTTTCCATCTGTTACGGGATCATCGAAGCCCACGGGGGGAGGATCGAGGTGGAGAGCCGGGTGAAAGAGGGGACGACTTTCCGGGTGTTTCTGCCCGTCTTGTCGTCCCATCTGGGAACGGCTTTAGAATGGACCGTGGAAACATAGGAGGTGGACGGTCTGGGTCGAAGTTCGAATCAACCTTTCGAGGTGAATGAAAAGGCATGGGTAAAAAAATATTGGTTGTCGACGATGACGAGCTGGTTCTGATCGCCATTCAGGAACTACTCACCCCTCTCGGGTTTTCCGTGACCGCCCAGTCCGGCGGGCAGGAGGCATTGGAGAGTGTTTCCCGGGGCCGATTTGACCTGGTGATATTGGATGTCAGCATGCCCGAGATAACCGGGTTTGAAGTCTGCCAAAAGATTCGGCAGATGGAATCCTACACGGATATTCCTATCCTCATGCTGACCGCCCGAAGCGGGGAAGAGGATAAACAGCGGGGGATGGAGGCGGGAGCCAATCTTTACCTGCCCAAACCCATTTCTCCTAAGAGGCTGATCGCGCTGGTTGAGGAAGCTTTAAAATAAAGGGGAAAGGGCAAGAGGGGAAAAGGCGAAAGGGGAAGCAGGAAGTCTTTTGTTCCCCTCTTGCCCCTAAATTAAAGGAGGTTTCGTTCGATGGAGCATGTGATGGGAAAGGCGGAGAGCTTGCTAAGGGAATGGAAGGGTGATTCTTATACCTTCGGGTTTGAAGTTCTGGGAAGAACCGGGGATATTGTCGCCGCGCATGGGAAGCGAGCCCTAGTGATCGTGGCCGATCTGGGGCAGGGCTGGATGGCGGGAACCCTGCAGACGATCACCGATTCCCTCAAAGCCAGAGGGGTGGAAACGGAAATCATCATTGGGGCCGGGCCTAATGCCCCGCGGGAGGACGTGTATCGATTGGCCCTTCATGTGTCCAGGACGAGGCCGGATGTCATCCTGGCCGTGGGGGGAGGCAGTACCATCGATGCCGCCAAAGCGGCCAGCGTTCTGGCGACCTTTTCTCCCGAAACCGTGAAGAAGGCTCTCCTGGCTCCGGATGCCCTGGCCAGCACCATCGACCCCTATTTTGGCGTGGGCAACGTGACCAAGGTCAAGGGGATAGCCGGGAAGCCTCTCCTGCCCCTCGTCGCCGTACAGACAGCGGCAAGTTCGGGGGCCCACCTGACGAAGTATTCCAACATCACCGACCTGGTGACCGGACAGAAGAAGCTGATCGTGGACGAAGCTATTGTACCCCAGGCAGCGGTCTTTGATTACAGGGTCACTCTGGGGTCTCCTATGGACCTGACCTTGGACGGAGGGCTGGATGGGATCGCCCATGCTTGGGAGGTCTTCATGGGGGCCACCGGACAGGCCTATTATGAAAAAATGAAAGAAGTGGCCAAGACCTGCCTTGCTCTGATTGTGTTCGGACTGCCCAAAGTAAAAACGGACCCTGGGGATCGCAACGCCCGGCACAGTCTGGGTCTGGGCACCGACCTGGGGGGATACTCGATCATGATCGGCGGGACCAGTGGTCCCCATCTGGGGAGCTTCTCCCTGATCGATGTCCTGACGCATGGACGGGCCTGCGCGATCCTCAACCCCTATTACACCGTGCTTTTTTTCTCCAAAATCCAAGATCAGCTGGGAGTCTTCGCAGAGATTCTCAAAGAGGCTGGGTTCATCAAGGCCAAGACGGAAGGCAAGAAAGGAAGAGCCCTGGCCATGATGGTGGCCAGGGGAATGATCCAGTTTTCCAAAGCCCTCGGCTTCCCGGCAACCCTGGCGGATGCAGGAGTTTCCAAAGCTCACATTAAGCGGATGATCAATGCGGCCAAAGACCCCCAGCTCAAGATGAAGCTGCAGAACATGCCTACCCCCATGGAAGCTGAGCGTGGGGACGTGGACAAGTTAATGAGACCCACCCTGGATGCCGCTTTCTCTGGGGACCTGGACCTCATCCCGGCAGTGGCCGTGTAGTTCAATAGCGGATTACACCCTGAGCCAGGTAAGGTTCAGGGTGCCCTGCACTCGACGTAGTGCAGGGCGGAATTCGGAATGGGGAATGCGGAACGTAGGGGCAAGGCGCGCGCCCCCGAAATCCCCGGGGTTCTCTATTCCGCGATTCGCGTTCGAAGGAGAGCTTTTCGATATGAGACCTGACTTGCTAGAAACCTTAAAGAGGGTGAAGGCCAAAGGCTGGAAGAAGGTGCGCGTAGAATTCACCGGCGGCCCTCTGGTCATCTCAGTGCCGCCGGACTGCGTTGAACTGACCATGAAAAGGGCTGACGTTCTGAAAAACCCAGCGAGAGACATTCAAAAAGCCCTTGACCAGCCCTGCGCAGGCCCTACGTTGGAAGAGATCATCGGGAGAAAGGGGAAGAATGCGGACCAGTTGAAAGTGGCCATTACTATATCCGACATCACTCGGCCGGTGCCCTACCAAGGAAAGAGCGGAATTCTTCCACCCCTGTTGAAGAAGCTGCACTCCCTGGGAATCCGCCGGGAAAACATCCTCATCATCGTGGGAACGGGAACCCACCGGGGCAGCACGGAGAAAGAAAAAGCGGAGATGCTCGGCAAGGAAATCGTATCTGCCTATCAGATTCTTGATCATGATTGTGAAGATGAATCCATCCTGGTCTCGGTGGGCCAGACCCCCACGGGGACCCAAGTCCACCTGAACCGGCTCTTCCACCAGGCCGATGTGAAGATCGCCACCGGCCTGACCGAGAGCCATTTTATGGCCGGAGCCTCGGGCGGACGAAAGGCCGTTTGCCCGGGGTTGGTGGACCTCCGCACCATCCAGAAGTTCCACAGCCCGGAGTTCCTTGAATCGCCCTGCGCCACCAACCTGGTCTTCGAAGGAAACCCCTGCCATGAAGAGGCCCTAGCCGTGGCAAAAGCGGTGGGTATTGATTTCACCATCACCGTAACCCTGGACAAAGACATGCGCATGACCGGAGTCTTTGCCGGAGACCTGGAGAAGGTACTGGAATTTGCCGTGGAGAAGATCAAAACCTACGTATCCATTCCCGTGGAGGAGGAGTTCGACATCGTCTTAACCCACGGGGGATATGTAGGCCGGAACCATTACCAGACCGCGAAAGCGGCGGTGGGAGCCATCCCGGCGGTGAAGGAGAAGGGGGTTATCATCATCGCCGCCGACAACCGCGACCCGGAACCCATCGGCGGGCCCGAGTACAAGACCTTGACCCATCTTCTGAAACTCCAGGGTCCCGACCGATACGTGGAGGTCCTCAAATCCCCCTCCTGGAAGTTCACCAAGGACCAGTGGGAGCCAGAGGTATGGGGGAAGGTCTTGAGGAAGGTGGGAGACGAGGGGTTGATATATTGCACCCCCCACATTCCTGAGGAAACTTTTTCTATGTTACCGGGGGTGAGCGGTTATGAATTCCTCACTCCTGCAGGAAAGAGAAAAAGCCGGGCAAAGAAAGCGGAAGAGATGGTGCAGAACACGATTTTCTTTTATTACCAGACCTATCGAGAAAAATCCATCTCCCCCCGAGTGGCCTTCATCCGCGAAGGCCCGTATGCGGTGCCCGTAGGAAGTTAAGAAGCTCTAGGTCCCACTAAAGGCCGCTTTTCCTTTGTTGCCCGGCCCGGGGACAAGGGCATTGCATGCAGAAATCATGAGGCGCTCTTGATTCCATGGAACGATCGGGCAGAGCGCCCAAACCCTGTGCTCAGGTCCATTCCTTGTAGGGGCGATCCGGCGGGTCACCCCTGGGCCCGCTGCCCTTTGCGGAAATCCGGCCAAGCGTCTGGGAGAAGGGCCAACCCGGCCGATGCTTTCCGCATGCAATGCCCTTGCCCCCGGTCCACAAGCCAGGCATTCTGGAAATGTCAATCCGCCAAAGGCGGGCATGACCGCCCGGTTTTGATGCCGGGGAAGAGGATCAAGGAAAGAGGAGGACGAAGTTGCCTCAGAAATATTTGAAGAAAATTCTGAAGGCTCGGGTTTATGACGTGGCCCGGGAAACCTCCCTCGACTATGCACCCGTCCTTTCCCAGCGCCTGCGGAACCGCGTCTGGCTGAAGCGGGAAGATGAGCAGCCAGTGTTTTCCTTTAAATGCCGGGGGGCGTACAACAAGATGGCGAGCCTCTCTTCCGCCGACCTGAAAAAGGGGGTCATAGCCGCTTCCGCCGGCAACCACGCCCAGGGTGTGGCCCTGTCTGCCCGGAAGCTCGGAACGCGTGCGCTCATCGTCATGCCGCGCACGACCCCCCAGATCAAGGTCGACGCCGTGCGCACCCTGGGCGGCCGCGTCATCCTCCACGGGGACAATTACGACGCCGCCTACGCCCACGCCCGCGAGCTCGAAGGCCGGCACCGGCTCACCTTCGTGCATCCTTACGATGACCCGGAAGTGATCGCCGGGCAGGGCACGATCGGGTTCGAAATCCTCAAGCAGCACGCCGGTGACCTGCATGCGGTATTCGTGCCGGTGGGGGGCGGCGGATTGATTGCGGGCATCGCGGTATACATCAAACAGCTGCGCCCGGACATCCGGATCATCGGGGTGGAGCCGGAAGACGCCGATGCCATGGACCGCTCGCTCAAAACCGGCCGGCGGGTGCGCCTGGACCATGTGGGAATCTTCGCCGACGGAGTCGCGGTGCGGCAGGTAGGCGAGGAAACCTATCGGTTGTGCAAGGAATTCGTGGACGAAATCGTGGTTGTCACCAACGACGAAATCTGCGCAGCCATCAAGGACATCTTCGAGGACCGCCGCTCGGTGCTCGAGCCTGCCGGCGCCCTGGCCTTCGCCGGGCTCAAACGCACCGTGGAGCGCGAGCGGCTCCGGAATCGAGAGCTCATCGCCATTGCCTCTGGGGCCAACGTCAACTTCGACCGGCTGCGGCATGTGGCTGAGCGCGCCGAGATCGGCGAGCGGCGGGAGGCCATCCTGGCCGTGACCATCCCGGAGCGGCCGGGCAGCTTCCGTCAATTCTGTTCGATCATCGGCGACCGCAACATCACCGAGTTCAATTATCGTTACGCCGATCCCCGCCAGGCTC
>Ga0187773_10001199_pt1 | contig 10514 bp, 5 predicted proteins | sample 0216_BV02_MP05_1_FD_133133 | JGI IMG/M metagenome (GOLD analysis project Ga0187773, IMG submission 133133) | Tropical peat soil microbial communities from peatlands in Department of Meta, Colombia - 0216_BV02_MP05_10_MG | ecosystem: Environmental > Terrestrial > Soil > Wetlands > Peat | place...
ACCGCGCTGCCGACGAATTTGCAGCGGCGGCTTGACGTCATCGACTTTGCGACGCCCGTGCAAACGATCGAAGCCTCGCAGCAAGGCAACAACACCCGGATCGCGATCGAGCCCAAGGGCATGTGGGAACACTCGGCCTATCAGACCGATACCCGTTTCATCGTCGAAGTCAAACCGGTCATCGAGGACCCGACCAAACTCATCCAGGGCACCCGCCAAGGCTATACCGGCGAGAAGCTGTCGCTGAACTTCCAGAACGTCGAGGTGCGCAGCCTGCTCAACGTCATTGCGGACTTCACCGACCTCAATATCATCACCAGCGACTCGGTTCAGGGCAACCTGACGCTGCGGCTGAAGGACGTTCCCTGGGATCAGGCGCTCGCGATCATCCTCCAGACCCGCGGACTGGACATGCGCAAGAACGGAAATGTGATTTGGATCGCGCCGCGCGACGAACTTGCGACCAAGGAAAAGCTCGCTCTGGAGTCGGCGCAGCAGATCACCGAACTGGAACCGCTTAGCACTGAATCGTTCCGGCTGAATTACGCAAAAGCCGATGCGTTCGCGAAGCTGCTCTCTGATCCCCAGCAGCGAATTCTCTCGAAGCGCGGCAGTGCCTCGGTCGACCTTCGCACCAACCAGGTATTCGTCCAGGACGTTTCTTCCCGACTGGACGACGTGCGCAAGCTGCTCGGGCAGGTCGACGTGCCGGTACAGCAGGTGCTGATCGAGGCGCGGATCGTCGAGGCGAACGACACCTGGAGCAAGAATCTCGGGGTGCGGTTCGGAAATGTGAATCGCGACTTCCGCTCGTCTCCCGTCAACGTGAATGTGGCGCAGACCGGCACGCTGAACGACTTCACCAACCTGTTTCCCCCTGGCGGCGGCGCCCCCACCACGGTGCTTCCGCAGAACCTGAGCGTCAACCTTCCCGCGGCTCCTGTTGGAAATGCCGCGGCTGCGGGGACCATAGCTCTGCTCGTGTCCAACTCGCTCACTGGGACGCTGCAGCTCGAATTGTCCGCGCTGGAGGCGGACGGCAAGGGCAAGATCATCTCCAGCCCGAGGGTGATGACGGCGAACAACGTCGAGGCGATCATCGAGCAGGGTACCGAGCTGCCCTACCAGCAGGCGACGTCGAGCGGAGCTACGTCGATCTCATTCCGGAAGGCGAATCTTCGGCTGAAGGTCAAGCCGCAGATCACGCCGGACGGCAACATCATCATGGATCTGGACATCAACAAGGACTCCGTGGGTCAGACGACCAATGCGGGCTTCGCGATCGACACCAAACACGTTCTCACGCAGGTGCTGGTGGAGAATGGTGGCACGGTGGTCATCGGCGGGATCTATCAGCAGAACTTGCAGACGACGATCACCAAGGTTCCTTTCTTCGGGGATCTGCCGCTTTTCGGCTTTCTTTTCCGTAACGATTCCAGATCGGACAACAAGTCCGAACTCCTGGTATTCATCACACCGAGGGTCGTCGAGCAGCGCGTGGGCATGCGCTGACGACGGTCGCATCGTCATATAACGAAGGGCCGGCGGTCACGCCGGCCCTTCGCGTTTTTGCGGCGACGAGGGGTTGCTACAATACCGCCGTGAAAGCCACGCGCAATCTCTTTCTGGTGGGGTTGATGGGTGCGGGAAAGACCACCGTCGGCCGGCAGCTCGCGAAGCGCCTGGGCAAGGCGTTTCACGACTCCGATCGTGAAATCGAGATACGCACCGGCGTAGACATCGCGATCATTTTCGACATCGAGGGCGAGGCCGGCTTCCGGAAGCGCGAGGCGGAAGTCATCGAGCAACTCACCGCGCTCGACAACATCGTGCTCGCCACGGGCGGGGGGGTAGTCCTGGATCCGCGCAACCGAGAGAATCTCAAGACTCGCGGGTTCGTCGTGTACTTGCACGCCGCGCCGCAAGAATTGTGGCTGCGCACGCGCAACGACAAGTCGCGCCCCCTCCTCCAGGAAGGCGATCCGCGCGAGCGGCTGGCGCAGCTGTACGCGGTGCGCGATCCGCTCTATCGGGACACTGCCGACATGGTGATCGATACGGGGCGCCAGAGCGTGAGCGCGCTCCTCTCGCAGGTGCTGGCGAAGCTGGACGAAGCATGCGGACTCTCAGCGTAGCGTTGGGCGAACGGACCTACGCTGTCCACGTGGGCTCCGGCCTGATCGACCGGGCCGATCTGGTGCTGCCCGTCCTCGAGCGCAAGAAGGTGGGAATTGTCACCAACACCACGGTCGCGCCGCTCTTTCTCGAGCGCGTGGCGATGGCGCTCGCTACGGCGGGAGTCGAAATCGTTCGAGTTGTCCTTGCCGATGGCGAGGAGCACAAGGACTGGGCGAGCCTTAATGCCGTCTTCGACGCGCTGATCGAGCAGCGCTGCGGTCGGGACACCACCCTCGTCGCGCTCGGCGGCGGAGTCATCGGCGACTTGGCCGGATTCGCAGCCGCCACCTACCAGCGGGGCGTGCCGTACATCCAGATCCCCACGACGCTGCTCGCGCAGGTCGATTCCTCGGTGGGCGGGAAAACTGCGATCAACCACCGGCTCGGAAAGAACATGATCGGCGCCTTTCACCAGCCTCGGCTCGTGATCGCCGACATGGATACGCTGAAGACGCTGCCCGAGCGCGAATTGCGCGCAGGGCTCGCCGAGGTCATCAAGCACGGCCTTATTCGCGACGCGGAGTTTTTCGCGTGGCTCGAAGGGAATCTCGACCGGCTGCTGGCGCGCGACGCCGATGCGCTCGGTCACGCGGTGCTGCGTTCGATCGCAATCAAGGCCGAGGTCGTCAGCCGGGACGAACGCGAGCGGGGCGAGCGCGCGCTCCTGAACTTCGGGCATACGTTCGGTCATGCCATCGAGACCGGTCTGGGCTATGGCGTGTGGCTTCACGGGGAGGCGGTCGCGGCCGGAATGGTCATGGCGGCAGACCTCTCGCATCGCCTCGGCTACCTGTCGCAAGGCGACACCGGGCGCATCCGGGCGATTCTGCAGCGCGCGGGACTGCCGACCGCCGCGCAGGGGCTTACGCCCGAGCGTATGCAGCAGTTGATGAGCGTCGACAAGAAATCCAAGGAAGGCCGCGTGCGTTTCGTGGTGCTGGAGAGGCTCGGCGCCGCGCTCGTACGCGCCGACGTTCCCGCCGGCATCGTAAGCCAGACACTCTCCAAGCCGTCGCCTTGACGGCGCGAATGCGCCGGTCTCCCGTTCGACGGTGGTCGGGACGCGCCTGTCTCCATCTAAGAACTTGAAGCAGCTGGGAATCGCAGGTATAGTCAAAAGTCCTGCCTTCGAAATGACTTCGACTGCGCGGAGTGCCTTCCGGCAATCCCAGCGCGGCGAACGAGTGACAACGTGAATCGGCAAGCCATCCCGAATGCGGTAGGGTTGTACCACCCCGCGAACGAGCACGACGCGTGCGGCGTCGGCTTCGTCGCCCACATCAAGGGCAAGAAATCGCATTCGATCGTGGAGCAGGGGCTCACCGTACTGTGCAACCTTACCCATCGCGGAGCGGTCGGCTGGGACCCGAAGCTCTCCGACGGCGCGGGCTGCCTGATCCAGATCCCCGACAAATTCTTCCGCGAGGTGATGGCGAAGCAAGGCGTGAAGCTGCCGCCCGCGGGGCAATACGGCGTCGGCATGGTGTTCCTCCCGCGCGATCCCGCTTCGCGCCTCGCGTGCGAGTACGAGATCGAGCGCGCCATCAAGGACGAAGGCCAGATGCTGCTCGGCTGGCGCGACGTCCCGGTCGACAACAGCGACCTCGCGGAGCCGGCAAAGCGCATCGAGCCGGTGATCCGCCAGGTGTTCATCGGGCGAGGCAAAAAGGTCACCGTCACCGACGCGCTGGAGCGCAAGCTCTACATCATCAGGAAGAGTTCGGGCCACGCGATCCAGGCGCTGAAACTGGCGCACGGGAAGGAGTTCTACGTGCCGTCGATGTCGGCGCGGACCGTGTGCTACAAGGGGATGCTGCTCGCGTACCAGGTCGGGCAGTACTACAAGGACCTCCAGGATCCGCGGGTGGAGTCCGCGCTCGCGCTCGTGCACCAGCGGTTTTCCACGAACACCTTTCCTTCGTGGGACCTCGCGCATCCGTTCCGCATGATCTGCCACAACGGCGAGATCAACACGCTCCGCGGCAACGTGAACTGGATCCGCGCGCGCCAGGGCGCGATCTCGAGCCCTCTGCTCGGGCGCGACCTCGACAAGATCTGGCCGCTGATCTACGAGGGTCAGTCCGATTCGGCTTCGTTCGACAACGCGCTCGAGCTGCTCGTGATGGGAGGCTACTCGATCGCGCACGCCATGATGATGATGATCCCCGAGGCTTGGGAGAATCACACGCTAATGGACCCCGCGCGGCGAGCGTTCTACGAGTACCACGCCGCGATGATGGAGCCCTGGGACGGGCCCGCATCGATGGCCTTCACCGACGGCCTGCGGATCGGCGCGACGCTCGACCGCAACGGCCTGCGCCCCTCGCGCTACATCGTCACCGCCGACGACCTCGTGATCATGGGCTCCGAATGCGGCTGCCTGCCGGTTCCGGAAGAGAAAATCATCAAGAAGTGGCGCCTGCAGCCCGGCAAGATGTTCCTGGTCGACCTCGAGAAGGGCCGGATCATCGACGATAAGGAGCTGAAGGACACTCTCGCGAGCGCCAGGCCGTACGCGGAGTGGATCGAGCGGATACGGGTCAAGCTCGACGAGGTGGAGACCGAGAAGACGCCGCCGCTCAAGAGCACGGTGGCGCTGCTCGACCGTCAGCAGGCGTTTGCGTACACGCAGGAGGACCTCAAGTTCATCATGTCGCCGATGGCCGTGAACGGCGAGGAGCCCGTCGGATCGATGGGCAACGACTCGCCGCTCGCGGTCCTGTCCGACAGGAACAAGACCCTCTACGGCTATTTCAAGCAGCTGTTCGCGCAGGTGACCAACCCGCCGATCGATCCGATCCGCGAGGAACTCGTGACCTCGCTCGTATCGTTCATCGGGCCGAAGCCGAACCTCCTCGGTATCGACGAGATGAATCCGCCGCTGCGGCTCGAGGTGTCGCAGCCGGTTCTGGACTTCTACGAGATGGAGAAGATCCGGCACATCGAGCGCTACACCGGCGGCAAGTTCCGCTCGCTCGAGCTCGACATTACCTACCCCATCGTCTGGGGCAAGGAGGCCGTGGAAGCGCGGCTCGCCTCGCTTTGCGCGCAGGCCGAGGACGCGGTGCGCGCGGGCTATTCCATCGTGGTGATCTCCGATCGTCTGGTCGATCGCGAGCGCGTCGCCATCCCCGCGCTGCTCGCGCTTTCGGCGATCCACCAGCATCTCGTGGCGAAGGGCCTGCGCACCAGCGCTGGCCTCGTGGTCGAGACGGGCTCGGCCCGCGAGGTGCACCACTTCGCCATGCTCGGGGGGTACGGCGCGGAGGCCGTGCACCCGTACCTCGCGCTCGAGACGCTGCTCGATCTCGCGGCGAAGGGCCAGTTCGGTCCCGAGATCGACCGCAAGAAGGCGGTCAAGAATTTCGTCAAGGCGATCGGCAAGGGCCTCAAGAAAGTCATGTCCAAGATGGGCACCTCGACCTACATGTCCTACACCGGGGCGCAGATCTTCGAGGCGGTGGGGCTCGCCCGGTCGCTCGTCGACAAGTACTTCACCGGCACCACCTCGTCGGTCGAGGGAATGGGGCTTTTCGACGTCGCCGACGAAGCGATCCGGATCCACAAGGCGGCGTTCGACGAGGAAGACCCGGTGCTGAAATTGATGCTGGACCCGGGCGGCGAGTACGCGTGGCGCGTGCGCGGCGAGGAGCATATGTGGACGCCCGACGCGATCGCGAAGCTGCAGCGAGCGGCGCGGAAGAATTCCGCCGACGCCTACAAGGAATACGCGGCGATCATCAACGACCAGTCGAAGCGCCACATGACTTTCCGTGGTCTCTTCGAATTCCGGTTCGACGGCGCGAAGCCGGTGCCGATCGAGGAAGTCGAGCCCGCCGCCGGGATCGTGAAGCGCTTCGCCACGGGCGCCATGTCGCACGGCTCGATCTCGGTCGAAGCGCACACGACGCTCGCGGTGGCGATGAACCGCATCGGCGGCAAATCGAACACCGGGGAAGGCGGCGAGGACCGCCGCCGCTACGCGCCCGTCAAGGCCGGGGAGACGCTGCGCTCGCGACTGGGGGCGGACCGGGTCGCGGCCGATATCGAGCTGCGCGAGGGCGACGTGCTGAAGTCGAAGATCAAGCAGGTCGCCTCCGGGCGGTTCGGCGTGACCGCGGAATATCTCGCCTCCGCCGAGCAGATCCAGATCAAGATCGCTCAAGGAGCGAAGCCCGGCGAGGGCGGCCAGCTGCCCGGCCGCAAGGTGTCCGAGTACATCGCCGAGCTGCGCTACGCGACGCCGGGCGTGGAGCTGATCAGCCCGCCGCCGCACCACGACATCTACTCGATCGAGGATCTCGCGCAGCTCATCCATGACCTGAAGAACGCGAATCCGACTGCCTCGATCTCGGTGAAGCTCGTCTCCGAGGTCGGGGTCGGCACGGTCGCTGCGGGCGTTTCGAAGGCCAAGTCGGACCACGTCACGATTTCCGGCCACGACGGCGGCACCGGCGCCTCCCCGTGGTCCTCGATAAAGCACGCCGGCACGCCGTGGGAGCTGGGTCTCGCCGAGACGCAGCAGACCCTCGTGCTCAACCGCTTGCGCGGACGTATTGCGGTGCAGGTCGACGGCCAGATCAAGACCGGCCGCGACGTCGTGATCGGCGATGCTCGGCGCCGACGAGTTCGGGTTCGCCACGGCGCCGCTCGTCGTCTCCGGCTGCGTCATGATGAGGAAGTGCCACCTGAACACCTGTCCGGTGGGCGTCGCGACCCAGGACCCGGTGCTGCGCAAGAAATTCTCTGGGAAGCCGGAATACGTCGTGAACTACTTCTTCTTCGTCGCGGAGGAGGTGCGCGAGCTGATGGCCAAGCTCGGCGTGCGGAAGTTCGATGATCTGATCGGCCGCACCGAGCTCCTCGACATGAAGAAAGGCATCGAGCACTGGAAGGCGAAGGGACTCGACTTCTCGAGGGTCTTCCAGATGCCCGACATGCCCGCCGAGGTCGCGCGCTTCCACTCGGAGAAACAGGATCACGGCCTGGAGAAGGCGCTCGACAACCGGCTGATAGAGCTTGCGAAGCCTGCGATCGAGCGCGGCGAGAAGGTGTCGATCGACATGCCGATCCGGAACGGCAACCGTACGGTCGGCGCGATGCTCTCGTACGAGATCGCCAAGCGCTATGGGCACGACGGTCTGCCCGACGACACCATCCGGGTCCGCTTCGCGGGCTCGGCGGGCCAGAGCTTCGGCGCGTTCCTCGCGAAAGGGGTCACGCTCGAGGTCCTCGGCGATACCAACGATTACTGCGGTAAGGGTCTTTCGGGCGGGCGCATCGCGGTGTCGCCCTCGCCGAAGTTCCGCGGCGAGCCGACCGAGAACATCATCACCGGCAACGTCGTTCTCTACGGCGCGATCGCAGGCGAAGCCTATTTCCGCGGCGTCGCCGGCGAGCGCTTCGCGGTGCGCAACTCCGGAGCGACTGCGGTCGTCGAAGGAGTCGGCGATCACGGCTGCGAGTACATGACGGGCGGCACGGTCGCGGTGCTCGGGGTCACCGGAAGAAACTTCGCCGCCGGCATGTCAGGCGGAATCGCCTACGTGCTCGATATCGACGGCGACTTCGCCAGGCGCTGCAACACCGCGATGGTCGATCTCGAGCCTGTGGTGACGGAATCGGAGCAGCAGGCGAAGCTCTCGCGCGATCTGTGGCATCGCGGGCACGCGGACGAAGCGATCCTGCGCGGCATGATCGAGCGGCACGCGAGCCTCACCGGCAGCCGCCGTGCGCAGGAGATCCTTTCGAAGTGGGGCGAGTACCGCGGCAGGTTCGTGAAGGTCTTCCCGAAGGAATACCGCCGCGCGCTCGGCGAGCTCGCCGCCGCGCACAGGAAGGCCGCGGCGTAGGACATGGGCAAGATCACCGGTTTTCTCGAGTACCAGCGGCTGCAGGAAGCGGCCGAGGACAAGGAGCTGCGGAAGAAGCACTACCGCGAGTTCGTCCTGCACCTCACGGACGAGGAAGCGGGAATTCAGGGCGCGCGCTGCATGGATTGCGGGACGCCCTTCTGCATGTCGGGCTGCCCCGTCAACAACATCATCCCCGACTGGAACGACCTCGTCTGGAAGCAGGACTGGAAGCGCGCGATCGAAGTGCTCCACTCCACGAACAACTTCCCCGAGTTTACCGGCCGCGTGTGCCCGGCACCCTGCGAGGAAGCGTGCGTGCTGCGCATCAACAACGATCCGGTCGGGATCAAGTCGATCGAGCACGCGATCATCGACAAGGCCTGGGAATCGGGCTGGGTCAAGCCCGAGCCTGCCGCGCACCGCAGCGGCAAGAAAGTCGCGGTCGTCGGTTCGGGTCCCGCGGGGCTTGCCTGCGCGCAGCAGCTGGCGCGGGCGGGCCATGAGGTTACCGTATTCGAGAAGAACGACCGCATCGGGGGCTTGCTCCGCTATGGCATCCCCGACTTCAAGATGGAGAAGTGGCTGATCGACCGGCGCGTCGACCAGATGCGCGCGGAGGGCGTGAATTTCCGCACCGGGATGTTCGTCGGCAAGACGCGTCCCGGAAAGGGCGTCATCGACTGGGCGACCGAAACGCTCGCTCCCGAGAAAGTGATGGCCGAATACGACGCGGTCGTGATCGCCGGCGGCGCCGAGCTGCCGCGCGATCTCCCGATCCCCGGGCGCGAGCTCGACGGCGTCCACTTCGCGATGGAGTTCCTGCCGCTGCAGAACAAGCGCGTCGCGGGCGACAAGGGCGTTCGCGAGCTGTGGGCGACCGGGAAGCACGTCGTCGTGATCGGCGGCGGCGATACCGGCAGCGACTGCGTCGGAACATCCAACCGCCACGGCGCGAAATCGGTGACCCAGTTCGAGCTGCTTGAAAAGCCCGACGATCCGAAGAACAACCCGGTGTGGCCGAATTGGCCTCTTAGGCTGCGCACCTCTTCCTCTCATGATGAGGGGGTCGTTCGCGATTGGTCGGTCGCGACCAAGGAGTTCATCGGCGAGAACGGCAAGGTGAAGGCGCTGAAGGCGGTGCGGCTCGACTGGAAGAACGGGAAGATGAGCGAGGTGCCGGGATCGGATTTCACGATGCCCGCCGACCTCGTCCTGCTCGCGATGGGGTTCGTGTCCCCGGTGCAGGCGGTGCTGGAAGCGTTCGGCGTCGAGCGCGACGCGCGCGGCAACGCCAAAGCGACGACCGAAGGCAAGGGCTGCTACGCCACTTCCGTTCCCAAGGTGTTCGCCGCGGGCGACATGCGCCGCGGACAGTCGCTCGTCGTCTGGGCGATCCGCGAAGGCCGGCAGTGCGCTCGCGCCGTCGACGAATTCCTGATGGGTTTCTCCGAGTTGCCGCGTTAGTGCCGACAGCGGCGTTGCGCGTGCTAACATCGCGCGACCGGTTTCTCCCCGCTCTTCCGTGAATATCGTCATTCTCGCCGCGGGCCTGGGCAAGCGCATGCGGTCGGATACGCCCAAGGTGCTGCATGTGCTCGCCGGGCGGCCCCTGATCTCGCACGTGATCGAGACGGCGAAGCAGCTCTCGCCGCGAACGATCTGCGTGGTCTACGGCCACGGCGGCGAGTCGGTCCGCGACTCGGTCGGTGAAAGCGGGGCGGTCTGGGTGAAGCAGGAGCCCCAGCTCGGTACGGGACACGCGCTCGCGCAGGCGGCGCCGCATCTCGACGATCGCTGGCCGACGCTCGTGCTGTACGGAGACGTTCCCCTGGTGCGCGTACAGACGCTCGAGCGCCTGATCGAGGCGGCCGGCAAAGGCGTGGGCGTGCTCACCGTTTCGCTCGAAGACCCGTCCGGCTACGGCCGCATCGTCCGGCGGGGCACGCGAGTCGCGCGCATCGTCGAGGAAAAGGACGCGACGAAGAAAGAGCGGCTGCTGCGCGAGGTGAACACCGGGATCCTCGTTGCACCCACCAAGAAGCTGAAAGCCTGGCTCGCGCGCCTCCAGAACAGGAACGCGCAGAAGGAGTACTACCTCACCGATGTCGTCGCGCTCGCCGCGCGCGAGCGCGTTCCCGTCGCGGCGGCGCAGCCGGATGCTGTCTGGGAAGCGCTCGGCGTGAACAGCCGCGCGCAGCTCGCCTGGCTCGAGCGCATCCATCAGCGCAACGTCGCGCAGGAACTGCTCGATCAGGGCGTGACGCTCGCCGATCCGGCCCGCTGCGACGTTCGCGGGAGGCTCACGTGCGGCCGCGACGTATCGATCGACGTCAACTGCGTCTTCGAAGGCGAAGTGCGGCTCGGCGACCGCGTCGTCGTCGGCGCGAACTGCGTCCTCAAGAGCGTGAACGTCGCTGCCGGCACGCGCATCGAGCCGTTCTGCCATATCGAAGACGCCGAGATCGGGACGAACTGCCGCGT
>Ga0187773_10001201_pt1 | contig 10511 bp, 14 predicted proteins | sample 0216_BV02_MP05_1_FD_133133 | JGI IMG/M metagenome (GOLD analysis project Ga0187773, IMG submission 133133) | Tropical peat soil microbial communities from peatlands in Department of Meta, Colombia - 0216_BV02_MP05_10_MG | ecosystem: Environmental > Terrestrial > Soil > Wetlands > Peat | place...
CTTTCCGGTCGGAGGGGTGGCGGCGCTTCGAGCGGCCGACGGCGTCATTTCCCCGGGGGGCGTAGGCTACGATATCAATTGAGGAGTCCGGCTGCTCGCCTCCGACCTGGACTTCGCCACGGTTGGCCCCAGGCTCGAGGCCATCGTACACGACCTCAGCCGGAGCATCCCGTCCGGATCCTACCGCAATCCGGCGCTCAAGCTCAGCGAGGCCGAGCTCGATCGGGTGCTGGCCGAGGGATCGGAATATCTGGTCGAGCGGGGCCTGGCCTCCGCCGACGATCTCGCCGTGACCGAGGCGGAGGGACAACTGGCGGCGGCCGATCCGGCCCGGGTCTCGAATCGCGCCAAGCAGCGGGGGCGCGATCAGCTGGGAACGATCGGGTCCGGGAACCACTTCGTCGAGGTCCAGGTGGTCGAACGGGTGTTCGATCCGGTGCTAGCCCGTGGCTTCGGGCTCGCTACCGGTCGGGTCACGGTCCTGATCCACACCGGTTCCCGGGGCCTGGGCCACCAGGTCTGCACCGACTATGTGCGGACCATGGACCAGGTGATGGGCCGCTACGGGATCGAACTCCCCGACCGGCAGCTCGCCTGCGCGCCGTTCCAGTCACCCGAAGGGCAGGCCTACTTCGCGGCGATGTGCGCGGCGGCAAACTTCGCCTTTGCCAACCGGCAGGCGATCACCCACGCCACCCGCGAGGTGTTTCGGCGGGCCCTCGGCGAGGCCGGCCGGCTGCGACAGGTCTATGACGTAGCCCACAACATGGCGAAGCTGGAGGAGCATGGGGGCGAGCGGCTCTGCGTTCACCGCAAGGGCGCCACCCGGGCCTTCGGTCCCAGCCATCCGGAGACGCCGGCCATTTACCGGTCGATGGGACAGCCGGTGTTCATCCCTGGCAGCATGGGGACTTCTTCCTATGTGCTGGCCGGCACCGATCAGGCCCTGACCCGGAGCTTTGGGAGCGCCTGTCACGGTGCGGGCCGGGCGATGAGTCGTTCCGCCGCCAAGCGAGTCAAGCCGGGTCACGAGATCCGCAAGGAGCTGGAAGCGCGGGGTATCGTAGTGCGGTGCCTTTCGGCTGCCGAGCTGGCCGAAGAAGCACCCTATGCCTACAAGGATGTCGAGCGAGTGGTCGAGGTGGTTCACCAGGCGGGCCTCGCCCGCAAGGTGGCGCAGCTGCGTCCGGTGGGAGTCGTAAAAGGATGAGGACCGAATCATGACAGATGCCAGCAGCCTGGCGAGTCGGATCGTCCCCGCATTCTCAGCCGCCGAGGGGGGGAGCAACGCTCGATTCGCCTGCCTCGCGGCCGCAGCGAGGCTGGAGTGGAAGGGCAAGAAGTGCTAATTCGTCGGCGAGGAGACCGGTCGGGAGTTCGCCAAGAAGAACACCATCGCCGCATAGTCGCGGAGGCGGCCAAGGGCCATTCCCAGGAAGTCATCACGGGACAGGAGTGAGGTATGCAATTACCACTGCAGATCGCCGGCCGAGAGCTCGACCTGAGCGCCGGAGAAGAAGCGCTGATCCGAGAACAGGCCGAACGCCTGAACGGTTTCTACCGCGGGATCATGGCTTGCCGGGTGATGGTGTCATCGCCCAATCGATTCCTGAACCAGGCGCCGGTGAACTATCACGTCAGGATCGATCTGACCCTGCCGGGCGGAGAGATCGCCGTGACCCGGCAGCCGAAGAGCAGTCTTCAAGAGGCAGTGCAGGACGCCTTTCAGGCGGCCCGGCGGCGGCTGCAGGACTACGCTCGCCGGCAACGACAGGAGATCAAGCGGCACGAGGAGCCCTCGCGGGGGAGAGTGGTCCGGCTCCTGGCCTACGAGGGGTACGGGTTCCTCGAGACCAAGGACGGCGACGAGATCTACTTTCACCGGAACAGCGTGCTGGATGATGGGTTCGATCGGCTGGAGATCGGAACCCCGGTGCGGTACACGATCGCGGAGGGGGACAAGGGACCCCAGGCCTCGAGCGTGATCCCCGAGGAGCCGGGGCGGTCGCGCCGCCAGCGGAAGCCCGCCTGAGGAAGTAATGAGCACTGCACTAGCTCGACGACCTCCCGACTCGGGAGCGGAACCCGCCTTGGATGGCTTCGACCGGGCCAACACGGCGAGCTCGCCCGGAGCGGCGTCGGCCGCCGCGCAACCCGACAACCGCACGATCGCCCGCCGTCTGGAGGAGGTCGCTACGCTTCTGGAGGAACAGGGAGCGAACCGGTTCCGGGTCCGGGCCTACCGCGCGGGGGCTGCCAGCCTGAGGCAGCTGTCGCAATCGGTCTCCGAGATCGCCTGGCGGGAAGGAATCGAGGGCCTGGAGCGGCTTCCGGATATCGGGCCGACCTTGGCCCGCGCGATTCGGGATCTGGTTCGGAGCGGGCGGCTGCCGATGCTGGACCGGCTCCGAGGCGAGACCGATCCAGTCGGACTGCTGGCATCGGTACCCGGGGTAGGCCCGGTGCTGGCGGAGCGGCTGCATCACGAACTCGGCATCGGGACCCTGGAGGATCTCGAGGCTGCCGCACACGACGGGCGCCTCGCCACGATCGCCGGCGTCGGACCCAAGCGGTTGGCCGGGATCATCGATTCCCTCGCGGGACGCCTGGGCCGGCCGAGGCCGCTTTCCCCACCCGAGCAACCACCGCCGGTAGCGGAGCTGCTGGACGTGGATCGGGAGTATCGCACCAAGGCCGAGGGAACGGACCTGCCCCGGATCGCACCCCGCCGTTTCAACCCCCGTCGAGAGGCCTGGCTACCGGTGCTGCACACCGTCCGGGACCCCCACCATTACACCGCGCTGTTTTCCAACACCGCCCGCGCGCACCAGCTGCGCCGGACTCATGACTGGGTGGTCCTGTATTACGATGGGGGCCGGAGCGAACGGCAGTGCACCGTGGTCACGGAGCGGCGGGGGCCCCTCTCGGGGAAGCGAGTCGTGCGTGGTCGCGAAGGGGAATGCCTCGACTATTACCATGTTCGCCGCCCGGCGGCCGTCGCGGCTGCGCGACGGAGCGGGGAAAGAGAGGAGAACTAGAGCGTATGGCGGAGATCGCCCCGATCCTGCAGCGCCTGTCCCGGATCCGGTCGGAGCAGCATTTCGTGGTCTCGTGCTACCTGCGGCTCGACCTGCGCGACCGGGTGCGCGAGAAGTATCTGGTGGCGCTCAAGGATGCGATCAAGCCGTTGCGGCAGACTTTCGAGCAGCCCGACCTCGGACATCGCCAGCGGGAAGCGCTGGAGGGCGACTTGAAACGTATCCTGGACTACGCCGGGCGCCGACCCAACCTCCCCGCCGCTCCCGGCTTGGCGATCTTCGCCTGCCAGCCTCTGAAGCTGTTCCAGACCATCCCCCTGCCCCGGGCCTATCGGACCCGGGTCGCCGTGGACCATACGCCCAGGGTCGCGGAGTTGGCCGCGGCGGAGGAAGACTTCGGCCGAGTCCTCGCTGTCGCGGTTGACCGCCAACACGCCCGGGTCTTCGAGGTCACCGCCTTTGATTGCACCGAGCTTCCCAGCCTGGTGAGCGCGACCACGCGGGGGGGGAAGTTCCACAGCCAACGGGACGAGTCGCCCGGCTGGGGCGAAGCCTCCTTCCAGCACCGCATCCGAGAGGAGCGCTTCCGCCACTACGCACAAGTGGCCCGTGAGCTGGTCGCGCTGGACCACCGGCTCCCGGTGCGCGGAGTCGTCCTGGCGGGACCCGGCCCCGAACCTCTGCTCCCGTTCCTGCCGCCCTCCTTGAAGTCGCGGCTCATGGGAACGGCGAAGGTGAATCCCACCGCGCTCTCCGCTCCTCAGATGCGCACGCTGGTCCTGAACCTCCGCCGCAATCATGAGCTGGCTGTCGAGCGCTCCCTGGTCGCTGAGGTGGAACGAGGCCTGGGAACCGGGTGGGCGGTCTCGGGCCCGCGCCCGACCCTGCGCGCGCTCTCGAGAGGCCAGCTCCGTTCCCTGCTCATCCGCGCCGATCTCAGCGGCTGGGGATTCCGGTGCGCGGACACCGGTCGCCTGGCGCCGGCCAAGGCCGACTGCCGTGGCGAAGGAGTTCCGGAGCCAGTCGCCGACCTCGTGAACGAGGCCATCGAGGAAGCGCTCCACCAAGGGGTTACGGTCACGGTGATCGACGACCCCGAGGCCGGCAAGGCCCTCGACGGAATGGCCGGTCAACTGCGGTTCCGGACCTGAGCGACGTTTCAAACAGCGTTCAGCCTGGCTTCATGGCCTCGGTGCGATATTGCGCACGCTAGCCAAGTGATGAAGCGAAGCGGAAGGAGCAGGAAGCAGTGGGAATTGAGGAGAAAAGGAGGGCATATGAGACTCGTCAGGACACCTACCCTCGGAACGGTGAAGCGGGACATGGATCAGCTGTTCGAGCGGTTCTTTGCGCCGTTCGCGCCGGTGACCTATGAGCCGTTCCCCAGGGTCGCGACCGAGTTCGAGCCGGTGCTCGACCTCGTGGAGAACGAGAAGGAGTATGTAGTGCGGGTGGAAGTGCCCGGGATTCCGAAGGAGAACCTGGATGTGAATTTGGAGGGCGACGTTCTCACGATCACGGGGCACAAGGAGAAGGTGACGAAGGAGAAGGGCGAGACCTATCTGTGGGAGGAGAGAGAGGCCGGGAAGTTCATGCGGTCGATCCGCCTTCCGAAGCCGGTTGAAGCGGCCAAGATCGAGGCCCTGACCGAGGCCGGGGTGCTCACGATTCACCTCCCCAAGGTCGCGAAGGAGATCAAGAACAAGATCCTCATCAAGGCCTGAACTCGCATCGGCAGACCCCAGCCCGCCCCGGACACCAGGTCCGGGGCGTTTTGTTGGCCGCGCGGCTGGCGAGCCGGGGTCTGGGGCGCGATACTTCTACAGGCAATGCCAACGCCGTGACGAGGCGATCGATGGATCCCGATGCCGTGGTCAGCAGGGTGCAAGCAACCCTGGGAGACCTGATCGAAGAGTTCCGCAATGAGGAGCGACCCTATCTCTACGGGTTCGCTATCCACCCGCGACTGGATGACGGGCAGCTCGGGTTCGGGGTCATCACGATCGGGGGAGAGAGCCTGCCCCTGACCCGCGCCATGATCGACGCCCTGGGTTCCCACATCTGCTGGATCTACGGCGAGCTGCCGGCGCAGGTCACCTTGGGCGGCGGCCCTAGCGCCGGCGATGGTCCGGTGCCGTGCATCGAGGTAAGCGTGTTGAATGAGCGCGGGTTCGATCCCCAGACTCGCGCGCTGTATGCCACGCTGGGGACCGTCACTCCCGGTGAGCTCAAGGAGGTCCTGGTCGCTTTGACCACCGAGCGCCCCGACGGCTGGCCCCAGTAGACCCCGGAGGTTCCAGGCTAGAGGCGCCCCGCCGCCACCGCACGGACGACGTCCATCGCGCTGAGGATTCCGGCGACCCGGCCATTTTCCTTTACCACGACTCGATGAATCTGCCCCTCGACCATTCGCCGGGCGGCGTCACGGACCGTGGTTTCCGGCCGGACCGAACAGACTACTCTCGTCATGGCCTCGGCGACGGTGTGCTCCGCCAGGAGATCCCATTCGGGGCCTTCTAGCTCCTCGAACCGCTCCAGAACGTCTGCCCCGGCATCGGCCCACATGTCTTCGAAGAAGGCCCCCGGCGCCTCGCCGCCTTCTTCCCATTCCCCGGGTGGCTCCCACTCGCCCTGCTCCACCTCCCCGCCGCGGGCGGTAGGAACCGCCGGCAGGTTCGATTCGAAGTCCAGGATGTCGCTCATCGAGATGACCCCGACCAGGTCGCCCCCGGCCACGACTGGTGCTCCGGTGAGGTGCCGGCGGGCGAGGACCTCGACCGCGTTGCGCAGCGACAGCTCGGGGCTGAACGTGACCAGCTCCGTCGTCATCAGATCGCGTACCTTGAGCATGACTCCCTCCAGTGACAGCACCGTTAACTTGGGGCTCCGGCCTGAAAACGGGGGTGAAGGACCCATGAAGGATTGCTCGTTCTTCTTCGGCCCGCCCTCATCGTGCCTTCATGAGGACTGCTCTAGGATGGGAGTCGGCCTGAGTAGCGAGCCCAGATGAGCACCGGCCATCCCATCCCCATGGTCCGTGAGGTCATGACCGAACGACCGGTTACGGCCACGCCGGGGATGAGCGTCTTGGACCTCTACCGGCTGTTCCGGGAACACGGGCTGGAAGCCTGCCCGGTGATCGGCGAGAACGACGCGCTCCTGGGCATCGCGAGTCGCGTGGATCTGCTGCGGATGTTGCGTCCCAACCGGGAGTTCTCCGCCCTGGACGTCAAAGCGGTGTCGTCGCAAACGGTGCGGGACATCATGCGCTATGGCGTGGTCACGGTAGAACCCGAGGACCCACTGGTCACCGCGCTGGACCTCATGGTCGAGACCAAGCTTCACGCCCTTCCCGTCGTCGAGCGGCAGGGCGGCAATCGCTTCGTGGTCGGACTGATCACCCAGGAGGCAGTCCTCCGCGCGTTGTTGCCCACGCCCATCGGGAGCCGGCCGTGAGCCCCTGGTGGCCGCTGGACCGGTCGGCCGACATCCTCTTCAAGGACCGCGAAGAGGCCGGCGCCAAGCTCGCCGATCGGCTGCTCGACCATCGGGGCAAGCACGTCGTGGTCCTCGGCATTCCCAGGGGAGGGGTTCCGGTGGCCGCGGAGATCGCGCGCCGGCTCGACGGGGAGCTCGATGTCGTGGTGGCGCGAAAGCTTGGAGCGCCGTTCTCACCGGAGCTGGCGATCGGAGCGGTGACCGCCGACGGCGGTCGGTTCCTCAACGACGACGTCATCCGGGAGCTCGGCATCGACCAGGGCTACATCCAGCGAGTCACCGAGCAGGAGCTCAAGGAGGCGGGAGCCCGGGAGCAGCGGTTCCGGGGATCCCGACCTGCGGTTCAACTGGCAGGCCGGGTCGCCATATTGGTGGACGACGGTCTGGCGACCGGGGCCACCATGCGCGCGGCGGTCCGGGCGCTCCGGGCCCGGCATCCAGCTCGTCTGGTCGTGGCGGTGCCGGTCGGGGCCCGAGAGGCGTGCGCTGCCCTGCGCCGGGAGGCGGACGAGGTGGTGTGTCTGGCCGAGCCGGAGCCCTTCGGTGCGGTCGGAGTCTACTACCAGCGGTTCGACGCGGTCCCCGACCAGGTGGTGACCCAGATACTGAGCCGCGGCGTTACCGAAGCGGCCGGGAAGCAATGATGACATCCCCACGGATCATCGCCGGCAAGGCCACGATCGGCCTGGCGGGGGACGTGATGCTGGGCCGGGGGGTCGCGGAAAGCATCCAGCGCTCCGGTCCCGCCCATCCCTGGGGCAATCTCCTGCCCCGGCTCTGGGAGCTGGATCTTTTCCTGGTCAACCTCGAATGCGCTCTCACCTGCGAGACCCGCGAGTGGGGGATCAAGCCATTCCACTTCCGGGCCGATCCCACGATGGTGGAGACGCTGCGGCTCGGTCGGGTGGATTTCGCCGGGGTGGCCAACAATCACATCGGCGATTTCGGCGAGGAGGGGCTGCTGGAAACGATCCGCACTCTGGATCGCGCCGGTATCGCACACGCGGGAGCCGGCCCCACGCTCGAGGCCGCCCGCGTCCCGGCCCGGCTGCACGCCAAGCGTTGGCGGATCAGCGTGCTGGCCGTCGCGGACTACCCAGCCGAGTGGGCAGCGGGACCCGACCGCCCGGGAATGAACTATCTCCCCATCTCCCTCGATCCCCGCCAGGTGGGCGAGGTCGAGACAGCGGTCAGGATGGCGCGCCAGGACGCCGATCTGGTCGTGGTCTGCATCCACTGGGGCCCCAACATGCGTCCCCGTCCCACCGCTGAGTTTCGCGCCTTTGCCCGCCGGATCTCGGATGCGGGAGCCGACATCTTCTGGGGGCACAGTGCCCACGTGGTTCAGGGCGTGGAAGTCCGGGAGGGTAGGCTGATCCTGTTCGATACCGGCGACTTCGTCGATGACTACGCGGTCGACGCCTCGCTCCGGAACGACCTTTCGGCGCTCTTCGTGGTGCGGCTGGGCGTTTCCGGCATCGAGGGGCTCGATCTGGTGCCGGTGCGGATCGGGCGCTGCCAGGTCAGCCTGGCAGAGGGGCGGGACCGCTCGTGGATCCTGGAGCGCATTGCCGCCCTGAGCCGGGAGCTGGGCACGACCCTGGCCCCCAGCGAACCAGGCCTGTCGCTCTCCGTCGGGGAGGCCGGGAGCCGGCAGGAAGTGTCACCATGAGGGGATGGGGGCCAGCGGCCGCATGGACCTGATGGAGGCGATCCGCCAGCGTCGCGCGGTCCGGGAATACAGCGACGCCCCGGTCGAGCGCGACACCGTGATGACGCTGATCCGCGCGGCGATTCAGGCTCCCAGTGCCACCAACGCCCAGCCCTGGGCCTTCGCCGTCATCCAGGATCGCGCCTTGCTGCAGCGCTGCTCGGATCGCGCCAAGGCTCACCTGCTGCGCGAGCTGCCTCCAGGCTCACCGCTCCTCCAATACCGCGACAGCCTGGCCGACCCAAGATTCCAGATCTTCCATCACGCGCCGACGCTGATCATCATCTGCGCCACGCCCGATACCTCCCAGGCGGCGGAGGACTGCTGCCTGGCGGCGCAGAACCTGATGCTCGCCGCCCACGCCCTGGGACTGGGAACCTGCCCCATCGGCTTCGCCCGCGCCTGGCTCAACACACCAGAGGCCAAAGGGGAGCTCGGCATCCCAGCCGAGTGCGCACCGGTCTTCCCCGTCACGCTGGGCCATCCGAGCGGTTCGACGCCGCCCCACCCGCGCCGGGAACCGGAGATCGTTTGCTGGCGGGAACTCGCGGCGGCCGGCGGCAAGGGCGGCAAAGCTGGCTGAGCACCGGCCTGCCGAGCCACGCGTTCAGCTACGGGCCGGGCCGTTCCCCCCGTTCTGGTTCCTCGGCCGGGGCCTCGACGTCCAGCTCCAGGCGGTAGGCCAGGGCATGCAGCGTCTGCGGGTCCAGATTCCGGAGCATATCGCCCAGGGCTTCCAAGCCCCGCTTGTGCCCCTCGGTCGAGAAGGTGCGGTCCATTTCCCGGACGATTAACTCCACCAGGCGTTCCCGGTCGAGGCCGGCGGCCTCGTTAGACTTGCGGATCGGTTTCACCAGAACTCCCGGTCAAGGGACAACCTCCAGATACCGCGGCCGGGCTGAAGCCGGCTTGAAGGAGGCTAGAACCCTGCTTCACCCTCCCCGCGGCGTCAATCCCACGCCAGCAGGAGGCCCAAGGCGGCGAGGTCGCCATCCGGCCTCATGACTCCCGGTGCCTGAGGAGGCTCAGGAAGAAGCAGGCCGAGGCAATGGCGATGATGAGTGGCCCGGTCTCGAGGTGGAGCACGCCGGCGCCCCAGGAGCCGAGCAGCGTGGACAGGACGGCGACCACGACCGCGATCAGAAGCATGCCCTTGAGGCTCCCGGCCAGCTGTTTGGCCGTCGCCGCGGGGATGATGATGAGGGACCCCATGAGCAGCACGCCCAGGTAGCGCAGTCCCAGCGCCACCGTCAGCACGAAGGCGAGTAGGTAGACCAGGTCGAGCCGGGGAACGTCCACGCCCGCGGTTCGCGCCAGGTCCGGGGAAACCAGCGCGATGACCAGCCGGCTCCTCGCCGTGAGGAGGAACCCGGTGACCAGTGCGGCGGCCGCGAGCCCCGCCATCGTCTCCACCAGGCCCACCGCCCGCGGCGCCCCAAACAGCGCTTCGATCAACTCCTGGCCGGAGGTGAGCATGCTTCCCACCGCCAGCGCCGCCGAGAAGACCACACCGATGATGGTCTCAGTCGGGATGCGCGTCTTGTATTGAATGCTCCAGACGAGAAGGGTGCCGACGAAGAGGGCCACGAGACCCCCGAGCACCGGGTTGAAGTGCAGAGCAAGCGCGATTCCGATGCCGGGGAGCGCGACATGGCTGAGCGCGTCCGAGGCGAGTGTCATCCGGCGCATCACGGCGAAGCAGCCGGCGAGCCCCGCCGCCACCGCCATGCTCACCGCGAGGGCCAGCGCGCTAATCGACACCATGCTCGTGATGATGGAATTTCATCGGGGTGCCGTAGACCTCCTGCAGCCGCTCGGGGGTCAGGATCTCCAGCGGCGGCCCGGACCAGGCATGGCCCCGGCTCAGGCACAGCACGCTGGTCGCATAGCGGTAGACGAGGCTCAGCTCGTGGGAGATGAGCAGCAGGGTGAGGCCCTCCCGCTCCTGCAATCGGCGAATCATCGCGTACAGGTCTTCTTCCCCCGGCTCGTCCACTCCTGCGGTCGGCTCGTCGAAGAGGAGCACGGTCGGATGTCCCATGAGTGCGAACGCCAGCAGCAGGCGCTGAAACTGGCCGCCGGAGAGGGTCCCGATCGGCTTCGCTGCCACTTCCGGGAGCAGATTCACCAGCTCGAGACCGCGGCGAACCTCGTCGCTCGAAACCTTCGAGACCGCGGCCTTGGCACGCAGGAAGTCCCGGCCGCTAATGGGCAGATCCCTTTCGATGTCGAGCTTCTGGGGGACGTAGCCGATCCGGGTCCCA
>Ga0187773_10001202_pt1 | contig 10502 bp, 12 predicted proteins | sample 0216_BV02_MP05_1_FD_133133 | JGI IMG/M metagenome (GOLD analysis project Ga0187773, IMG submission 133133) | Tropical peat soil microbial communities from peatlands in Department of Meta, Colombia - 0216_BV02_MP05_10_MG | ecosystem: Environmental > Terrestrial > Soil > Wetlands > Peat | place...
CATTATACTCGGCGGCGGGCTTTTTCTCCTCGTAAAGGGCACCGTTGAGATACACGGCGTTTTTGAAAAGGCGGAAGACAGGAGTTCCCTGCAAGGGAAAAGCTCATTCAATGTCGTTATCGCTCAAATCGTTGCGCTGGACATCGTCTTTTCACTCGATTCGGTTATAACGGCAGTCGGCATGGCACAGAAGATTGGAGTCATGGTCGCTGCCGTTATCATTGCCCTGGTTATCATGCTTATCGCAGCCGGCACCATCAGCGCCTTTATTCACAAGCACCCTTCGCTGAAGATGCTGGCACTGAGCTTTCTCCTGATGGTAGGCGTGACGCTTATGGCGGAGGGGCTTGAATTCCATTTCCCCAAGGGATATATATACTTTGCCATGGCCTTCTCAGGACTTGTTGAGACGTTGAATCTTCTTGCGGAGAACAGAAAAAAAGAAGCAAAAACTGCTTGACTTACTAAAGCCGTCTTTACTAAAGCCTCAAATAAAGCACTTTGTCATGCCCGCTGTCCGGCAGCGCCGCTGTCGCTATGCAATATGAAATGTTCTACACGTAATATTCATCGGTCAGGTCTCCCTATGGACCATCTATTTCCAAAATAAACCTCGCGCCTGTGGCAAGAAAGCGACAGCATTGCCTAGAGGAAGGAGTCAATGCAAGTGAGGGGCTGTCTTAGCTACTTCAAGAAGAAAAAGCTCATCCTGGCAGACGGTAGCGACGGTCATTATCAGTTAAAAGTTTTAAGAATATACTCTGCGATTTTTCTCGCGTCCCTATCAGACAGTTTCGTCTCATCGAATACCTTCAGGCCGCACCATTGACTGGGATGGCGGAGGTCCAAGGCTCCTGGATTCTTCCTCTTATTCACAATGTCGTCGACTGTCTTGATGTTGTTCATTTCACGGTCCTTTTTAAATAGGGTTTTATCCTTATTGAAGATATTGCCACCATCCGGATGGCAGGGTGAGCACTTTTGCTTGAAAAGCGCCTCGCCGGTCAGCTCAGCGTCTCCCGCAAAAAGTGCAACAGCACACCCCAATAGTAGTAATAAGACAAGGAGCAATCGTGCTGTCTTCATCGAAATACCATTCCTCTCTTCTCTCTTAGCTTATGGTCCTATGAAAAGTTTATCACACAGGGCGCAGTTGGAGAAGAATTTTCTGCAGTCTTACGTTGTCCTGTGAGGCGAGATGTCCTTCCTCCATTTTTTGCCTCTCCTGATCATTGCGAAGCGCGTCTGTAAATCAATAGAGAAAAAGCTTGCACTCCGTTAAAGTACCACGGGCTTGCCCGTGGGCATCTATATCCGATGCGGGACAGCTCACATGTTGGGACAGCTCACTTGACAATATGCAACGATGTTGTAAAGTAAAGCTAATAGGAGGTCTTAAAGTGTCTCGCCGCGCTCATGAGAACATTCTCGCTCCTCTCGTGCTGCTGTCTTTGTTGTGGACATCGCCATCATATTCGATAGATTTTAGCGATTGTAAGCATTGTCATAAAGCGAAGCCAAGATTGAGCGGACAATATATACATCCCTCAGTGCAGACGGGCTGTCGGGTCTGCCATGCCGAAGCCCACAAACAAGGAGCGAAAGATCGTTTAGGACTCCCTCTTGACCTTCCCCAATTGTGCTTTACCTGCCATGAAGAAAAGAACTTCCGCGGCAACGTTGTCCACCCGCCGGCCGGCACGGGTAAGTGCACTGTCTGCCACGATCCGCATTCCAGCGATAGCCCGCATCTCCTTAGGATGACAATTCCGACACTTTGTTATTATACCTGTCATAAGCAATTTGAAAAGAAGGAAGTCGTGCACTGGCCGGTGGCAGCAAACGGGTGTCCGTTGTGCCACAAACCACACGTCAGCGAGAATAGAAGTCTCCTTGTAAAGCCCCTCAATGGACTGTGTCTTGAGTGTCATGCGAATATCCCCCAAACCTCGCATCGTTACGGCGTCAGCGGGGAGAGACATCCTCTTTATTTGAAAAACGATCCTCTGAACAAGGGGAAAGAATTCACCTGTTTGAGTTGCCACGCAGTTCATGGCTCGGATTGGAAAAAGCTCTTGAGGTATAGGGTCAGGGATCCCTTAGATTTTCAGCTGTGCAATAACTGCCATCATATATCTTCTTAGATCACTTACAAGATTGGAGAGGTAGGTTAATGGAGCGGACCACCCTTTGGGGCAGAGACAGGAAGGTGGGGGAAGCAAACCCGCCGTGTTTGCAATATGGCAAAAAGCGAAGAATACATTATCGGTTGCCAGTCATCGGCTTAGAGTCATTATGAGAGATAGATTGTTGATAGATGCTCGGACTATGTGAAAATATCATTTATCAGGAGGGCGCTCAAAGATGCGAAGAAGAAAGAGCGAAGTAAAGTGGCAGACGTTGTTAGTGGTGACAATGGTAGTAGCGATGGCAGTAGTTACGGGAGGGCTGGCAAAGGCCGGTCCAGCGCCTGAGGTCGAGATGGTTTTTGTGAAGGGCGGGTGTTTCCAGATGGGAGACACCTTTGGGGATGGGCAATCGAATGAAAAGCCGGTTCACGAGGTCTGCGTTAAGGATTTTTACATAGGGAAGTACGAAGTGACACAGGGGCAGTGGCAGGCTGTGATGGGAAACAATCCTTCTTATTTCAAGGACTGTGGATTCAACTGTCCTGTTGAGCAGGTGAGCTGGGATGACGCTCAGAAGTTCATACGGAAGCTGAATGAGATGACAGGGAAGGAGTTTCGTTTGCCAACAGAGGCGGAATGGGAGTATGCTGCGCGGAGCGGGGGTGAGAATGAGCAGTGGGCCGGGACGAGCCGCCTGCAGGAACTTGAGGATTATGCATGGTATAGTGATAATTCGGGGAAGAGGACGCATCCTGTGGGGCAGAAAAAGCCCAACGGGCTGGGGATATATGACATGAGCGGTAATGTGTGGGAATGGGTGAAGGACTATTATGACGAGAAGTATTATGAGAAGAGCCCGAAGGATAATCCGTTGGGCCCATTAAGTGGCCGTGTCAAAGTGCTGCGCGGCGGTTCATGGCGCCGCGGTCCATCGGGCATGCGCGCTTCTGTACGCGGCTGGGTCGATCCATCGGCCCGTATCAACTACTTCGGCTTTTTCGACGGTTTTCGCTTGGCGCTTTCGCCCCGGTAGTTATTTTCTGAGTTTTGGAATTCTATGTTCTGACTTTTTGGATGTGGACCTCGTCCTGGAATGAGGCCTCAAAAGGCCGGTTTGTCCAGATAATTGTTATACAAATGAATACTGCTACACTTTTTGCAGGACCCTGAGATTGATAAATGCTCGGCGTTCGCGCTCGAATCGGGAGCCGCTTGTTTTGTTACGTATAGCAGGGCATGTTAAAAATTTCAGACGATGCGGTGTGCATATCGACTTTAGGGAGGAAGAAAGAGCATTTCAAGTACTCTTGAAGCTGCAGACCCCGATGCGCACTCAACAGTCGGGAGAAGTTCGTTCACTGCCTGTCAGGTCACGTAGCGCCAACTACAATTTAATTCCTCTACGTCCGGTAGTCTGCGTTTATGCGGACGTATTCTTCGGTAAAGTCGCAGGTGAGAACCTTTGCGGATGCAAAGCCGGAGCGGAGGTCGATCGTTATTTTTATCTCTTGTGCCTTTAGGGCTTCGGAGGCTTCCTTATCCTTACTGTTTGACACCCCGCTCTTTACAACCTTTATGTTATTAAAGAAAATGTCTGTCTTCTCCTCGCTGAACTTTATGCCCGAGTAACCGAGGGCTGCCATAATCCTCCCCCAGTTCGCATCACCGCCGTAGATGGCTGTTTTTACAAGATTTGAATTGGCCACGGAGAATGCTGCTTCCTCTGCATCAGCCTCGCTCGTGGCCCTCTTTACAAACACCTCTATGAGCTTTGTCGCCCCCTCTCCGTCTCTTACCAGAAGCTCTGATAGTCCATAGGTGATTTCATCGAGAGCCTTACGGAAGGGCTTATAATATTCTGAATTTCCGGTGATCGGCCTATTGCCAAGCAGACCGTTCGACATCATGAGAACCGTATCATTGGTAGACATATCACCGTCGATCGTTATGCGGTTGAAAGATTTTCTCACCGAATCTGTCAGGACGGAGCTAAGAGTCTCTTGATCCACAGCGATATCGGTAATGATGAAACAAAGCATCGTCGCCATGTTCGGGGCGATCATGCCGGCGCCCTTGCATATACCCGACAGTACCCCGTATCGATTTCCTATCTTTATTTTTTTGTTCAGTATTTTGGGAAACGTATCTGTTGTCATTATCGATTTTGCGGCATCATCAAATGAAGAACGTCCGATATTTTGAATGAGGACATCAAGAGCGGGGGTTATCCTCTCCATAGGCAGGGGGGTACCTATCACCCCTGTTGAGCAGGGATAGATGAGAGATGGTTTGATCCCGAGCTGTTTTGAGAGCGCCGATATGATGAAACGTGCATCCTCCATTCCATGCTTCCCCGTGCATGCATTGGCGTTGCCGCTGTTTACGACTATCGCCTGTCCTTTCCCCGATTTTATCTTCTGCATGCAGATTTTTACCGGGGCAGCCTTTACGGAATTCGTTGTGAAGGTCCCGGCGATGAGAGCTTCGACTCTGGAGAATATTAGAGCGATGTCTTTCCGGCCAGGCTTCTTAATTGCGGCCTCAGCGGTCGAGAAGAGGAAGCCCTGCGGAACTTTATTTTTGTCTTTTGACATCGTGTCTCCTTGCGTAAGAGTTCTTAGGGAAAGAGCGCCAAAGTATCGAGTCCTTCTGTCTCTTCGAAACCAGCCATGAGATTCATGTTATGCACCGCCTGTCCTGAGGCACCTTTGACGAGATTGTCGATTGCAGAGACGACCATAAGTGTGTCTGTGCGGGGATTGACTTTGATCCCCAATTCACAGAAATTCGTCCCTCGTACATCTTTAACGTTAGGGTATATCCCTTCTCCAAGAACCCTGACAAACGGCTCGCCGGCATATTTCTTCTCATACAGCTTCAGCACCGCTGCCGTATCCGTCTTCCTGAGAAGTCTGGCATAGATTGTCGTAAGGATACCCCTGTCAACGGGAAGCAGGTGAGGCGTGAAGTTGACCGTGACCTCTACGTTTGCCAGCGCAGAAAGTTCCTGTTCGATTTCGGGCGTATGTCTGTGCGTGGCCAGAGCGTATGCCTTGAACCCTTCATTCACTTCGCAATAAGAGAGCGACAGATCGGCCTTTCTGCCCGCCCCGCTTGTGCCCGACTTTGAATCGACAACAATCGTCGAGAGGTCGATAAGCTTATTCTGCACAGCAGGCAGTAACCCGAGTAAGGCGCTCGTGGGATAGCAGCCTGGATTAGCGACCAATTTTGCATTCTTGATCTTCTTCCGGTACATTTCCGGGAGCCCGTAAAGAGCCTTTTTCAGCGTGGATACAAATTCGTGAGGTACTCCATACCATTCCTTGTATATCTGGGGGTCGTAAAGTCGATAATCCGCAGAAAGGTCTATGACCTTTTTACCGTTGCGGAAAAAGAAATGCACTACCTCCTGGGAAGCGCCGTGAGGCAGAGCAAGGAAGAACAGGTCCGCCTTTGTGAGGAGTTTTTCCTTGTTCAAAGGTTCATAGGTTAAATGTTCATGTGTGTGAAGATGTTGGAATACATCAGAGACTTTCTTCCCCGCGGATTTTTCTGAGGTTACAGCGGTAATCCTTACTTTGGTGTGACCATATAAAATACGCAAAAGTTCTATACCCGTATATCCGCTTCCTCCGCATATCGCAACTTTAAGCATGGAATTCTTGTCCCTCTTTCTCCTTATTAAGGGTCTCATAAGTGAATGGACAGTCTACCGGAAAATCTCCCCTCGCCCCTCTTTTCCTCGCCCCGGCGAGTCGCCCGAGGCAACAAAGACAGGCAATTCCTCCCTTTGGCAAAGGGAGTTTACCCGCCTCTCGCGGCGCTGAAGACGACCAGGGGTTAGGAGGGATTTCCTCATAAGTACGTCCATCTTATTATAAAGCTGTTTATCATTTTCGTATCAACCAGAAATGAAAAGGCCCGTCCGGTAAAACGGGCCTTTCAGGGTATTTTAAGAGTTTTGGTGACGAAACGATTATCTCTTCGAGAACTGGAAGCGCTTTCGTGCTCCCTTGAGCCCGTATTTCTTTCTTTCTTTTTCTCTCGGGTCTCTCGTCAGGAAGCCCTCTTTTTTCAGTTTTCCCCTGAGGTCTGCATCCATCCTGGTGAAAGCCCTTGCTATACCGTGTCTGACCGCTCCTGCCTGTCCGGTCGGCCCACCGCCTTCTACCTTCACGGTTATATCGTGTTTTCCTGTTGCGCCCACGAGTTCGACCGGCTGCCTGATTATCATGCGGAGAGTCTCCCTCGGGAAATAGGTATCAACCGGTTTATCGTTTATAGTAATCTTGCCGGTGCCCGGGGCCATGTTCACCTGGGCGACGGAGGTTTTCCTTCTGCCTGTTGCCTTATATTTTATTTCTGCCATTGAAACTCCTTTATTATAAGATTTCCGGGGCCTGTGCCTTATGCGGATGCTCCGAGCCCCTGTACACTTTCAGTTTCTTTATCATTGCCCTGCCGAGTTTATTCTTCGGAAGCATGCCCCATACCGCCTTTTCTATGATTTCTTCGGGTTTCTTTTCGAAGAGTTCTTTTGCGGTCTGTGCCTTGATCCCACCGACATATCCGGAGTGGTGATAATATACCTTATCGGTTAATTTCTTGCCGGTCAGCCTGACCTTGTCAGCGTTAATCACGATGACGAAATCACCGGTGTCAACGTTGGGAGTGAAGATCGGCTTATTCTTGCCTCTGATATACGTGGCTATTTTCGTAGCGAGTCTTCCGAGAACTGCATCTTTTGCATCGACCACATACCACTTACGTTCGATCTCATCTTTTTTAGCAAACTGGGTCTTCATGATTACGGTATTCCCTTCCTTTGAGAAAATTACAACTATCTAACATACTGCAAACAAGCAAAAATTGTCAACATCTATGCCTCGCTTATTTCCTCTCCCTTCCGTGACTTTTCGAGCAGCCTTACCACTTCTTCATCAGAGACCTGTTCGAAATCCTGATAATGGTTTCCTACTGCCATGAAATACTGAGGTGTTTCAAGACAGACAAACTCATCCGCCATTCTTTTCAGTTCATCCGCGGTTTCAGGGGGCGCAACGGGAAGAGCTACTATCAGTTTCCTTATCATTTCCCCTTTCAGAGTTTCGATTGCCGCCTTCATTGTGGCGCCGGTAGCAACTCCGTCATCAACGAGGATGATAATCTTGCCTTCAAGAGTTGTGAGACCTTTGCCATTTCGGTAGAGTTTCTGTCTGCGGGCTATCTCTTCTTTCTGTCCGGCCACCGCATCGTCGATATACTTTTTTGAAATTCCATAGCCGGAAACAACATCCTGGTTTAAGACTACCTTACCTGTTTCCGAAATCGCGCCGGCAGCGAGTTCCGGTTGCCAGGGGGTGCCTATCTTTCTCACGATGAGAACATCGAGCGGGGTATGAAGATAGCTGGCGATTTCGAACCCTGTCACAACGCCGCCCCTGGGAAGGGCCAAAACAAGCACGTCTTTTCTGTCTTTATAGCTCTCGAGGCTGTCGCAGAGCTTGCTCCCTGCATCCCTTCTGTCACGAAACATCACTCATCCTGCCCTGATCAAGATTCTCTGACTCTCGAATAATCAGGCCATCAGCCCTTCTGAATCTCGCTGCAAAGCTGGTCAAAGACTTCTGTGAGAAGTACAAGGCCCACGAGCTTCTTTTTTCGCTCTAAGACGGGAATCACCATCAGATCATTGTCGATCATAAGATATGCGGCCTTGGCAATTGGATCATCCGGCTCGACGAAACATGTAAGGGGCGTCATCACTTCACTCACCGCTTTTTCGGTGTACTTCATCACTTCTCCCTCATCCCGCGAGGTAGACGGCGTCGCTGCGTATCCCTCAGGCATATGAGAGACTGCGGCGGACTTCGGCAACCCGGCCTCTTTTCCCCTCAGGATATCTTTCATGCTTACCATGCCCAGCAGGTTATATTTCTCATCGAAAACAAGGATGCCGAGAGGATAAAAAGTTTTCTCTTTGGTGGGGAGGGTGACCTTCATAATTTTTATTGTCTGCTTTACCGTGAACCAGTAAGGCACATGAGGGAAATCGAATATATCGACGATTATGTCCTTAACTTTTCTGTCAATTTCCATGGATTACGCCGAGGCACATCGAGCAGGTTCTACAGCCGCTGCTATTCTTCTTCTTGTTTGGTTATAATCTTCCGTGCGGATTCGAATTCGCCCTCCTCGGCAAAGGCTATCGCGGTCATCATCCTCTCGATCTTTTCGGTATAGGCCTCTTTGATTCTCCGTACCAGGGTATCTATGTCCGCCGGTTTTCTCATAAAATCGAAGCCGCCGAGCCTTTTTGCCTCTTCTGCATCCCTGTCCGTGCCATGCCCTGTAAGGATGATGACCTGCATCTTCGGATAATCCTTTTTCACCTCTCTCAGGACCTCTATCCCGTGTAATCCCGGCATCTTCAAGTCCAGCACCATTACGTCGGGCTCTATTCCTTTGACATAGGAGAGAGCCTGTTCCCCGTCATATACAGTGCTCACGTTCAACTCCCTCATCTTCAGTCTCTGTGCGAGAGTATCCACAAAAGCCGTCTCATCATCGACCAATAACACCTTTATGTCCTTCTTTTTTTTCATGTCTCCACCTCCCGTTTCATACTTCAGTCCAATTCTCTTGCGCCGCTACCTAACTATAACAGCGGCCACTTTCGGTGTCAAGCTCTGCTTACATCCCAAATCCGCCATCAAGTATGCGTGAGGATAGCATTTGAGCGGCATCAGAGGCGCGTATTGACTCACCGGCAGGGTGAGTCGCGCCGGTGGCCTCGGAGACGGGCCAACTATCCGTTGAGAATGAGCTATAATGCTGTCCTTACGCATCGAGCAATAATTTTGATGGTAGATTTCTTACATCGAGGAGGTTACACTCGCCCCGATCCACGAAACTTACGTTTTTTCACCCGGCAGCACATCGAGAGGAACAGCGATTGTCGTCACCCCGCTCTCCCGTTCATGTCTTACCGCTGCATTCAATGTTTCGATAATCTCCTGAACGACTTTGTCCAGGCAGATGCTCTTATCAATAGTCCTTTCGACAATTCTTTCAACGGGCTTCCCCTTCGGGATGATACGAATCAGTACAGAGCCGTCTGAAGGCTCCGTCTTTATGATGAGATGACTGCCTTTATCGAACCCGCGCATTTTTTCTTCGATGAGGCAATAAAGGAGGCAGTAAAATCTTGCAGGGTCGCTGTGGATCGCCGGGACGGCACCATGAAAATCCGTCTCGAAACAGATCCCTCTCTGACTGGCGGATCTCCGTCTCAAAGCGATGAGTTCCTCGATCGCATCATGAACGCTGAAGGTCGAAAAAGACTGGTCCATCCTGTGGGAAAAGCGGTTCAGATAATCGGCAAGCTGTACCGTTTTATCGACCTGCAACGCAATTGAGTCAAGAGATTTAATGTATTCGGCTGAATCGTCTTTCCCCTCACGCTTTCCGAACACGATGAGATCCTCTATCAAACCGGCGGTCTCCTTGATTATGGCGAGATGGTTCTTCAGCTCATGGGTGAACCCTCCTATCATTTTTCCGACAAAGCCCATCTGGGAAATCCTCAAATTGCGCTCTTTTTCGGTATCCATCGCACCCCCAAACGTTACTTCTTGATTATCCTCTGCTTCGCCTTATCGATTTTTTTCGTCAGTTCATCGATGTCTATCGGTTTCATGACACAGTCAAATGCCCCTCGCGGAATTGTTTCGTCTCCATTCTGGCAAGCCTGACCGGTCACAAAGATGACTTCTATCGAGGGATGAGACTCCTTGATCGTTCTGTATAGTTCTATACCGCTCATGCCCGGCATCTTAAGATCAAGAAGCAGCACCTCAGGCGGGTCCTGTTTGATTGCGGCGATGGCGTCATCTACGTTGTATATCGCCTTCGTGTCGTAATCCCGCAGGAGCAGTCTTTCCGACAATGCCGCCGCAAATTCTACCTCATCGTCCACGATAAGCACTTTAGTCCATGACATTATAACCCCCTTAGATCAATGCTGGCTTTGACAGGCACTTCGACCGTGAAAGTCGATCCCCTGTCGACCTCGCTTTCAACAAGGATTGTACCCCCCAGCTTCTGCATTATCCCGTATGATATGGAGAGGCCGAGACCAGTACCTTTCCCTTTTTCTTTCGTGGTGAAGAAGGGCTCAAAGATATGTTTCAATACTTCCCTCGGAATACCATGACCGTTATCCCGTATAATTATCTGAAGTGTGTCTTCATCTTTTTTCCCCGTGACAATCGCCAGTGTCCCGCCATCCTTCAAGGCGTCTATGGCGTTGTTGGCAATGTTTAAGAATACCTGTTGAAGCAATCCTCTGTCACTCTCGATCTTGGGAAG